>Ga0210399_10000900_pt1 | contig 23367 bp, 16 predicted proteins | sample IncBWC14MmetaG_FD_150865 | JGI IMG/M metagenome (GOLD analysis project Ga0210399, IMG submission 150865) | Forest soil microbial communities from Barre Woods Harvard Forest LTER site, Petersham, Massachusetts, United States - Inc-BW-C-14-M | ecosystem: Environmental > Terrestrial > Soil >... | reverse complement strand
TGAGGTTTCAGCGAATTCCACTCGGCGCGCGATTTCTTGAGATGGAAGACGTAGTTCTTGGAGTGGGTCAGGCCGAGGAGATGGTCTTGTTGCTTTTCCTCGATGGTGAGGTAGCCGCGGACGGCGAGATCGACGATGGAAGCGGTGATGTCGCGCATGTCGACGGAATTGTCGATGAGGGTGCCGACTTCGCCGGGCGAGAGATTGTCGGGCGGTTGATATTGCGCGGCGATGGGGCGGAGGCGCGGGTCGCGGCCGCGGGTCCACCACCACCAGAACATTGCGAAGAAAGCGACGATCGGGATGAACAGCGGCCAGTTGCTGCGCAGAAAAAGGGACAAGCGGGACAAGGCCGATCGTTCGCGGACGGCGCCTTTGTCGAAGGCGACGGAGACCGTGAGGCCTTCGTGCATGGGCAGGGGATCGCGGGTTTGAACATCCACGCCGGTGCCGGTGATCTGAACATCGGCGTCGCGCCCTGTGGAGCGGTAGGCACCGGTGAAGGCTTTGGCGCGGAGATTGGCAGCGCCTTCGGGTAAGACGATGTGGACGCCGGCGGATTCGATAGGGATGCTCCACTCGTCGCCGGTGACGTTCCAGTAGAATTCGTCGTAGTCGGTGAAGAATTTGATGGCGTCGGAAACGGTGTAGTTGATGGAGATGGTGCGAGTGCTGTTGTCGGCGTCAGGAATATAGATTTTCAGATTGAGGTAGTGGCGTTCGCGGCTCGTTTCATACTTGAGCTTGGCGCCGGTTTCGCCGGTAATGTTTTTGACGTCGAGGAAAAGTGTGTAGTTCGAGCCGTGCGGGCCGGAGTATTCGATGGGGATTTCACGGTTGATGCCGCGCCAGGGGCCGCCGACGAACTGGAAGGTGATGTTTTCGGTGACGTCGACGGAGCCGTCAGGCATGACCACAATTTCGGAGAAGAACTTTTTGAGGTGACGTTCCTTCGCGGAAGCGGGACCGGCCAGCACAAGCAAAACCAAGAGAAGGCCTGCGAGCAGGTTGAGCCGATAGGCGGATGTGGAGCGCACGGTCATGGGGTATGCGGAGAGAGCGATTTAAGCTGTCGGGGCGCCGGGTGTACTGAAGCTGACTTTGGGGGCTTCGCGCTCGGCAGCGGCAGTAACTTCGAAGAATTCGCGTTGTTTGAAGCCAAGCATGCCCGCGAAGATGTTGGTGGGGAATTGGAGGATTTTGGTGTTCAGGTCGCGGACTACGGCGTTGTAGTAGCGGCGGGCGTTCTGAACGGTATCTTCGATTTGGGTGAGGGAGTTTTGCAGGGAAGTGAAACTTTCGATGGCGCGCAATTGGGGATAGGCCTCGGAAAGAGCGAAGAGGCTTTTCAGGGCGCCCGAGAGCATGTTTTCAGCCTGGGCTTTGTCGGCGGGGCCGGTGGCACTCATGGCCCGATTGCGGGCGTTGATGACGGCCTCGAGGGTGCCTTTTTCGTGGCCAGCGTAGCCTTTGACGGTTTCGACCAGGTTCGGGATCAGGTCATAGCGGCGCTTGAGTTGAACGTCAATGTCGGCCCAGGCGTTGTCGCACTGGACCTTCAGGCGCACCAGGCTGTTGTACATGCCGATGCCGAAGAGCACCAGCAGGACGAGTACGACGAGAATAATTATACCTGTCATCGGCAAGCCTCACAGGAAGTGATTCGACAGAATGCGATAGAACGAATATACGGGTTGCACGGTACGGAGTAAAGCGAGTCCGTAGCGCTGATTTCGAAACACGCGACCGAGCGGGATCGGTCAGTTCGCGCTTGTCTGGGGATTTTTGCGTTGGGCCTGGCGCAAAGATTGCGCTTCAGCGAATGCCTTTTTTGCTTGTTCCGGTTTTCCTGCCTTTTCCAGAGCGAGGCCAAGGTTGCTATGGAGGTCCGGGTCCTGGGGAGAAAGCTCGACGGCGCGGGCAAAGGCGCTGCTTGCTTCCGCATAGCGGCGTAGTTCGAAGAGCGCGGCAGCTAGATTTGCCTGGGCTTTGAGATTTTGTGGTTCTGCTTGCAGGGCTTTTTGGAATTCGGTGATCGCTTCGGTATGGCGGCCCTGAAAATTCACGGCAATCGCGTGGTTGACGGCAGCGTCGACGTAATCGGGCTTTAGAGCCAAGCTGCGAGCAAAGTCAGCCTCGGCGGACTTGCCGTCTTTCTGCGCCAGGGCCAAAAGTCCGGCGGAGTTTAGGAGTTCTGCGCTACCTGGATGCTCGGCCACCGCTGGAGTCAAGGATGCGGCGGCTTCTTTGAAATTGCCCTGCTCGACGAGGAGATTGCTTTGCAGGGCGATCGCCAATGGAAAATCTGGCTTGGCCATGAGGGCATTCTGAAGAAATGCCAGAGCGTCCTCGCGATGCCCTTCTTTCGAGAGAGCCAGAGCGATGGCGTAAAACGCTTGAGCGTCGTACTTGCCCGAGCGACGGGACATCTGCAGATAGGGATAGGCTTCCCTGGTTTGCCCAGTTTCGACCAACAAGGAGCCGAGGCCCAGGTTAATTTCGGGGTCGCCCGGGGCCAATTCGTAAGCTTTCTTCAGATTTGCGAGCGCCTCGGACGTCTTTCCTTGCTTGCGTTGAGCGCCGGCAAGGTTATAGAGGAAGCTGGAATTGTCTGGGCGGGAGGAAAGACTGGTCTGAAGCTCTTTTTCGGCGTCGGCCGGTCGGCCTGCCGCCAGAAGCGCGTTTCCATAGGCGGCGCGAAGATCGGGGTCTCTGGGATTAGTTTGAACTCCCGCCTGCAACACCAAGACAGCTTCCTGGATTTGCCCTTTCTTTTCTAGCGCGGAGCCGAGGTTCTGGCTAGCGGGAGCCGATTTGGGCGTGAGGGCGAGCGCTTTTCGATACTGTTCGATGGCGCTGTCCAGTTGGCCTCGGGTTTCGAGGATTACTCCTTTGGTGATCAAGGCTTGGGCAAAGTCTGGCCGAACTTTAAGCGCTTTATCCGCCCGGTCCTGAGCTTCATCGAGCCGGTTTAGCTCCAGATACAGGGCCGCCAGGTTGGCATAGGCGCCTGCGAGGTTAAATTTGGCGTAGGGTTGCTGCAGGAGGAGCGGTACTTCCTGTTCATAGGCTGCCGCTGCTTCCTGGTAGGAGCTTTTGCTCGTAAGAGCCCGTCCGATGCAATCGTAAAGTGCAGGTTCGTTCGGAGACCGCTGCAGGGCATTCCTGCAAAGATTGGCCGCGCCTTCGTCGTCGCCCTTGTGTGAGAGCGCGGATGCCTGGGAAATAACCTGCAAAGTAGCTGGACTTGCGGCTCCCTGACCACGCGCGCCACCGGCACCGGGGAAGAAACAGAATGCAAGCAGCACGGTAGTGAGGAAGCAGCACGAAGCCTGCGGCATGGTTCGGAGCCCTCGGCGGAGGAGGATACCATATTTGGGTACGGAGCAAAGCGTGGAGTGTAGTTACTTATAGTATTATTAACTGTTGTGTTCTATCCGCAGGCGGACACGCCTGCCTATGCTCTTCAAAACGCTTAGCGCTTCAGTTTATGGGATTGATGCGCACCTGGTATTGGTGGAGGTGGATGTAGGTGTGGGCCGAATGCAAGATTTTAATGTGGTGGGATTGCCGGACAACGCGGTGAAAGAGAGCCGGCAGCGGGTGCAATCGGCGCTGTAGAATTGCGGGATTGCGTTTCCGTATGGGCAGGGAGTGACCATCAATCTGGCGCCGGCTGACTTGAGGAAGGTTACGGGGGCAAATTTGATGGTAGGCTAGCTTGGCGCTCGCCGGTTCTGCGAGACCCGGAATTTCATTGTCTGGCTGGACTCACAATAGAGAGCTTTTCACCGCGCTCCAAGTCGTGATGTACTGGATGCCGTGACCTCGCAGGGTCATTCCACGGACATAAAATGCGCATTTTGCTTGTTGAAGACGAAATAAAGGTTTCGAATTTTGTCTCTCGCGGGCTCTCTACCGAGCGATACGCCGTAGACACAGCTCGTGATGGCAGCAGCGGCATACAATTCAGTCAGGCGTGTCACTACGACCTCATCATTCTTGACCTGATGCTTCCGAGTATCAGTGGCGGTGAGGTTCTTAAACTGATTCGCCAAAGAGATTCTAACGTACCGGTGCTGGTTCTTACCGCCAAGGACAGCATTCAGGACAAGGTTGATATTTTTGAAGCCGGCGCCGACGACTACCTGACCAAACCTTTCGCTTTCGCAGAACTCCTAGTTCGTGTAAAAGCCTTGTTACGCCGCGGTCCAGTAGATCGGGCCAGTTGCCTCCGCATCGATGATCTGGAACTGGACCGGCTTTCACAGCACGTCAAACGCGCGGGAAAAAGGATAGACCTAACCTCCAAAGAATATGCGCTGTTGGAGTACTTGATGTCCCATCCCGGCAGGGCTCTTTCCCGCACCATGATTATCGAGCATGTGTGGGACCAGAGCTTCGACGGAGTTACAAATATCGTAGACGTCTACGTTCGCCATCTTCGTGGCAAAATTGATGCCAGACACACGCGCAAGTTGATTCGCACCATTCGTGGTGTCGGCTATGCCATAGACGAAGGGGGTGACTCGTGAATTTTCGCTCTCTGCGCTTTCGTATGACCGCCTGGTATGCCGGTTTGCTGACTCTTTCCCTTCTACTGTTCGGAGTTTCTGTTTACCTGGGGCTTGAACATTACTTGGATTCTGCCTTGCGCAAAAATATCGCCGAGGAAGCGCGCTCCATCGGCGACAATATTCTGGAGGACGTGGAAACAAAAGGCGAGAAATATGTGATCGAGGAAACTACCGAGAATTATGCCCCGGAGATTAATGGGCGATTCATTCGGATCACACGCGAGGATGGCTCACAACTCTATCAGTCGAGCGCGCCGAAGGATGGCTCATTTGATCCCACGCGAGTTTCCGGAACACGCGAACCATTGAGCTCGGCTGCTTATCGGAGGGAACCAGTTGGGCGAACAACGCTGGTTTTGTATCAGCGTAGATATTTCACGCCGACCGGAAAAGCATTCCTGATTGAAGTCGGTGCCCCTTACCGGGAAATTGCCAGGATTCTTGACGGACTGATTTTGATTCTCGCTTTGGGAACGCCAATAATTGTGGCGCTCGCTGTAGCTGGCGGTTATTGGATGATGCAGCGGGCATTGCAGCCGGTAAACGCGATCGCCGCTCAAGCGGAGCGACTAGGCTATAGAAACCTGAAGGAAAGACTGCCGATCGTAAACTCCGGAGATGAAATCGAGCGCTTGTCCATTTCTCTGAACCGCATGATCTCCCGATTGGACGACTCCTTTCAACACATCAATCGTTTCTCTGCGGACGTTTCGCATGAATTACGGACCCCACTGACCATTCTTCGCGGCGAACTGGAGACGCTGGCGCAGCAGCGCGTTTCCGCGGACCACATGGAAATGATCGGCAGCGCCCTGGAAGAAACCGATCGGCTTTCCAAAATTGTCAGCCAATTGCTGGCGATTTCTAGGCTGGATGCGGGCGAAGCCTGCCGGCAACTCGTGCGCCTGGATTTGGGTGCTCTGGCAATTTCCATTGCCGACCAATTGCGCTTGCTTGCGGACGAAAAGTCCATCTCCATGGTCTGCGATATTGCTCCCGGTGTGGAAGTCGAAGCTGATCAAATTAGGTTGCGGCAGGTCGTCGCCAATCTTCTCGATAACGCGATTAAATACACACCTGACGGAGGTGTCGTGAAACTTTCCGTGTCCTTGCTCAAGAATACTGCCATCTTGCAGGTCGAAGATAACGGCGGGGGGATTGCCGCCGCCGATTTGCCGCACATCTTTGAGCGGTTCTATCGCTCGGACGTCGCTCGCTCCCGCTCCACGGGTGGCTCGGGGCTCGGCCTTGCCATCGTCAAAGCCATTTGCGCGGCACATGGGGCCGACGTAAAAGTGTCCAGCACTCAGGGGGCAGGGAGTTCCTTCCGTGTCGAGTGGCCTCGCGCCATCAATATTCTTCGGGTTGATGACAGAGTCTCAGATACTGGATTGGCTGGGATTGCCAACGCCCCAGAAAGGCCCAGCGCATCACAGGCCACTTCCTTCGAGGCCTAAATTTCCCGGTGCCTCCGGAATTGTAGGCGCGGCCCTTATTTCTCGTTGTTAAAGGGCTCCCAGCGGAAACCGAAGGTGTATGTGGGCTTGTAGTACTCCCTCTGAATGAAGAAGGGCGAGCTTCCGTTGTAAAAGCCAAATACCTCGTTGTTCAGATTGAGACCCGCGGCGATAAACTCCAGGCCGCGTCGAATCCGGATACTCCCCTGCACGTCCACTTGAAAGTGGGCATACAAATACTGGTCGCCAGCAGGTCCGTTCTTTAGCGGCGTGGGGGTGATCGGGACAACGGTTTTCCCGGAGGGATCACCAGTTACCACGGGATCCCGCGTGAGGTTCTGGTACGCGTAGGCAAAGATGTTCGCATCATTGTAGGCGAGACCGACGCGCACAGAGAATCGGCCCATGTCATACGTAGGGCTGATATTCCAGGTATTGGGCGCCTGGCGAAGAAACGCCGGGCTGTCTGTGCGCAGCGGGTTCACGTGGGTCGCCTGCGAGGTGGCGTAGCTGTAGTTCGCCGAAATACCGAGGCCGCGCAACAATCCGGGCAGGTAGGCGAAGTGTTGGCTAAACGCAAGTTCGAAACCGTAGATGTATCCGCTTCCTGCGTTCACGGGCGTGTTCAAGGTGCAAGGGAAGATCCCGGGAGGGCACTGAGCCATTGTTCCGGGCACCAAATCATTCACGATCGGGGTAATCAGGGACTTATAGAAGAACCCTCCTTGCAGTAAGCCGACCGGGTTCAGGTAGCGTTCGTAGAGCACATCGTAGTTGTTGGCGCGCTCGGGCTTCAGGCTGCCATTGCCCACGTTGATCTGAGGCGGAGTAAAGCTACGGTCCACGCTGAAGGAGGCCGTGAGCGTTTGTGGGTCGGGGCGGTTGAGAGCGCGACTATAAACCAATTTTAAGTCGGAACTATTATTGAGGCGAATGCGGAGCGTGGCGCTGGGCAAAAAGTTAACGTAGGAACCACCCCCCTTTTTGCACAAACAACCCAGCTCGTTGTCGAAACTCGTGGTGGAATCGCTCGTGCCTTCGATGCGCAGACCCGCGACCAGCCGGAAACGGCTGAAATCAATGGTATTCATGAAGTAGCCGGCGGTGATCTGCTCGACCAGACCAAAGTTGTTTCCGTTGCCTCCCTTTGTGCTGGTGATGGTGAAGAAGTTGGGATTGGCGGCGAGGGTGGCGGCGAGGGAGTGGTTCACGGCTTCCCAACTGGTGGTGGGCCCGAACTTGTAGTTACCGTTGTAGTAGTTGGGGTTGGTCAAGACCGTTGGAAAGCTGCTCATCAGCGGAGCAGTTGTTGGGTCTGTCGGCGTATAGTCAATTTCATATGAGTTATCGAATTTGTGAGCATTTCGAAACTTGAATCCGAACTCAAAGATGCTGGGATGCGAGAAAAGATGGTAATTTCTCGCGGCCGAGGCATAGGTCATCAGATTGAGCTGGGACGCTTTTCCGTGGGCCGAATCTCCGATAGAGCTCAGATTGTAGTTGGCGGCGTTGTAGGCTTCGGTGAAACAGCTTGGAGTGTATTGAGGCAAATAGATATCTTTGGTCGCCGCGAGATCAAACTGGCAAGTGCTGCTCGCCAGATTCGAACCGAAGCTGGTGATGGATTCGCCGCCATTGATTGGATTCAAAAACTGCGAGCGGGAAGCGGCGAAGCCCCAATCAAACCAGGATTTGGCAAAAACATGGTTGCCGCCCACCAGGATGTTGCCGATCTCAAAATGACCATCACGTCTCTCGGTGGTGAACGCGGGGACGCCAGTACATGGAGTGGGGGGCGTGGTGGGCGGGCTGGTGAGGCATGGAGTGTTGTCTGTAAGCGTATATTCCCACCGGTGCCCGTTGTCCCTGAAGTCTGAATACAAACCTCGAATATAGATCAGCGACGCGTCGTTGATCTTGTAGTCCAAGCTACTGCCGAGGCCCCAACGATTCCGGTCATATTTATATTGGCGAAAGACGGGGGAGGTATGAAATGGCGTTAAGGTAGTGCCGGGGTAAATCTGCACGGAGTTGTCCTCGAGATCGTCGATTCCACGGCCGTTGTAATCGTAGGAGCCACTAAAAATGAAGCCCAGACGCTTAGCTTGGCCAAAACGCTGCCCAAACGTGAAGGCCCCTTCCCCAACGCCCACAGTATTGATAATGGGCGTGAATCCGCCCGCTCCGTAGATCGAGAGTGTCGGGCGTTCACCCGCCGTCTTGGTGACCAGGTTGACCGAACCCCCGATAGCGTCGGCATCCATATTGGGCAGGAGCGTCTTATTGATCTGCACGGAATCGACAATCCCGGCGGGGATCGTGTCGAGCTTTACTTGCCGGATTGTACCTTCCGGAGATGGGACGACAACTCCATCGATCGTCAAGTTGCTGAGCCGAGGTTCCGTACCGCGGATCTGCACGTACTTGCCCTCGCCTTCATCACGCTCAAGGGTAACTCCGGGTAAGCGCCCGATCGCATCGGCAACGTTCGCGTTTGGGAGGCTGGTGATTACGGTGGCGGGCAGCATATTCAGGATCTCGTCGGAAGACCGAATCTCGTTGACCGCTTCCGCCTCTCCGCTTGCGCGTCCCCCTTCTACGATGACTTGATCTGTTTGATATGCTAGTTGCAAGGTCACATCCACCTTGGCGGTCTGCCCAGCCGAAACCGTAACATCGGTATTTGCGACAGAAAACCCAATATAGGAAGCGTTTACGGAGTAATCCCCCGGAGCAATCGCGCTGAAGCGGTACTGTCCCTGGTTGTCAGTCACGGCCTGGACATTGAGGGGCAATAGCCTTACGACGGCGCCCTGGAGGGGCGCTGAGGCGGAATCTCGAATCGTTCCGGTGATGGTTCCCGAGCGCTCCTGCGCGACGCCGGACATTGCACACAAGAGCCACAGGAGAATGGCTAGAATGACACGCAAGTAGACAGGCTTGTACATCACACAAACCCCCATTTTCAGAGTATTGGATTCACAACGGATTCCAGGTGCTAATTACTTATAAGTAATACCTAATATATGTTGGACCAGCTGAGCCCAGTTTATGAAAGCGGTGTGAACGATTGATTGAACGTAAGTGGATGGAGGGTGAATATCTTCTGAAGGCTGTCTGAAGCCATCATGAAAAATAATTTATCTGGAAATCCGGCCGGCCGCGCGGAAGGCGCCGCAGAAATCGCCAGCACAAGCAGTTGTGGGAAGTAAGCTCCGCTCTTTGTATTGTCATCTGCGCCTTGGCAGACCATTCGGCTTTCAAATATAGGGCGTCTCACCCAAACACAAGTTGTTGATTCCGAATAACAGCATGTGAAATCGGGAATTTGCTAAACCCTTGCTAGGACTTGCTGCCCACTTTTCGCACGACGATTGAGAACGCAAATTGAGAGACCCTGTGAAGCTCAAGCTGGGCCTAGTGCGTGATCACCGACTTGCATTTTCGAAGATTGCTTAGACGAGAATGCGCAGGGTCCCCTGAATTTTCCCCATACTTGCCAAATAGCGCGCGCCCAACTTCCCTCCGTTCAATACTTTCTGTATAGCACGCCTGCCTCTTCATGTTTTTGAAAATTCGTCATGTGGCGAACTCTTGGAAAGTAAAGGACTTACAAATCCAGACCGCCAGTCTGCCAGAATTCCACAAATGGGGTTTCAGGTGAACGGCGCTTTCAATAAGTAGAAGAAAACACGCGAGATATTTTTGGTCGGGGCGCCCGGATTCGAACTCGGGACCTCCTGCGCCCAAGCCAGCCGGGCTATCTTGGAAGTCCTTCCTCTTCAATCTTGTTTTTGAAAATAAACGAGATAGAAAAATATTTGGTAGTGGCCAGATGTACCAAGATGTGGCTCCGCATGCATGGAGTCCCCCCAATTTCCCCCTCAGCGAAAATGAGGCGAATTGCGACATCCTCTCACAAACTAGTTTTGGTTTGAGCGACACCAGCTTGTCAGCTCTGCCCAGAATCCAATTTTCGCACTCGGTCCGCCGGTGCCCGCTCGGTCCGAGCTTCCCAAGCTTCAATCGCGACTCCAATGCATATCGGCAAGTGCCCTTAAGATTCGACGCCTGCGTCCCAAGCAGGGAACTGATCGGCCTTAGATCACGTGCCTCGTGAGCAGGCGCTGCGGCCAAGCGGTTCGCGAATAAATAATTCTCCAGATTTGAGCCAGACTCCCCACCGGCGCGCTGCGCGGTGCAGAGGTTGGAAATCCCCTTCCTTGTTGGGCTCACGAGAGCTTATGTGACAAAGAAAGCGAGCTTTTCTCTCCCAGTTGTTCCCAAGCTGCACCCACATGTTTGGTTTGAACCCGTGCATAGCTCAGTGGAGCGTCTGTCTTTGAGGCCGATGGCCGTTGCAGGTTAGAAGGAAAAGCGGGCGCCGATCTGGATTTCGCGGCCGGGGGTCATCGGCATCGTGATGGTGTCGAACTGGGGAGTGTTGACGAAGCGATTGGGTGTGCCCAGATTGACCTTGTTGAGAGCGTTGAAGGCTTCGCAGCGCAACTGAAAATTGAGCTTTTCGGTGAGGTGGAAGTTGCGGACCAAAGCGACGTCCAGGGTCTGCAACGGCGGGCCGTAGATTGAGTTCCGACCGGCATTGCCGAAGGTGTAAGCGGCGGGGATAGCGAAGGCAGCGGGATTGAACCATTCGGCGGCGGTACGGGTGCCGGGGCCGAAGACGGGCGCGCCGGTGTAATTGGCGCGGATAGGATTTTCTCCGAGGACGGTTCCAGCGTTGGCGGTGTCGCCGAAAACGGAAACCGTGAAGGGCATGCCGGATTGCGCCTGGTAGATGGCGGAGATCTGCCAGTTGGAGGTGAGCAGACGTGCCCAGGCAGCAGCGGTAACGCCGGGTATCGCGTAGACGGTGCTCAAGGAGAAGCGATGACGGACATCGCAACCGGGGCCTTTCTCGGCGGGAAGGTTGTTGTTGTTTTGCGGGATCGCAGACTCATCCATGGGAGAACGAAAATCCGGGGCATTGGTGAGGTTCTTTGAGTAAGTGTAGTTAGCAAGAAGGCTGAGCCCGTGAGAGTAGCGACGACGGACACTGATATAACCGGCGTCGTACCAACTCTGCGCGGAGTTTTCGAGGAGATTGATCGTGCTAGCGGGGAAGGTGTTGCTCTGGTAGATAAAGTCGGCGGAGCTATCGGAAGTGTTGATGACACTGTCGGGAACGAAGGAGAGAGTCTTGAAAGGGCGGCGCGGGCCCAGTGGGCCAGGGCCAGGACTGGCGTTGTTGATGAGATGAGCGCGTTGCAGGTGGAAGCCGCGGGCACCGACATAGCCGACTTGCAGAGAAGTGTTTTGACCAATGCTTTTTTCGAGGTAAGTGTTCCATTGCTGGATGTACTGGGCGGCTGCGTGCGGGTCAAACGCGGTGAAGCTGACAGTGGTGGCGGGAAGAGCCCCAGTGCCCAAGACGGGAGTACCGAAATTGAAACCGTTGTTGAAGAGAGCAGCAGGTGGAGTGAAGTTGTCGGCTTGCTGGGTCTCCGGAAATACATACGGGACATTGTGGCGCTGATTGCACCAGGTGTTCCCATCGACAGGAGTAAAGAAGATGCCATAGGCACCGTGAAGGACAAGGCCGAACCTGTGGATCTGGCGAGCAAAGCCGAGGCGCGGGGCAAAATTATGCTTATTGGAATAGAGAAGTCCACGGGGATAGTTGTTCTGGCCACCGACAAAGACCGAGGGCGTTCCGTCGTTAAAGATGAGGTTTGTGTTGGTGTATCGGTCATCATAGAGAGGACTGGAATATTCGTAGCGAAGACCCATGTTGAGCGTGGTGGAGGAGTTGACTTGCCAAGTGTCCTCAACGAAGCCATCAGCGCCCCAATTCTTGAGGTCCATCTGGGGCACGCCAGCCTGGCGCTGCTTGACGGTCGGGAGGCTGAGGAGAAGGCTGGCGAGAGCGGAGCCAGTACCGTCATTGAGCCCCTTGTCGGTGGTGTAGCCGTTGGTAAATTGATAGTAGCCGCGGTTTTGAAAGAAGCCCCACATTGGCCACCAGTAACGATGGAAATCGCCGCCGATTTTTATGCCATGGCGGCCATGCTGCCAAGCGAGGGTATCGCGGAATTCCAGCATCGTGTCCCAGCCGTGCATGGGAGTGGCGGCAAAAGTATCGCCGATGCCGGTGTAACCCTGAACCGAAAACCAGGGTGCACCCCAGGCGCCGGGACCACCGAAGCCGATGCCTTGAAAGCCAAGTTGGGTGACGTAGTCATTGACGTTGTCGTTCTGCGAGGTGTGGTCCATGGAGAGGCGAGACACAGCGACCGAGAAGGAATTGACTTTGCCCGTGGAGATGAAATGGTTCCAGGAAATGACAGCTTGCTGAGCGAGATTATCGAAGTTGGCGCCAAAGCCGGGCAAGTTCTCGGTGGTGGGGGTGGAACCATTGCTGGGGGAAAAGCCGCGTTCGGCGCCGACGGAATAACGGCCAAAGAGAATGTCGCCGTCGGAGAAAATGTGGTCGACGCGGACAGTGCCCTGATCGTTGAAATGGGTTTCGTTGCGAATGTCGAGGTAGTTGTTGGAATCCGGGCCGGCCATGGAAATCATGTTGGGTTGCGGTAAGACCTGAAGCAAAAAACTCTGGAGTTTCTGGTTAATGCGGTCGGAAGGAATCTGGTTTCCCAAAAATTGGGTGCGGGTATAGGGGTAGTTGGATGGACCGGTGGGCAAAGAGGGATTGTAGTTGGGGTTGGGTTGCGCGGTGGTGGGATCGTAAATATTGACCCCGCTCATGCTGAAATCGCCCAGGATTTCGTCGCGAGTGGGGACGGTCAGGGTCTGAGCGTCGGCTTGCGATAGCCGCAGACCTTCATAGTTGGCGAAGAAAAAAGTCTTCTTGCCCGCGAACGGCCCACCGAGCGAGGCGCCAAAATTATTCTGTACAAGATGATTGTTGCCCATCGAACCGAAGCTGCTGGCGTCGAGAGCGCCATTGCGGAAAAATTCATAGACTGTGGCGTGGTACTTACTGGAACCAGAATGGGTGACGATGTTGACCTGACCACCGCCGGCACCGCCAATGTCGGCAGTGTAACTACTGGTTTCCACCTGAAATTCTTGGACTGCATCGGGAGAAGGGCTCAGATTTTGTGTGTTAAACGTGGGGTCGGTATTGGTAGCGCCATCCAGCAAGAAGAAATTGGCATTAGGACGAGCGCCGCCGAGGACAACCGCAGAACGCTGGCCAGGGCGCCAGTAAAGCGGGTTGGTCTGCCCGGTCTGCGCGCCAAAGCCGATGTGCGCGCCGGGGACGGTGAGCACAAGATCAATGAGCATCCTTCCGTTAAGGGGCAATTCACGGATTGACTGCGGCTCAACAACCTCGCCCACTGTGGCATCGGCGGTGCGAAGGACTTCCATCCCACTTTTGACCTCCGCAGTTTGTTGAACGGAACTGACCCGGAGGGAAATTTCCAGGGTGAGCCTCTGACCGACTTCGAGGCGGAGAACCTGGGTTGCCGTGGCGAAGCCAGCCACTTCGGTTTTGACTTCGTAATCGCCTGGGAGGAGAGCGGCGGCCTCGAATAGTCCATGCTCGTTGGTGGTCAGGGGTCGCAGTTCGCCGGTGGCCAAAGCGCGGAACGAAACGCCGGCGGAGGCGACCGGAAGATGCTGCGGGTCGGTCACAATACCCGAGACGACGGCATAGTTGCTCTGTGCGAAAGCAGAAGATCCCAGATACAGGAACAGCAGAATTAACCTACCCAAGGTCCCACCCCTCTCCAAAGGCATGCGACACACGCGGAATATTGGCACTGGAGCCGGATGGACCAGGGCAACGTACAGGGAGCGCAGTCGAGCCTTAGCACAACAAGAGAATTGCGAGATTAGAGCGGAGAAGGCATGCGGTATCAATACTACAAAAACACTACTGCGGTAGAGGAGACCCACTTTGACAAGGCTATTGTTGGTTCAATCGTAGCCCATACGTGATCTTTCACCACGACTCACTGCCGCGGCAAGCCAATTCCGGTCAAGTGTTGCGGGATAGCAGCCGATTATCTTGGCACGATTGGGGCCTAATAAACGGTTACCCGACATCGCGCTGACTCAGAAGAAGTCCGGTTCTGGGAAACTGAAGGCTGCAGTAAGTGCGTCTCGTGTGCGTGTATTTGAAGTCTCCTGGGCTCGGGCGCAGCGGTGCTAGGCCCGCAATCGGATACAACGGTCTTGTAAACCATTGTTCGGTATACATTGACTTGTGGTAGTGAGGTACAAGGGTCTAGGGAACCGTTGTGGATCGGCCATAAACAATATGAACCTTGGAAAGTTCATAAAATGGTCGGGGTGCCGAGATTTGAACTCGGGACCTCCTGCGCCCAAGGCAGGCGTTCGCGAGGAGCGGCTTACATTATCTATGAACATGAAAGGATTGGCGCCGTTTTGGACCAAAGCGAAATACGGCAAAATGGGCATCGAGGGACGCGACCTGGTCGATACCCAGACGTCGCATCACAGCGAAACTCGTTCGATCCACGATGGGAAAATCCTGGTCGCGCCAGGAAGCGCCAAGGTCCCACGCAACCTCAAGGTCCGCCAAAGTAACCGTCTCGATCACTGCTATCCCGCTCCGCAAGCCTTCCCAAAATCGCTCCGCAGCTTTGCGGTCAAGCTTGTGGTGAAGCAACGTCCATGTTTCGACCAAAACGTGATCCGAGGTCACCAGTGTTTCACCGGACTTGAGAATTGCTTTTGATCTCGCGTTGTTGCGGTCGGAAGAGTCTGCCGCGGCATACCAAATGGAAGTGTCGACAAATAAGCTCATATGGCGAGAGCGCTAGCGGCGGCGCGGTTTCCTGCGCGCAGATCGGAAAGCCTCGGCGATCATGGAATCCTTGTGGCTCGCAATGTCTGAGCCGCCGGAAGCCCCGAGATCAAAGATACGATCCACGTGAGCCGCCGTCTCGGGACGAGCAAGATCACGTGCGAGTAGACGACGAAAATACTCTGCCAGAGACACCCCGAGATCATTGGCACGTCGACGCGCGCGGCGCTGCATTTCAGTTTCAAGTGTGATCTGAGTCTTTGCCATCATGATGGCTCCATCATACCACACCAGGCGGACGCAACAACTGCAGATTCTATTCGCTGTATATCCGAAGCCCCGCGAGCTTCGGATCTTGCCCCTGTCGGCGCTCGAATCGGCGAGGAATCTCTCTACCCCCAGTGTCACCGTGCGTCTGACGCGCTTGAATGTTGGTTGCAACCTGTCCTCCCTGAACATGCCCACCCACATCGGAATTTTTCCGCGTTGAATGAGCCTGCCCCTTTGAAACCTTCTTCGTGGCACTGATCCTCCAGTGACCAAAGAAGGCGTTACCGGCGAGGATGGTATCACGGGTTCCACGATCAGGCGGCGCTCTCAATGCTGGCTGAGGAATCCACACAATCTATTGTTGAAGGAGGCCAGAAGCCAAATAGTCCGAATTTTTGGACTGATTCCCACGTGTTACTTGGTGCGTGGGAATCAGTTGTGCGAACCCCAACCCCAAGACCAACCGCAACGGCAACCCCAAGAGTCCCTCGCGCGGAAAAACTGCGCGAGTGGGAGAGCGCGTTTTTTCCGGGCCTGGCAGATGGGGCACGTCGCAAAAGTGAATTTCGATTTGGAAGTGCGGTTTCCTGCGCTGTTGTCGCCTGGATGCTCTGAGAGACGTACTCGACTGAGATCGTGGCTGTACGCGCGGGGAACCGCTGTTTGCGGAGGTCTCTGGGATCGGGTGATGAGGGGTTTTCGCGCGCGGGCGATTTGGAGGACCAGCAGGCCCGTGCCGTAAGCCGTCGCGGGTTGCTCGCCAGCAGAGCCCGCCCTTAGTGCCCCATGCCTGCCAGTCCACAGAAAGGCTATGGGCAGATCGACCTGCGTCTGCCCGTTCGCCTTGAACGCAGGGCAATGCCGAAAGACGGGTAGTGCCGACCTGCAGGATGTTTGTCGGCCCCAGTTTCACGGCCTCGCCTCTGCTTGTGCCGTATTGCTTTCGCATGCGCGAAGTGTAAGTGGTGGTCGAAAAATCGAGGTTTGGCACGCGCGCGCGCGTGCTGCACCCCCTTGACAAGGTTTTTGGGGAAAGAGGGATTTCTGTATTTCGGGGTTTTAGCACACGTGCTGGAGAGCCCAGGGGAGGCGAATGTTTCCGCGGGGCTCCTATGGGCAGATTGGCTTGCATATGTCCATTGGCCTCGAACGCGGGGCAATGCCGAAAGACGGGCAAAGCCAACTTGCAGCATGTTTGCCCCTCCCAGTTTCATGGCCTTGCCTCCGCTTGTGCGGTGTTGCTTTCGCATGCGCGGAGTATACGGGTGATCGAAAAACCGGATTTTGCGCACGCGCGCGCGCGCGCGCAACCCTCTTGACAGGGTTTTAAGGAAAGGCGGGGATTTTGCTTTTCGGGGTCTTAGCGCACAGCGGGGAGGTCCACGGAGGCGAATCCTGCCGAGGGGCCCCTGTCTGATGGGGACCGCACGTGCGCTGTGGGCGGCGACGGCTTTGCTTTCCCGCCCTTGCCCCACGCGCTGGGCTGTGGCACTCCCATTATCGATTACCTTTGGCTCGATTGTGGGTAATGCAGAGCATTTGGCAGTTGTCGGCCGAGCTTCCGCCGCCCTTGCTCCATGCTGCAACGTGGTCGGCATCCATTTCGTTGAACTTATAAATTCTGCTCTTGTTTGCACCGGGCCCAGTCGCGCAAAGCGGGCAGTTGGACTCGCCTTTGCCCTCCGCTGTTTGCGTCTGGCTAGCGTATGTGGCCCGCTTGACCGGTGTGTCGAAGACCCGGACCTCCAACAACTTTGCGTCTATCGAGCCGCCCAAGAGAAACTCGAAGATTCCCTTTCGCTTCGTGACGTAGGGATCGGCGGCGAGCCTTTTCACATCGTCTGAAATCTTCTTTGGATCGTAGGATTTGCCGTGGTGCTCCTCGTACAGCCTGCCCCACTCCAATCCCTTCATTTCTGGGAGAACGTCGATGAACACTGTCGAAACCCAGTCGATCACGCCATTGAAGTAGGCCCTCGCCGAGTTCGTCCACGCCTTTAAACATGGCTCCACATTATCAATTTTCCTATCTGACTAAGCATATCTAAAGATTAACTTGACAGCAAGTCAGGTTTAATATACAGGCCATGTAAGCTGCTGGTTAACGGACAGCTTCTTTCCAGGTGGCCGCTCCGCCTTCCTGTTGGGGCGACACGAGTACAGTTCATAGGGCTAGTAATATCTCCGGCCCGGTGCAATTTCGGTCTTGCTCTTTAAGATACCCGTACTCGAAGAATGGAATGAAGTCGTCGGCTTGCCACGGTCAGATTATTCAGGGTTGCCTCGAAGCGATTGTGGGCACGATCTGGAGGTCCTATGCAGCAACAATGTTCTCTTCTAGTACGTTTGGTACGTCGCTTTACCCACTACTTTTGGAGACGTCAATCAGAGTCAGTTTTTCTAGTCATTGGAATGATTTTCTGCCCAGTAATGCTGTCCGCGCCTCCGGTGGCGGCTAATGATGCCTATCTAGTTGACCAAGGAGCGATGGTGCAGTCAGGCACTCCTCAATCCGGGTTTTTGCCGGGTATTTTTTCGAATAATTGCAGTGGCTCTCCTTGTGGCTTTCAATTTAAGCCTGGTTTCTCATTTACGGATCCATTTCCAAGGGTCATTGGAGTCGGGCAGAATCTGACTATACAATTGGTGTTCAAGGTAGATTTTGGCTGGGATGCTCCCGCCATACCAAATCAGAGCTCAGCCAGCTTTACCTTTAGCGGGGACTTCGGGACTGCCGGAGTACCTCCAGCCACTGGCTGTGCAGGATATAATGCGCCAACTCTTCGTTTTCTGAACACGGTTAGTACCTCATATCTGACACCTGGTTTTCACACGCTCACAGTAACCGTCAACACTTGTTGGCCGATAGGGGTTGGCTGCCCCGTTGGTACGCCGCCTGGTTCCTGTTTTGGGGTCACGGGGACTGCTTTTTCCCGTTCGTTTCTGATCAACGTTATGCCCACAAATGTAAGCCTGCTTGACCCTATCGAGGGATTGGTAAGTGGTGGCGTAATGACTACAAATACTACACTGCTTTCGACCAACGGACGCCCGATCGCCGGTGTGGCGGCGGACGGTGTGACGCAGGCGCTTATCAGGATTCAGACACCCAGTGTCGGAGACCAATTCCAGGTGACTTTATTGAACGATCAGAATCCCCCCGCTCAGAGTGGTTCGCCAAGCGAGGATGGAGCCCTAGGACAACCCGGCGACACTAGCTTTTCCCAGAGTCAGATAGTAGTCAATGCAAGCAGCCCAAATGGTACAGCGCCAGGTTATGCATTCGTGGTTTACCGCGCACCGGCGGATTTCGCGCGATCGACGGGACCGAACTCTTTCAAATCGGGGTCGTGTAATGGTTCGTCCAATACTGACGATCAACTGCCGTGTCGTTCTGTTTCTGTGACGGTCCAAGATATAACCGCTGGCAGCACAGCTATCCAAGCCTCCGTCCTGATCGTGCGGCCACCGGTTGCACTGATTCACGGACTTTGGGGCGATTGGAAGAATTGGAATAGTTTCTCGCCCCTAGTCCTTGGCAAAGGCAAGGTAGACTCAAGATTTTCCGTCCTGCGCGTAAACTTTGATCAAAAAGTGGGTTCCTCCATTGCTTTGTCCTTCCCCCAATACTCGGTCAGCTTGGCGAATGTCCGGGCCAACTCGCTCGGCCTTTCCTATAATGTCCCTACAATTCTCACTCAGATGAGCGATTGGCTGCAGCAATTCAGGCTGGGCCACAACCCCGGAAACTCATCGGTGGCCGCAGCTCAGCTAGACGTCATTGGCCACAGTATGGGTGGTGTTTTGACTCGGACATTGCCTCTCACGGCTGGGTATTTTTCTGACGCCAATTTCGATCAGGGCCTCATCCATAAGGTGATCACCATTGACACTCCGCACCTCGGTTCACCCCTAGCCGCATTACTCCTCGGTAGTAACAGCGATTGCGTCCGCGAGTTCCTGGCCAACCACGAGGACTACAGCTTCGAGAGTGTGACGATGAATGGGGCACTTGGGCTTGTGCCGGGTGCGGTCGGCGACGTGGAAGGCAATGGCGTTGCCGTTGACTCGTCCTTGAGCGGTGCCCTAAAGGCAATTGCAAGGACCGGTCCCCAACCACTGCCTACCGCCTTGATTGCCGGTGTATATACAAACTTCGCCAGCTTGAATTGCACTATTTGCACGGCAAACTATATCGTCCACAAGTGCGGCTCAAATGGAGATCCGCTCGGTAACATGTTCACCAGCACTGCTTGGCCATTGATTTTTGGACCGGCGGGCAACAATAACAATGACGCAATTGTTGGCCAAACCAGCCAACTGAACGGGCTGAGCAGTAATTTTGTGCATAGCGGCCTATTGCACTCGGCCGGCACGGAGGATTTGAGCTTCACTGGTCCCACTGTGCTCGACCCGGCATCCGCGCCGAATCCCGTCGCGACTGATGTCATCAAACTGTTAAACACGCCTGTCACGCAGTCATCCTTTACTAGCCTCAACCCCTAAACTGGAGGTGGCACATGAGGGCCAATAACCGGAGCGGTGTGCTCGGTAGGGTTCGTATAAGTCTCTTGGGCAGCGCATTGATTGGTGTGTTTCTAATTGCGAGTTCATCTTTTGCTCAGCAGGCTCCTTCTTTGCAAATTTCATCGCCTGCAAGCGGAAGCGTAGCAACCCCCGGGCAAACGCTGTCCATAAGCGTAACTTCCCCCAACGGCACGGCATTCTCGCAAGTGGCGGTCATCGGACCCGACCCCATAGGATTCAGCGTCCTGGCTACATCTGTGCCTGCTCAGTTTTCAATCGCAATTCCGGCAGATGCTAATTGCCGAATCTACAATCTGACGGCGGACGGCATTACAACGTCAGGTCAGGGTGCCACTTCGCTGCCGATTCAAATAGATGTGGAACGTGCGGATTTACCTACTTCGCTGACTACGCCTGTCTCCGACATAGTTTTGGAGACTATAGGAGAGCAGCGGTCTTTTATGACGATCGCGGGGTTTTCAGATGGAACCACAATTGACGTCTCCGAATCCACGTTAATGTCTTACACCTCAACCAACAATGCTGTGGCGAATGTGGACGCCACTGGCCTGGTGACTGCAGTTGGCGCGGGGAGCGCTGCCATAAGCGCTAGCTATACCCTTGCGGGGAAAGGCATCCAGCTGACTGTGCCTGTCCAAGTCCTGATTCAAAAGCTTACCATCTCGCAAAATTCCCTAACGTTTCCAGCACAGGCTCTCGGAACGACGAGTACGCCGCAACCTGTGACGTTAACCAATTCTTCTTTGGGCGCTGTGAAAATACTCAGCTTGAGTGCAACGGGTGACTTTTCTGAAACGGATAATTGCGTTGCTTCTTCACCTCTTCCGGTCAATGGAAGTTGCACGGCAAATGTTTCTTTTTCGCCGACTACTGGTGGTACGCAAGTGGGCAAGTTAAGCGTCGCGAATGGCGCAAATATTGTTCCTATATCGATTTCGCTCACCGGGACAGGCACGGGTACTGCGCTCACTCCAGCGATCACGACGGTCAGCCCAAGTTCGGGGGCGGTGGGTACACCCGTTACGATTACCGGGACAAACTTTGCTGCCACGCAGGGAACAAGTGCGGTCACGTTCAATAGCACGCCAGCGATTCCAACTAGCTGGAATTCGACGAGTATGGTTGTGCCGGTGCCAAGCGGAGCGACGACAGGGAACGTGGTGGTTACGGTTGGTGGAGTGGCTAGCAACGGGATTTCATTCACCGTCACTGCGCCAGCGCCAAGCATTACAAGCCTGAGTCCGACCGCAGGAGTGGTGGGTACATCGGTGACCATCGCAGGCGCGAACTTTGGGAGCACGCAGGGCACGAGTACAGTTAAGTTCAACGGCACGACGGCGCCGCCGACGAGTTGGAGCGCGACGAGTATCGTTGTGCCAGTGCCGAGCGGAGCGACCACGGGGAACGTGGCGGTCACGGTTGGCGGAGTGGCGAGCAACGGGGTGACCTTTACGGTAACCGCGCCTGGGACGTTTGTTTCCACAAGCAACATGGTCACAGCGCGCGACGGCGGTTCCAGCGCTACGTTGCTGAACAACGGAATGGTTTTGATCGTCGGAGGTTATCATGGTTATTTCTGCGGGCAGGATGGCAGTTGTGTCCCCAATGTATTGGTGAACGCGGAGCTTTACAACCCTGCAACAGGGATCTTTACGGTGACTGGGAACCTGACCACAGCCCGCACCAGCCACACAGCGACGCTGCTGAGTAACGGAATGGTACTAATTGCAGGAGGCAACGACGGCTACGACAGTCTCAAAAGCGCAGAATTGTATAACCCGGCGACGGGGGCCTTCACCGCAACTGGAAACCTAATCGCGGCCCGTGATACGCACACGGCAACACTGCTAAACAACGGACAAGTTGTGCTGGTCGGGGGGTTCAGTCTCCTCAGCGGAATCACTAGGTATCTGTCGAGTGGAGAGCTCTACAATCCGGCGACGGGGACATTCACGGCGACCGGGAGCTTGCACACGGCTCGCGGTGGCCACACCGCCATTCTATTGAACACCGGAAAGGTCTTGGTGGCCGGAGGCAACAACCGGAGCAGCCTCAGTAGCGCCGAGCTGTATAACCCCGGAACAGGGACTTTCACTACGACTGGAAACCTAATCACGGCCCGTGATACGCACACGGCAACACTGCTAAACAACGGACAAGTTGTACTGGTCGGAGGGTTCAATGTCAGCAACGGCACCACCACCTATCTCTCCAGTGGAGAGCTCTACAATCCGGCGACAGGGACCTTCACGGCGACAGGGAGCCTGAGCACAGCGCGCGCCAGTCACACCGCCACTCTATTGAAGAACGGAACGGCTTTGGTGGCCGGAGGTTTCGACAGCGGTGGCGCCGCAAGCAAAAGCGCAGAGTTGTATAACCCGACGACCGGGACTTTCACCAAAACAGGAAACTTGAATGTGGCGCGCGCTAACCATACAGCCACGCTCCTGACTAATGGAATGGTTATCCTGGCATCGGGTGATAGCAGCGGCACCGCCGAACTCTATCAACAGTAGCTTTGCAGGAGCGCGGGCGCTCCCGGGGCGAAACAAAAACCTCCGGCGCGCTTTTTTTCAAGCCGTACCAGAACAAGCGGCGATCCTCTGAGGCCTTATTTCGCCATCCTTCGGTATACTTTGCGTGCGATCCGTCAGCAGGATGTCCTCTGCCTGCCAGAGGGGGGCCTGTGGTTGCAGGTAGGGGGAGGGTTGACGAATGCGGGGTAACACCCCGTGAGAAGCGGAGGGGAAAGCTAAAAAACGGCAACCCTTCAGGCGACTTCTCGAAGGCGGCACGTTGTGGTGCTAAGACGAGGAGAGGGACGCCATGCCAGTGTCCAGCGATGAAAAACGGGCGTTGCAGGATTCACGGTGGCCTGAGTACCGGGGCGAAAACGACAGAAGGGATTGAGCGCATCCGGAAGGCCGTGACAAAGCATGGCAGGTTCACGGCTCTGGCGATTACAGAGCGGCGACAGGTTCGGGAGCTGATGAGGCAATTTCGGGAGTTTTTGGCTGCGTTCTAGGGCGCTTTCCAAATCACGTTCTTATTCTTGTCAAACAGTGCAGCCTCGAATCCCTGTTCGTCGAATAGGCCCACGTTATAGGCGCTAATCATCACACCTGCATTTTGATCTCCTATCGACAGAGTTCCATTCCCGAGCGATACATGGGATCTGGTGAAACTGAGAGAATCGTCGTCTAGCATCCCCCTTACTTCTCCTTTCTCGTCATATAGGGCAAGCATGGGCTTAAGTTGGTACGTCACTGGCACAGGCTCTGTGGATCCCGGAAGAGTCATATTCATTGTTTTCTTCTCGGTCACAAACAATCTCGCGCGTATAGACTTCACGAACGCGAAGGGTGTTCTCTGAAAATCCCTTTATTGCCAGTGAGCTTAAATACGCATCTCGTAGGGAAGGGAACGACGCGATTTGTGAATCCTCGATTAGATTGTTTTTTTCATGCTGCCTCCATTTGGGGGATTTTGGGTCCTCGGAGGGCTAGACACAAGAAATTGACTCCATTTGACTCCAATTGAACTGCGGAACGGGTGGTAACGCCTTTGTTTGGTTCATTCGGATTTGTTCGATTCCCATCGCCCGCTCCAGATTCCATTTTTCCTTATTTCCCAATTTCTCGGTTTTGGTGCCGAACTGCTTGAAACTCGCAGCGGACTTGATTGTCAGGCTGCAATTTGTTGTGTATGATTTAATCTA
>Ga0210399_10000898_pt1 | contig 23388 bp, 17 predicted proteins | sample IncBWC14MmetaG_FD_150865 | JGI IMG/M metagenome (GOLD analysis project Ga0210399, IMG submission 150865) | Forest soil microbial communities from Barre Woods Harvard Forest LTER site, Petersham, Massachusetts, United States - Inc-BW-C-14-M | ecosystem: Environmental > Terrestrial > Soil >... | reverse complement strand
ACGTAAGTCGCTGATAGTACGTGTATGCCCAGATTGTCACGGCAGAGGTCGCGAGTTCGAGTCTCGTCGTCCCCGCCATTCTTTCTAAAGGAGTTACCGGACGTGACACCGGAAACTCCTACCCACAATCCCACCCACACCTTCTACTGAACGCTCCCCGATTCGAATCGGCTTCGAGAAACTTTTCCTGAGCCGCAATCATCTCGTCGAGGTCTTCGTCTGTGTAGAGGTCGAGCGTCGTCTGAATACTAATTCTGTAGTCGTGTTGTTGCCTCGTCGTCCGTGCCTCTGCTATCGTAATCACGCCTTAACTCGACTCTTCAGGGGAGCATCACACACGATGGCAGGACTTTTGGAGCGGCTCTTGCCGCGGGAAGAGGGTTTCTTTGACCTCTTCGCTAAGCAGGCAGCGAATATCCATGTAGGGGCTACTGCCCTGCTGAAAATGCTGTCGCACTACACTGGCGTCCCGGAACAAGTGCAAATCGTCAAAGCCATTGAGCACGAAGGCGACGAAATCACCCACGCCCTCTTCACTAAGCTGAATCAGACCTTCATCACTCCCTTCGACCGTGAAGATATTTACGAGCTTTGCAGCCGTCTCGACGACGTAATCGACCTCATCGACGCCGCGGCCAGCCGTTTTGTCCTCTATCGCGTGGATACCATCCGCATCGGCACCATCGACCTTGTCAAAGTCCTCGTTTCCGCTACCGCCGAACTCGAGCTGGCCGTTCGTGCGCTTGAAAAGCCTCCGGATGCGCTAAAGCACGCCATCGAAATTAACCGTTACGAAAACGACAGCGACCGCCTCTGCCGCACCCTCATCGCCCAGCTCTTCGACGAAGAAAAAGATCCCGTCCAAATCATCAAGTGGAAAGAGATTTTCGAAGTCATCGAAACCGCCGTCGACAAGTGCGAAGACGTCGCCAATGTCATCGAAGGCGTGATCCTGAAAAGCGCCTGACCTGCCGATGACCAGCTTCACTCTTCTCTTGATCGTGGTGTTTGTCACCCTTGCGTTCGAGTTCTCGAACGGGTGGCACGATGCTGCCAATTCCATCGCCACCGTCGTTTCCACTCGTGTCCTCACACCTTTCCGCGCCGTCGTCTGGGCTGCCTTCTTCAATTTCGTGGCTGCGTTCGTCTTCGGCACCGCCGTAGCCAGCACCATTGGCAAGGGCATGGTGCACATTGAACTGGTAAACCAGCAGGTGTTGCTTGCAGGACTCTTCGGCGCAATCTCCTGGAATATCATCACCCTCGTCCTCGGTCTACCCACAAGCTCTTCCCACGCCCTCATGGGCGGCTACGGCGGCGCGGCCGTCGCTCATGCCGGTCTGAAAGCTCTCATCCTTAGAGGTTGGACCAAGCCGGTCCTCTTCATCTTTCTCTCGCCGGTTATCGGTTTTTTCGTTGCCACGACCATCACCATTCTCACCAGTTGGGTTGTCCGTCGCCAGCGCCCGCTGCGTGTGGACAAGTGGTTCCGCCGCCTACAGCTTCTCTCCGCCGCCCTTTATAGCTTGGGGCATGGCACCAACGACGCTCAGAAAGGCATGGGCATCATCACTGCTGCACTGGCTGTCGGAGGCCTTGCGAAATCGGGTCAGGTGCCCCTTTGGGTGATCATTTGCTGCCATCTCGCCATGGCTGGCGGCACCATGGCCGGGGGATGGCGCATCATTAAGACCATGGGCCAACGCATCACCAAGCTCAATCCGTTCGGTGGCTTTGCGGCTGAAACCGCTAGCGCCGTGACCCTTTTCGGGACAGCACATTTCGGAATCCCAGTCAGCACCACGCACACTGTAACCGGCGCGATTGTCGGTGTCGGTTCTACGCGCCGTCTAACTGCCGTCCGTTGGGGCATCACTCGCCGCATCGTCTATGCCTGGGTCCTTACCATTCCCGGCGCCGCTCTATTTGGAGCCGTTCTTTTTCTAGTAGGACGATCCTGGATAAAATGATTTCATTGGGGCGTATTGACCGGAAAGCGCACTAACTGTTCCCTGTTCCTGCGCCCTTTCACAGAATCTAGGATGTAATACAGGATCTATTCCCCTACGTAGCCACATGGAGCAAGATCGCAGCGCAATGCCGGCGTATCCGTTTCTCGCGCACGCCGAGATAGCAGTAGAAAACTCGGATGTTCACCTCACTGCCCGCTTGTATGAGCTCAGCCGTGAAGGCTGTCGTCTCGACATAGTGAATTCTCTTCCGGTAGGCACATCAGTTCTTCTGAAAATCTATGCTTGGCCGTATTTTTTCCAGGTTCATGGCAGGGTCGTCCTCTCTGATCCTAACCACGGCGTCACAGTCGCATTCGATCACATTGAGTCTCGCTACGTCACCGAGTTAAATGCTTGCCTGCTGGATGCGGAACAGAAGCAACGCAACCACACGGTGGATTAGTTGAGCTACGGAAGAAGTTTCTCAGAAGACCGCCAAAAGTGCTTAGTGATCAGGTCCAACGGCAAGAAGGTATGGACATTGTCGACGAGCTGCTGGAACAAGCTCACCGTGATATGACAACAGAAGGCGAGTTGACGAATGACCATGGCCGAATGCGCGTCCGATCCCATGCAACGAGCGTTCCGCTTTCCAACGGCACCAAATGTCGGACTTCTGCACCGCAGAAAGCCCTGCCCGTTTTCCTTGGATCATAGACACGACCTTTGGAGAGACGATCCATATTTAGATGGTGGCACATCGACTTGTTGAGTCCACAGCGTTTGTGCGCATATTACTTCAGAAGCTGAAACGAGCGCCGAATTGTAACTGCCGCGGGCCGTATAGCAACCCGCGCCCCAGCGAGGGTCGATCCACTTTTCCAAGTAGCCCGCGTATGCCTTCTTGGTCGAATACGAAAATGATGCGTGAATTGACTCGAGCCTGAGATGGATCTTGAAGGGCTTTGAATTGCGGATGGGGCTATAATCCGAGAATGGCATCCGCAGGGCAAAGCATCGAGCAGCTTCGGCAGGCGCAAGACGTTGACGCCATTCCTACACTGGCGTGGTCCACTCGCCCCGACGGCTCGGCTGAATTTCTAAACCGGCGCTGGTTAGATTACACCGGCCTCTCTGCGGAAGAGGCATCGGATTGGGGCTGGACTGCGGCTGTTCACACAGAAGACCGCGATAGGCTCATCGATTTTTGGCGGCATCTGTTGGCTTCCGGCGAGGCCGGCGAGATTGAAGCACGCCTGCGCCGGTACGATGGAGACTATCGGTGGCTCCTGTTCCGTGTAGAGCCTGTGCGCGACAATCACGGCAACATCTTCAAATGGTATGGCGCGAATACGGATATCGAGGACCGTAAGCGAGCCGAGGCACTACTAGCCGCCGAAAAACAGACGTTGGAAATGATCGCCAACGGCGCTTGCCTGCCAGACATCCTGGAAAAATTGTGTGAAACGATCGATGCTCAGTCCAGTGACGTCAAGTCGGCAGTAATGTTGATGGACCTTGACGGCAGGCGCCTTCGGCCAGCAGCTGGTCCTCGATTTCCCAAGGAGTGGCTTGAGGCCATCACTCCAGTGAAGATTGGTCCTTGTGTAGGTTCGTGCGGCTCTGCCGCATATTTACTGATGATGTAATATATAGATGAGTATACTTGGCCAGATGAAGCCGGCTAAGTACGCGAGCGGGTGCTGCGCACGCCCGCGCGAGCACCAAAGACGAACGCCTATTCCCGCGCTGCGTGCAGCCGGAGTTGCGGTCGGATACCATTCTGGAACTTTTCCAAATCATTTTTATGCCGGCTTGCCCAATCGGGGCCAGAATCGAGGCATAAAGTACCGACTGACGGTTTTCGCAAGAACGTGTAGTTTCGCTGGACACCCCCTAGTTTCCTCGTGCTCATCCTAACGCTCTCGCGTTTGTCCCTCGTTTTTGACGCTTGCATTTTGGGGAAGCTGAGTTCTCATGAAAGCACTCGCCCATATATCCAACGAGACAAAACTACCTGATAACTCCGGCACAGCGTCCCAAGCTATCCATTTAAAGAATGCTAAGAGTGCAGAAAAAATGTTCCGGAACCTGTTGGAGGCAGCACCGGACGCCATGGTTATTGTCAACCAGCAAGGCAAAATCGTTCTGGTAAACGCGCAGACCGAGAAGCTGTTTGGTTATGGGCGACAAGAGCTGTTGGATCAATCCATTGAGATTCTCATTCCCGAACGCTTTCGAGGGAAACATCCCGGCCACCGCACCGGTTTTTTCGCCGATCCCCGGGTGCGTCCGATGGGGGCAAGTCTAGAGCTTTTTGGTCTGCGCAAGAACGGTACTGAGTTTCCGGTCGAAATCAGCCTGAGTCCGTTAGAGACCGAGGAGGGTGTGCTCGTTTCGAGTGCCATCCGCGACGTCACCGCGCGCAAACAGGCTCAAGAAGAGCTGCGTCGGAGCGAAGAGCAATTCCGGCTATTGGTTAATGGCGTCGAGGATTATGCAATTTTCATGCTGGACCCAACTGGTCACGTAGTTAGCTGGAACACGGGAGCAGAGCGGATTAAGGGTTACTCCGCTGAAGAGATTCTCGGTCGTCACTTCTCCTGCTTTTATCCGCCTGAGGATATCGAATCCGGGAAGCCCGGTAAGGAACTAGAGTTCGCGGCCGCGAATGGCCGGTCCGAAGATGAAGGCTGGAGAGTAAAGAAGGATGGGTCGCAGTTTTGGTCCAACATCGTCATTTCAGCTCAGCGAGACGAATCTGGAAATCTGCGTGGTTTTGCGAAAGTTTCGCGCGATATTACGAAGCGTAAACGAGCGGAGGAGATGTTCCGAGGTCTGCTGGAGGCGACACCGGATGCGATGGTTGTCGTAAATCAGGGTGGTGAGATTGTCCTGCTAAATATTCAGGCGGAAAAACAGTTTGGATACCACCGCGATGAACTACTGGGCGAGGAAGTGAAGAAAATCATTCCTGGGGGCTTCGCGGAACGATTGCGCTCCGACGGTACGCGAACCGCGGAGGAAGCGCTGGCGCACCAAATCGGAGCCGGGATTGAACTCACTGGGCAACGGAAGGATGGGAGTGAGTTTCCGATCGAGATCATGCTGAGCCAACTGGAAAGCGCCGAGGGAGTCCTGGTGACGGCAGCGGTTCGCGACATCAGCCTGCGCAAAGCTGAAGAAATGCACTTGGCACAGATGGCCCGGGATCTGCGCAACAAACACCAGGTGCTCGACGCCGTTGTGGGGGGCACCACTGACCCCATTTACATCAGGGATCTGGAAAATCGGTTCACCCTTGCCAACGGCGCCTGCGCCAAGCTCTTCGGGCTAAGCGTGAATGAGGTACTGGGAAAAACAATGCGCGAACTCTTGCCCAACGACAGTTACAACGCCGTGGCCCATAGTGATAAGGAGATCGTGCGCACGGGCGCCACGTGCACCATCGAGGAGATAGCTGAGATCGGTGGCATCACCCGTTTCTTTCTGACCACTAAGGGTCCCTACCGCGATGCCGACCAGAAGACCATTGGGACCATCGGGATTGCTCGGGAAATCACGGAACGAAAGAAAGCCGAGGAAAAACTCGCAGCGGCTAATAAAGAGCTAGAGGCGTTTGCCTATTCTGTCGCCCACGACCTTCGCGCACCGCTCCGCCACATTGACGGCTTTTCCAAGCTTCTTACAGAACACCTGGGCGGCTCGTTAGATAAGGACGCTCAGCATTTTCTGGAATCCATTCAGGACAGTACACGCAACATGGGTGACATGGTCGATGACATGCTGAACCTCTCACGCGTGGCACGCACGGAGTTGAACTTGCAAGTGACCGGGTTGAGCACTTTAGTCCAGGAAGTATTAAAGGAGCTCGAGCCAGAAGTGAAGGACAGGGATATCGAATGGAAGATAGCCGGTTTGCCTTTTGCGGAGTGCGACCCCGTCTTGGCGAAACAAGTCTTTGTCAACTTGCTCTCGAATGCCGTCAAATTCACCCGTACGCGTCCGCGGGCCATCATCGAAGTCGGTCAGAGAGACGTCGACGGCCAGTCGGCGATTTACGTCCGCGACAACGGCGTCGGCTTCAGCATGAAGTACAGCGACAAACTATTTGGCGTTTTCCAGCGCCTTCACCGCCAGGAAGATTTTGAGGGAACCGGGGTGGGGCTAGCTACCGTCCAGCGTATCGTTCATAAACACGGAGGACGGATTTGGGCTGAAGCCGAGCTGAACGCAGGCGCTACGTTTTATTTCACTTTAGGGACGCAGGCGCCTGCCGCTGGGTTAATCAAGGGAGGCACAGTGTGAACACAGACGAAGTCGAAATTCTCCTAGTCGAAGACAACCCCAAGGATGTCGAATTAACTCTACACGCGCTCCGCAAAGAAAACCTGTGCAACCGCATTCACGTCGTTCGCGACGGCGAGGAGGCTCTCGAATTCCTCTTCTGCCGGGGAGTTTACAGCAATCGCTCCTTCGATCACCCGCCAAAGCTCGTGGTCCTTGACTTGAAACTGCCAAAGGTCGACGGGCTCGAAGTATTGCGGACGATCAAAAATGACATCCATACCCAGGCGATCCCTGTAACTGTACTCACATCCTCAAAAGAGGATCGAGACCTTGTGGAAAGTTATAAATTGGGAGTTAACAGCTACATTCAAAAGCCCGTGGACTTTAACCAGTTCCGAGAAACGGTCAAACAGTTGGGACTCTACTGGTTGGTTGTGAACCAGCCTCCGCCCCCCAGCGCATTTTCGAAGAAGTAATGCGAGTGAAAAAGATGGAAAATGTTAAAGACCAACAAATTGTAGCGGATTCGACCGCTCATTCCATCTCGACTCACCTCCGCGTTCTTATTCTCGAAGACAATCCGCGGGACGTGGAACTCTGCATCCAGGAGCTAAACAAAGCAGGGTTCGAGCTTCAAGCAGACGCCGTCGACACTGAGGAAGGTTTCGCTGCAAAGCTCCAATCTTGCGGGTACGACTTGATATTGTCCGACTTCCGGATTCCGTCATGGAGCGGTTTAGAGGCTTTCCGCCTGCTTAAACAGAAAGGGAAAGACATTCCTTTTATTTTAGTAACCGGCACACTGGGTGAAGAAGCTGCCGTTGACCTTATCAAAGAAGGAGTAGCCGACTATATTCTAAAAGGCAGCCTGGTCCGGCTGCCATCAGCGGTCCGCCGGGCTCTAGAAGAAAAAATAACACGTGATGAACGCGAGCGAGCCATACAGTCTCTTCGCGAGAGCGAGGAGCAGGTCCGGCTGTTACTTGATTCGACCGCTGAGGCAATCTACGGCATCGACGTTCAGGGCAACTGCACTTTCTGCAATACTGCTTCGCTACGCCTGCTCGGGTATAACAATCCCAGTGATCTGCTTGGGAAACCAATGCACTGGCTCACGCAACATACGCGAGCCGACGGTAAACGATACCCGATTGAAGAATGCAAAATTTACATAGGCTTTCGTGAAGGCAAAGGTTCCCACTCGGATGACGAGGTTTTATGGAAGAAGGACGGGTCTAGCTTTCCCGCTGAATACTGGTCTTATCCGATACTTCGTGATGGCAAGCCAATTGGCTCCGTCGTGACATTTCTCGATATTGCCGAGCGCAAACGTGCCGAGGAGGCTCTTCGGAGAAGCGAAGCACGGGTCCGTCGCTTAGTGGAATCCAACATCATCGGGATTTCAACCGGCGATCTTAGTGGCAAGCTTATCGACGCGAATGATGCTTTTTTGGGCCTCTTGGGCTTCTCGAGGGAGGAGCTACTTTCGGGCGAGATGCGTTGGGATGCTTTGACCCCTCCCGAATACCGCGACACGGATCAGTCGGCAGTTGAGCAGCTGAAGAGTACGGGGAGTGCTTCTCCTTGGGAGAAACAATTCTTTCGCAAGGATGGAAGTCGTGTCTCCGTTCTGATTGGCGTTACCACGCTCACGGCGGCACGTGGTGAGCTCGAGGCCGTCTCGTTTGTTGTCGACATCAGCGAGCGGAAGAAGTTGGAGGCGCAGCTGCGCATGGCACAGAAGATGGAGGCTGTTGGTCAACTCGCCGGTGGCATCGCGCATGACTTTAACAACCTATTGGGAGTAATCATTGGCTGGAGCGAAGTTTTTGAGGAACGACTTGACCAGAACGATCCTCTTAGACCGAAAGCTGAACAGATCAAGAAGGCTGGACAGCGTGCAGCCGCATTGACCCGTCAGCTCTTAGCTTTTAGCCGGAACCAAGTGCTTGACCCAAAAGTCTTGGACCTTAACGCGGTGGTGGCCGATACGCTGAAGATGCTTCAACGTCTGATTGGTGACAGTATTGAACTGATTACCATTCCAGCGCCAGAACTGGGACGCGTCAAAGCAGATCAGGGGCAAATCGAGCAAGTCATCATGAACTTGGCCATCAACGCTCGTGACGCAATGCCACAAGGAGGAAAGGTAACGATAACTATAGCCAACGAAGACATGGACGACATCTCCATTCGCCAGCATCCGGGGGCCGTCCAGGGTTCATATGTGACGTTGTCGGTGAGCGACATGGGCTGTGGCATGGATCATGAAACTCAAGCTCACATCTTCGAGCCATTTTTCACGACAAAGGAGTTGGGTAAGGGAACAGGACTGGGTCTCTCAACCGTCTACGGAATTATGAAGCGGAGCGGGGGCTACATCTCTGTTTACAGCGAGCTGGGTCGGGGTACTACTTTTAAGTGTTACCTCCCCAGGATCGAGCAATCCGTTACTCAAGAAACCCCCGTCAGGAACTCTAAGGACCTTGTAAGGGGATGGGAAACCATCTTGCTAGTGGAAGATGCGCAGCCGTTGAGGGAACTGGCGCGCGAGCTTCTCGAAGACCACGGCTACACTGTTTTGGAAGCGGCAAATGGCGCTTCTGCAGTTCAAGTGGCTGAGAAGTACGGAAAGCCGATCCATCTTTTATTGACCGACGTGGTGATGCCAGGAATGGACGGAAGCAAACTGGCCGAGCGCATGGACGACAGCTACCCGGGAATCAAGGTGCTCTATATGTCGGGCTACACGGACGATGCCATCGTGCATCACGGTGTGCTAGATTACGGCCTCACGCTACTTCAAAAGCCTTTCACGAGGGAAAGTCTTACCTGCAAGGTGCGCGAAGTCCTCGACGTGGCCTAGGAGCGTGAGATCAGCAGTCCGAGGGATATCGAGGATACAAACCTTTCGAGAGTGAGAGAGTGTCAGAGAAAGGTCCCAGATATGCCCAATCCACTCCGAGTGCTCCATTTGGAGGATCGCCCGCGGGACGCCGAAGTGATCCGCCACAAACTGGTCGCCGAAGGCGTTTCCTGCGACATCATCCTGGTGAGCACGCAGGATGAGTTCAAAGCCGCGCTCATGCGGGAATCCTTCGATCTCGTCCTCTGCGACTACAACTTGCCTGGCTACGACGGGATCTCAGCTCTGACCTGCGCCCAACACACACAACCAGACGTGCCCGTGATCCTCATTTCCGGCACCGTCGACGACGAAGAAGCAGTGAGATGTCTGCACCTCGGCGCAACCGACTACATCCTCAAAGACCGCCTCGAACGCCTCGCGTCCGCCGTGGAGCGGGCTATTCAGGAAGCGAAGACACGGCGCACACGCAGGCTGACAGAGGAGAACTTGCGGCAGAGCGAGCTACTGAACCGTAACCTGGTCGAGCATCTCCCGCAACGCGTGTTCGTCAAAGACCTTAACTGCAACTACGTTTTCTGCAATTCTATCTACGCACGGGATTTAGGGATTGCACCCACGCAGATCGTGGGTAAGGACGATTTCGCGTTCTTTTCCAGGGAACTTGCCGAAAAGTACCGAGCCGACGACCGGCGGGTCATGACCGACGGGAAGACAAAAGTCCTGGACGAGCGATACATGGTGGCTGGAGACGAGCGGTGGGTCCGTACCGTCAAGGTCCCCTACCGCGACGGGCAAGGAGAGATCATCGGCGTGGTGGGGTTATTCGAGGACATTTCCGAGCGCAAGCGCGTGGACGCGCAACGTGAGCGGTTGGCCGCACTCGTTGACGCCAGCCCAGATTTTATTGGCTATGCTGACCCAAGAACCGCGCAGATCAAGTACATCAATAAGGGCGGACGGAAGATGTGCGGGATTGGGGAAGACGAAGACATAGGGAAGATCAAGATTAGCGACGTGTACCCGGCGTGGATGAACCAGCGCCTGACCGAGGTTGTCTTGCCCGCGGCGGTGCGCGACGGCTTATGGCAGGGGGATGGCGCCTTTCTACACCGGGACGGCCGCGAGATCCCAATCTCAATGACCTTGCTGGCCCATCGAAGTGCCGACGGAGACGTTGACTTCTTCTATACGGTTTCGCACGACATCACAGAGCGCAAAGAAGCGGAGATTGCTCTCCAGCAACTGGCCGCCATTGTCGAAGCCGCTGACGATGCGATCGTCAGTAAGACCCTGGACGGCACGGTCCTGACGTGGAACCCGGCGGCGGAGCGTTTATTCGGCTACCGCGCCGACGAGATCGTCGGCCGGTCGATAGCCGTGATTATTCCGGAGGATCGTCAAGACGAGGAACCGGGCCTCCTCAAACGCATCGCTGCCGGCGAACGAATCGCGCACTATGAATCCGTTCGAACGAGGAAAGATGGCTCGACATTTGATGTCTCTCTGTCCGTGTCACCCGTGCGTGACCAACTCGGCGTAATCATTGGCGCGTCAAAGATTGCGCGAGACATCACAAACCAAAAGAAAGCCGAGGCTGAACTCAAACGCCTCACCGATGACCTCCAGCTTCAGCGTCTGCGGGTATTCAAAGCGACGATCAGGACCGTGCAGGATATCGTCAACAATATGCTCAACAGTTTCCAGCTCTTTCGCCTCGAAGGCCAGGGTCAACTGCCGACCGAGATGTTGACGCTGGTCGATCAGATGGTCCATGAGGCTAGCGTGAAACTGAAAACGCTCGGAGATCTTGACGTGGTCAACGAGAAAGAGATGGCCATCGGCACGGGTATCGACTACCCCGGCGCAGGGTCTTGAATACCGGCACTGCCTAGGTGGGAAGGCCGACAACTTGCCATACTCCACAACAATTGAAATGGTAGATGGTGCTAAGCCTTTTGCTTGCAGAACACAGCCTAATGCGTGGTACGCAGCGTGGTCCACAATAGCGATGTCTAAGACTGTCTTGCAATGACTTAGGATGCCGTCCGTGCTCTTGTAAGTCGTTGCAAGTACTTATGAACCGCTCCTGTCACGGCAGAGGTCGCGAGTTCGAGTCTCGTCGTCCCCGCCATCACTTACAGGGCCCTGATCCCAACGGATCTTCTGGATGGGCATTGCGGCACGTGAACAGCGCTCTCATCGCTCTTCTTGTGTGTCTTGACATTGTCGGGCATTTGAATTATATTCCAATATACAGGAGCATCTATGTCTTCCCGAGCCACACGCAGTGAAAAGCTTGATTTGCGACTTACGCCTGACGCCAAAGTGGCGTTGCAGACTGCGGCTGCGGCTTCCAATCGTTCCGTCAGCGAGTTTGTCCTGGAGAGTGCATTGGCTCGCGCCGATGAAGCGCTGGCGGATCGGCGCAGGTTTGGGCTGAATGCATCTCAGTGGAAAGAATTCATGGCGGCGCTCGATGCGCCTCCGCGTCCGCTGCCCGGCCTCGAACGTCTTCTGAAAGAGCCTGGGTTCTTTGAAGCGAGCACTCGTCAGTGAGCGATGCTCGGCGCGTCGAAAAACTCCGACGCGATCACGCGGTCGAAAACTTCGATTGTGGCCGCGAGGAACTCAATAGGTATCTCGTGCGTTACGCCTGGCAGCACCAACAGGCCGGCGCCGCGCAAACGTATGTCGGTATCGCTGGCGAAGTCATCGTAGGCTATCACACCCTGGCGGTGGCAAGCGTGACATTGGAAGTTGCTCCCGAACGCCTGACCAAGGGTCTGGCGAAGCATCCGGTGCCCGTGATGCTTCTCGCACGGCTTGCAACCGATCAGCGATGGCAAGGCAGGGGCGTTGGCAAGGCATTACTAAGGGACGCGATGCAGCGCACGCTGCAGGCGGCCGACATCGCGGGGATACGCGCTCTCGCCGTGCATGCAAAAGACGAAGCGGCCCGGCGCTTCTACCAACATTTTGATTTTGTCCCCTCCCCTACTGATCCCATGCACCTCTTCGTCCTGCTCAAGGATGTGCGCCGGATTATCGCGGAATAGATACTTGAATCAAGTTGCCCATTTGATGGGATATTCAAAACTCGGTTGCAACCGGAAGTTCGAGCCCGGAATACCTAATGGAATGGGGGCCTGAGAAATTCAGTACCTCGGCCGAACCTGGGTACAATAAGGGGACGATCAGAGCTGACATAGGGTACCTTGTGGTATCAAGAGATGTCCGCCGACACCGTTTGATATCAAGCGCTTACATCACAACGCTGCGCTGTCACGGCAGAGGTCGCGAGTTCGAGTCTCGTCCCCCCGCCATTCTTTTCAAAGCGGTTAAGAGTGAGTGACACCTCAACTCCCCCAACCCACATTTTTAATTAGCTGCATTACACATCCCCACGGCGGAGAGAAATTCTCCTGCGGCGCACGCCTCGAACTGGGCAACGTGTTCGGAACACGATTTCATTTTCCTGAAAGGTCAGCAGCTTGCGGTTCTTTCTGCAGAGGCATATCAAACGGTATAATCGCCGTACTCATGGCCTACGTTCCCGGAACAAGGATCGGCGCGTATGAAATGCAGTCTCCGCTCGGAGCGGGAGGCATGGGTGAAGTGTATCGGGCCACCGATACAAAGCTTGGCCGCGACGTTGCGCTCAAGGTGTTGCCAGCCGAAATGGCGCAGGATGCCGAACGGCTAGCGCGTTTTCGCCGAGAAGCGAAGGCCTTGGCGCAACTCGATCACCCGAACATAGTAACCATCTACTCGGTGGAAGAATCCGAGGGTGTCCACTTCCTTACTATGCAACTTGTCGAAGGGCTGCCGCTGGACCGCCTGATCTGCCGAAGCGGCCTGCCAATCGAGCAGATCATCGGAATCGCGGAAGCTTTGGCCGACGCGCTCGCCGCCGCTCACGAAAAAGGCATCGTGCACCGCGACTTGAAGCCCGCAAATGTCATGGTCACAAACGAAGGCCGGGTCAAGGTGCTGGATTTCGGACTGGCGAAAGACATTCGCGGGTCAAATCTCAGTGACGCAACCATGACATCGGCAAGCCAAACGCAAGTGGGCATAGTGATGGGGACGCCTGCTTACATGTCGCCGGAACAGACTTCAGGGCGTCCGCTTGACCATCGCACCGACATTTTTTCGCTGGGTGTGCTGCTGCACGAGATGTCAACGGGGAAACGGCCGTTCGAAGGCGCTTCTTCCGCCGAACTGGTGTCGTCGATTCTCCGCGATACTCCACCGGCTGTCACCGAAATGAGGCCCGATCTGCCGAGCGATCTCGCGCGCATTATTCGCCGCTGCCTGGAGAAAGACCCGCGCCACCGCATGCAGACCGCGCGCGACGTAAGCAACGAGTTTCGCGATCTGGCGCGGACGCCAGGGCGTACTTCCGCGAAACAGGCCGCCACGCCGCGGACATCTGTGACGCCCACTTCCGGTACGGCGCGCGTCGGCGAAGGCTTCTGGGTCGCCGTGCTGCCGTTCAGGGGAGCGGGCGGCGATGCGGACCTTGAAGCTCTGGCCGACGGCCTGACCGAAGACGTCACCACGGGGCTTTCGCGATTTCCGTATCTTCAGGTCATCGCCCAGAATTCGGCAATGGCTTACAAAGGCCGCGCAGCGGATATCCGCACCGTGGGTCGCGAACTGGGCGCGCGCTATGTAATCGAAGGAAGCGTACGCAAGAGAGGCCCCGCCATACGCGTCAGCACGCAATTGATGGACGCCGTGAGCGGCACGCAGCTTTGGGCGGAGGCGTATGACCGCGAAATCGGCAACGCGGGCACCTTCCAGACTCAGGACGATCTTACCGACCACATCGTGACCACCGTCGCCGATGGCTACGGCGTTCTGGTTCGCTCCATGGCCGCCCCCACTCGCGGTCGAAAGGTGGAGGATCTCAGCGCGTCCGAACTTGTGCTGCGCCACTACGCTTTCATGCAACAAGTCGATCCCCAGGAGCACGCCGTGCTCCGCGGCGGCCTGGAACGGGCGCTGGAACGCGAGCCCAATCACGCCACCGCCTGGGCGTGTCTTTCCAATTTGTACCTATTGGAATATGCCGACGGTTTCAATCCGAGGGAGAAACCGCTGGAGCGCGCGCGGGAGGCCGCCTGGCGGACCGTTAAGATTGATCCGGCCTGCCAGATGGGCTGGAAACTACTCGCGGCCGTGCACTTCTTCAGTCGCGATTTCACTGCGTTTCGCGAGACGGCGGAGCGGGCCATGTCGCTCAATCCGCGGGATGGCACCACGTTGGCTTACATGGCGGTCATGATTGCGTTCTCCGGCGATTGGGAGCGCGGCATGGCTCTAGCGCAAAGAGCGATTGACCTCAATCGGCATCATCCCGGCTGGTATCACAACGCCTCATTTCACCACCACTATCGCAGAGGCGAGTACGAAGCGGCCTTGCAAGCCGCCAAGAAGATCAACATGCCGGAGTACCATTGGATGCACCTGGCGATTGCAGCCGCCTGCGGCATGCTGGGCCGCCATGACGAAGCGCGCACGGCCATGGAGTCTCTGCGCAAATACAACCCGACGTTTCTCGATCTTGAAAATGTCCGTGAGGAGCTAGGGAGATGGGATCCGGACCCGGATGACGTAGAAAGATTCTTGCTGGGATTGCAGAAAGCTGGACTGAAATATGGTCCGGCGAATTCTGGTGCGACGCCAGATGGAGGGGCAGTTTCCGGGAAGGTGCGACTTGATCAAAAAGACTCAGGCGCGGTCCGCGCCGACGAAGGCTTCTGGGTCGCGGTGCTGCCGTTCAAGTACACGGGCGCGAATGCTGACTTAAAAGCGCTGGCCGAAGGTTTGACCGAAGAAATCATCACCAGCCTGTCACGCTTCTCGTACTTGCGCGTGATTGCACGCGGCTCGACGGCGAAATATTTCGGCGAGTCAGGCGATGTGCGTGCCATCGGCAAAGAACTCGGCGCGCGCTACGTGATGGAAGGAAGCATTCGACCGGCGGGGACAAAGGTTCGCATCGCGGTGCAACTGGTGGACGCCAGTTCCGGTGCTGGACTGTGGGCGGAAACCTACGATCGCCCCTTTCAAGCGGACTCGACGCTCGATCTACTGGACGAAGTCGTTCCCCGCATTGTCTGCACGATCGCCGACACGCAGGGCGTCCTGGCAAACAGCATGACCCAAGCCTTGCGCAACCGCGATCCTGAGACGCTTACGCCGTACGAGGCGGTACTGCGCAGTTTCGGGCATCATCAGCGAGTTAGCGCAGCCGAGCATCTGGCCGCGAGAACAGCTTTGGAACATGCGGTCAAGCAGCCTCCCGATCGCGCCGATTGCTGGGCTACGCTGGCCTGGTTATACCGGGAAGAATACACACACGGCTTCAATCTACAGCCGGATCCCCTCGGGCGGGCGCTGGCTGCGGCGCGGCGAGCCCTGGACGCAAGCCCGACCAATCATCTGGCGCACGCTGCCTTAGGCTCGACATTATTCTTCCTACGCGACCTACCGGGTTTCCGGGCTGCAGCCGAGCGCGCGATCGTGCTGAACCCGCTGGAGGGATACACCCTTGCATATCTTGGCATGCTGATGGCCTACAGCGGCGACTGGGAGCGGGGCTGCGCCCTGGCGGACCGAGCGATGCAACTCAATCCCAACCATCCCGGTTGGTATTGGTTCCCTCGGGCCTTTAACGCCTACCGCCAGCACGACTACCGGGGCGCGCTGGAAACTGCAGCGAAGGTGAACATGCCGGGTTTTTGGCGCACGCAACTTTTACTTGCTGCCGCAAACGGGCAATTGGGCGAACAGGTGGCGGCGGGCAACGCAGTTCGCGAACTGCTGAAGATCAGGCCTAACTTCAAAGATCTTCCGCGCGACGAGCTGAAAAAATGGCACGACGATGAACTGAAGGAGCATTTACTGGAAGGCCTGCGCAAGGCTGGGCTCGATGTTCACGACACTGCCACCGCTTCGGGGATTCCGTCCGGCCCAGCTCTGGTGCGGACGCCCTCGGAAGAAAACCGAGCCGCCATTCAGGAGAACGACGGCTTTTGGGTGGCCGTTTTGCCTTTCAAGTACCTGGGAGCTAATCAGGATCTGAAAGCGCTCGCCGAAGGCCTGACCGAAGAAATCATCACCGGCCTTTCTCGTTTCTCGTATCTGCGCGTGATCGCCCGCGGCTCGACCTCGAAGTATTCCAGCGAATCTGGCGATGTGCGAGTTGTCGGCAAGGAGCTTGGCGCACGCTACGTTATGGAAGCCAGTTTGCGTGAGGCGGGAAGCAAACTTCGATTGGCGGTGCAACTCGTGGACACGGTCTCTGGCACTCATCTCTGGGCCGAAACCTATGAGCGCACCTTCGCTCCCGAATCGGTCTTCGAACTTCAGGACGATTTGGTTCCCCGCATCGTCGCTACGGTGGCCGATCAGTATGGCGTTTTGACGCGCACGATGAGTGAAGTGCTGCGCAGCAAGAGCGAAGATACCCTGACCCCTCATGAGGCTATACTCCGTGCGTTCTGCTACTTTACACGCATCACTCCAGAGGAACATGCCGCGGTCCGAACAGTTCTCGAGCATGCCGTCCGCAAGGCTCCGGATCATGCCGACAGCTGGGCCATGTTGTCGATGATGTATCGCGGCGAGTTCGCACAAGGATTCAATGCTGGTCCCAGTCCTCTCGACCGCGCCTTGGCGGCGGCTCGGCGTGCCGTCGATCTTGCTCCCACGCACGCTCTCGGTCACTACGCACTCGCCACGGTCCATTTCTTTCGCAAGGACAAAGTTCACTTCTATGCGGCTGCGGAACGTGCCCTTTCGCTCAATCCGTGTGACGCTGGCGCGAGGGCTTATCTCGGCCTGCAGATCGCTTGTGCGGGTGAGTGGGAGCGCGGCACGGAAATGGTTGAGTCCGCCATGCAGCTCAATCCCAACTGCCCCGGATATTTTTATTTCGGCCGTTGTTGGGGCAGCTACCGCGCCGGAAAATATGAGGAAACGCTGGAGGCTGTCGCCCGGGCCAACACGCCCGGGTACTTCCACGTTCCCGCGATTCGGGCCGCGGCCCTCGGCCAACTCGGGCGGCACGAGGAGGCGCGAAAAGCCCTGCAGGATTTGTTGGCCTTACGACCCGATTTCGCGGCGGTGGCCCGCCAGGAGTATGCGAAGTATTACGACGATGAGCATGTCGAGCAGGTCATCGACGGGCTGCGTAAAGCCGGGCTGGAGATCCCAGATTGAAAATCATCGCCACGCGCCAAGCCTAAACCCGCGAGTTCGCGTGCCTTCTGAGACATTACTCCCGCTGTGTGGGTCGCTCGGGATTCATAGACTCAAGCGACCTGTGTATTAGCGTAAAGTGATTTTGCGATCAAACACATAGTTTCCTGTTTGCCGACTATCCATTTACGACTTCGCTTTCGCGCAATGGATCTCGGAATGCAGCAATCGTCGCTTCATCTGGCATCATCGCAAGGGGGAACGATTACATAGAGCGGTCGCTGGGATGAAGCGGTCACGAAGTTACCCACACGGATTCCAAGCGGGGTGGGTGGAATAAGGTTTGCATGACCACGCAGTACTGTTCGGTCTTTTCCTGCAAAGCACGCAGCTGCTCCGGGGTCGCTTGCGGCGCACGAATGTCAAATCGAATCTGGAGTCGCTCAAATCCGACTGGCACATCCTTCGCAATTCCCAGCGTCCCTCGGAGGTCCAAGTCTCCTTCTACGGTGACCTCGATGCGCTCCGTCTGGATCCCCATCGCCTCAGCCACCATCTGGCAGGTAATTTGCGAGCACGCGGATAACGCTCCGAGAAGCAGATCCCCGGAGCATGCCGCGGTACCTGCTCCGCCAACCCCCGTGTGCGCTTGGGCGTCGTATAAGGCGCGTCCAATGGCCACCGAGCAGGCGATGGGCGTCTCGGTTTGACCACCTTTCGCCTTGAGCGTAATTTGCGAAGCCGATGGCTCGTTACGATATTTCTCTTTTAGTGGCTTCTGAACAGACTTAAGATCCATGAGATGGCCTCCCCACTCGAAACCCGGTCGTGAAAGACAGAGCAGCACCCCACGGAATGGACCCGGACTTATCGCCAAAGCCTGAGCGCCGTTCTGCCGGCGGGGAAGATTGCGCCGTCTTGCAGTAGCCGCTCACTCGGCAGTGGCAGGGTCGATCAATCGGCGGACGGCAGAGATGCGATTAGCCGGAAAGCCTCCCCGCTTTGCGTGCTCGCGAATGGCTGCCTCGTCTGGAGCGAGATAAACGCAGTAGACCTTGTCGCCGGTGACGTAGCTTTGCAGCCACTGAATCTCAGGGCCCATGCCCCTAAGAACGGCCAACGATTTGCGGGAGATCTCTCGGAGTTCCGCGTCCGTCAGATTTCCGGCTCCTGGAATTTCTCTTTCGATCACAAACTTCGGCATTTGGTAACCTCCGGTATAGGAATGCTAGCAAGCTGCCTTGCTTGAAATTCAGCTCTGGCCCAAGGGAGAGGTCGGCCTCAATAGATCATTTATAGCGATTTCCACAGGCATCACCCATCCCTCCAGCCAAGCAGTTTTACTACCTGCCAGCGTCAATTTTTGCTGCGCCGCCGATAGACTTTGTTCCAGTTTCGTCTGCTCCGCAGCAGTAAGTGGCGCGCCGATCGTTTGTCGGAGCGCCGCTGCTACACCAGCGAGCTTCAATGCACGGGCCGGTTGGGCCTGCTCTGCTGCGGAACAGGCGAAGGATTCCAATAGACGAGCAATTCCACGTTTGTGACCCAGGTCTTGGAACAGGATCAGGCTCTCCTGATACAGCCTATCGGAAGCTGCAAAGTCTCCTTGTTCTCGAACGAGGTTTCCTAAATCGGCAAGTGATCCAGCGATTCCCCAGCGGTCGCTAAGTTTCCGAAAGCTTGCGAGGCTCTGCTCGTACAATAACCGCGCAGACGGCAAATCGCCCTGGTCACGCAAAATGTCACCTTGATGGTTAAGAACCCAAGCGACTCCTGTGCTGTCACCCAGTTCGCGGAAAATCGACAGACACTCTTCGTACAAAGCGTGTGCTTGCGCATAGTTTTCCTGGGATTTCACAACGGTTGCAAGATTGCTGACGGCGCGCGCAACAGCCAACTGGTCGCCGAGCTCTTTCCAGAGCAGGAGACTTTCTTCAAAGAGCGAGGTCGACGCCGCAAGATCGCCCTTGTCGCGGGCAATCACGGCCAGTGCGTTCAACGAAACGGCCATGCTTTGCTTGTCTTGCAAGAGCCGGGCGATCTCCAGACTCTCCATAAGGAGTTTGTCGGAGGCCGCGAAGTCACTCTGGTCTGCTGCCAGAACTCCCGCAGCAAAGAGAGCTCGCATGCGGGCGTTATTTAGCATGGCGGCCTGTTCGAGTCTGAGCAGTTTTCCTAAACGTTCCCGGCCTTCTGCCAGATACTCGCGTATCTCCCAAAAGCGGAAAAGAGCGATGCCCAAACGCAGACCCCATTCGGCATTGTGCGTCTCGGTAAGCCACTCGAGGGCCATGCGAAAATTGTCGTGCTCTGTTTCAAATCGATCGAGCCAATCTTTTAGTTCACCCTCACCGTTTTCTGCAGCCCCTTCTTCCGCCAGCACCAGACAGTACGCAGCATGCGCTTGCCTGGTAGGCGATTCACCGCTAGCCACCAGTTTTTCCAGACCGTATTCGCGGATGGTCTCCAGCATGACAAAGCGCGGTTCTTGGTCCCGCTGCTCAATCTGTCGCACCAGGCTCTTGTCCACCATCGATGCCATGCCGTCCAGCAAGTCCAACCCCAGATCTTTCTTTGTATCGCATACAGATTCTGCCGCTTCCAGAGTGAATCCACCGGCGAACACGGAAAGTCTGCGGAAAAGCTTCTGCTCTGGTTCGCTCAAAAGGTCGTAACTCCAATCGATGGCTTGCCGGAGCGTTTGTTGCCGGGCGGGCAGATCCCTCGCTCCGCTGGTTAAGAGCTGAAGTCGACTCGCCAATCGGCTCCTCATCGCGGAAGGCGACAGTAGTTTTATGCGAGCAGCCGCCAGCTGGATCGCCAGAGGAAGACCATCCAGTCGCCTGCAGATTTCCGTGACAGCGGATGCGTTCTCATCGGTAAGAGCGAAGCCAGGCTTGACTGCGAAGGCCCGTTGCACGAACAGAGCAATCGCCGGGAACTGGGAAAGTGTTTCAAGAGAGGGGAAGGCTTTCGGGTCAGGCAGCGCGAGCGGCGGCAGCGGAAATTCATTCTCGTCCTGGACTCGCAGGGCGGCCCGGCTAGTGACCAGGATCTTCAGGCCAGGCGCTATAGCCAAAAGCTCCGAGAGTAGCGGTCCTGCCGCAAGCAGGTGCTCGAAATTGTCGATTAACAGCAGCATGGGTCCGCCGAGGCAACTTCGCAAATAGTCCTTCAAGCTCTCGACGGGAGGGCAGCCGCCCGATTCGCGAATCCCCAGGGTTTGCGCGATTACGGAAGGAACCAGACTTTGGTCGGTGACCGCAGCAAGCGGTACGAAGTAAACGCCAGAGGAAAAATCATCGGCGATTTCGCGGGCCACCTCCGCGGCGAAGTGCGATTTACCAATACCTCCCGGCCCGGTGACGCTGACCAACCGCACGTCTCGCCGCAATAATAATTGTTTTGCGGCAGCCAACTCTTTTCCTCGTCCAATTAGCGGCGCACTTGACGCCGGCAAGTTGCTAGAACGACTTTCGGGTAGCCGGCGTTGGAGGTCCGTCAGACGGTCACGGATGGCAACTAGGTCGCGCACCAAGTCCCGGGTCGAAAAGTAGCGCTTCTCCGGTTCTTTGGCCATGCAACGCTCGACCACCCAGCAAAACGGAGGGGGAACCTCAGGGTTCAAGGACCCGATCGTTCTCGGCTCCTCTTGAATAATTGCCGATAGCGTTTCTGGTACGGTCGCCTTTTGAAATGGGTGCTTTCGAGTTGCCATTTCGTAAAGCACTGTGCCAAAAGAAAACTGATCTGATCGAAAATCGAGCGCATGGCCACTGGCCTGCTCGGGCGACATATATTTGAACGTTCCCACAATCGCCCCAGGTTGCGTTTGGGCGCTCGCGGTCGTGTCGGTAGTTGCGTCCTCTTCATTCCCAAGTCCAAGCTTCGCCAGCCCGAAATCGAGAATCTTAACAGCCTCCGGAGAGATCATGAGGTTCTCAGGTTTGAGATCTCTATGAATGATTCCGGCCTCATGGGCCTTGGCAAGTCCTTCGGCGACTTGTACAGCGATCTGAATGATCCTCCGTAGCGACAGCGTTCCGGAAGTTAAGATTTGGCGCAGCGTCTTTCCCTCAAGGTACTCCAACACCAAAAAATCCGTGCCTTCATGGTGCCCGATGTCATGAAGTGCACAGATGTTGGGATGGGAAAGCCTGGCGATGGCACGCGCTTCATGATTCAAGTGCCGCTCCCGATCGGGCGTCTGTGAAAGCTGCTGGGGCAACACCTTGATCGCTACGGTACGACCCAGGCGGGTATCGCGAGCTCGATAAACTTCGCCCATACCGCCAGCGCCCAACGGCGACGTAATCACATAGGGTCCGAGCTTTGTACCTGGACCCACATTGGCTCGCATGTCGTGCGCTGGCGCTACCATCATGGGTGCTCCTGCCTCGACTGGCCTGCGCCGGACACGTGGTCGTTCCAATCCACGAACGGACCGCGGGGGTTGTCGCGCCAAGCCCAGACATGGAGTTCGAAGAACGGCGGTAGGCCGTAACGGTTTGGGGAGTCGACGTACAGCATCAGGTGACCCTCCACCTGCGGAGCGGCGCTGGGAGGAAGGGCGCTCGCGAGTATGATGAACTCGACGCCAACCAGCTTCAGTTCACCGTTCGACGACGGCTCATAGATCAGCGCTTGTGGGTGCGTGGGGTCAATGGGTCCGTTCACCAGACTGCCATTGACGTCGTCGATGCCCATGGCGCCATGGTCGGAGCCGCTTACGCTGCCGAGGGCAGGACTGTATCCAGCGCCAGTGGCTGCCTTGACGTCATCCACGTACTGCGTTGTGGCATTGCGGACAGTCTCGACGAGCTTGCCCTGGTCCCCTTGTCCCTGCGGCGGTGTCTTTTGCTGCGCCAAAGAGAACGGGGAAAGAGCCAAAAGGGCGGCCAAAAGCATCGTCCAATGCGATAGTTTTTTCATGTTCGGATTCTCCTTGGTCTTGCCGGAAATTGCTCACCAGCGGTCTCCGGGGCACAATCCGAAGCGTGAGGTCTCGCAAGAACCTCGGCACTGTCGTTGGTTCCTGCCAAGGATGCAATCCTCGCAACCTCCATCGTTTCCCAAAATTTTCTCCATTGCTAAAGGATTGCGAATACAGGGGATTGCGTCCGAACCAGGGCTATCAGTGGCCCCTGGACCTGGCGCAAGTCGGCTCGCTTCGGGTGATATCCCGCACCTCCGCCATGCGCTACAAGGGAACCGGTAAGCGCCTGCTCGGGATTGCGCAGGAATTAAACGTTGACGCCATCGTTGAGGGATCGGTGAGGCGCTCCGGGCAGCGCGTCCGCGTCACCGCACAGCTGGTTCAAGCCTCGACCGATCAGCACCTGTGGGCGGCCACATATGATCGCGATCTGGGCGACGTGCTTCGGCTACAGAGTGAAGTAGCGCAGGCCATCGCCGACGTAACAGGCTCGCACTATTGGCAATTCGCCAGTTGGTGTCGGTGAACCTCCTGTATGCCGCCACCCCTTTCGCTCGCGTCACGGCGATGACGCCGAATAAGTTCGTCTCGAACACCGCGCGCACCTCGTCGAGAGACGCGACGGTTGCGCGGCCCGACTTCGCGATCTGCTCGAGCGACCTGCCCGGCCTTCCCGCATGCGAGAGGATTCGTGAGAGCTGTGCTACTAAAACCTGCTCCGAATCGACTATTTCCGCAAACTGTGAAGCCGTGCCCTGACGAAAAACCATTTATGAGCTCACTTCATGTACCGCCGACGGAAGCGCGCGAATAATGAAAATGACCGGGGCCATGCTAATTGGGAGTCCCAAAATAAGAATGCTGGCTCAGTGGAGTTCGAGCGTTCAGCGCCCGGAAACCGACATTTGCAAGGAGTATAGAGAACCGCGCGCCAAAATAAACAACGTTTTTCTATCTCTGCCGCCAAACAGAAGCTGTAGCGGCCGGCCTGGAATATTGACCGTGTCGATTAAGCGCCCGGATTTGTCATAGACAAACACTTGCCCCGCGCCAATGTAGACATTGCCTTGCTTATCTAGAGCCAGACCCTCGCCGCCCCGTTCCGCAAAAAGTTTAAGGTTTGAAAATGT
>Ga0210399_10000897_pt1 | contig 23399 bp, 20 predicted proteins | sample IncBWC14MmetaG_FD_150865 | JGI IMG/M metagenome (GOLD analysis project Ga0210399, IMG submission 150865) | Forest soil microbial communities from Barre Woods Harvard Forest LTER site, Petersham, Massachusetts, United States - Inc-BW-C-14-M | ecosystem: Environmental > Terrestrial > Soil >... | reverse complement strand
GTTCGTAGAGAATCTTCAGCTTGTCGCGCAAATCCGTGAGCGACTTGTTGATGTTAATCAGGCTCGCGGCATGCCGCTGGTTCGTGACCTTGGCGGACATAAACTGTTGCTGGTCCAGCGACGTCAGTCCGGCGGCCGCCAGTTTCTTGTCGGCCTGGTTGGCCAGAGCCATACTGTGCTCGGCTTCCTTCTGATTCGTGTCGATCTGGTTCTGCAAGGTGCGGATCGAGCCGTTCAGATTGCCGAGCTGCTCATCCATGATCGCCAGATTCTTTTTCATCTCGGCAATGTAGTTTTTCAGAATGCCGATCGGATCCAGTTCGATGAAGAGCCCCGTGAGATACCGCATCACGCTCTGAAAGACAAGCTTCGCGAGCGTCAACACGCGCCGGTCCGTGACGATGAAGATAAGCAGCAGAAAGCCGCCGATCAGAATCGCCAGGTGCAGGGTGTCGGTGGCGGCGGCGATCAGGAACGGCAGAATCTGCACAAATCCATACGCTGCGGCGATGCCGCACAGCACGAGCACCACTTTCCCGACGGTCCCTTCTGGCCGCTGCCAGAAGTTCTTCAGCCCCTGTAGTACAGGGGAACCCGGATTGGTTGCCATAGCGTCTCCCTATCCCAAAATCGTTTCAAATTCCTTGCGTTGTTGCTGAATCTCCGCGCGCCGGCGTTCCAGCGCCGATGCAAAATTGTTTTTCGCCTCTTGCAACTTGCTTCGGGAAACTTCCGCCTGCGACTGCACCGATTTCACCTGCTGTTGCAAGTCTGCGATCTCTTTTTGCTTTTGCAAAATGGCGTCATTCATCTCGTTAATTTGCCCAAGCTTGGCGTCCACTTCCGTTTTGCCCACCTCGTTGGTCTGCTTCTCGAACGTTTTTGCCGACGAGTCCAGGGCGTTCAACAGAGTATCGAAGCCCTTCAAGATCGCATCTTTCGTCAAGCCGCCCTGTGCTTGCGCCGTTGCGAGCGCAGCTTTGTATCGCAGCGATTTTTCGGTGATCACCGTGGCCAGGGGCGCTGCGTACTGCTCGATCTTCGCCAGCTCCGGCACCGCGGATAAATCGGTCTGCTTGGCCAGGCGCGTATAGAACTGATTGTCTCGTCCCGTCATGGGAACGTAGGACGGCGAAGGTGCCGATTGTGGCGCTCGCCCAGCCACCGGGGCCGGTGCGGATTTCGCAGGCTGCTCCACCTGCGGTTCTTCTTCGAAAATGGCCTTCTTGATCAGATCCAGGAACGGCATGTTTCACGCTCTCACTTCTTCGCTCAGTCGCCCGTGGTCGCGAAATCTAACCTTGCTCCCAAATCGAGCCGGAACACACACAATGAGTGCACCACGACCCGGTCTTAGTACCAACCCGGCAGTCGCAACTGACGGTTTCGCACCCTTTGGATCGCACACCAATTGCGTTGAACTGGAATACGTGGTCATCCTAGACCGTAGACACTTGGCTTTTCAATAAAGAAATTAGCGCTGTATAGCTGCTAATCAACAGGCAAATGAAATCGCCTCATTGCGGGCATCTTCGGCGTTTTCCATGGAACATTGGTGCACCCCCTCATTCCCGGATTGTTGTGGCTCCAATTTCTGCCGTCAGCTTTTCTATCTCAGGCTGGAACATTATCCGGGTTTCCCTTGATGGGCCCATTAAACCGCCTACAGGGAAATCATGCAATTCAGCTACAATGCACACTTTAGCCGTTCAAAATGACGCCGTTATTGAACTGACAAATCTTCGATCTGGAGCTAGCCTGTGCCTGTAAAAACGCTGCCTGCGGTACTGAGTCAGATTGTCGAGGCCAAAGCTGAATACGATACGCGGCTTCTGGCGCAGCAACTTGGCACGAATTATCGGTCACTGATGTATTGGCTCAGGGGTGATCGCCCCATCCCGGCAGAATTGGTGCCGCAGATCTGCGTCCTTCTGAAGAATTTCGAACCTTTGGACCTTCTCGAGTCGCAGGCAGGAAGAGTGGCATTCAAAATCCCAGATCCGCAACAGACCTCGGAGAAGGAATTCCAGGTCATTTCCAACCTCATGAAAGATGTGGGTTCGGCGCTGGAGAGCATTGCCAACACCCTCGCCGATGGGGTAGTAGAAGAAAATGAACTTAACGCCACGATTCCGAAGCTCGAAGCGGTAATCCAGGAGTGCGCCTCGGTCAAATATCTTCTCGAGATGCTCTGCAAGAACAGAAAAAAGAAGGCGAAAAAGTGATCGGGCTGTGAGCGGTTTCCCGCCATAGAAATTCCAAGCAGTCCGGTCCAGCTTTGCGTTTTGTACACCTAAAACAACCACGTTGGTAACGTCGGCGCATCATTGAACCCTCCTATTCAAGACCCGAGAGGTTAATCATTAATGTTGAGCACATGCCGCTGGAATTTCATTCCGCTACCGAAGCAGAAACATCATCGAGTCAAGTGAAGTTCATGGTGAGGTATCTCCAGCCGGCTACTGCGATCACAAACGGGGATCGACTGGTTCGCTTTCGAGGGCCAACACTCCGAAGACGCATTCATGTACCCGGCGGAGCGGCTCTTGGCGGACGAATCGTTCAAGAGCTTCAATGCCTAACGCAAACTCGCGAAGTGCCAGAGAACGTTTGGCTGCTACAGAACGGCTGCGCAGCCGCTCTAAATTTTCTGGTAACAAATATTCCGGTCCGTAGATGATCCTCAAGTATTCAGGGCCACGGCATTTCACGGCGGGCTGGGTTAGGCCTCGGCTTCCGCGCACGATGAAATCCATCGGTTTGACGACCATGCCTTCGCCGCCACGCCCGGTCAGTTCTTCCCACCAACGAGTCGCCTCTTCCACACTCGAAGTGTCGGTCACATCCACGATTTTGTATGGGGTGGCCAGCAGGAGGCCGTCGCCCGGTTTGCAAATTTCTGCGAGCTTCTCCATGTGCCACACGTGATCTCGCTGTACATGAACTTGGCCTTCGGTGGCAAGAAGGTGAAACGGGGCGGAGCCAACAGCTGCATACTGCTGTCGCAGCAATTCCTGCGCCTTCGCGGACCAGGGCATTAACTCCGCGTCAAGACAAATCCAGTCTGTGTGAAACTGCTCCCAGAAGCCGGCCGCGTCGACCGCTCCGTGCACGCTTTGTGATTTTCACTCTGAGAGAGGGTTCGCTCCAGGTGCTCTTGGTCTAGATCGTCCACGCTCATTTCCGTAAAGATATATAACGGGAATGGTACATAGGCACAACAACCTTTTCCGGCAGGTGCGCAACTAACATAACAATTGTACCGAGCACGCATTCTGCTCTGGAGGTTGAGCGATGCGAAGGGACGTCCATCGAGTGGTTTTGGCGTTTTGTCTTTCCACACTGGTTCTCACCGTTTTCGCGCAGGAGCCGCACCGAACACCAGCACCCTCCGTGGTAACCCACGAAGATTCAGCGCGCCTCGTCTTAAAGGAAAAAAGCTCCGTTTTCTCCATCGATTTATCAGCAAACGCTTCCAAGCCCGTTCCGGCCACGTTGCTTGCCAAAATTCTGGCTCCGGACGACAAAGTCCTAGCCACAGCTTCTGTTCCCGCCCAAATTAGTTCCACCGTTCGGCGATTCGAAGTCTCGCTGAATTGGGTCCCTGTAAACGGCCTCGAAGACGCTTCGAGTTCCCGCCTCTTTTACGAAGTGCGTCTGGAAGGCAATTCCACGCCAGCACTCTCCGGGATTCTCTCACCGTATGCACTGATCCCGGATCTCTTTGAACTTCGCTTCCTGGGCCTGGATGCAATCGGCATGGGGCGCACTTACGTTGCTCGCGTCTGGGCCACGCGCCCTGATTCCGACAAGCCCGTCCCCGGCGTATCTCTCACCGCGTCATTCGGCGATGAAGACGAGGACACCCCGAAAGGTCTTAAATCCCAGGCCCGAACCAATTCCCGTGGCGAAGCGCTGTTGACCTTCCGTCTTCCCCAAATGCCGGCCGCGCCTGAAGACGAACAAGTGGACTTAGAAATCCGTGGCACTCGCGGCAACTTCCAGAATTCCCTGAGCGCCGCCCTCCATTACTGGCGCCGTGCCGGCGTCTTACTTTCTACTGACAAGCCCCTCTATCAACCCGAGCAGACCCTCCACATGCGCGCCCTTGTCCTTGATGATGAGCGCCGCGCATGGGCCAAGCGTACCCTGCGCTTCACCGTTCATGATCCCGACGATACCGTCATCTTCTCCACTGACGCAGAAACGTCCCGATTCGGCATCGCTTCAGCCGATTGGACCATTCCGGGCTCCCAGAAATTAGGCAGTTACCGCGTCGCTGCCGATATCTCCGGGGAAGCCGACAGCAGGGAGTTACAAGGGAACCAACTCATCCGAATCTCCCGGTATGAACTTCCAACCTTCACGGTAAACGTTGTCGCGAACCAGCCCTTCTATCTCCCGGGCCAGAACGCGGAGTTGGCCGTCAGCGCGGAATACATGTTTGGCAAGCCCGTTCTTCGCGGCCACGTCCGCATCGTTCGTGAAGCTCGCCGCGAGTGGAGCTATCGTGAGCAGAAATGGGAAATTGAAGAGGGGGAATCCCAGGAAGGCGAACTCGACGGCAAGAACGAGTTCCACGCCATGCTCAATCTCTCCAAAGACCACGCCGACTTGCAGGACACCGACTGGAAGCGCTTCGAGGATCTTCGTTATGCCGCTTACCTGACTGACGCCTCCTCCAAGCGCACCCAAGAGCGCCACTTCGACGTGCGCATTTCTCGCGACGCGATACATCTCTATGTGCTCAAAAGTGCGGGGGCCGTGCCGTTCGGTCTTCGGCCCGTGTTTTATCTTTCGAGTTCGCTGGCGGATGGAACGCCTGCTGCCGCTGATGTCCTTGTCAGTTTGTATACGGAGGATCCGTCCGATGCCTCGAAACCGCTGGCCAAGCCTTTTGTTACGGCGCACGCCCGCACGAATCGTTACGGTATCGCCTGCGTCCGTTTCTCCGAGCCCCTCCGAAGGAAAAAGGATCAGGGTAGGGATAAAGATGTTGACCGCATCTACGTTGCCCTAGAAGGCAAAACCCTTGACGGCCGCACCGGCTACCACCTCGAATCCTATTCCTTACAAGATGACCCGGCTCTTCGCATCACTCCTCTAAAGGCCATCTTGAAACCGGGGGATCCAATCGAGGCCGAACTCGAATCCTCTGTGCCACAACCTCACGTTCGAGTCGAACTTATCCAAGCCGACACGCAGACCATCCTTGCCTCCCAGGAACTCAACCTGTCTCACACCTCGGCGCACGTCACCTTCTCTCCAGATAAGCAATTCGCCGGTACGATAGCGCTTGCCGCCTATCCTCTCAACATAGAGATTGAGCCTTATTCAATGTATTCCCGCATGGCTGCAGCTTCTGTTCTCTTTCCAAACCCAACCAATCTTCAACTGGACGTCAAAGCAGTGAAGAGGACCTATCGCCCCGGTGAAGCGGCAAGCGTGAATCTCCGCGTCCGAGGTTCAGAAGGTGAACCGGTCGAAGGTGCACTCGGTCTCCTCGTTTACGATCAGGCCCTCGAAGAACTCGCCCAGACCGAAGCCAGTCTCTTTACCAGCGGGTATGAGCGCATCGATTCACGACTTGGCTTCCGTTCTTTCGACGAGGATAACGAGTCCATCGCCGGAGTCTCCGTAAAGCAGCTTCTGAATCGCGGGCCTGATGCTGCCGTTCCTCCAGACCTCGAACTGTTGACTCAGGCTCTGCTTTTCAACCGCGGCAGCGTTCCTTTGCGATTGGAATCCTCAGGTAGTCCCCGTTACCTCGATCAGATTTTTCAAAAGCAGATCCGCCCTGTTCTTGATCCCGTGGTCGAACTTTTAGAGGAACATTTCTCCAATACCGGCCATTTCCCGGCGGATGATGCGGAGTATGTAAGCTTCCTCAAGGAGAAAGGCATCGACGCTTCCCGCCTGAGCGATCCTTGGGGGCGCCGCTTCCACGTCCGGCGCACCTATCAGTGGGTCAACGAACTCTTTGAATTTAAGAGCGAAGGTCCCGACAAGACTCTGAAAACCTCCGACGATTTCACAGCAATGAGCATTTCGAGGCCCTTCTTCGAATTCGACGCCAAGCGCCTGCGCTCCGTTATCGACACATACCACAAGAGCACCGGTGACTACGTTCGCGACCAAGCCACCCTAGAAGCCGCCTGGGCACAGCAACGCACCCCGATTTCCAGTTTCATCGATCCCTGGGGCACGCCCTACCGCTTCCTCTTCGAAATTGTCCGCGACAACTACACCATTAAGGTGGTCAGCGCTGGCCCAGACAAACGCTTCGGCTCCGGTCCAAATGATCCAACAAGTGATTGGGACGATTTGCAGGTCTCCGTCCAAAACATGCCCTACTTTCGCGAGACCGCCCAACGCATTTCTGATGCTCTCTTTGAAAGCGCAAAATCCTCCGCCCATTTCCCCGAAACCGAACAGGAATTCCGCAAAGCGATGGCCGATCACGCAATCGACTGGAATGCTCTCCATGATCCATGGAACCGCCCTTATCGCATCGTCCCTACTCTGGAAATGGGCTACAGCGACAAAGTCACGCTGCGTGCGTACGGGCAGAATGTCGCTACATCACAAACTCCAATCTCACGTACAACGAAGGGCATCAGCATCGTCAGCGACGGCCCGGACCTCATTCCCAATACTGCCGATGATTTCGTCATCGCTAAGTTCGCCTCACCCTTCCTCGAGGAGCTTGGCAGTCCCACAGGCAAGCTCGCCACTCCTCAGAAGCCCCAGCCCTTCTACAGCGGCAATTCCGGTGCGGTCCGTATCTTCGTTCAGGATCCCACCGGTGCGTTAATCCCCAACGCAAAGATTACTCTCACCAACGAGAGCACGGGCATCACCTACGAAGGTCGAGCCAACGATCAGGGACTTTGCCTGCTCTCCAATCTCCCTCCGGGCACCTACCGGGTCTTGGTTGAAAGTCCTGGTTTTCGATCTTACGTTCTGACCAGCATTCCAGTGCTTTCGAGCAACGTCACCGATGTCGAGGTGACGCTAAACGTTGGAGCTGCAACGGAGACCGTCGAAGTCTCGGCGGGGAATGTCCAGGTCCAGACCGAATCGTCTTCTGTCGCGGTACTTGCAGGAAAGCTCGGCCTCACCACCAAATCGGGGGCCGCTTCCGGTCAGGTCGATATCCCTCTCGCCACGCCTCGTCTGCGCGAATATTTTCCGGAAACGCTTCTCTGGCAGCCAGAGATCCACACGGATCGCGCCGGCCATTCCACGGTCAAGGTTCCTCTCGCGGACAACATCACTAATTGGAAAGTTTCCGTCATCGCGTCCACCCTCGATGGACACATCGCCACGGCTTCCACAGATATCCGGGCTTTTCTTCCGTTCTTCGCCGAACTCGAACCTCCTAAAGTCCTCACCGTTGGCGACGAAATCCATTTGCCTGTCACCGTGCGCAATTACCTCGATAAACCGCAATCCGTCTCACTCGACTGGGCCGCGGAGCCATGGTCCCTGGATCTTTCCCCGCGCACCGTCCAACTCGACGTTTCTGCCGGAAACTACGCCCAGCAGACCTTCTCTTTCCGCGCTGCAGTTCCCATGAAGGATGCCAAACAGCGGCTCACCGCCTTCAACCGTTCCTCTGCGAACGACAGCGACGCCATCGAGAAGAAACTCCATATCCACGCTGACGGCCAGCAACGCCTCGCTCAGTCCAGTTCCATCTTCCTTGGCGACACCTCGCTCTCTATTGAAATTCCGGCAAGCGCTCTTCCTGGGTCCGTCGAAGCCGAGTTGGTTCTCTATCCAAATCTGATCGCCCACGTCAGCGACGCAATCGAAGGCATTATGGAGCGACCCTACGGCTGTGCTGAGCAAACCATCTCCTCGGCCTATCCCAGCTTGCTCTGGCTGGAGCTTGAAAAGTCCCAGCATTTTCCACCTTCTCCACTCGATGCCCGGGCGCACCATTACCTTAAGTTGGCCTATGCGAAATTGCTTCGCTATCGCGAATCAGGTGGCGGCTTCTCTCTTTGGGGCAAGGGCGAACCGGAAATTCCGGTGTCAGCGTACGCTCTCCGCTTCCTGACGGAGGCCTCGGAATTCACCGATGTGGATCCAGAAGTCACTACTGCTGCTCGTCGCTGGTTGCTCCAGCAAGCGACACCAGAAGGCGCTTGGATGGAGAAAGGTTCAAAAGGCAAATTCCTGGAGATTTCTAGGCTCTACGACACGGCCTACGTCGTCGAGGTCCTTGCACATGATCTGCATCATCGCAATCCCAACGACAAGGACATCGAAGTTGAGCGCCAAGCGGTCCGCAAAGCGATCGAGTACTTCACGAAATCCAGTCACGCCAATTCCGACCCTTACGACATCGCCCTCATTGCACTCGCGAAGCTCGCTGCAGCAACAGACGCGTCAGAAGAGATCGCTACGCTGCTCTCTCTCGAGCACTCCGAAGGAGAAGCCAGCTACTGGGACCTCCAGCGCAACACCATCTTCTACGGTTGGGGCTACACCGGTCGAATCGAAACTACGGCTCTCGTCCTTAACGCCCTTACCATCGCTAAACAACCGGGCCACTTCCCAGCAGAACTCGATCAAGCGCTTAATCGCGGCACGCTCTTCCTCCTGAAAAACAAAGACCAGTACGGCGTGTGGTATTCCACGCAGGCAACGGTCGACGTCCTGCAAACGTTAGTCCGCCAACTAGGCTCCGCCTCCGCCGTCGACTCCGCCCATGCGCCCATGCGCATCTTCGTCGACGGAAAACCCGGCCCGCAGTTTTCGGCTTCCGCAGATATCCGCCAACTCACACCGCAGCGGGCCGACCTCACACAATTCCTCGCGCCCGGGAAGCACACCATCGAGATTCGTGGCGGTCCATCCACGCACGCGAGCGCGTATCTGAATGCGAGTTACTATCTGCCGTGGACCGATCCTGCGATTACTACTTCTTCCGTTCGCAGCGGCGACGCGGAGTCCCTGCGCTACTCGGTAACCTATGACCATACGGTAGTCGCACCGAGTGAAGCTATTCGTTGTACGGTCCACGCCGAGCGCGTAGGCTTCCGAGGATACGGCATGATGCTTGCGGAAGTTGGTTTGCCTCCAGGCGCGGACGTGGACCGCGGCTCTTTGGAGGCTGCCCTCTCGAGCTGGGACGTACAGAGCTACGAAATTCAGCCGGATAGAATTGTCGTGTACCTATGGCCTCGTGCGGGGGGCACCACCTTCTCCTTTTCGCTGAAGGCGCGATTCCCGATGAGGGCACAATCCGCGGAATCCATTCTCTACGATTACTACAACCCGGAAGCGCGAGCCTCCGTGCCACCCACGAGGTTTACGGTGAGGTGAAACTGAAATCCTTACCTGGCAATGCGGGCCACGCAGCAGCAAGCAAATCCGGGCGGATCTGCCCGCTCCGACGGGGTCCGGTCCTGGTTTCAGAGGGCCAGTCGTGTTCAGCCAAATGCTTTCAGTTTTCTGGCTCAGGATTGAGCTTTTGAGATTTGTCGCTTGGGTGGAAATGCCGGAGCAGCCTTTGACCGAGGCCAAATTTGTCACCGAACCTCCAAAGCAAAAGCACTGCGACAATCACTGCATAAATAAGAGGGCGAATAACAGCTGACTTCACCAGCCAGTAGTAGTGGATCACTCCAGCGACAGCGCTAACGTAAATCAGGCGGTGGAGCGACTGCCAGCGGCGCCCGCCAAGGCGGCGGATCCAACTACCTGTAGAGGTAATCGCGAGCGGAATCAAGAGCACAAAGGCGGTAAATCCCAGGGTGATGTACGGCCGTTTGACAACGTCTTTCCACATTTCGGCCAGGTCAAAAAATTTGTCGAGCCAGATGTAGGTCGTGAAATGCAGGCAGCCGTAAAAAAAGGCGAAGAGTCCGAACATGCGCCGGAAACGGATCAAATCCGGCAAGCCGAAGAGTTTCCGGAGCGGCGTGACGAACAGGGTGATCAGGATGAATCGCAGGGTCCAGTCGCCAGTGGCGTGAGTGATGAACTCAATCGGATTTGCTGTAAGGCCGTTGTGCAGCGCGCGCAAGCCCAAGGTCGCGAGGGGCATTAGGCAAAATAGAAAGACCGCGACTTTGGTCCATTTGCTGATCAGAAGCGTTCGCATCGGCACTTGCGGCGTCTAATAGTATTTCTTTAGGTCCATACCGGTGTAAAGACCAGCTACTTGATCGGAATAGCCGTTGAACATTAGCGTGTCGCGTTTGAAAAATTCGCCGAGGCGGCGTTCCTTTGCCTGGCTCCAGCGTGGGTGGTCCACCGTGGGGTTTACGTTGGCGTAGAAGCCATACTCATTCGAAGCGAGACGGTTCCAGGTTGTCGGCGGCTGATCCTTTTGAAAGCGGATCTTCACCAGCGACTTTGCGCTTTTGAAGCCGTATTTCCAGGGGATCACTATGCGCACTGGCGCGCCATCCTGGTTCGGCAGCGTTTCTCCGTACATTCCCACGCAGAGCAGTGTGAGCGGGTTCATCGCTTCGTCAAGGCGCAACCCTTCAACGTACGGAAAATCGATCCCGGCGTACATCGCCTGAGGCATTTGCTTGCGGTCATAGAAGGTTTCAAAGGCAACGTACTTTGCCTGCGGGGTTGGCTCAACGAGTTTGGCGAGGGCGCTGAAAGAGTAGCCAATCCACGGTACGACGATGGACCATGCCTCGACGCAACGATGGCGATAGATGCGCTCTTCGAGAGGAGCAAGTTTGAGAATTTCGTCAATGGTGATTTGGCGCGGGTGCTTCACTTCGCCTTCGATGGAAACGGTCCAGGGGTATGTCTTCAGGGATTGCGCGTTTTTGGCGGGATCAGTCTTGTCCACGCCAAATTCGTAATAGTTGTTGTAGTGAGTGACGTCGTTGTAGGTGTTCTGCTTCTCCGTGGTGCTGAAGGGACTCTTGAAAGCAACGTTAAGCTTTGATCCCGCGAAGACCCGAGACGATGGCAAGGCGAGATCCCAAAGGCCACGGCCAGCGAACGCTGCGGCACCTGCCAATCCGGCATTTCGCAGGAACTTGCGGCGATTCAGGAAAACAGCCTTGGGGGTCACATCCGCATGGGTTAATCCGAGAGTCTTGCGGATCAGCATTTCCTGAAAGCCTCCTTCTTCTTCGGGCGAAGTACAAATGAATAGCTCTTCAGAACAGACACTCTCGTCGGACCGCTCACTTAGTAAGAGTAATAGGGCCGCCTGGAGTTACAGACATTCGGGAACAGCGGCCTTCTCATCTAAGGACTTAGCCGGGCGGCGATACAGAATTCACTGGAAATTGCAGCAATTGATCGTATTTGGCTGGTTGTCTAGGAAATCCGAGCCTCCATTGTGGGAGGCCGACGCGGCGCAGCAAGTCTTGAAAGCGTCGATCCGTACGAATTCCATCAAGAACCGGATCCGCTTTGAGGGTGACCATCAAATCGTCGCGATCTTGAAAACCTTTCTCCAGCCATTCAAAAGCACAATCTCTTTTCCCAGCTCGCACGCACGCTCCGGCCGCCATTCCGGCATTCACATAGCCGGATTTTGCAGCCTCTCGATAGTCACATAGGCCCGATAAGTCTGTTGCACTTCGTCATTTGGGGCATCACTCCTAGATCAGACAATCACCAATGACTGCGGCAACCGGGTTGTGAGTCTGCTCGGTCGGCCAGACCAGGCCTAAAGCGAGAAACAAGCAGATCATCACTGCCCAACGAGGCAGACCACCTTCCGGAAGGCCGCCTCGTCAGACAGTAGGGTTAACCTTCGACGCCACACGTTATCGCGGAGCGAGTTGATCTGCGCTGGTGCGCCGGAAGTTCATGATTCCGTTCAGGGAACTCGAGCTGAGAGACGATGAGTTGGATGCTGCGGTCTCGCCGCATGTCCCGAAGTCCTTAACCATGCTCAGCACTTGAAACGATGGGTTTGCGGATCCGTCTGAAGAGACAACAGATCCCTTTAGTGTTACGCGCTCGCTCGCCTTCAGGGAATTGTCATTGGACAAGACCGAGTAGGTTTGGTTGTCCTTCTCGCTGGTCAAGCTGATTCCGTTCGGAATGGCTTGTGTGCAGCCGGTGACATAAGCCTGGGTATTGTTCTCAGCGTGACGGTGATGACGGACAAGAAGGACAATAGCGACCGCAGCTCCAGCCGCAGCGCCAACCCCAATCCCAATTGCCTTGCCGGAGCCGTATCCTCCAGAGGGCGCTACGTATCCGGTACTCCCGCCAGTGCCACCCGATCCACCTGTTCCACCGCCTCCGCCATACTGGGCGGATGCAACGGCACACACGGCCAAGCAAACTGTCGAAATTCCAGCAAATCTTGCTATCCAACGTAAAAGCATGGTGTTCCTGTCTCCTCTGATTCAGTTAAATTCCAAATCGAAAAAATAAATCTCTTTCAATATTGGTGACCGGGATCCCCTCGGTTCTATTCCACGAGTCACTAAACTCTTTTCGGCGGGTTCAAGCCTCGTGGAATGCATCCTCTTATGGCTCGACAATAATCTGACCTTTCATCCCCTTGTGGCCAAGACCACAGCTATGGCAGCACTTGAACGAATACGTCCCCGGAGTTTGGGCAACGAAGTCAATCATGGTCGTTTCACCCTTCTTGAGCTGCCAGCATTCCTGCTCCGATGCGAAAACTAGGCCGGCTTTGTCGTTGGACGAAGCGCCGTCAGGAACACTGCCAATCTTGAAACCATGATCGTGGTCGATCGCGGTGATCTTGAGCTGGACCTTGGTCCCAACCCGCAGGTGAATCGGCGAGTTGGAGTATTCGTATTTCTTCGCCGTAATCTCAATAACTCGTACATCTTGACTATTGGCGCCAACGAACCCAGGCAGCGAGAGAGATAGTCCGAGTGCCAGCAGAGCCGCTGAAACGATAAACAATCGGGAATGCTTCGCAAGCTTTTCCATTGATCCTCTATGCCGCGCGAAAGATTTAGTATCGATGTTTGGGCAGCAAATTTTATTTCCGTAACTCAAAGCACAACGATTCCGCCTCGCAACTGCAATTAGAAAAACTGGACCGGGATGGGCAAGCTGATTACGGGCTTATCGACCCTCAGAACGAGGCCGAATGGTTCGCAATCTGGCTAGTCCATCCCAGTTCGTTGGCACCCACCCCATCTGTCGGGTGATCGAGCGCGTCAGATGGCACTCACGGTTATGAGAGCTCCTTTAAAACTGGCGGCGCGCCTCGTCCGCTTCTTCCGCGAGACGCATCAGCACATCCACGATCCCGGTGTTTTTGTTTGTCGAGGGGTCGAGGAAGAGTCCATCCTCGGCAAAGCTAACCACGGAGGCCACTGCGCCTCCCTGCTGAGTGGACGTCGGGCGAATGATGGAGACCGGGCCCAGCTTTTTGTTAAGGAAGAGGGTCGGTTCGGGCATGATCAGGTTGGTCTGGAAGTCGTCGGCGATGTTATTGCCGCTGGCCCCGGTGTTGGGATCGACGCCGGCATTGAGGTTGGGAAACGTAAGGTTGCCGTCGGTGATGTTGGTCGCGTTGCCGGCCTTGTCGTGCCAGGTCTGGAAGTGCATGATCTCGCTCCCGCCGATGCTGAGCAGAATCCGCAGAACCTCCAGATTGGTTACCTTCTGAGCCAGCGCCGGGTATAGGCTGCTTCCGCCCTGCTCGATGAACGCGAAGTGGAATCCTGCGGTGTTGGCAATCGCCTGCAAATGGTTGGAGATGTTGCCGTTGGCATCTACGCCCAGGTCGCCATCGCTTAGGGGAATAGCTGGATGCTGTCCCTTGGCGAGATCGGGAACTGCATTTTCGAAAGTTCCTCCAAAGTCCGGGTTCGCGGTCCCGCTGCGGTACCGCGTCCACCAGCTGGTGTCGATCGTCAATTGCTTCAAGTTGGTGAGGCGCCCTTTTTGGGGAACTCCCGTGACTTGACTTGGGGGCAGAATCGCAAAGCGGCTCAGGTCGATCTGTTTTGCGCTTTTCGACTCCAGGTAGTTGTTGAGAAACCTGTGGTGGCTGATTTCATCGTCCGTGTTGTCGGCGATGTACTGCGGCATGTCACCGTCGAGCACGAGGAGCCCCGTGATGTAATCTGGAGCGAGCCCGGTGGCGAACGGCAAATCGATCGGAGAGAGGCCTTGATTAGTTGCTCCGCCGAGTTCGGTGTACTGAATCCACAGGTCGGCCTCGACCTGCTCCAGGGCGCTCAGGAAGGTCAGGATTGCGATATCGCCCTTTGTGATTGGCGCGCTTTCCCCATCCCCTCCAAATGCCGCCGAGGTGCCCGGCAACAGAGACGCGCCCATGGTTGCGGCCCCCGCTGCCACCATTCCGTTTGTAAGGAATGCGCGCCGGTTGGTTGGACGCTTCATGCTATTTTCTGACCTCTTCATTGCTTTTCCCCTTTTCCAAGAAATTGTGTTCGAGTTGTTCGGACCAGGCATTTCGCTGAGCCGACCTGAACTTATCCTTGCGTTTCATTTCCTGTGACTCAGCCAAGTCAATTCTTCCCGCGAAATCGGTAATTTATAATGTTCGTTAATGAGGCCCTCTTTCATCAGGACCGATCAAAGAACAAAGCTTGCAACATCAATCTCCGTGCCTAACCTCCCTTCCGATCCAGTTCAAATGCGCCGCTCAATAATGGAGGCGATTCAGAAATGGACGCGCATCGATGTTTCCAATTTACTTGCCGTCGGAGTCGTCCTTCCGCTGCCCGGAAGTCAGAAAGTTATCCACGACAAAGTCGGCTACTTCGCGGCCCAGGCGTTGGCCGGCAGTCAGGTCGAAGTGGAAATGTTGCCCACCGAAGATTCGGCTCAGTGTGGCTTCTTCTCCCGCGGCGGAGATACTTGTGAAGGAGCGCTCGACTCCTGGGAGAACCTCCGACGTAACGTTGAAATTGGCGCGGTCCCTCTCGAAAAAGGAAATCAGCACCTCTGCTGCGGAAGCGCTTATGACGGCATGCGCTCCCGGGTACGATGGGTCGGGAGCAGTTTTGCCGACCTCCGGGAGCCAATTCGGATCAGCCACCGTTTCAGGATTGATTCCGGGATCGGCAGCCCGAATGGCGGTCACTGGACGCCAGAAATTGTAGGTGTATTTGGCGTCATAAAAGGCGATCACGTCATCGGCAAAACTCAAGTTAAGAAGGGTAAACAACCGGGCATTTTGCGCGGTCGTCAAACCGTGCGCCAGCGACAGCGTTTGCGCGACCTCGTTCCAATAGTTCTGAATGGCGCCATTCCAGAAGCGCCCGGTCAACGCCTCATCGGCCGTCGCGGTCGTGCTGTTGGCGATCCCAAGTGACTTGATCTGGTTAAATGCATCGCCGTACGCATCGCTCGCCGGCGTAGGGGGAGGGCCCGGACGAAACTGATTGGCACGCTCCAGCGCAAAGGGCGTCACGTGCGACCAGTTCGTGAATTGCGGCTGAGGAGCAAAATTCGGAGGTGTCGATTGGTAATCGCCCGGGGCAGCCCCGAAAACATAGGGGATCGGCGGAGCGTTCGAGCCGTCGTTGCTTCGCGCAGCCAGAATGCGATCCGCGACCTCTCGTCCTATCAGGACGCCTTCCGCCTTGCCGTTCCCATCCGGAATCTGCGCCAGCGATTGCTGGAGTTGGGCGTCGAGCGCGGTCTTGAATGCCGGATACAGCGCGACCAGAACTTCGTGCGCCGCAGCCGCTGCCCCTGCGTCCTGCGAAGCATCCCGCGGCACGCTGGAAAGGCGCACAAGATATGGCCGGTGTTTCCGGTCGATCGCATTCACTGCGTCATAAATCGCCGCGTGCATGATCGCAAAGCTGCGGGTCGGATGGACCTTGGGTGATTGCGCTCCGGGTGTCCGGACAATCACGAGAAGCACTCTATTCCACTGAACAACTGGGTTAACTTGCTGAGCGGAGGAGTCTTGCGCACCCTGATTCGTGGTTTTTGCCGAGACGGTGTATGCGCCGCCCGCCGGTAACAAAATGGCGGAGCTCAGAAATGCTAATTGAACATAACGGTTCAACATGAAGAATTTTCTCCCATGGCGGTTGCGTAGGTGAATGTTTGGAGACGGTGACGAATGCCCAGTCGCGGCCTCTCACCAGTACGTAACCGCGAAGCGGAAGAAAATATTCCCTGAATACGCCGATTCAGCTAATAAATCCGGTTTTCTACTGGTTAGCTCCCAATTCCTGGGAATCTCGAGCCAAGGCACTGAGACAGGGCCTTGGCGTTGGCGGGGCCAAAGGAGAAGCAGTCCTCATGAATGATGGGCTTAAAGGCCTTGCCCCGTACCGCACAAGTTCCGGTCGGCCGCTTCTCCTCTCCGCCAATCTCGAATTCAGCCCCCATCCGCGCAGAGTGCCTTCTGAGCGGCGACGCGCTTTTCGCGATACTCTTCCCGCTGAATTTCATGCAGCAATTCGCGCAGCCGCTTTCGAGCCTTGTGCAATTGCGATTTCGAGGCGCCTTCCGAGCGTCCCAGCATCTCCGCGATCTCGCGATGTTGGTAACCCTGGATATCGTGCAAGACAAATATTGCGCGAGAGCCCGTTGGCAACTGCTCGACGCAGCGGCCGAGATTGATTCGATCAATCGACCCCTCCAGTAACAAGTCAGAAACGGCGATTTCGACGCTCGACGGGGTGGCTTCACCATCCGGAGCGGGACCCGTTTCCATCGAGACTACAGGTAACGACTTCTTGCGCAGGTGCATCAGCACCGTGTTGACCACCAATCTGTGCAGCCATGTGGAGAATGCCGATTCCCCACGAAATGTGTGCATTTTGCGAAACAACAGCAGGAAGGCTTCTTGAGTCAGATCTTCCGCTTCCGTCGTATCTCCAACCATGCGAAGGCATACTGCATACACTCGCTTGCAATGCGATCGGTAGAGGCATTCAAACGCGGTCGGATCGCCCTCGATCGCTCGCTGAAGGACTTCCGCTGCGCTCTGTTTGTCACTGGCCACGGAAGAAATTTGCGGCACAGCCTGCTTCGAGATGCAAGCCGTGCCAGGCCGCGCGTCCCAAACCAGGCTACGCCGCTTCCCAACATTGGACTGTGCCAGGGATCCAACTGCTATCTTTGCGCTTCTGGCGTTTACACTGACTGGCATGACTTCTTTCCTTATCGTTCAATGCAGTTCTGAATTGCGATCCACTCGAGAGCCTTCACCGTGTAAGACCACGCATGCTCATCAATAATTCCCCGATCCCGCGAGGTTTAGCAGGAGGGAATAAATCGATTCACTGCGGCGCTCGTAGGCGGTGATCTGCGCGCCGCTGGGGATTGTACGGCCGGGCAGCACTGTGGCTACCCGGATATCAGCCGGTTCAGCTGTTCAAGATCAGCCGGAGCTGCGTCGGAGACGGCGCAGAATTCCATTTTGTCCTTACGCCAATCAACCCATTGGAAGCCTTGCCGGGACCCCGTGTGCGGTGAGGTGTCCGGTTCTCGGGTGGGCCAGACGAATACATTGATTGGACGGCCGTTATGCTCATAGACGAGCACCGCGACCATGCGGCCTTCAACAACATCCAGGCGCCCGCCATTCAGCGCGAAACCGGCCCTCGCGAAGTCACGAACCGGGAGAGCGAAATTGAGTTTGGCATCGAACCATCCTTTGACGTCACGTTCATCGTTGGAAGCGATTTCGGTCATGTGACCCGGCTGCAGTGAACGCAGATGCGCGTCGACAATTTCGTCTGCAAGTTCGGCCTGGTAATCGTCACTGCGAAGCTCGGGACTCACTCTCCACAATAGAAAAGCGATGAAAAGCAGCGCCGCCGCGGCAGTCAGCCATTGCCAAAGGAGAGGCTGGGACCGAGCACGGTTTGGCGCGATAGGGTGGAGATGCGTGTTAATTGTTCGCCGCAGCGAGGCGGGAGCAGGCTCATAGATTTGAGTAAGCTGCAATCTACCGCTCAACCAATCCAGGTCCACGAGCTCAGTCGCGCAGTGGTCGCAATGTCCGAGGTGGCGCTCGAATTCAGCAGCCCTGCGATCACTGAGTTCACCGTCAAAATAGCCCTGGAGCAAAGACTCAGCAAAGTCACACTTCACGGACGGCCCCCTTCTGAGTGGGATTTGCCAGCGCGGAATGCAACTGGCGACGGGCACGCGAGAGCGAAGACATGACGGTGCCAATGGGAAGCGACGTGATCGCAGCAATCTCTTTGTAGGAACAGCCTTCGAGCTCCCTAAGGACGAGGACTTCCCGGAAACGCGGCGGCAGCGTCTCAAGCGCAAGGATGAGACGCTCCCGATCGTCGCCTAGAATGGCCAGGTGTTCAGGCGTGGCGCAGGCCTGCAGGTGTATCTCTTCGTCGAATTCTGTGCTTAGTTCCATAGGTCGATTCTTCTCCAGCCAGGTGTAGCAAGTGTTGCGTACGATCTGCAGCAGCCAGGCACGTGCGTCTCCGCCATGAAAGCTGCGGAAGAAACGGCACGCCCGGAGCAGTGCTTCCTGAGCGACGTCCTCGGCATCAGCCCGCCCGCGCAAGAGCCAACGCGCGAGGTTGAAAGCGGCGTCGACGTACGGCAGCATTAGTCGCTCAAAGCGCTCCCGGTCTTCGAGCTCCAACTCACTCACAATTCACCCCTGAACACTAAGGCCTCATTAGTAGGAACTGGCTCCAGCCCGATTTTATTCTCTCTCGTTGCTGGCCAGGGAAGAGCGGTAGCACTTCCCGCCTGTCCGCCGGATTGGAATAAATCGGCTGATGAGTCGGTCTTGGATAGACGAAGCACGTGAAATGCATGCGAAGAGTCCGAACGACCGGCGGGCGCAGCGCGTCAAGAGAAAAGGTTGTTCGTGAAGAAAAGCGATCTACTTATGCTGAGGAGAATCCTTGCACCCGTTTGACATTAAATCGGTGATTTTCGCGAAACACGCGCAACACGTCGTGCTGATCCATTTCCCGATCGCCTTGTTCATCATTGGCGTGCTCTTTGATTTTCTTGCGTATCGGACCAGGCGGCGTGTGCTGGCCGCGGCGGCCTATTGCAATCTGTTCGCCGCGGCGCTCGCAACCATCCCTGTATTGATCACGGGAATTCTCGCCTGGCAATGGGAACTCGAAGGCCAGCGACTTAAAGGCGTGCTTCTGTTGCATTTGGTGTTCGGTGTCGTGTCAAGCGTGCTGATCTGGATCGTGTGGCTGATTCACCTGAGAACGAAGCGCAAGCAAGGAGCAGTTCTGCCCGGATACCGTCTGCCGATCGAAGCCGTGGCAGTGGCAATTCTGACAGTGACTGGCCACCTGGGTGGATTTCTCAGTGGAGTGAATGGACCAGGATAGACGTTTTCGGAAACAGTTGGGCCAAGGGATTTTCTGACGGCATTGGTTGAGGCCGTAGCGCAGGAAGAAGAAAAGGGAACAAAAATGAAAATCAAAGTCGTGTTGGCGCTCGCAGCGCTCTCCTACGCGCCGCTAACGGTGGCAGGGGACAAGGATCTGTATCCCAGTGAAAGGGTAATGGAGTTTATCGTCGAGAAGCTGGACGTCACTTCGCTGCCGGCTGCGCTCCGACCGAAAAAGGAAAAAGGAAAGAAAACTTTTGCGGATTACGGATTCAAGGCCCAGGGGATGGATGAGGGGGTAACCATCATCCAAGCGGCTGGTGGCACGAGGAAGTTGTCGATCAAGGTGCTCGACCAGAGATCCTCCGGAATCTACGTTTGCATTACCGAGCCGGGGCAAATTGCCGGTCAGGCGAAGAGGCAAAGTGTAGTCCTGCTGAAAAGGAACGGTCCCAACACGCTGTTAAAAGGGCGCGAGTCCTGGCGGGAATTTGCTTCGTGCCCGGAGGTTGGCGCGGCAGAGAAGTACCCCGAAGTAAGCGCGGGAGGGGACTGAGCGGTTTACTATGAACGCCTCGCTTCGATCGCCCATCCGCATTTGGCCGCTTGGCGGTCCTTCCGTTCGGAGTCGGAATAAAGGGCAAGGAATCTGGTTTACGTGAGTGGAAATGGCGCCGATGCCCATAACGGGCCGTGGTAAACCTCAGGCAAAGGAGAAATCGTGGCTGACTATCAAATGACTTTAGTGGATCGCCAAAGAATCGCCAGAGGTACGATGACGTTTTGGTTTGACACGAACGGGAGCGATTATAACTTTCGAGCCGGCCAACACGCCGACTTTGCCTTGCTGCACCCATCCGTTGGAGGCGAAAGCGACAACTTACGTACCTTTTCTCTCGCAAACTCTCCTCATGACAAAGGCTTGGTCATGATCGCGATGCGCATGCGGGAGACTGGTTTTAAGACTGCTTTGATGTGCGCCGCCCTTGGGACCAAGTTTAGAGTCAGCCGTCCGAGAGGATCGTTCACCTTGCATAAGGACTTTGCCAGGCCGGCGGTATTTCTTGCTGGTGGCATCGGCATTACCCCGGTCCGCAGCATTTTGGACTGGTCCACACAGGAGCGGATGCCCCACACGCTATATTTGTTCTATTCAAACCGTGAGGCGGTGGACGCGGCGTTTCTGGAAGAATTGGAAGCCTTAACCACGCAAAATCCCCACTTCACTCTCATCCCGACAATCACCCGGCTGACGTACTCGGCCTGGCGCTATGAAGTAGGTCACATCAATTGGCAACTGCTCTCGCGTTACTTAACTGGGCTCAACAGACCTGTCTTCTATGTTACGGGCCCTTCGGGAATGGTCAGAGCTATGACCGACCTGCTCCGCTCCTTGGACGTCAGCGATGACGATATCCGGACAGAAGAATTTGGCGACTACAAGGAAACAGAGAATCCTGTGCGAACGAATCAATCGTCCAAGAGCTAGCGCGGATGTCGATCTTCCCGAAATGATCTTATTGAATCGGAGGAGAAATCATCGAAGTGGCTTTAGCCTTTGAGTTCGAGAGTGTCGAGCACATCGCCGATGTGCCGACGGCCTACCGCGCCAAATCTTCAATTTTCGTGCCTTACCCGCACCAATCGGTAGCGAGCCTTTACAATGCAATACTTGGCTATACGGGTCGAAACGAGGAGCTGAGTTATGGCGTCTAGCAGCCGGGCGCTGCTTTGGCCGTAACCGCATCTGCATAGGCTTCGATCAGAACCGCATCGTCGATGCCGTTCCGCTGCCTGTGAAACGGGGCACGCTTGTCGATGGCGCGCTGCGCTGCACGCAGTTTCACCGAATCGGAAATCTCGACAACGGCCGTGTCCGCGAAGAGCTTCTCTATCCGGCCGACGGTGTCCGCGGCTGCTGAGCCCAGGGTTGGAAGGCGATAATCTACGTCGTTGAGCTGGCTCAATACCGTGCTCTTTCTCCGTGGATCGCCAAACTTCTCCACGGCCTCCTTGGCACGTTTCAACGTGCTGGACAAACTGCGGCTGCTGTCCTCGATAACTCGCGCCTTATTGCGGGCAAATTCATCGACGACGGTACGCGGGAGGATGAGTGCAATGTCGCCCTGCCGGATGAGCTCTTCGAGCGCGGCGAGAATCGCCTGCTGCTGGTAATCCTTGGCAACATCGAGCCACACGCATGTGTCAATCAGGATGTGGAACCTGGCCTCCTTCTTCTGTTTTGTCATATGTACCTCTTTCGGGATCGGCGGGACGCGCTATCCGTCGATTGCTTCTTCCAGATCCTTATGCTCAAAAGCGGAAGCCATCCGGCCGATTTCGTTCTTGGCGATACCGTAGTGGGCGGCCTCGACACGCCATTTCGAGACGGCCTTACCAACTTGCTTGGCTATCTCGCGCGCCTTGGTGGCGTCCAGTTCAAAGTACTTCGCTACGTCCATCGCCAGAGCCAGAGATGCCGTGCCGTCATCCTCGTTGATAGCGGTGGTAAGGATGCGCGGTTTGATGTCAGTCGGCACGGGGTTGAGATCGTAGGCGGGTGATAAACGCCAGCCGTCGCGGCCCTCATACAGAAAACCGTGATTGCGCAGATGGTCGTCGGTATTGGAGATGAGGACGTTAAAAACAATGCGGCGCCACAGTGCCTCGATGTCGGCTTTTGGCGCCGCTCCGTTTTGGCGCAGCGCGTCTGCGATTTCAAGATAGCTGTGTGTCTCGCGGTCCTTCGCACCCAGCATGCTCATGGCGGAGAGGAACGGGATACGCCGCTTGCCATCGCGGTCAAAACGCCGCAGCAGAAGCACGGGCTTCTTGCCAACGGCTTCGACGCGCGCGTCGGGCACCGGGATTCCCGCCTTGTGCGCAAGGGCGAGCGCCACGGCTTCCCAGACGACAGTGCTGATCTCGTCGTCCTTACGCGGGAACTTCGCAATCGCCAGCTGACCGTCCTTCTCCCGGACGGAAGCCTTGGGCCGCGCACCGCCCAGGGAAGAACCGGGCGCAAACAGCAGCTGCAGGTCTTCGTCGGTGTCGGTCTCGTCGATAACGTGCTCAGCGGCCGCGAGCAGTTTCGGCAGTGCCACGAGCGGCGGGATGCGCTTGGCCTCCTCTTGCGCGAGGAAAGGCCCGCCCTCGGTTTCGGCGAAGCGCAGCGCGCCCGCGCGCGCATCGTCGTCCACCAGCAGCAGGTAATCCATTTCGTGCACGGTGCGAGGCACCTGCCCTTCGCGTTCTGCGCGCCGCCGTTCCATGCGCCGCATCAGCGCCCTGCCCCACCTGTCGGGTGCCGAGTCGCCGATAGCCCCGAACATCGGTGTATCCGCTGTCGTATGAAATGGTCCGGGGCCGAGCTTTAAGGCCGGCTCTAAGGAAAAGCGATTGGGGTTTTCCTGCCAGGCGTCGGCGTATTCAAAGGTCGCGCCTTCCTTGTCTTTGCGCACACGTCCCCATAAGCGCCCCACAAGATGCGGGACGCCGGCGAGATCCACATACACAAAAACTTGCCTTTCCATTGTTGCCTCTGTTTATTTCTGTTTCCGCGGCCGGGAAATCCGCTGCGGCAGATGCTCTTCTTCAAGCTGCAGGCCTACCGCATCATTCCTCGGGTCGGCAAGGTCAGCAAGCCGGTCCGTCATGCCGAGCACAAACAGGACGATGGCATAGTTTCCTATAGCGACGCCAGGCTCGCCTTTTTCGATTTTGACCAGCGTCGTCCGGCTGATGGACGCGCGCGCAGCGGTGATTTCCGCAGGAATCCGGCGGCGGCGGCGCGCACCCTTTATATCGTTACCGAGCTTGCGCAGCGCGCGCGCGACGGGCACGGGGAGCATGTCTGACGGCTTCTTGGTACGCATAATTAACGTCCATTCTTATGGTCACTATCCCGTTTAATGTACATAGTTATGGACGTTGAGTCAATGGCCGCCAAGCCTATGGCCGAGCCGAAGGGAGCGAGGTATGCGGTGCAGGCAGCGGATTTCAACGAAAATAGGCTACCGGGAGGCTAGCCCGAATTTCTCATTCTAAATTGAAAAAGGCTGTTGCTTCATGGCATAACTCTTTTGTCTAGAAAGAAATCCTGCCAAGGAGGAGCAACAGCCTTATGAGCACAGAG
>Ga0210399_10000896_pt1 | contig 23416 bp, 23 predicted proteins | sample IncBWC14MmetaG_FD_150865 | JGI IMG/M metagenome (GOLD analysis project Ga0210399, IMG submission 150865) | Forest soil microbial communities from Barre Woods Harvard Forest LTER site, Petersham, Massachusetts, United States - Inc-BW-C-14-M | ecosystem: Environmental > Terrestrial > Soil >... | reverse complement strand
CTATCAATTCTCTTCGATCCCCGCTGAAGTCATTCCGAAAGACGTCGCGATCATTTGCATCAGCGCGTTTTTGATTTGCTCATTTGCCGCGTTGATCCCTGCTTATTTTGCCGCCCGCCTCGATCCCGTGAAGGCGCTGCGCTACGAATAAGGACGACTGTGGAGGCAGCCGTGTCGGCTGCTCTAATAATTCTGCGGGGGCACGCCTGCCACTACAGCTTCAGTCTTGACAGCAAGATATCGAGCGCGCAAAACGCGTAATCGTAACCCTGCGGCCATTCGCTTTCGCGCGGGCCCGCGACATTGAGCGTCGAGATCTTTTTCTCCCGCGCAAATTCAGCGACGAGCTGCGCAGCGCGCTCCGCGGAAATTTCCGCGGCATTGATCAGCTTGTGCGGCCGGTGCTGCTCGATGCAAAAACGAACTGTTTGTTCAGTGCCGCCGCGCAACTTGTCGAAGTAAATGATCACCGTAGCGTCAGAATCTTTGACATTTTGCATTGTGCGCTCGACAAAACTTCCGTGCTCCAATTCTTTGACCGGATATCGGTCGGGAATTCTGCCGAACTCATCCAGTCGTCCCGCCGGACACCAACCGCCGCACTCAATTCCGTGTTTGAGGGCAGCATCGAGCGCCGCGCGATCCACTCCCGTTTGTCCGCCCGAAATAATTTTCAAACCTCCTAACTGTAGCGGCGCTCTATGAGCGTCGCATTAATTGCTCCGATCAGCCGGAACATAGACTTCCGGCTGTGCCCCCAGCCTCGAAAGCTTTCGGAGCTGAATCAAGAAACACGGACAGAACGTCCGCCAACTGCACGGGCAGTATGTCTATGTTCCGAGCGAGCGCGCGTAAAAGCCAAAACTGCTCAGCCGCGTGTCGCGCGCGATCGGCCGGCGAATCATGATCTCGATCTTAACTGTAGCGGCAGGCCTGTCGCCTGCATTTTTGCGATCTCAGCCGGCACGGCTGCCTCTACACAAAAAAGACTATTCTTCGCCGTCGAAGTAATCCGTTTCTTTCCCTTTGACCACAACGCGATCGGACGACGACGATTTGTTCACTTTCCACTTTCCGCTGTCAGGATAGTAAGCCGATTCGCCGATCGGATTATCGGCGATCACATAATAGATGAAGTCTTCGGTCCCCGAGTTGCTCAACTGGTGCGGTTCGTCAGGTCCGAATATGAAAGCGTCGCCGGCGACAACCTCGGTCGCGCCATCTTTGTGACGTACCGTGGCTTTGCCGCTGATCACCAAATAGAGTTCCCAGGCCGCTGAATGCGCGTGATACGGGAAATTGCTTTTTCCGGGAGGCACGCGAGTCCACTCCAAATCGAACGGATGCCGCTTCGCCAAATCGAGTGAGGTTGGTTCCCGCCCGAGCGCGATTGAGATTCCTTTGAAGTGCGCGGCGTACTTTCCGCCGGGCGATTGCCACGGCTCTTCTTTGATCTCGTTGATGTTTACTTTGCGCATTGCGCTAATTGTAGTGGCGGGCGTGTCGCCCGCATTGGCGTTTGACCGCGCAGCCGACACGGCTGCCTCGACAGAAAATCATTCTATTCTTCGCCGTCGAAGTAATCGGTCTCTGTTCCTTTCACGATTATTTCCTCGAATTCCTTGTTGACCACAGCCCATTTGCCACTGTCGGGGTAAAAACAGGAATCACCGGTAGCCCCGCCGCTGCGCGGATTATCTGCGATCACATAATAAACAAAATCTTCATCACCGGCATTGGTAATCTGATGCGCTTCGCCCGGCTGGAAGAAAAACGCGTCGCCCTCCGCTACAATGGCCGACCCATCTTCATCGCGAATGCTGCCTCGACCCGAAACGACGAGATAAAGTTCCGATTCGGCCGCATGCGCATGATACGGACAAAGCGATTTCCCTTTCGGAATCCGCACTAGCGCGAGATCAAACGGATGTCGCTTCGACAAGTCCAGCGAGTCCGGCTCGCGACCAAGCGCGATCGAAATATTCTTCGACGCTCGCCCAAACTTTCCCTTCGGCGACTTCCGTTCCTGCTCAGGAACATCTTTCAAATTCACTTTCCGCATAGCAGAACTCCTAGCCGCGGTTCTGAACCAGCACGAGAAAAATTACCGGCGCCCCCGTCCGTAATTTGGATGACGGCTGTGATGTTTAATAGCGAGGATGCGCAAATGATCGGTTAACGTACGGTAATAAATCGCGAACGGAAATCGCCTCATCAAGTAGCGCCTCACGTCTGAATCGACAATCCGCCAACGCTTGGGATCTTCAGCAATTGCTGCGACCGCTTGGTCAATCGCCTTGAGAAACTCCGCGCCGAGATCAGCAACGCGACGCTCGTAGAACCGAGCTATTTCGATGAGTCCCTTCTGCTGTCGGATGATAGGTTACGCGCATCCAGTTGCGCGTCGTGCCGCTTTCATGACGTCATCATGAGAGCGACCGGTCACTTTTCCGGAAGACAATTCCTCATCCCGGCGAATAGCTTCGTCCACTGCAGCGCGCCCGTCACCGTCGGGCAAATCGGAATTAATACTTTCCCACAATGCCTGAGCGAGCGAAACTCGTTCAGCAAGAGGCAATGCCATCGCTTCGGCGGTTATTTGCTTCGTGGACATACCGCCAGTTTATCGTTCTGCTTCAGTTGCGCAAACGCGGTCACGTGCTGGGTTCAATAACACGTCATTAAATGGGACTTCGCGTGCTATGACGCCTGAGCGAGGATGAAAGCGCTAAAGATCAGCGCGCGTTTCGTAGCTCCCATTTTTTGGCAGCTTTTGCTTGAGTTTTTCGACTGACTCGAAGAGGTCGCCCATTTTTTCTACGCGGGCGAGGGTTTTGTCGGAGCGAAATTTCAGAAGGTCGGCTTTTTTCTTTTTCAGGCAGTTGTCGACTTCGTCCCAGGTAACCGGAGTGGAAGCGGTCGGCTCTTCCCTGGCGCGAAGTGAGTACACGCAGATAGTCGTTTTGTGTTCGTCGTTCTGGCTCCAATCGACGAACACTTTTCCTTTGCGCACTGACTTCGACATGTTCGACGTGACAAGATCGCCATGTCCGCCTTCGAGATGCTGGGCAAGGGCGCGCGATAGATCTTTCGTTTGTTCGTAGGTGACCGGCGTGTTGAGCGGCACATAAACTTGCAAGCCTTTTGAGCCGCTCGTTTTGGCGAACGATTTCATTTTTATTTTGCCCAACAAATCGCGCAGCCAAAGCCCGACCTGACAGCATTGCACGATGTCGGCCGGCGCGCCGGGATCGAGATCGAATACCATCATCGTCGGCCGGGTGACATCGCGTTTGCGCGCAAGCGACGTGTGCAACTCGAGATCGGCGAGATTCGCGGCCCAAACGAGCGTCGGCAAATCCTGGGCGAGACAATAATTCATCATGCGATTGTTGCCTTCGCTCCAAACTTTCGCGGTTTTCACCCACGTCGGTCGATGCGACGGGCAATTCTTTTCATAGAAAAATTCGCCTTCCACGCCGTCCGGGTAGCGCTTCATCGTCAGCGGACGATCTTTCAGATGCGGCAAAAGCACGGGCGCGATGCGAATGTAGTAATCGATCACCTGCCCCTTGGTGAATCCGACTTTCGGGTAAAGCACCTTGTCCAGGTTTGAAACCTGAATCTTGCGATCTTCAACGATTAACTCGGCCTTGTTGGACATATCCTAAAGCAAACGTTCAACGTTCACTCCGCCTTCGCAAGGCTGGGACGCGAACGGCGCTCAACGTCCGACGTGGGAATTTGCGGGAGCATCCAACTGTAGCGGCGGTCTATGACCGTCGCATGAATTTTGTGGCACGATCCTCTAAAGTGCCACGTGACCGAACGTCTCCGACGACTTGAATACGCCTTTAAGCGATTGCCGATTTATTTCGTGACAGCGTGCACGTGTGAGCGGCGGCCCATCTTGAACAATACTGATGTTCGTACCGGATTGATCAAATTCGGAGAAGCGGGCGGCGACTGTGGCGCCTGGCTCGGCGCGTATGTTTTGATGCCAGATCATCTTCACGCGTTCGTAGTCATCGATGATGGGCGGTTGACTCTCTCAGCTTGGATCAAATCACTAAAGAATTCGTTGTCGAAGAGGCTGCGAGCGAGCGGAGTACCAGCGCCTCATTGGCAAAAAGGATTCTTTGATCATATTTTGCGCAGCGGAGAATCCTATTCAGCAAAGTGGGATTATGTTCGCGAGAATCCGGTGCGCGCAGGATTCGTGAAGCAATGGAATGAGTGGCCTTTTGTGGGCGAAATTTTTGATCTCGAATTCCGGGATGATCGCGTTTGAAGAAAAAATGCGACGGTCACAGACCGCCGCTACAGAAGAGCAGAAGAGAGAAATCAGGCGAAGAAGCGTTCTGGTGAAAGGAGCGGCTGCGGTTTGCAAATGCGGGCGACGCAATGTTCCCAGCTTTCGTGGCCGGTGAGGATCTCGATCTCGACCCGCAGAAAATAAATCGGCACTTTCACTTCGGCTTCCGGCAGGTGCGGCATACGGACCGCGTCCTTCTCCGTCGTTACGATCATTTCCAAATCGCGCCGAATGCAGCGATTGATGAAACTCTGTAACTCGGCCTCCGTGTAACGATGATGGTCGATGTAACGTTTTGCCAACTCGATGCGCGCGCCGAGTTTTCGCAGGCCGCCTTCGAAGCTCTCCGGGGCGGCGATGCCACAGATCGACCCAATAAAAGTGTCGCGCAAACGCTCCAGCGGCAATCGCTCACCGGTCACAATATTTTGCAGATAGAGCGGCTGATGCGCGCACTCGATGATCTCGGCGGTGCGGTTGTAACGACGAATGCGTTGAACGAGTGCGTCGTTAGGTTCGCCGGTGTTTTTGGTGATGAAGATATAGCTGGCGCGGCGGAGATTTCGCGGCGGCTCGCGCAACGTGCCGCGTGGAAGCAAGAACTCATTTCCAAAAGGCGCTTGCCGGTCCACCAGCACCATGTCGAGCCGATGTTTCAGATGCAAATATTGCAAGCCATCGTCGAGCAAAAGGGTATCGACTTTCCATTTGTCGATGGCAAACCGGCCGCTCTTCACCCGGTCCTTATCGACTATCACGATTACGTCCTTCAAATTGTGCGCGAGCATGTAGGGCTCATCTCCGGCGATTAGTGAGTCGAGCAGGAGCGATTTTCCGTCCGAGACGACACGCGGCGGATCGACATCTCGCCTTCGGAGTCGATCGAGCCAAGTGCGTTTGCGCGGAACGCTCTTGTAGCCGCGGCTCAGAATTGCGACGCGCCGGCCACCAGATTGCAACGCGCGCGCGAATTTTTCCGCGATCGGAGTTTTGCCCGTGCCGCCAACTGTTAAGTTTCCGATGCTGATGACAAGGCAACCGAGCGCGCGCTCGCGAAAAATTCTTTTCCGGTAGAGATACAATCGCAACTGAACAAGCCACTCGTAAACGAAGGACAAGGCGTAAAGAATTCCGCGGAGGATCGACGCCCGAAATCCACGGCGACGCTCAAGGACAACGTCGATGCCAAACTGTTCTAAATTTTCAAGGTGACGGCCCATGAAGGTTGTTTGTTAGTGATCGGTGATTGCAAAAGACGCGCGCCGTTATTGTCGGCAGTGGTGATCAAAGTGCGAGCGTCAGTCAACCGGGTGGCGCGCAACATGGCCGCCGCGATTTTCTCTGGCGAGCGCAATGTCACCGCGGCGATGGCCGATCCGCTTCCGCTGAGAAAAGCGCCGAGCGCGCCCGCTTTTTCGGCCGCAGCAATCACGCGCGGGAAAAATGGAATGAGTTTTTTGCGAAAAGGCTGATGGAGTTGATCGGCGAATGCGCCTCGCAAGCCGGAATAATTACGCGACGCAAATGCCGCTGTAATCGCACAGGCATTGGCACAGCTTTCGACCGCTGCGGCGCGCCCAATTCGCGACGGCAACATCTTTCTGGCGGCCGATGTTTTGACCTCAAAATCTGGAATCAAAAGAACAAAATATAATGCCGGTGAAACCTCGAAACGCTGAACTTTTTCGCCCCGCGCAACAGTGAAGCCGCCTAAACTTGCCGGCGCAGCGTTATCCGGATGGCCTTCCAACTGCGTGCACAATCGAAAGATCGACAATCGATCGAGCGGATTTCCAGCGAGTCGGTTTAGCGCATGGAGAACTCCGAGACGAATGGTCGCGCTGCCTCCGAGTCCGCGCGAGCGCGGCACATCTCCGGCGGTGGTGCAGGAAAACGGAAATGGACGCGCGCCAGATTGTTTGAAGAACAAGCGGGCGGCTTCGTCCACCATGCGTGATGAAAGATTCTTGCCTCCCCGAACGACCGTTGTGGAATTGTAAAGGCGCAGCGCGACACCCAGGCAGTCGAAGCCCGGGCCAAGGTTGGAAGTGCTCGCCGGAACGCGGACGGTAGCTTGTTGCATTGATTCGGAATGCCGTGGAACGTCGCGCAACTGTAGCGCGTTGATAACGATTTGCCGCGAATGAAAATGGGATCCGAGTGGATCGACGCCGGGCTGCTTCGCCATTTCGAAGCGGAAGGAACCGACGCGCATCGGCTCTGCACCATCGCCGGCGGCTGGGTAGAGCGCTTCGGACGCGACATCCTCATCTCGTTCAAAAAACCTGCGGTGGGAGAGCGTTTATTCCAGGAACTTTATTTGTGGAGCGCAACGGCGGGATTCACCCTTGGTCGCATTTTCACCCGGTTATTGCCAAAGAAAAATGAGGAACGCGAAACCCCGCGCCTCCTGTCTGGAAATGCAGAGGAAAATTTGCAGACCACCGCCACGGAGCGCCATCTTAAATTTGGAATCGACTTCGGCGCGGGTTACTCCGTCGGCTTATTTCTCGATCAAAGAGAAAATCGAAGCTACATCCGGCAAGTACCGCCTAAGCGCCTGTTCAATTGCTTCGCCTATACCTGCTCGTTTGCGGTGGCGGCGGCATCGGTCGGAGCGAAAACGGTAAATGTCGATCTTTCAAAAAAATCGCTCGCCCGAGGCCGGGAGAATTTTGCCCTGAACAGTCTGCCAACCAACGATCACCGCTTCATCGCCGACGACGTTCTCGATGTTCTGCCGCGGCTCACTCGCCAAGGCGAAAAGTTCGACACGATCATTCTCGATCCACCAACGTTTTCCCGCTCCCCTCGTGGCAAAGCGTTTCAAGTGGAGAACGATTTCGAGGAATTACTTCTCAGCGCGCTCGAAGCGTCGGAGCGCAGTGCCCGCATTTTACTTTCCACGAACTGCACGAGCCTGCGCGAACGCGCACTCGAAGTGATGGCACGCTACTGCCTGAGAGTGTCGCGGCGTGCTGGAACGTTTCATCGACCACCTCCCCTGCCCGATTTTCCTCTCGGCGCCGGAGCCAGCACGGTTTGGATGACTTTGCGTTGACCAAACCGTTACGCGCGAATAACTATTGGAATCCGAAGCCAAAGTAGCATGGACGAATCATCCGTTGGAACATCCGAGGATCTGGCCCAGCGCGGTCTTCGCTGCGCCAGAGAACAATTCGATGCGGTGCTCAATCAAACCGAAGATTACGTGCGCGAGAAGCCGGCACAGTCTCTTCTTTATGCTTTCGTCGCTGGATTTGTTTTAAATCGGCTCCCCATCGGCCGAGTTCTCGGCGGTGTGTTTCGCCTTTGTGCGCTCGCCTTGAAGCCGGCGATTCTCATTTACGGAGCGACCAAACTCTATCAGGCGGCGCAAGAAGAGGAATAGGTGGATCGAGCAGTCCCTTGTCCGCCAACGGACGGACTCGTCCCGTGGCGAGCTCGATACTAAAAAACAGTGCGACCTGGGCGCCAAATTTAAGATCCCTACTCGTCCAGCGTGAAGCCCACTTTGAGCGTCACCTGCCAATGTGCGAGCTCCCCCTGTTCAAGATAACCGCGCGTCTCGGTGACCTCAAACCAGCGCATGTTGCGAACCGTTTTCTTCGCTCGCACCAGTGCATTTTTTACCGCCTCCTCGAACCCATTTGGGGACGAACCAACCAGCTCGATTTTTTTGTAAATGTGCTCGCTCATAAATTCACTTTTCGGCGACGCAGTGGTGGAAAACAAATGAAATAAACGCCGCGAAGATTTGTGAATCGTAAAGCGTTACGTCGCTACATCGAATCACGGTTCACGATTCACGATCGAACGAACTCAGTGAGCTTGCCCTATCTATTTCTTGCGCATATTAGGCACTGCCCATGCACGACAATATTGAGTCGCATTTGATCGAGAAACGGGTTTTCAAACCGCCGAAACATTTTGCGAAAAAAGCGCGGATCAAAAATTTCGATCAATATCGCCGACTGTATCGCGAGTCGATCAACCGGCCGGCCAAATTCTGGGCTCGGGAAGCGCGTGAGCTGGTCTGGCGCGCTCCGTGGAAAAAAGTAGTGGAGTGGAAGACGCCATTCGCAAAATGGTTCGTCGGCGGGAGACTCAATCTTTCCGAAAATTGCCTGGATCGACATCTCACCAGCGCGCGCCGCAACAAAGCGGCGATTCTCTGGGAAGGTGAGCCGGGCGACAAGCGCACACTCACCTACCAACAACTCCACCATGAAGTTTGCCGGTTCGCGAATGTTCTGAAGCGAAACAAGATCGGCAAGGGCGATCGCGTCATCATTTATTTGCCAACGATTCCGGAAGCGGCCATCGCGATGCTAGCCTGTGCGCGCATCGGCGCGGTGCATTCGGTTGTCTTCGGTGGCTTCAGCGCGGAGAGTATTCGAGATCGCATCGCCGACAGCGGCGCGGTTGCCGTGATCACGGCGGATGGCGGATATCGCCGTGGTGCGATTGTTCCGCTGAAGAAAAACGTGGACGATGCGTTGGGGGGAAAGACTTCGGTGAAATGCGTGATCGTTTTTCGCCGCGCCGGAAACGAGATCCACATGGAAGAAGGCCGCGATGTCTGGTGGCATCGCGAGCTGGAATATGTCGATGCCAATTGTCCGCCCGCGCCGCTCGACAGCGAACATCCTCTTTACATTCTCTACACCAGCGGTTCGACCGGAAAGCCGAAGGGAATTTTGCACACGACCGGCGGTTATCTGGTCGGCATTTACTCGACCATGAAGTATATCTTCGACGTTCGGGATGAAGATATTTTCTGGTGCACGGCCGACGTCGGATGGGTCACCGGTCACAGTTATGTCGTTTACGGACCGCTGGCGAACGGCGCCACCACGCTCATGTACGAAGGCGCGCCAAACTGGCCGGAGCCGGATCGCTTCTGGAAAATCGTCCAGGATTATCGCGTCAACATTCTTTATACGGCGCCGACCGCGATCCGCGCTTTTATTCGCTGGGGCGATCAGTGGGTTGCAAAACACGATCTTTCTTCACTGCGCCTGCTCGGCACCGTGGGCGAACCGATCAACCCGGAAGCGTGGATCTGGTATCACAAAAAAATCGGCGGCGGCCGTTGCCCGATTGTCGATACCTGGTGGCAAACCGAAACCGGCGCGATCCTGATTACACCATTACCGGGGGCGATTCCGACAAAACCGGGCAGCGCGACGCTGCCGTTTTTTGGGGTCGATGCGGCGATTGTCGATGAAAAAGGAAGCGAAGTCGGAGCAAACGTCGGCGGTAAATTAATTATTCGTCGCCCGTGGCCGGCGATGCTGCGCACTATCTACGGTGACAAGGAGCGCTACAAAAAACAATATTGGAGCGAGTTCCCAGGTAATTATCTCACCGGCGACGGCGCCCGCCGCGATGAAGATGGATATTTCTGGATCGTTGGCCGCATCGATGACGTCTTGAATGTGGCTGGGCATCGGCTCGGCACATCGGAAATCGAAAGCGCCCTGGTCAGTCACGCGCGGGTGGCGGAAGCGGCGGTGGTGGGAAGGCCGGACGAGATGAAAGGCCAGGGCGTGGTCGCCTTCGTGACGCTGAAAGGCGGTGTCAATCCAAGTTTCGGGTTGAAAGAAGAATTGCGCAATCACGTCGGCGTCCACATCGGGGCGATCGCGAAGCCGGACGAAGTTCGCTTTGCTGAAGCGCTGCCTAAAACACGGAGCGGCAAGATCATGCGCCGCCTGCTCAAAGAAATTGCCAGCGGGGCCACGGTCACTGGCGATACGACGACGCTGGAAGATTTTAGCGTGCTGACAAAATTGCGTGAATCGGAAGAGTAACTTCTGTAGCGGCGGTCTATGACCGTCGCATTCTCAACTTTGTTCCGAGGATGAACCGACCGGAAAAGTGCGACAGTCATAGACCGCCGCTAGAATTTAACTAGCATTGCTGCCGTGAGTTTCATCCGAACAGGCCTGCGCGAGATCGCCTTAAAGGTAAAGCGTCAAAGAACGCGCATGGCGCTCCGTCACGAGAAACGGCTGCTGCAAAAGAGTGAAATCAACCTCGGGCGCGAAGGCACTTCTCAGGCGGCGAATTTTCCCGAGTTGCGCAATGAGATCGTCGCGCTGAAGAAGCTGGAGCAGGAACAGAAGGAAGTCGCGCTGCGGATTACGCAAATCGAGGAAGGAATCAAACAGATCGAGGCGGAGCGGCAAGAAAATGCCCGCAAGCAAAACGAAGCAATTGCAAAATTGGAGTTGGAAAAAAAGCCGCTCTTTCAGCAACGCAACGAGGCCAAGAGCACGGTGGAGCTTTGCGAACGCGAAGTGACCGCTGTGGAACGCCGCATTGAGGCAAACGACGCGACCGACCGCGAACTGCTGAAACAGCTTTCTGAGTTGCAAGCGCTCGCTCCGCCGCCGCCGGACCTTGAAAAGCAATCGGCCAGCATCAGTGTGCGCCGTGCTCGGCTGCCGGAGGAACGTGCCGAACTTGTCCGCGCCCGTCTTGGCAGCACAGATGCATCACGTCTTGCCAAAGAGAAACTGGTCGCCGCCGAAGCAGAACTTTCCGTCGTGGAAAAAGATATCGCGCGCGTCCGGAGCGAATTCGGAACGCGGGATCGAGCTCTGAGCGAAAACAGCCGGGCACAGCAGGAAGCAGTTCGGGAAGCACGAGCGCAACATCAGACTGTCGAAGAGCGAAAAAATCCCGCTTATCTAAACATTGGACGTCATCTCGCGTCGCAAAGAATTGCGCCGCCGAACGCGCCGCATCTGCTCGCGGAAGTGCACCGCCACCGGGAGGCGGTGGATCGACATCTCCAGCACAGGGCGGAACTAGCGTTGCTCTCGAGCCAGATCGACAAACAGGAGCTGCGGAAATTCTACTTCAGCGTCGTTTCCGTCCTCGTGCTGCTGGCCATCGTCTTGCCACTGGTTTTTCAATCGCCGCGGCAACGCGAATGGTTGCCACAAGAGACGGAAGTGATTTTGTCGATCAATACCGACCAATTTGAACGTGATGATCTCCCGAAACATTGGCGGAAAGATCAGCCGGACATTTGGCCCAACATCTGGTCGGGGCTAATTGGCGCAGCGGCGCAAACTCCCATGTTGAACCTGCCTCGTGACGCGACAAAGATCACACGTGCCCTCACTACCGACGATGCGGGGAAGACGCGGGAGTTCATCCTGGTTGAAGCGCGGAGTGATGTTTCCCGCGTCATTCGCTCGGTTGAAAATGACAAGCGTTTCGAGAAACGCGTCATCAGCGGTTTGCCGGTTTGGGAGCGGCCCGATCTCGCCGTCGCGCGCGTTGGCCCCACCACGCTGGCTGTAGGAGCCTCAACCGAAGTGGATGAATTGGTGCGTGTTCGGCTCGGCATGAACCCGGACCTGAAGATTACCGGCCAGCTCTTCGATCGTTTTCAGGCGCTCGACCGTGAGAACACGCTCCGCCTGATTTCGCGCAACCCATCTGATTTTTCACGCATTTTCAATCCGATCTTCACACCCGAATTGCTTGATACTTCCCAATTGCTCGGCCTCGCGCTCAGCTTGCAGAACCCAGTCCGAGCGAAACTGCTCTTGAAATTAAATTCGCCCGAGAGCGCCTCCCAGCTCGCGCGCAACTTGCACAACGACCCGCGGCGCTGGCTACGCTTGCAGGATTCCGAATTGTTGCTCTACGCCCAGCCGCCCGAGATTCAGAGACAAGGCACGAACCTGGAGCTGCGTTTCAGCGTGCCCGAGAATAGTGCTCGACTTCTCCTCGAGCGCATTGCAAAGACGAGCGCCGCAGGGGTGGCAGCTGCGCAATAATTTGTCAGCGATGAGATTCCTCACTGTGCGTTTTATATTTGTCATCGTTGTGGGAACGACGTTGCGGTCTGCGCTGGCAGATGTCGATCTACCGCTGATCGACATTAAATCGGTTGACCCGACGATCGTCATCGAGCTGCGCTACGGCGGCCCAAATAATCTCATCGGGCATGCATTATATTGGCCCGGAACGCCTGCCCTTGTCCGCCCGGAGGTGGCGCAACGTTTGGCCACCGCGCAGTTGTTCCTGCGGCGCTACCAGTATGGATTGAAAATTTGGGATGCGTATCGGCCCAAGTCCGTGCAGATGCGGCTCTGGCAGGCTACGCATAACGAGAACTATGTCGCCGATCCCAGAGCCGGCGCTGGTTCAATGCACAGCTGGGGCGTTGCTGTCGATGCGACCTTGGCCGACGTCTGGAACAATTCGGTCAGCATGCCGACCGACTTTGACGATCTCACGCCGGCCGCGATGTGGCGTTATCAAGGCGCCGATCCGACCATCCGCGCGCATTTACGCTTGTTACAGCGCGCCATGGCCAGCGCTGGGTTCTATGGTTTACGCACCGAATGGTGGCATTTCACGATCGCTGACTGGCAAAAGTATCTGCCGCCGGACGAGGCGAAGCGGGCTGCACAGACGTTCGGAACCCGTTGGCAGGGCAAGTTATGATCGACATCCTACTTCGTGATTTGCGGCAACCGGAATACATCCATGTCTTGATCAATCCGTTGCCAATTTACGGATTGCTCATGGGTTGGATCGGACTCGTCATCGCTCTTCTTTTAAAGAGCCGCCAGGCCCAAGTCGCAACATTAGCGCTCGTGCTCATCAGTTCCGTTTTGGCCTGGCCGGTGTATGAATTTGGCGAACAAGCTTACGATCGCGTTCAGTCGATGACCGACTCCGATGGGCAAGCCTGGCTCGACGAGCATAAGGACCGCGGCGAGGACGTCATCTACATTTTTTATGCGCTCGCGGTTCTGAGCGCGATTGCGATCGCGGCGCCAATTAAATGGCCAAAATCTTCCATGCCACTGGTGATCGCGGTGATTTTGCTCGGCGCTGTAACCTTGGCGGCCGGTGGCTATATCGGCTATGCCGGCGGCAAGATTCGCCACCGCGAATTTCGAAACGAACCGCCACCGCCTAAAAAGTCTGCCGAGGAGCAACAACATTAGGCGACGACGGGGTGGTGGATCGGCCGCTCCGCCGGGCGATGTTAAACGTGGCGCTGAAGGCGCATAATTTTTGGCATCGAGCAAAGACTGCTCGGTCCACCTGCGCGCTACTCGCGTTGAATTGAGCGATTAGAGATCAGTTTTCATGACTTCCGAGTTAGATCGCGCCGAGCACGAGGTCGAAAGCCACAGTGTTGCCCTTAAGAAGCCCTTGGGCCTGCGCGATCTCGTTCTCACCCAAATCCTCTTTGTCGTCGGCTCAAGCTGGGTCGGCACGGCTGCGAAGCTTGGGCCTTCGCATCTCTTCTTTTGGCTGCTCGCGATTGTGCTTTTCTACATTCCGCAAGCAGCGGTCGTGATTTATTTGAATCGTCTGATGCCACTAGAAGGCGGGCTGTATCAATGGGCCAAACTTGGGTTCAACGAGTTCGTTGGTTTCATCGTTGCCTGGAACCTCTGGCTGCTCTCAATCACCGTGATCGCATTGGGCGGAATGTTCGTCACGACCAATCTCTCCTACACCCTCGGAGAAGCCGCAGCCTGGATGCCGAACAGCAAATGGTGCGTGTCGTTGATTAGTTGCGCACTCGTCGCCGGTCTCGGCTGGACGGGTATTCGCGGCTTGTCGTTAGGCAAATGGGTCCACAACATCGGTGCGTTCGCCATGCTCCTGGTTTACGGCGCTCTGATTGCTTTGCCGTTCGTCAGTCTCGCGCGCGGCGAGCTAAAACAATATCAGCCGCTCCAGATTATCGCGCCCACGATATCGATCTTTTACTGCTTCAATATTTTCAGCAAACTGGCGGTCGGTGGGCTGAGCGGATTTGAGTACGTCGCCATTCTGGCCGGCGAAACGCGCGCCCCGGCGCGCGATATCGGCCGCTCCGTCATCATCGCCTCTCCCGTCATCGCGGTAATGTTCATCCTGGGCACCAGCTCGGTTTTAGCATTCATCGGAAACAATCAAATCGATCTTATCGGCCCCGTGCCGCAAACACTGCGGCTGGGCTTGCGTTCCTTTCCGATCGCCGGCGCAATCGCTTCCGTGGGGATTCTGTTGATGACCGTGCGATCGATTTCATCGACAAGCGTTCATCTGACCGGCAGCTCGCGTCTCCCCATGGTTGCAGGCTGGGACCAGCTTTTGCCAGGTTGGTTCTCGCGTTTACATCCGCGATACAAGACGCCAATTAACTCGATTATCTTCGTCGGTGCACTCACACTGGCGATCGCGATTGCGAGCCAGGTTGGCGCCGGAATCCAGGAAGCATTTCAATTGGTGGACAACGCCGCCAACGTTTTCTATGGAATCGTTTATCTCGTCCTCTTCGCCATTCCAATCGCCGGCGCGGGCGCGATTCGTTCCGGCGCACCAATTTGGCTGCGGGTCGCCGCGTTCTGCGGCTTTGTCGTTTCCTTGCTCGCGGTCTGCTTCACGGTCTATCCGATCATCGACGTGCCGAGTCGGCTAATTTTCGCGGCAAAGATTATTGGCGTGAGCGTTATCGCGAACGTGGTCGGCGTGACGATTTTTGTGCTCGCCAAGAGACGACGCGACGCTGTCAGGTAGCGCAGTTCTGTGCAACCCAGCTCAAGTATTCCGGCAGGCCCTTGTCGATCTTGCAGGAAATAATTTCCGGGACGTCGTACGGATGGAGCGAGCGCAATGTGCTTTCGAATTTGGCGTAGCACGCGGCGTCGAGTTTAAAAATGGCGAGCGCTTCATCGCTCGATTCCACTTTGCCCTGCCAGCGATAAATTGAATGAATCTTCGGAATGATGTTGCCGCACACCACCAGGCGAAAATCGACAATTTCTCTGACGATTTTACGCGCCGCCTCTGCGTCCGGAAAAGTGCAGAACGCGATGAGAACTTCCATTCGTTAGGCTGAGACGAGCGCCTCACTCCGACAAATCCACCCGCCGCCAATCACAATATCGTCGTCATATAAAACGGCTGCCTGTCCCGGCGTGACCGAGCGCTGCGGCTCATGCAATCGAATGCGCCCACGATTAGAATCGAGCGGTGTGAGCGTCGCGGGTGTGCCGGGATGGCTGTAGCGAATTTTCACTGTCACTTCGCAAGGGCTGTCGCTCTTGTCGCGACTCGACCAGTTCACACGATCGATTTCGAATTCATCGCAAATCAAATCGTCCGCGTCGCCAACAATGACGCGATTTGTTTCTGGATCAAGGTCGACGACGTAACGAGGCCGTGGCGAGCCGCCGGGAAGTCCTTTGCGTTGCCCGATGGTGAAAAACTCGATCCCTTCGTGTTCGCCTACGAAATTTCCATCGACATCGTAAATCTCGCCGCGATGAAATTCGTTCTTGCCCAGGTGCGAACGGAGGAATGCCTTGTAATCATTCCCCGGCACGAAGCAAATTTCCTGGCTGTCGATCTTGTCGGCGACTTTCAAGGCTAACGAGCGTGCGATCTCGCGGATTTGCGGCTTCGACATGGTACCGAGGGGAGTGAGCGCGCGCCGCAACTGCGGCTGCCGCAAACTGAACAGGAAATATGACTGATCTTTGCGAGGATCGACACCCTTACGCAGAACAGCGCGATCGGCATGATGCTCGATGACCGCGTAATGCCCGGTCGCGACGTAATCGCAGCCGAGCGCTTGCGCTTTGCTCCAGAGATTGCCGAACTTGAGTTTTTCGTTGCACATTACGCATGGGTTCGGCGTCCGCCCGGCCTGGTATTCGCTCGAGAAATAATCGATCACCAGCCGTTCGAACTGATCGGCTTCATCGACTACATAATGGGGAATGCCTAACGAGTGCGCGACCGAGCGCGCATCCGCCACCGCTTGCGGGCCGCAGCACTTGTCCTCCGAACGCGAGATGCAATCCTGCGGCCAGACTTTCATCGTCACACCGATGACGTCGTAACCTTGCTCGCGTAACAAATATCCAGCGACGCTGGAGTCCACACCTCCGCTCATTCCCAGGAGAACACGTTGCTTGTCGATGCTCATTGAATCGGAGAACTTCGATGAATCGCCAACTCAGTCAACGTATCTGCTGTAGCGGCGCTCTGTCAGCATCGCATTATTCGTCCGACGGTCACAGACCGCCGCTACAGTTTCACCGGAACACTGATGAACCTACTCCCGCGCAGGGTGAATCGCCACGGATGGTGCGCCGACCGCGTGATACCGATCCGCGGATCGGCATCAACATCGACAATCGCATTCGAATCGTAAGCAAAACAATGGTGCCGCTCCGCGCATAAATCCATTTCGTGATGTCGAGCCGTGATGTCGAGCGCCTGCGTCAATTTCCCCGGCCCGGAGCAAAGACGTTTCTCCTCCTCAACGCCACGCCTTTTTTTCATTAGCTCGATGCCACGCACCGGCTCCACCGCACGAATCAAAACGAAACCGTTCTCTTTCCCTTTGACCAGGACGTTCAACATCCAGTGTGCGCCATAGCTGAAGTAAACATAAGCCGCGCCTGCTTCGTTTCGCTCAATAAAACTACGCGCGCTGGGGCGGGAAAATGTATGGGAGGCGTCGTCGTTCTCCGCCAAATATGCTTCCGTCTCTACCACGGTCCCTGCGCATTTTCCCCAAATGAGCTTCGCGTCAATGAGTTCGCGCGCGCACGTGAGTGGGTCGCGCCGGAAGAATGTACGGCGAATGATTTGCTCTTTCATGGCCCTCACGCCTTCCGCCAACGGAGACCGCGTCAGACGACTTCGTCAAAAGCCTTGTCCTGGGTAATAAACCCGCAGCGTTACGTCGCACGCGACCGGTTTGCCGTCACGAAACGCGGGAATAAACTTGGCTTTGTTAAAATCGGCGAGAGCGGCGTCTGCAAAACCGCTGAAAGGCGGTTTCTCGGAGTGGACTTTCGCCTCTTGAAGATTGCCCGTCGCGTCAATCTTTAGCTCAAGCTCCACAACGCCATCCAGTGGAACCGGCGCATCCTCCTGCGGAGGATAATGGAATCCCTTAAACATTGACTCCGGCCCGAAAAAAGGCTGCGGCCCAATGAAGTCGTGCCCCTGTTTTATCTCCTCGGCTTCTTGATTAGAGAAAATGCGCAGCCGCGGCTTTCCATCGACGACCGCGAAGGTGAGCGTGGCGTAATAGATCGCGTCCACGGGTCGATGATCATAAACAGCCGGAATAAACCTTGGGTCGGACGCTCGCGAGAGCTTCTTCTGAAGTTCTGCTCTGAGTAAATCTGAGTCCGGCGTGGCGCGATACACGCCGCTCCATTCCACCTCGCCGTTTTTTTTCACCGAGCAGATGAACATGAGGAGCGCATCCTTTTGCCCTTTCTTCATCAGCTCCTGCGTGTCGATGCGATTGATCAATGAGCTTGGTCCCGTGCCGAGCAAGATCGGCCGATAGATCGGCAATTCAGCCGTCTGCGCGGAAGGAACCTCAGTCGTCTGCGAACGGGCAAGATCGACAACCGACAACAAAATGAGCAGCGAAAGTTCGAGTGCGCGCACGGCCAATATGCAAGCGGAGCGCACCGTTTTTTCAAGCGCAATCTCGCTGGATTTACGCGGCCACCGCCAACTGGGGGGCGCCAGCGATTTTATCTACCAGCTTGTGACGCCGGAAGTAGTCGATCAGTGCATCGCGCGTCTGCAGCGGATGCAACCTGCAATTTGCTTCGGGTCGCTCAAGGAGCGCCCGCAACTTCATAAATCGATGACCGCCGCTGCGTGAATCGAAGGTATTGAAAGCGACCGAATATTTTCGCGCGCGATCGAGCGGGCGACCGTTAGCCAGCGTCATCGATGTGATCCGGCGCTCGAACTCGCGCCCTTCCGTCGTGACATTGAATCCCATCAGATTGCGCTCTTCGCGGCTGGCGTACGCTTCCTCCATAATCGTTTTGATCTCATCCGGGGTAAGCTCCGCCGTCACTAGATAATTTTCGTACGGAATGAGGTTCCAGACCTCGTTTACTGTTTTCGGTCCGGCAACAAATGCATTTCCGTCGTCGAACACGCCGTGGAAGACTGCATCGACGATCACCTCTCGATCTTGCAACGCCTCCACGATCGCGGCGCCGATCAATCGTTCGACATCGCTCGGCGCGCCCGGACGGCCGCGCGCATGCAGCGTTTTGGCCAGTTCGCCAATCGGTTGCGCCAGCGCTGCATTCGATTCGTCCAGTTGCGATTTTGCACGCGAAACAACTACAGGATCGGGATGGATGCGACGATCCATCAACTCACAACGCGCTTGTCGATGCAACAGCCTCTTTGATGCGCGGTCGAAGATAAGATCGACACGGCCCGCGTAAATTCCGAAATGATCTGCCTGCGTAAGCAATACGCCGTTGGTGATGCGACTGGAGATCGCTTGATGCGTGTGACCGGCTATGAAGACAGCGGTCTCCGGGAATTCGCAAGTCAACGCCATCACATTGTTCGCAAAATCATCGCCGCCCGTGCGCGTCTTTAGCCCCATGTGACCTGTGAGCACGATCGCATTGGCTCCTTCGTTTTTTGCTTTCCCGATGGCGCGGCGAACCGGCTCAACCGGATATTGAAAATCGATCCCGCGGATAAATTCCGGTCGAAACCAAAACGGCATACCCGGCGTCGTGACTCCAATGATCGCGATCTTGATTCCCGCGACCTCCTTGATGATATAGGGCTGAATTTTCGCGAAAGGATTTTTCGCATCCGAAATTTCGCCAGCCCGTCTTCCTTGCACCAATGTATTCGCGGCCAGCACCGGCATCATCGATTTTTCTACGGCATGCAGAAACGGTTCGATGCCCCAGTCAAACTCGTGGTTGCCAACGACCCAAGCGTCGTATTTCAAATGATTGAACAAGTCGATCATCAGCTCACCCTTGGTGCGCAAGCCAACATCGGTGCCTTGATAAACATCACCCACGTCGAGCAAGATCGAGTTTGGATTTTGCTGGCGCCAATACCGGATTTGCGCCACGCAACGGGCCAGACCGCCGAGGTTTGGATTCCCGTTGTAATCGGACGTAGGCAAAATGTGCCCATGCAAATCAGTCGTGTGCAAGATCGCGACGGAGACGATGTCGGAATCGAGGGTCGCAGCCGCACACGCCAGATTTGGAACGGCGCTGATTAATCCCGCTCGGCTAACGAGCTTCAAAAAATCGCGTCGCGTCCAGAATTTGTCCGGATGAAGCATCGCCTTACCTTCCGTATTCATCGCCATGCTAACTGCGCACCGGCGTTGTCTCAACGAAAATGCTCAGGCGTGCCTGAGCATCTTGACCGCATACTATTTGCGGTGATGATCTTTTAATTACCGGATCGGATTTACCATGTTGAACGAAAATTCCATCGCAGATTTCAAGGCAAACCTGCGTGGAAGACTGATAGAGCCGGGCGATCAAGCTTATGATGAAGCCCGCAAAGTGTACAATGGAATGATACACAAGAAGCCGCAGCTTATAGCCCGTTGCGCAGATGCAGCGGATGTAATCCGCTCGGTGAGTTTTGCCAGAGACAACAATTTGTTGCTTGCTATCCGTGGTGGCGGTCACAACGCGGGAGGTTTGGGAATTTGCGATGATGGCCTGGTGATCGATCTCGCATCGATCAAATACACGCGCGTTGATCCTACCGCCCGGACAGTCACTGCCGGGGGCGGATGCACATGGGGCGACGTGGATCACGCCACGCATGTGTTTGGGCTTGCCACTGCCAGCCGGATTATTGCGACCACCGGAGTTGGCGGATTAACCCTGGGCGGAGGCATCGGGCACCTCACGCGCAAGTGCGGACTCACAATCGATAATCTCCTCTCGGCCGATGTGGTATTGGCGAATGGAACATTTGTAAAAGCGACGGCTGCGGAAAACTCCGATTTGTTCTGGGCCATTCGCGGCGGTGGAGGAAATTTCGGCGTCGTAACTTCTTTTACGTTCAAGCTGCATCCGATCGATATGATCTATGGTGGCCCGATGCTCTATGAGTTGAACGAAACCGCAGACGTCATGAAATGGTATCGCGATTTGATTCCTGCGGCTCCCGAGGACTTAAACGGCTTCTTCGCTTTTCTCACCGTGCCACCCGCACCGCCTTTCCCCGAACACCTTCACATGAAGAAAATGTGCGGCGTAGTTTGGGCCTATGTCGGCCCGCAGACGAAAGCAGAAGAAACATTCAAGCCCATTCGCGCTTTCAAGAAGCCTGCTCTCGATTTTGTAGGACCGCTGCCGCAGCCGGCGTTGCAAAGCATGTTCGACGCCCTGTATCCTCCAGGCTTGCAGTGGTATTGGCGTGCGGATTTTGTGAATGAGTTGAGCGATGAGGCGATTGCTCAGCACGTTCGTTTTGGCAGCGCCCTGCCGTCGATGCACTCTACGATGCATCTCTATCCGATCAACGGCGCTGCATCGCGCGTCGCGAAGAACGATACGGCATGGAATTACCGGAATTCTACGTGGGCGCAAGTAATGGTCGGCGTTGATCCCGATCCGGCAAACAACGAAAAAATTATTTCATGGACGAAGAGTTATTATGACGCGCTGCATCCGTATTCGGCCGGCGGAGCCTATGTAAACTTCTTGATGGGGGATGAAGGAGAAGACCGTGTGAAGGCAACTTACGGAGATAACTACGAGCGATTGGTTGCCATCAAAAACAAATACGATCCGGACAATCTCTTTCGGGTGAATCAGAACATCAACCCGGCAAGGTTGTAGCGGCGCTTGTGCCAAGCGCCTAATCCAAAGCACAGGCGTTTGGCACAAACGCCTCTACAACGCGAAATGAGACGCCAACACCTCAGAACGCGGACCGCGAATCCATGAACGCCGACGAGCTTAAATCATTACAGGCGCCCATTAAAGAAGGGTATCGACAACGCCCAGAAACTGCGTTGGTCACCCTGCGAGCAGAGGGGCGCATCGGTGAGGGCATCACCTGCAAAGTAGAAACTGGAAAAGCACTCGTAGAAGCTGGACTTCATCCTGCGACAGGCGGCGATGGGCTCGGCGCGTGCTCAGGCGACATGCTGCTGGAAGCATTGGTGGGATGTGCCGGTGTCACGCTGCGCGCAGTGGCTACTGCTCTCGGCATCCAGCTGCGTGACGCAACAATTCGAGCTGAAGGCGATCTCGACTTTCGCGGGACTCTGGGGGTTTCCAAAGACGTAGCGGTTGGTTTCCAGAAGATTCGATTGCATTTTCATCTGGATACTAACGCCAGTGAAGAGCAGCTCGCTACACTGCTTCGTCTGACAGAGCGTTATTGCGTCGTTTACCAGACACTTAATCATCCGGTGAAAATCGACGTTTCGCATGGTCGTACATCAGGCTAAACTTCGTCGATATGCCACTCTACATGGACATTCACGAGCTTCATGGAGCCACCCCGGAAGATGTTGCGAAAGCTCATGAGGCCGACGTCGAAGTGCAGCGAAAATACGGCGTGGAGTACCGCAAATATTGGTTTAACGAGAGTTGCGGCAAGGTTTTCTGTCTTGTCCACGCACCAAACGCAGAGGCAGCGAACCGCGTGCACCTTGAAGCCCACGGCATTGCTGCCGAAAAGATTATTGAAGTACAGCCTGAGCTTGCAGAGGGATTTCTAGGCGGCGTGGAAACAAACGCCGCGGGAGCGGTCCTCATTCCGGGTGGCGGAACCAATGCGCGTGATCCAGGGATCAGGACCATTCTCTTCACAGACATTGTCGAATCGACGATGTTGACTCAAAGATTCGGTGATGAGGCGGCTATGACTCTGCTCAATCTGCACAACACTGTTGTTAGAAACGCGTTGGCCGATTTGGGTGGTCGCGAGGTCAAGCACACCGGCGACGGCATTATGGCTGCCTTCCTGTCGGCGGCGGCAGCAGTTAAATGCGCATCCCAGATTCAAAACGAATTTGCCAGGCACGAAAAAAATCGCGGTGAACGCCCGCTCAAAGTTCGAATTGGCGCTGCCGCGGGAGAGCCAGTCGAGCACCATGACGACCTTTTTGGATGCACCGTTCAATTGGCGGCGCGGCTCTGCTCTCATGCGTCGCCCGAACAAATCGTAGTGTCGAGCACGATTGCTGAATTGTGCCTGGGCAAGAACCTTTTATTCGAAGATCTGGGAGAAATCGCCCTTAAAGGTTTCGATCGGCCAGTCCGCGCCCACGCTGTCGTATGGGCCAGCCAATTGCCGCAAACAGCGAGTTGAGAATTACCGCTGCTCATGCAGCTCGACGGCATTGACCATGTGGCCCTCGCGGTGCGCGACGTCGAGCGTTCCGCACAATGGTATGTCGAGGTCCTGGGATTTGAGCGGCGTTACGAGGGGATGTGGAATAGCATCCCGACGTTTATCGGAAAAGGTACCACTGCGATTGCGCTATTTCCAATACGCGACCGCGATTCACGACCTGCCGAGCGTGCGGCCAAGACCGGTATGTTGCACCTGGCCTTTCGCACCGATCGCAAAAACTTTCTCATCGCGCAGGACGAACTCAAGCGCCGCGGCATCAAATTCGAATCCCAGGATCACGAAATCTCGCACTCGATGTACTTCCGCGATCCTGATGGCCACGAACTCGAAATCACGACTTACGAGGCGAAATAACCGGGCACCTTCATTGATTATGCGAAATTCTTCAGTCTTTCACGTGATGCCGTGATTCGCGTTTACGATGAAGCTGGCAACGTGATTGAAACGCACGGGCACGCGGGCGAGTTCAAAGGAGGTCTGACGATCACCTTTGAGATTTCGAGCGAAGAATCCTTTCGGATTCCCACTCGCTACTTATGTTCAACACCAACCACTTTTTGCACCAGCGCCTCGAAACGCGGATCGCCACGGAGAGGATCGAGCTTCGGATCAGCTTTAATCATGGTGATGGTTAGACTCTCATGATCAGCGATAGCTTGCTCCAACCGTCGAATTGCTTCGTCGCGATTTCCCAGACTTAGGCAGAGCAGAGTGCGCGGGTATTCGGGCACGTAGCGGTGCTGGCTGAGCTCTTCCAGTTCGGCCAGCATTTGGATAGCTGCGTCTTTATCGCCGGACTGCGCTTTGGCAGCTGCAAGCAGCACCTGAACAAACAGATCGTCGCTCAACTGCTCTGCCTTTGTGTATTCAGCAATCGCAGCCGGCAAATCGCCTTTTCGCTGAAGAGCCATGCCC
>Ga0210399_10000895_pt1 | contig 23427 bp, 13 predicted proteins | sample IncBWC14MmetaG_FD_150865 | JGI IMG/M metagenome (GOLD analysis project Ga0210399, IMG submission 150865) | Forest soil microbial communities from Barre Woods Harvard Forest LTER site, Petersham, Massachusetts, United States - Inc-BW-C-14-M | ecosystem: Environmental > Terrestrial > Soil >... | reverse complement strand
AGGAACGGCTCCGAACCCTGGGGGCCCTGGTCCTGACCGCCATGGTTTCGTCCTTTGCGGCGATTCCGGCGGCCGCGCAAGCGAAGCCTGTCCCGGGCAAGCTTGCGGGAGTGGTGCGCGACGCTGCGGGCATTCCGCAGATGGGCGCGAGCGTGGAGTTGATTTCCGAAGCGGTGGGGGCGGCGGCCAGCCGTGGATTGCTGACGAATACGCAAGGCATGTTCCGGGGCGACAAGCTAGCCCCGGGTTTTTACACCGTGCGCGTGACTCTCGCCGGTTTTCTTCCCATACTTGAAAAGCACATCCGTGTCACCTCGAGTCTGACCACTGTCGTCCGCATTGAACTGGAGTCCATGTTTGCATCGCTGGACCAGTTGCGACGCATGCCCGCGAGCAGCACGGCGGAAGCCGACGATTGGAAATGGGTGTTGCGGTCCGCGTCGGCGATGCGCCCGGTTCTCGAGTGGGTGGATAACGATACTCTAAGCGTCGCTACCCTCACTGGCGAATCCAGCGGGCCGCGTGCACCCAAAATGCGAATGGAGTTCACGAATGGCGCGCGGCGCCCCGGTTCCGCTTCGAGCGTTGCTTCTTCACCTGCTACGGCTGTGGCCTACGACCAAAAGTTGGGGGGCACGAGCCGCATGATCTTCGCCGGACAGATAAGCTACGATAGCGACACCCCAGCAGGCGGCATCGCCACCGTGTGGTTGCCGACAGGAACTCTTGGCGCCGGTCCGCACACCGCGCTGGTCCTTCGCGAAGCCAAGCTGGGGCCGGTCGGACCTACTTTCCGGGGCGTACGTTTCGATCAGGGTGGCGCACTGGCGCTTGGTGACCGAACGGTGCTGCGTTACGGCGGAGAATATGTTTTAGTGGGACTCGGTGCGGCAGCCACTTCGCTTCGTCCACGGGCGGAATTGAACGTGCGCGTCAACGACGATTGGAGCAGCGCCATCATTTTCGCGGCGATGCCCAACGGACCCGGTCCACTCGAGGCCAATGATGAGCAGCCAGGCGGGGCGCTGGGGGCCGCTCTCAATGAACTGGACGCTTTTCCCGCCCTGCTCTGGCGGCGGGGCCGTCCCGTTCTGCAAAACGGTCTGCACGAAGAAGTGTCGGCGGAGCGAAGAATAGGCACTCGCGGGAAGTTTCAAATCGCAGGCTTCCACGACGACGACCGTCACGTGGCCGTCTTCGGCCGGGGCAGCGACCTGCCCACTGCTGACTATTTTCAAGACAATCTTTCCACCGGTTTTGCCTATGACGGCGGTTCCTCGAGCAGCTGGGGAACGCGCGTAGCATTTCGCGAAAAACTCGGCGGCGACGTGGAATTGACCACCGTGTATGCTTTTGCCGGGGCTTTGGCACCGTCGGACGACACCGACGATCTGCTCCGCGATGCGCTTCGTACCGTACAAAGGCATTCTGTCGGGGCGGGAATTGGCGCCAAAGTGCCGCGCATGGGTACGAGAGTCCAGGCGGGTTATAAATGGGTGAGCGGCCTCTCGGTCTCCTCGGTAGACAGTTATGGCGAGTCGCTCTACCAGATGGAGCCCTACCTACACCTGATGGTCCGCCAGCCGCTGCCCAAGTTTGCGTTAGGACGGTGGGAAGCCATTGCGGATTGCAACAATCTTCTGGCGCAGGGTTACGTCTCCACCAGCAGCAGGGATGGCCGAGTTGTTCTGGTACCTGCATTCCGGACGTTTCGAGGTGGGCTGAGCGTCCAGTTTTAGAAAATAATTGGTTCTAGAAAGCTGTATTTGTCCTTCCAGAAACCGGATGTTGCGGGAAAGCCCAGCCTGCCGCTGTTGTAAGTTGTTGAATATAAAGTGTTTTTGCGAATGCGTGCCTACCAAACAATGGACATTGGGTTGCACTTGGTTTCAAGTGATGGGGTGTAGTTCTGCCCACTAGAGGCATGAGGCAAAACCTGCGAGTCAGCCTTGGGGCGGTCGTGCTGGCATTAACGACGCTGGCGGCGGTGATTTTTGCCCTAATTAACTTCGATCAACGAAGCCGCTTTGAAGTGGTGTACGACGGTGTGGCGTGGCTCGACGCCGATCACGGCATTCTGGCCAGCCGGGTATCCCCGAATTCGCCTGCTACCCATGCGGGCATCCATCCCGGTGACGTTTTGCTGGCAATCAATAGCGCTCCGGTCAAAAGAGCCGCGGAAGTCGCTAAGCGGCTGGACCGCGCTGGGCTGTGGACCCAAGTGCACTACTTGCTCTCCCGTGGCGGCGAGGAATTTGAGACGCCGCTCCTCACGGCACCCGCCGAAAAGCCTCTCGCGACCGAAAACTATCTGCGAATCGTAGGCTTGCTCTACCTGTTCATCGGTTTGTTTATTTTCATTCGTCGCTGGAACGCGCCTCGTGCCGTGCACTTTTATGTTTTTTGCCTGGTTTCCTTCATTCTCTGGTCGTTCCATTACAGCGGAAAGTTGGACGCCTTCGACTTGGAAGTTTACTGGTCGGAAATTGTAGCGAGGCTGCTGGCTCCTGCTTTGCTTCTGCACTTTGCATTGGTATTTCCGGGGCGGTCCGAAACAACGATTCGCTCGTCTTCGAAATTGTTGGCCGTCTACTTTTTTCCTGCTGCTCTGCTTCTGATTCACCTGAATACGGCGCTCAAGGCCAACGGTTTCTTGCCTTGGCTCGCTAGCTACATATTGCTCACCAAATGGGAGTTCGGTTATCTCGCCGCCTGTTTTTTGGCGGCAGGGCTGGTTTTTTACCGCAGCTATCGCGAAGCGCCCTCCGGCGTCCTTCGCCAGCAATTGAAATGGCTCACTGGTGGGACTCTTGCCGGTAGCCTGCCCGTTTCGTTGCTTTACATCGCACCTTTGGTTTTAGGCGCGCCCGTTCGTCCCTGGATGCAGCTCTCGGTATTAAGTCTGGTGCTGATCCCGTTGTGTTTTGGCTACGCCATTGTCCGTTACCGCTTGATGGACGTGGATATCATCTTCAAGCGCGGCTTGGCGTACACGGCGGCGACTGCCGCTGTTGCAACCGTCTATTTTGCTCTCGTTGCCCTCATAACCTATTTCTTTCATGCCCAGACCACCGGCCCGGTGGGCGGCATGATCGCCATCGTCATCGCTGCATTTTTGTTCCAGCCCTTCCGCGAAAGGATTCAGGCCCGGCTGGACCGCTTCTTCTACCGCGACCGCCTCGATTACCGCCGTACGCTTATCGAATTCGGGCGCACGCTGACGAACGAGGTCCGTTTCGACCCCATGCTGGGCTCGGTGATGGACCGTATTTCCCAGACGCTCTTGGTCGACCGCCTCGCCATTTTCGTGGAGAACGCCGTCGAACCTGGCCAGATGCGCATCGCCCGTTCCATGGGCGTGCGCCTCTCTGAGTCTCTGGACTTCAGTTTCCTCGAGCCGGCCCGGCCCGAGTTTGCCCGCGGGGCGCTCTTTTTTGAGTCGCCCCGTGCGGCAAGAGACGTTAATGACTCCGTCCGGCGCACCCTCGAGCAGTTGGACCTCAATTACTTCGTTCCCTGTCGCATCCGTGAACACACCGTGGCGGTTCTCGGCCTCGGCAAAACCGTGGACGGCGATTTTCTGTCCAGCGATGATGTCGAGCTGGTCGAGACGATTGCCGGTTACGTCGCCGTTGCTCTCGACAACGCGCAGCTCTATAGCTCGCTCGAACAAAAAGCTCTGGAGATCGCCCGCCTTAAGGATTTCAGCGAAAATATCGTTGAATCTCTAAACGTCGGGGTGCTTTCTATTGACCTCGAGGGCATCGTCGAGTCCTGGAACACCCGCATGGAACAGCTTTTCGGAGTGGCGCGCCAGGAGGCTGTCGGACGCCAGCTCAGCTCGCTGTTGCCGGAGGAACTGGCGCGCGAAATCGCCGCACGCGGTGACCAAGAACAAATTACCGGCATCTATAAACAGAGACTCCAGCACCAGGGCAAATTGCTCACCTTGAACGTTTCCATCACTCCGCTGGTGAGCAAATCGAATGAACGCATCGGCCGCCTGCTGCTCTTTGACGACGTGACCCAGCGTGAGCGTATGGAAGAGCAGATGTCGCAAACGGAGAAGCTCACATCGCTGGGACTTCTCGCGGCTGGCGTCGCGCACGAAGTGAATACGCCGCTCGCGGTTATTTCCAACTATATTCAGATGCTGGCCAAGCAGATGCCGGAAGGCGACCCGCGCCAGTCGATCATTGAAAAAATCATCAAGCAGACTTTCCGCGCCAGTGAAATCGTTAACAACCTGCTTAATTTCTCGCGGACCGGCGTGGCCGAAGCTACCGACATTGATGTGAACCGGGTTGTAGAAGAGACGTTGTCGCTCGTGGCCCACCCTCTTAAAACTTCGCGCATCCAGGTGGTGAAGCAACTCGGCGAACCGCTGCCGGCCGTTCGCGGGTCAGCCAACAAGCTCCAGCAAGTCTTCTTGAACCTTTTTTTGAATGCACGTGATGCCATGCCTACGGGGGGAATGCTCGAAGTCCGCACCACGGCCCACAATGGCAGCGTCGAAATCGAGGTGGCGGATACGGGCAACGGCATACCCCGCGAACACATCCACCGCATCTTTGACCCATTCTTCACCACCAAGGCCACTGGCCGCGGCACGGGCCTCGGTCTCTCGGTGAGTTACGGCATCATCAAGGAACATGCTGGAAAGATTGATGTACGCTCTACGCCTGGAAAAGGCACATCCTTCCACGTGGAGTTCCCAGCGGTACCGAAAGCGGTCCATGTCTAAGGGGTCCATTCTGGTTGTCGATGACGAATCAGAAATCCGCGAAGGCCTCGAACTCTTGCTGAGAAGTGAAGGCTACGGTGTTTCCAGTGCGGAGACTGGGGAATCTGGCCTCGAGAAACTAGAGCAGCACCCTTACGATCTGCTCCTGCTGGACGTCAGCTTGCCGGACCGCAACGGTCTCGACATGCTCAAGGAGATTCATCGCCGCGATCCGCAACTCTCCGTCGTCTTGATCACCGCCTACGGTTCGATCGAAATGGCTCGCGCCGCTTTCAAGAACGGCGCGATGGACTACATCACCAAGCCGTGGTCCAACGACGAATTGCTGGCACAGGTGGCGCAGGCGGTGGAATCGCGCCGGCTTCGCGATGAAAACGTCCAACTCAAGCGCGCTTTGAAGCAGCGCTTCAATTTCCCGAACATTGTCGGCAAAAGCGACAAGATGCAGGCGTTACTGAACCTCGTCACCCAGGTCGCGCCTTCCCGCTCGACAATTCTCATCAGTGGCGAAAGCGGGACGGGCAAAGAACTCATCGCCAAAGCGATTCACTCGGCCTCTACCCGCGCGGACAAAGCCTTTGTGCCCGTAAATACAGGTTCAATCCCCGTGGATCTCCTGGAGTCCCAGCTCTTCGGCCATGTCAAGGGTGCCTTTACCAGCGCGGTAGCATCCAAGAAAGGCCTCTTCGAAGTTGCTGATCAGGGCACCATTTTCTTCGATGAAATAGCCACTATCAGCCCCGAAACGCAAGCCAAGCTTCTGCGCGTGATTCAGGAGCGCGAGTTCATGCGTCTTGGCGGCACCGAGCAGCTCAAGGTTGACGTGCGCATCGTGGCTGCTTCCAACGTCGAACTTCTCACGCTGGTGCGCGAGGGTCGTTTCCGCGAGGATTTGTATCACCGCCTGAACGTCATCCACCTGCAGATTCCGCCGCTGCGCGACCGCCGGGAAGACGTGCTGCTTCTGCTGGCGCATTTCCTGCTGCGTTATTGCCAGGAAAACAGCAAGCCCATGCGGCAGTTCACGCCGGCGGCGATGAAGCTAATGATGGATTACGACTGGCCCGGCAACGTGCGCGAACTGGAAAACGTGGTCGAGCGCGCCGTCGTGCTCTCCACCCAGGAGCGCGTTGACGCGGATCTCCTCCCGGAAAGCATTCGCAGCAAGGAAATCGTTCGCGGCGTGCGCTTGCAGCTCTCTGAATTTTTACCGCCGCTTCCCGGCGAACCCGGTTCACGGGCTTCCGCGGATAATCCGCAGCCCTCTTTGTTTCAGATCATGGATGAGATCGAGCGCCGCATCATCATTGATATGCTGGAGCGCACCGGCTGGAACCAGACCGAGGCCGCCGAGCGTTTTCTGATTCCTCTCTCCACGCTGAACCAGAAAATCAAGCGCCTCGGCATTGATGTGCGTCGGCGCGGCCGCGGCGACGAAAGCTTTTCCGCCACTACGGGCAAGTGAACTCTTAGGCCCAACAGTTTCACCTATCCGATTGGCCGCCAGCGGGTTTGATCCAGCACGCGTCCCTTTCCGTGGCCCCCGGAGGTGCTGTCCGGCGGCCTCAGGTCCGGTCACCCGGCGAAGGCCCTCCTGCCAGCGCCATTCGCGGACGCACTCCGAGGAGAAGCGGAGAAGCTCCTCTTGGTCATCTCGCCGGCGAATTCGTCTGGCCGATCAAGTACACTACAGTTTGACAATCATGGCTAAGTCCATGCCACCAGGCCCTCTGGCCGATGTCTCTTCGTTTCGGAACGAATGGTCCGTCCTGCTCGAGTGTGCTTCCCCAGCGCGCGACCCTTTGCGGCTCGCCAAATCGCTCCGCTCCGCGAATGGCTCCCGCTTGCTCCTTCTCGCTGAAGAACACGGGGTCATCGGACACCTGGCAGCGTGTCTGAGCATTCTTGAAGGGGATGCCCTCCTGCCGGAAACCCGAGGGCTGCTCATGGATCGGCAGCGGACGCAGAATTTTCTAACGCTGCGGCTGACCGCAGAGCTTTTCCGCCTCCTGGAGCGGTTCGCTTCGGAAAATATCGCTGCCATGGTTGTAAAAGGGCCCGTCCTTGCCATGCAGGCTTATGGCGATCCCGCCATACGGTGTTACGGAGACCTTGACCTGCTCGTCCGCCAGCGGGACATCCGCCGCGCCACGGAATTGATGATTACCATGGGCTACCAGGCCGCAGTTCCACTAAGTGCCATTGACGCGGGGAAAATTCCCGGACAGTATCTTTTTTCCAAGCCCGACTCCAAGCTTCTCGTCGAGCTGCACAACGATCTGACGCTTCGCTACTTTCCCCGCCGGCTCCCCATCGAGGAATTCTTCGCGCGGCAAGTCCGCGTGCGCCTGGATGCCCACGAAGCCCCGGCTCTCTGCGTGGAAGATGAACTAGTGCTGATCTGCATTCACGGAGCGAAGCATCTTTGGGAGAGGTTAATCTGGGTCGCCGACGTCGCCGCGCTGGTTTCGCGGCAATCAGGCCTGGACTGGGAACGTGCCGCAGGATCGGCACAAGCGGCAGGCGCGGAGCGCATGCTGCACACCGGCTTGTACCTCGCCGCAGATTTGTTAAACGTGCAACTGCCAGAAAATGTTTCCGCAAGAATGCGGGAGGATAGAGCTGCCGCCAGGCTCGTCAAGGCAATTCTCAGCTGGCTCCCCGCAGCAGGTTATGCGACTCCCACGCTGTTCGAACGAGCTGTCTTCCGGCTGCGTATGCGCGGCGGTCTGCTCTCTGCTCCCGCCTATCTGTTCAGGCTCTCTTTTGCGGCGACGGAAGAAGACTGGAAGGAAGGCGCTGGAGGAAACCGGCACTGGTTCCTCGACGCGCTCCGCAGGCCGTTCCGTCTCGCACGCAAGTATGGCCGTGCCGGCAAAACCTGAGTTTTTTGGTTTGCTCGGCGTTGAGCACGATGGAGCGATCTTGAACGAACCGGAAGCAAAGCATCAACGCTGCGCGGCCTTCGAGGCAGCCCTTGCCCTGCCGCCAGTGGGGCCGAGATGAGTGGCTTTGCAGGCATGATCTGTGCCGGGGGGAGTACTCCCGACCCGCGTTTGGTCGAACGCATGGCGGCGCGTCTCGCGTTCCGCGGGCCCGATGCCACGCAAATTTGGTCGCGAGGTGGCGCGGGATTTTGCTTCACGCTTCTTCGAACCGGGCCTGCGCCCCAAGCTTCTGAACAACCATGCACGCTCGATGGACGCGTGTGGTTGCTGGGTGACGTACGTCTCGACGGGCGGGATGACTTGCGGCGCCTGCTAGAATCGGCCAATGAGTTAATCACAGCGGAAGTATGCGACGAGGAATTGATTCTTCGGGCTTGGCGGCGATGGGGTACGGAGGGGTTAGAAAAACTCAACGGAGACCTATCTTTCGTGTTGTGGGACGAAGATGAGCGTCGCCTCTGGTGCGTGCGGGATTTGATGGGCGCTCGGCCGTTTTTTTATTCGCAATCGGCCGATACGTTTTATTTCAGCAATACTCTCGAAGTTGTCCGCCTCGTCCCGGAGCTTTCTTCCGTGCTTGATGCAGTATTCATCGGCGATTTCTTGCTGCAGGATTCCTGCGCCGACCCGGCTCGCACTGCGTTTCGCTACATTTCGCGGCTTCCAGCTGGGCACGTTCTGCGGTTCTCGAACCATGCCGTGGAAGTGCGCCCTTACACCTCATTACCGATTGAGGAGCCCCTCTGGCTGAAGCGCCCCGTAGAATACCTGGAGCGGTTTCGCACGCTCCTGGAAAGCGCGGTGCGCGATCGTTTGCCACGGGGACCCGCTGCAATCCTCATGAGTGGCGGGCTCGATTCCACCAGCATTGCGGCAATCGCCAACCAGCTGACGCACGAGCGAGGAGCAACAGGCTCGCTCCGCGCGTACACCGTCGACTACAATCCGCTATTCGAGGACGAAGAGGGCTACTACGCATCGCTTGCGGCAGAGCACCTTTCGATACCAATTGAGATTTTCTCGGGTGCTACTTGTCTCCCCTATGAAGGTTGGGAAGATTCGCTGCTGCGCACGCCGGAGCCGTCCAACGAGCCCTTTCTGCTCCTAAATCGACAGCAGTATCGCAGAGTCCAGGGACATGCAAGGGTCGCCCTTTCTGGATTAGGCGGGGATGACCTCTTGACCGGACAAGCTTGGCCTTACCTAGTCTATTTGCTCCGCCAGTCGCGATTCGGCACGATCGGCCGAAGCTTCGGCGGATACCTCCTCAAGCACAGACGAATTCCGCCCTTACTCGGAGGTTTTCGCACCAGGTTCCGCCAATGGGTGAGTCATCCGGCCCCCATGGCTGAATATCCGCGATGGCTGGAGCCAGACTTCGAGAAGCGTCTGGGGCTCCGCGAGAAATGGCTCGAACTTCAGCGCTCACGGAAGAGCGCTCATCCCTTGTATCCACTTGGCTATGCTGGGCTCACCGGTCACTATTGGTCGGGCGTATTTGAAGCTGAGGATGCCGCTTCGACCGGAGTGCCTACGGAATTGCGGGCGCCTCTTCTCGATCAGCGCGTGCTGCGCTATCTCTTGCGAGTCCCTCCGGTACCTTGGTGCGCGCACAAAGACCTCCTCCGGCAGACCATGCGAGGGCTTTTACCAGAAAAAATTCGACTACGACCCAAGACTCCGCTCCGGGGTGATTCCCTTGAGCTTCATGTCGAACGAGGCACTTGGAGCCCCGCCCCGCTCCCGAAGCCTCCGGCGGAGCTGCGCGAGTTTGTGAATTGGGAACAGCTTCGCGCGACTTTGGCGACCGCCGCGAGTTCCACTCTTTGGGTTGGCCTGCGCCCCGTTTCGCTATCCTATTGGCTAAAAGGCGTTGTAAACGAGGAAAAGATTCGTTAGAGTTCCCCATGGAGAGCAAATGACGCGAGGGCCAGGGCCAGAAGTATCTCCGCGGAAGCCATATCAGCCACCTAAGCTTACTGTCTACGGTGATTTGACCGAAATGACGCAGTCCAAGAGTGCCATGAGAATGCTGGACGGCGGGGCAATAGTGGGCATGATGAGGACAGGCTGATGGGCGCTTCTGAATGGACTGGTGAAGCAACGCTAAGTTCCCGCCTTTGAGATACGCGTATCGCATCTGCGGTCTCCATTTGGTTTCCAACAGCTCTATTCCAGGCTTATCTGCAGCACCGATTGCCTCACCAGAGCCAGACATTATTTTGGAGTTGGGTTCCGAACCCGATTGGGTAACCGCCGGGATGCGCTTGCCCTCCTCCGTGCGCTATCACAGTCCGGCGATACCTGAAGCGGCCGACCCTGAATTTTGCCTTACCGCCCTAGGCGCTGAACAATTCTTCGAATTGGCCTACAGTGAAGGAGCGCGCTTCGTGGTTAATGCCGCTGCAGACCGCGTTTGGGGAACTTGGCTCCCTCCCCTCACCATCGAAGATCTCTCCACCTATCTACTGGGACCGGTCATGGGATTTATCTTGAGGCAGCGGAACATTGTGACTCTTCACGCCAGCACAGCATGCATCGGTGGTCAGGCCGTGGTATTGTGCGGTGAAAGCGAGGCGGGCAAGTCCACGACGGCGGCCTCGCTAGCGCTCCGTGGAATTCCGATCTTAGCTGAGGATGTTTCGCCAATTAAGGAAGAGGCCGGAACCTTTTACGTCGAACCTGCTTACCCGCGGATCTGTCTTTGGCCGAGTGCGGTAGACAGCCTATTCGGAGCGCCCGACGCGTTGCCTCTACTGACGCCGACCTGGGAAAAGCGTTTTTTGGCCTTGGATGGAGTGCGCGCGAAATTCGAGCCGCAGCGGCAGCCTCTCGGTGCAGTGTATCTCTTGGCGCCGCGGGTGGAAGAAGTCGATGCGCCGCGGATAGAAGCTTTGGGTAAGCGCGAAGCGCTACTCCAGTTGGTCCAAAATACCTACATGAACCGGCTCTTGGACCGCGAGCAGCGTGCCGCAGAACTCGATGCCCTTGCCAGAATCGTCGCCAGCATTCCGGTACGGAGGATCGTGCCCCACAGCGATGCGGCACGCGTGGGCGCGCTTTGCGATCTCATCGTTACGGATGCCGCTCGCCTGTGTGCCGGTCTAGAGTCCGCCGCATTGCTCCCCACCGGCTGACATGTATTCGCTCCACGACTATGGAAGCATGATCGCAGATGGTGGGCGCTTCTCTGCCTACGCGAAAGCCATCGCTAGCGCTGTGCGGCCTGGCGATGCAGTGGTGGAAATCGGTTGCGGCCCGGGCGTATTTGCGTTTCTTGCTTGTCGCGCAGGCGCGAGGCGCGTCTATGCCATCGAATCGGACGATATTGTCCAGTTCGCCCGGCAGCTGGCCGCTGCCAACGGTCTCGCAGACGGTATCGAGTTCTTCCAAAGTGACTCGCGCAAGACAGAATTGCCGGAGCGCGTGAACGTCATCGTGTCGGACATTCGAGGCGCGCTCCCGTTCTGTGGGTCTGCCATTCCGTCGATCGAAGACGCGCGGCAGCGCTTCCTCGTTCCGGGCGGCATATTAATTCCACAACGGGACATGCTCAAAGCGGCGGTGATCGAGGCCCAAGAGTATTACGAGGGGCTCACGGCACCCTGGCAGAAAGCTGTGGACGGTCTCGATCTCTCTTCTTCCCTTTCGCTCATCCTCAACGGACATTACGCCGTTTCTTGCAAGCCCGAGCAAGTCTTCACGGAACCACTAACCTGGCATGTCCTAGACTACACCGTAGGCCCGGCAACGCGCGCCGCCGCCGCGCTGCGTTTTCGCGTTGCGCGAACCGGGACGGCCCACGGCCTTTGCGTTTGGTTCGAGACGCAACTCCTCGGCGACATCGGTTATTCTGCCGGACCGGGAGGTAGCGCGACCATCTACAGCCAAATGTTTTTGCCTTGGCTGGCCCCGGTGACCGTCGCGGAAGGCCAGGAAATTCAAGTCGAATTACGTGCCGATCTCATCGGCCGGGATTACGTTTGGTCCTGGAACACCACAATTTTCGCCCGCGACGCCGCGCCACCTATTTGCTTTCAACAATCGACGTTCCAGAGTGCGAATTTTTCGCCCCGCTATTTGCGCTGCCATGCCGTGGACTTTGTTCCCGCACTCTCCGAGGAGAGCCAAGCTGATCTCTGGCTGCTACAAGCAATGGATGGAAGTGCCTCCTTGCAGAAAATTGCGCAATTGGCTTCGGAGCGGTTTCCGCACCTGTTCTCTTCCTGGCGCGAAGCGTTTGGGCGCGCAGCGGACCTTTCCAGAGATTTTTCCCGCTAGCGTGAATGGCGGTCCCCTGGACGGTCACTTCGCCGAACCTGATTTTCCAGCGAGCGACCCGAGGCCCTAGGGACATTTACCTTGCAACTCCGAAGCGCCCTAGGCAGAGTACCGTAGAATGGCTCTGCGTCTCTCCAGTCCCGCCCAGCGCGGCGCGCTTCTCGCCGTTGCCTTCGTCACCGCCTCAATCCTCTTCTTTTTCAGCGTTCGAAATGCCATGGCTATCCACTACTCCGGCCTGCAAACGCTAGAGGGATTCCAGCGTGCCGTTTCTCTCGAGCCGGCTGACGCCCGTAATTGGTATCTCCTGGGCCGCTACTGGCAGTACAACCTCGAGGATCCCGACGCCTCCCGCGCTATTCGCTCTTATGTCTCGGCACTGTCCCTGGATTCCAATTCCGCGGAGATGTGGTCGGATCTCGCTACCGCTTATGAATCAGAAGGCAATTTCGCGGCTGCTCGGGATGCTTTTCTGCACGCCAGGCGCGCCTATCCACTTTCCGCCGGGGTTGCCTGGCGCTACGGCAATTTTCTGCTGCGACAAGGAGAGATTGATTCTGCATTCAGCGAAATGCGCCTAGCCGTCCGAGCTGATCCCCATCGCGCCGCGGAAGCCTTTTCTCGCGCTCTGCGGGCCGGGTCCAACATCGAAACCGCGATCGACCGCGTCTTGCCGCCCGTTACCGAAGCTTACCTCGAGGTGGTAAGGGACCAGACCACCGACGGACATATAGAGAACGCTCTCAAAGTATGGGACCGGCTCCCTCCCCTTCATCCCCACATTTCCCTCTACGATTCTCTCTCTCTGGTTAATGCCTTGATGACGGAGAAACGCGTCACGGAAGCCAGCCGTGTCTGGGACCAGGCGGTCCTTTTCGCGGGCCTGGCCGATCTAGAGAGTCCGCCAAACTCGGTTTTGTGGGACGGCGGATTCGAATCCAGTATTTCCGGCGGCGGATTTTCCTGGCTTTTTTCGCAGGGCATCCGCGGTGTCGAGACCGGAATCGATACTCATGAAAAGCACTCCGGCAATAGTTCCTTGCGGTTGATGTTTGACGGTAAGTCCAACATCAATTACTCGGGTGTCTGCCATTACGTTCCTGTGAAGCCTTCCACCGCGTATCTTTTCTCCGCGTGGGTCAAGACCAGAGCGCTGACCACCGACCAGGGCCTTCGCTTTCAGTTGCATGCATTGGACTCGCAGGATACTGCCACGGCCAACACATCCGATGTTCGCGGGACTGCGCCTTGGACGCGCATCGTGATGTCCTGGACATCGGCGGACGATGTTCATGAATTGCAGGTCTGCCTGGTCCGCTTTCCCAGCGAGCAGGACGACAACAAAATTCAGGGAACAGTTTGGGTTGATGACCTTGCCTTGGTTCTCGAACCCGCGGAGCATCTCAACCCATGAGGTTGCTGCGCTTTGGCATTTGCGCTCTAGTGGTGTTCGCCGTGGCCGCCCACGGAGGCGTCGAAGATTGGGCGCGGGCCGTCTTTGAGACCGGGGTAGGTTTGCTATTCCTCGCTTGGGCACTGTGGATCTATTTCAATCCTGAAGAACAAATTGTCTTTTCTCCGCTGCTTCCACCGCTAGCCGCTTTTTCCCTGGTTGTTTGCGGCCAGTGGCTTTTTCATGGCACCGCGTCATCCTACAACACGCGGACGGAACTCCAGCTTCTCGTCTCCGATTTGATCCTCCTCTTTCTCGCCGTGCAGGCTTTCCGCACGCTCCAAGACTGGCGCGGCTTCGTGTGGTTCGGGATGGTCTTCGGATTTTTGATCGGCATCTTCGGCATTCTCCAGCACCTCACCTTTAACGGGAAGCTCTACTGGTTTCGCGAGATGCGTTACGGAGGGATTCCATTCGGGCCGTACGTGAACCGCAATCACTTCGCCGGATTTGTGGAGTTGATTCTCCCGCTCTCCCTCGTTCCCCTGGTTCTGGGCAGAGTGCGGCGGGAGCGCTGGCCGGTCGTTGGTGTGTTTGCGGTCGTTCCCATCGGTGCGCTTTTTCTTTCTGTTTCCCGCGGCGGCATTGTGAGTTTCGGCGTCGAGTTGGCGGTATTGGCGCTGGTGATGATTCAGCGCCGAACCGCGGGGAGGCAATTGTTTGCCAGCGGTGCTGTCTTTCTCCTCGCGCTGCTGATGGTTTCCTGGCTCGGTGTCGGACAGCTCCTGCAGCGTTTTTCTTCGTTTCAGTCGCTCGAAGCCACCGCCGGGAAACGGGCCTCCATGCGCCACGACACCTGGCAAATCTTCCTCCAACATCCCATCGCTGGAACGGGGCTCGGAACCCTCCAGATCGTTTATCCGCGCTACGAATCGCTCTACGATGGAAAAATCGTCAATCACACTCACAACGACTACCTGGAGGCTCTTGCCGAGACCGGCATCCTCGGCGGATTGTGTTGTGCCTGGTTTCTCTCCGTTTTGTTCAGCGAATCCGTACGCCGATTGCGACAAGACAACCACTCCTTCGCGGGGACCCTCCAGATCTCCGGGCTGGTCGCCTGCGCTGGCTTCCTGGTGCATAGTCTCGTCGATTTCAATCTGCATATCCCCTCGAATGCATTCCTGTTTTTTCTCATGGCCCACCTGGCTAGTTCCGCAATTAAGGCTACCGCTCCGGAGTCCAACCCCCTCCAGTCGCGCCGTCGAATTCCTCGAAATCACTGATTGCTTTGTGCGTACTAGCGGTATAATCACACTTGGGGGTCATCTATTCTCATGCAGCCAGCCAGACTGGGTGCGTTGGTGTCGTGGTTTGTTCCGACTGCCCTGCTTGTAATCCTGGTTCTGGCGCCGCCCAGCAGCGCACAGCAGGCCGTTCTCGAGACGCCACAGCAGGTCAACGACCGCATACGCTCGATGTCCGCCGCCGCGCGGTTGATACCGCATGACTACATCATCGGCAATGGCGATCTGCTCGACATCGACGTTTTCGATGTCAAAGAACTTAGCCGTTCGGTGCGCGTCAGCCAGTCCGGAACCATCGGCATTCCCCTCGTGCCGGTTCGCTTGCATGTTGCCGGATTAACCGAAGTCCAGGCCGAACAGAAAATCGCCGAAGTCTTGGAAGCCAACGGCCTAGTCTCTCACGCGGAAGTGAGCATCAGCGTCAAAGAGAGGAAGAGCAAACCCATTACTGTTGTTGGGGCGGTTGGCCATGCCATGGTTTACCAGGCCGATCGGCCAGTGAGCGTTCTGGAACTCTTGGCGGAGGCCGGAGGCGTTTCCAACGACGCCGGCGACACGGTGATTGTGAACCGGCCCGCCCAGGAAACGCCGTCCTCGTCGGATCCGTCAGAGCCTCCCGCCATCGGCCCGGAAGATCTTCCTACCGTCGCGGCGGCTTCTAAAGGATCGACCCACGCTAGCCCCGCGCAGGAGCCCGCTTCCTCCACCGCTGCGGTCCCCACTGCTTCTGCGAGTTCACCCCCTCCTAGTGATCCGCCTCAGTTGCACAATACGATCACCATCAATCTAAACGAACTAATGGAAACTGGCGACGCAACGAACAACATCCTTCTTCAGGCCGGCGATATCGTTACCGTCCCGCACTCCGGAATCGTTTATGTCCTGGGAGCCGTGGCTCGGCCTGGGGGCTTCGTTTTGGCGAATGACCGTGGGCAGATGACCACTTTGAAAGTTTTGTCTCTTGCCGGCGGTTTGAGCCCCACGGCGAAGAGGGATCATGCCGTCATCGTCCGTAAAGACAGCCAGGGACAGCAGCATGAAGTTGCCGTCGACCTCAAGAAGGTGATGGAACGGCAGGCCGAGGATGTTCAGCTTCAGCCCAGCGATATTTTGATCGTGCCGAACAGTGCGGGCAGACAGGCCATGCTCAGGGCTCTGGAATTCGGAGTTGCCTTGGGATCCGGCGTCGCCCTTTACCGGGTGGCATACCACTAAAAATGGCTGATGAAAACAAACTCGCACCTCGTGAAAACGGTTCCAACGGAGCCGTCGAGCTGGTCTCCATGCCGGCCCGCTTTCCTGCTTTCGAGCTCTCCGCCCGGGAACCTCACCTTTACGACTATCTTCTAATCTTGAGGAAGCACCAGTGGCTGATTCTTTCCTTCATGCTTGCCGTCGTCACCATTGTTGCCATCGCCACCTTCCGCATGCAGCCCGTGTATGTGGCTACTGCTCGCGTCGAAATCGACCGAGAGAACGCTAACATCCTTCCTTTCCAGGGCACGGATTCCTACGACTTCATGATGGATCTCGAGAATTATATCGAGACGCAATCCAAAATCCTCACTAGCGAAACGCTGGCCCTCCAGACCATTCGCAACAACGCTCTTTCGGCCCGCCCAGAATTTGCTTCGCCCAACGGCCCCTCTGAAGCAATCGCCAGCGGCAGTCTGGCAAACCAGAAACGTCCGCCCGAACTTGCTGAATTCTTAGGAAGTCTTAGCGTGAGGCGGGTTGCCAATAGCCGGCTGATGGATGTCAGTTTTGAATCCACGGATCCCCAACTCGCGGCGCGCATCGTCAACGCCCATATCACCTCCTACATCGAGCAAAATTTCCGCAGCAAGTACGAGGCTACCACCCAGGCTTCTACCTGGCTCACCAGCCAGCTTGACGATCTGCGGGTCAAGGTGCAGAAATCCGAAGACGCGCTGATCACTTACGAGAGGCAAAACCAGATCTGGACGCTTGACGACAAGCAAAACATCACCACCCAGCGGCTCGCGGACGTCAACCGGGAACTTACTGACGCGCAGAGCGAGCGCATGAAAAAGGAATCACTTTTCCAGTTTGCCAAGTCCGGGAACTTGGATGCTGTTCCGCAAATTCAGAGCAATGTTACGTTGATGGAATTGCTTCGCAGACGCTCTGATCTTTTGAGCCAATATAACGATGCCGTGAGTCAGTATGGTCCGAATTTTCCTAAGGTTCTGCGCCTCCAGGCTCAGTTGAAAGAAGTCGACGACAACGTCGAAAAAGAAAAGCAGAAGATTGTCGACATTCTCGAAAGCGATTTCCGCGAAGCCCGCGATCGCGAAACCATGCTGACGGGCGCTCTGGACGTGCAAAAGGTGGCCGCCAACCAGATGGCCGAAAAGCTTGTCGAGTACAACATCCTCAAGCGCGAAGCCGAGGCCCTCAAGACGCTCTACGACGGCCTCATGACCAAGCTAAAGGAAACCGCCATTTCCGCCAGCTTGCGCTCTTCCAACATCCGTGTCGTGGATCCCGCCATGATTCCCTCCACTCCCGCGCGTCCCGCCAAGGCCCGCAATGTTGCACTGGCTTTTCTCGTTGGTTTGGTTGGGGGCATCGGTTTGGCTCTGATGCGCGAGTATCTCGATAACACCGTGAAGACCCCGGACGATGTGGAAACGCTCTCGCGGCTGCCCTCGCTCGCGGTCGTCCCTCAGTTTGCTGGTTCCAACGGCAACGGCAAGCGCCATGGCCTTTTACAAGGCTTCTCTTCCAATGGTCATGACAAGCGCATCGAACTGGTCGCTCAGCACTTGCCCAAGTCGCAGATGTCCGAGGCGTTTCGTGCCTTGCGGACTTCCATTCTGCTTTCGCAAGCCGATCATCCGCCGCAGGTCATTTTGGTCACCAGCGCGCTCCCTCGCGAAGGGAAGACCACTGCTGCCGCGAATCTTGCCGTTACGCTCGCGCAGCTCGGTGATAAAACCGTACTTGTCGACGCCGACCTTCGCAAACCAGGCGTCGGCCGTCTTCTCAATTTAGTAGGCGGAAAATATGCTGGTCTGAGCTCCTATCTCGCCGGTGTTTCCAGTCTTGATCTGGTGTCCGTCCCGCACCCCGCGATTCCCAATCTCGTCGCCATTCCCACTGGACCTCTTCCGCCGAACCCTGCGGATCTACTCTCTTCCCACAAGCTCGTGGAAGCGATCGCCGAGCTGCGCACCAAGTTCAAATTCATCGTTATTGATTCTCCTCCCATCATGGCCGCCACCGATGCCGTGATTCTTTCCGTCCAGGCCGACGGCGTGCTGCTCGTGGTTCGCAGCGGCGAAACGCCCAAGGAAGCTTTTACTCGCACCCGCGACTTGCTGAACAGCGTGAAGTGCCGCATCCTCGGCGTCGTTCTCAATGCCGTCGATGCCAGCGCTCCGGACTATTACTACTCTTATCGGTATTATCCGTACTCGTATGGATATGGTCCCCAGGAATCGGCCGAAGCGCCGCCTGATGAAGAAGATTCCGAAACCGTCACGGAGCGCGTCTCCCGCGATCGTGACGAGGATGACTCCCAGGCCCTGTAAGGAGGCCCTTTGCGCTATCTGATCACCGGCGGCGCCGGCTTTATTGGCTCACACCTCGCGGAGCGCCTGCTCGACCGTGGCGACTACGTGGTTCTGCTCGACAACCTTTCCACCGGCAGCGTCGAAAACATTCGCCACCTCAAGTCTTCCGGCCGCCTGCAATATCATCTGGACAACATCGAGAATCGCCAGTTGCTCGCCGAACTGGTCGATGATGCCGATGTGATCGTCCACCTGGCCGCCGCCGTCGGCGTCAAGCTCATCGTCGAGAGCCCCGTCAAGACCATCGAAACCAACGTCAACGGCACGCAATTGATCCTTGAAGCGGCTTGCAAGAAAAAGAAACTCGTCCTCACCGCCTCTACCTCCGAAGTCTACGGCAAAAACACCAATGTTCCTTTCCACGAAGACGCCGATCTGGTCCTCGGCCCCACCACAAAAGGCCGCTGGAGTTACGCCGCTTCCAAGGCTCTCGATGAATTTCTTGCGCTCTCCTATTGGAAGGAAAAGAAGCTGCCCGTCATCGTGGCGCGTTTCTTTAACACCGTTGGTCCCCGGCAAACCGGCCGCTACGGAATGGTGCTCCCCAATTTCGTCAAGTCCGCCCTGGACAACACCACCATCAGCATCTACGGCAGCGGAAAGCAGTCTCGCTGCTTCTGCGATGTGCGCGACACCATCGAAGGTCTCATCCGCCTCATGGACCTGGAGCGCGCCGTCGGCGAAGTCGTCAACATTGGCAACACCGAGGAAATCACCATAGAGGATCTCGCACAGCGAGTGAAACAACGCACCGGTAGTTCCTCACCCATTGCGTACGTGCCTTATGATCAGGCCTACGAGCCCGGCTTCGAGGACATGATGCGCCGCGTGCCTTGTGTCGATAAACTCCACGCCCTCACCGGCTTCCGTCCCCGCACTCCGCTGAATGAGATCATCGACCGCGTCGCCGCCTTCTTTCAGCAAAAAGCGGACGCCCTGGACATTCCTAAGGTCGCCACAACCAGCGCGGACTGAATTGGGCCCCCTGGGCGGGACGGCCCCGTATTTTCCTGTAGATATTCGCCTGTTCTTCGCCAAACTCCCTTGAATAATCCACGAATCTTTTCGTACTTTCCTCAAACTTTTACCGGCTTTCTTCGTCTTTACCTCTAGCGATCTGGAGGTGTCCTCTTGACCCAAGCCGCCCATAGCGCCACCCGCCGCATGACGGCTCTCGGGTGGCTCGACACCGTTCTCGGCGACCTCAAATACACCTTTCGCATGTTTGCCCGCACTCCCGGCTTCACCGTCGTAGCCGTTCTCACGCTGGCTCTGGGCATCGGTGCCAACACCGCTATCTTCACCCTTCTCGACCAGGTCTTGTTGCGCCTCCTCCCCGTAAAGGACCCGCAGCAACTCGTCCTTCTCACCATGAAAGGCCGCCACTATGGCAGCAACTGGGGCGGCAACGCCATCTCCCATCCCATGTTTCGTGATTTCCGCGAGCACAATGAAGTCTTCTCCGATATGTTCTGCCGCTTCCCCAACTCCGCGAGCCTTTCCTTCGGCCAGCAAGCCGAGCGCGTCCAAGTGGAACTCGTTTCCGGCACCTACTTCTCCACTCTCGGGGTTGTCCCGGCCATGGGGCGCTTGCTCACTCCCGCTGACGATATCGTTCCCAGCGGGCATCCCTTCGTGGTTCTCAACTACAACTTTTGGAAAACGCGTTTCGCTGGCGATCCGCAAATCGTCGGAAAAACTTTAATCCTGAACAATTACAAAATGACCGTTGTCGGCGTTTCCCAGGCGGGTTTCGACGGCGTGGAACTCGGCTTCTCTCCAAAAATCTTCATTCCCATCATGATGCAGGCGCAGGTTAACGTCGGCAATCCAGTTGACATGCTGAAGGAGCGCCGCAATCGCTGGGTGAACGCCTTCGGCCGTTTGAAGCCTGGCATGTCGCAGCAGCAAGCCAAGGCTGCTCTTCAGCCCTTCATGCATTCCATGCTCGAGATGGAAGTGCAGCAGAAGGAGTTCAGCCGGGCCTCAAAATACGACCGCGACGAATTCCTAAAGTGTTGGATCGACGTTTTGCCCGGCTCCCAGGGCCGCTCCTACACGCGCCGCCAGCTCTCCACACCGCTGTGGGTCTTGATGGCCACCACCGGAGCCGTCCTTCTGATCGCTTGCGCCAACCTCGCCAATCTCATGCTCGTGCGCGGCTCCAGCCGCGTCAAGGAAATCGCCGTACGCTTGGCGATGGGCGCCACCCGGCCGCGCATCATCGGCCAACTCTTGATCGAGAGTCTTTCTCTTTCCGCCCTCGGCGGACTCACCGGTCTCGCGGTTGCCTTTTGGGCCGACCGCGCTCTCATGAAAATCTATCTCCCCTCGGATTCCGGCGGCATGAATATTTCTAGTGCACCGGATCTTCGCATCCTCCTCTTCAACCTCGCCGTCACCGTGCTCACCGGCATCATTTTCGGCCTCGTGCCTGCCCTCCAAACCACCAAGCCCAACCTTGCCGGCACACTCAAGGATCAAGCCGGCGCGGTAGTCGGCGGCGGCGGCCACCATCGCCTGCGAAAGGGCCTAGTCGTCGTGCAAGTCACCCTTTCCCTTCTGCTCTTGGTGGGAGCCGGTCTTTTTGTTCGCAGCCTAGCGAACCTTCGTAATCTCGGCCCGGGCTTTTCTCCGGAGAAGCTCGTCGGTTTTCAGATCGACCCTTCCCTCAACGGCTACACTCCGGAACGCTTGAAGGTTTTCTATCCTCAATTGTCTGACGTTCTCAGCTCCATTCCCGGAGTTCGATCCGTCGGACTGGCTTCCCTGCGCATTCTCGAAGAAAACGAATGGGACAGCAGCATGTCCGTCGAGGGTTTCACTCCCGCCAAGCCCGACGAGCATGCCGAGCCTTACATGAACGCCATCAGCCCCAACTATTTCGCCACCCTGGGCGTGCCCATCGTCGCGGGCCGCGACTTCACCGCCAACGACAGCCATACTGTCAAACACGGTCCCGAAGTGTGGAATTGGGTGCCCACCACCGTCATGATCAACGAAAAATTTGCCAAGAAATATTTTGCCGGACGAAATCCCGTCGGCCTTCACCTCGGTTTTGGCACCGATCCAGGCACACCCACCGACATGGAAGTCATCGGCGTGGTCAAGGATTTCAAATACACCAATCTCCGCGACGAAATTCCTGAGCAAGCCTACGTTCCATACCTTGGCGACCGCTTCCTTACCGGAATGACCATGTACCTCCGGACTAGCGCTGATGCTAATCAATTGATGTCTGCCATTCGCTCGACCGTGCGCGACATGGATCCTAACGTGCCCGTCTATTCGATGCGCACCACGGAGGTAACCATCAATGAATCCCTTTCCACCGAGCGCATGATTGCCAGCCTCTCCGCCGTCTTCGGCTTCCTCGCAACGCTCCTCGCCGTCATCGGCCTTTACGGCGTCATGGCCTACACCGTCGCGCAGCGCACCCGCGAAGTGGGCATTCGCATCGCCCTCGGTGCCGCTCGCGGTAACGTCATCTGGCTCGTAATGCGCGAAGTCCTCCTTCTCGTCGGCATCGGCGTGGTCGCCGGCGTCAGTGCGTCCCTCGCTCTCACGCGCGTAGTCCAAAGCCAGCTCTTTGGCCTGACGCCTCACGATCCACTCACGCTGGGCCTCGCCACCGCTGCACTCGCCCTGGTGGCCTGCGCCGCCGGCTACATTCCCGCCCTACGCGCTAGCCGCCTCGATCCCATGGCCGCCCTTCGCTACGAATAAATCATGGTTCTTCGAACCACAACGAACCATGAATAGCTCGTCCGTGCGCACGGAGCAACTCTAAATCGCACCTCGGATATCTAACTCCGAAGTAAAATCGTAGGGTACAATGCCGCCACGATTATTTGCGGTTACCAGGTCCCATCCTCGGTCTTGGGAGATCGCTTCCGTATCGTGATGTTGCTCTCCTGATGATGGTAGCCGAGGATAGGAGTAGTCTTCGGCGGGTACCCCGTTGGCGGATCAACCAAAGTTCGGCGCATCTCCAGCGCGCCGCTCGCGCAAATCGGAGCGCCTGCTAGTACTTCTCTTTCTGCTCTCACTCCCATTACTCAATCCTTGGGTGCGCGGAGATGGTGTCGGCTATTACGCTCTTGCCCGCGCTCCGTTGATTGAACACCGTCTCGATTTCACCAGGGACTATCAATTCGCCAACGAAAGTTTTCGCGGCCCGCGCCTCGATGAAAATAACCAGCCCAAGTCCGACTTTCGCACGTCCACCGGCCACCTCGAAAACCATTTCACTGTTGGCCCCGCGATTCTCTGGATGCCTTTTCTTCTCGTCGCTCACATTGGCATCCTTCTCGCGCGCGCCCTCGGTTCCTCCGTCGCCGCCAACGGTTTTTCTGCTCCCTACCGCATCAGCATGGCTTTCGCCACCGCCCTCTATGGATTTCTCGGCTTGCTACTGGCTTTCCGCCTCGCGCGCCAATATGTCGAAGAGCGCTGGGCGCTACTCGCCACGCTGGCCATCTGGTGGGCCAGCTCGCTACCCGTCTACATGTATTTCAATCCTTCGTGGTCCCACGCGCATTCCGCTTTCGCCGTTGCCCTGTTCCTTTGGTATTGGCACGAGACGCGCTCCTCGCGCTCGCTCGCGCAGTGGCTGATTCTCGCCGTAATCACCGGTCTCATGCTCAACGTGTACTACGCCAACGCCATGGTCCTCTCCGTCCTTGCCATCGAAGCCGCGCGCCAGTATTACCTCGCTCTTCGCCCTGGCCCTTCCGCGGCGCCCAATGCCACTCTGAGCATCCCCGACCTTCTCCTCCGTCACGCTCTCTTCGCTGCCGTTCTCCTCATCGGCTTGTTACCCACTTTTATCACGCGTTACATCATCTACGGAAGCCCGTTCGAATCCGGCTACGTCCCTCTCCGCAACTGGTTGTGGTCTTCCCCCGTTTTTTTCAGCGTGCTGTTCTCCTCCAATCACGGCCTGCTGGCCTGGACGCCCATTCTTCTCTTTTCCCTCGCCGGCCTTTTTATTTTCTGGCGCCGGCAACGCCGCCTCGGCACTCCTTTTCTCACCGCCTTTCTCGCTTTTTATCTTCTTATTTCCTGTTACCCGGACTGGGCTGGCATCTCTTCCTACGGCAACCGTTTTTTCGTTTTTCTCACTCCGCTTTTCATTCTCGGCTTCGCCGTTTTT
>Ga0210399_10000894_pt1 | contig 23438 bp, 14 predicted proteins | sample IncBWC14MmetaG_FD_150865 | JGI IMG/M metagenome (GOLD analysis project Ga0210399, IMG submission 150865) | Forest soil microbial communities from Barre Woods Harvard Forest LTER site, Petersham, Massachusetts, United States - Inc-BW-C-14-M | ecosystem: Environmental > Terrestrial > Soil >... | reverse complement strand
ATTGTTTCTACAGACAGGTTGCGAAACGGGATTCAATTCCGGACATCTAGGTGCATCAGGGGTGTGCGATGGTCGATTGGTGACTTTTGAACAACGCCGCAATCGCTTCCGAGGACCGAGCTACTTCAATACGGACTTCGCCGTAATGAAAAACACGAAAATCCCCCATTGGGAAAATGGGGCGCTGAGTATCGGCTTCCAGTTTTTCAATCTTTTCAATCATGCCAATTTTGGGCTACCCGATAATGGGAGTTCGAGCGCGACCTTTGGGCAGATTCTCTACATGGAGCAGGCCCCGACTAGCATTCTCGGCTCAGGACTCACCGCAAATGTTTCCCCCCGTATGATTCAGCTCAGGGTCCAGCTCCAGTTTTAATCCTAAGACGCAAAACTTCGCGTGATGTAATTGAGCAAATACCCACGTAACGTTGCTCTCAGAAATTTTCCAGCATCCACATGTTGCCTGTCGTGACCCAGCGATGAAATTCCAGGCGGCGCCCATCAGGAGACGGGCGTGCCACTGTTTCCCAAGAAGTGCCCGGGTTCTCCCACAATAGCTTCGCATTGCCTTGCAGATCCACGTGTAGAATCCCCGTCCCGGCCCGGGTGTCCGCGGTGACAAACAGACTTTTCCCGTCGGCGGCCCATATTGCAGTCTGAAGATGGTCCCAGTGCCTCAACTGAACTTGACGGAGTACCTCACCGCGCAGAGAATATATGTAAATCGGACCAGCCCTGCTTGGAAGAACAACGAATCGGGCCCCGTCAGGCGACAGGTTTAGACTCCAGCGGTCGTCATTAGCACCGAGCGCAAGCCGAAAGAGCTCAGCTCCCCTTCCCTTTATAGAATCGAACGCAGAGACGGCCAATTGCTTCCCATCCACGGTCGGCTCGCCAATCGCACACAGATCGGACGGGGTCCTCGCGCAAGTGAGAAGACTACCCGAACCGGCCACAAACAGCTGTTGCGAAGGCCCTCCTGCGATAGAAACCCTCATGACAGGTTCTTGTCCAGTATCGGGCAATGAACTATTTTCTCCGGTTGCAAAATAGATCACACTTTTGCCGTCGGGACTCATGTGTGCGTCTCGACCGGAACCTTGTGTAGCCAGCGGCACAGGCGTTTCTTCATCCAACGATTGCTTGTAAAGTGCGTAGTGACCAGAACGGTTAGATCCCAGCACGAGGGTCTTGCTATCAGGAAACCAATCTGACAGAGCGTCCGAAGTTTCAGTCAAAGGAAAATGCACCGGGTTGAGGATGCGAGTCCCCCCGGCCGCCAGGTCAGCGACATAGGAAGTCATATGTGCCGTCGATCGCTGAAAAACCAGGTACTTGCCATCTGCGGTCGCGGTTGTGGAAGTCATGCAGAATCCACTCCAGTTGGTCAATTGCCTGGGTTTCTCAATTACATGGCCCGTACGTCCGTCAAGTTGCACTGCCCAATAGTTGCAAGTAGCAGCATACGTTCCGGGTTCGGGCACGGGGTAAATCAACCGCCCATCGGGCAGCCAAGTAAGGTCCAGCCGAATCTTTTCTGTTTCAGCGGCAGAAAACACTGTGGTAGGCGGACTTCCTTTCAAGTCGCCGCTCATGACGGTTGTGCCGGATTCGTCGGTTCTGCTGTAAAGGAGTCGTTGTCCATCTGGTGAAAATGTATACACACCGAGAGAGTTGTTCTCGCCAGTGTCATAGAGTTTTCTCGCTTGTCCCCCGCCTGGCTCCATCAGCCAGATCTCGCGATCACCGTGCTTGCCCGCGTTATCTCCAAAGGAGATCAATGATCCATCCGGCGAAACGGCATAGGCAATCGCCTTGTCGCGAAGCTTGCGGGGTGCCCCACCCGAGACTGAAGCAACCCAAATGCTCGTGGTCTGGGAATTCATCTCAGAGAACCATTGCCCGAACGGATGAATATTGGCTAGAAACCTGGTGCTGTCAGGAAACCACATGGGGGAACTAATGTCCCAATCCACGTCCTTGCCGCCCAGCGCCTCCGGCTGAGGAACCACCCGAATCTCCCCTGTTTCGATAACCTTGATGTGCAGGCCCTTCTGGTCGGCGTATGCAATGTACTTGCCATCGGGCGAAATCGCGCCACCTTCAACAGAATTCTCAAACGAATTGAGAGTAAGTTGCCGAAGTCTCGGCTGCTTCGCTGCTTGAGGCGAAGACCGTTGGTGTTTAGCAGACCAGAAAATTGCACTCGCAATGATTCCGATGCCAACCACTCCTGCTGCCACCATGCGCCACCGAGAAGAGCCTTTCGGGAGGGTTTCCTCTTTCAAATTCTCCAAATCGACTTGAATTTCAGATGCGGTCTGGTAACGTCCTTCGCGATCCTTTTCTAGCGCCTTGCTAATTAGTTCGTCGAACTTTGCGGGAAGCTCTGGATTCAATTCACGGGTCGGATTCGGCACCCGATTAAGGATAGCCTCATGGAGCGCGGGAGCCGAGTCACCCTGAAAGGCGCGTTTCCCGGTTGCCATTTCATACAGCACCAGCCCAAAGGAAAAGACGTCTGTCCGAGCGTCAACCATATCGCCGCGAATCTGCTCCGGCGACATGTATCCGGCCGTGCCCATGGCAGCTCCGGTTAGGCTGAGGAACGCGTCAGATCCGGCTGGTTGAGTGCCTCTGCGGGTCAGTCCTGCTGCCCCGGTTTTGCCACTTGGCTCTGAGCCATTCCCAGGAAGCGATGTGCCAGGAGAGAGTTTCGCCAAACCGAAATCCAATATCTTGGCTTGGCCCCTTGAAGTAATGAAGATATTTGCTGGCTTGATATCGCGGTGGATGATGCCATGGCGATGCGCCGCGTCCAGCCCGTCGCAGATCTGAATTGCCAGGTCAAGAAGCTTCTGGAGTTCCAAAGGTGGAGTGCCAGGCGTTGACCGAGAGATAATCTCCCGAAGCGTCTCGCCCTCCAATAATTCCATGACGATAAAGGGATTCTCTTCGTGCTCTTCCACTTCATGAATCGTGCAAATGTTGGGATGGCTGAGCGACGATGCCGCGCGGGCTTCACGCTCGAACCGCTGCAGTGTGGCAGGGTCGCTCGCTAGCTCCTCCGGTAGAAACTTGAGCGCCACGCGACGGCCAAGTTTCAAATCCTCCGCTTCATAGACAACTCCCATTCCACCGCCACCAAGAATCCGCAGAACTCGGTAGTGCGAAACTTTTCTGCCGATCAGTCTGCCGTCAGTTGACTCTGCCGTTTTCTCCGCAGCCGCGCCTAGTTGTAACGCAGGGCTTCCTTCCGCCCACTCCACAGACACCATCCAACGATAGCCGCGCCGAGCGACAGTTTCGACGTACTTTGGTTTATCAGCGGAATCACGCAATGCCTGCCGTAAGCGATTCATGGCCGCGCTGATGCTGTGCTCGAATTCGACGACAGTGTCGTTCGGCCAGAGCTTCGCGCGAATCTCTTCCCGTTGGACGACCTCGCCGGGATGCTCCAGGAGGAGTACAAGAATGCGGAGTGACTGCTCGGGTAGACGAACGGAGGCGCCGCCGGGCCGGCGTAATTCTCCTGCGCGCACATCGAGCTCAAAGTTCTCGAACCGGGCAAGGCTCGGCGGCCGTTCCTCTCCCGGCATGGAAGAAACCTCCCTCAAGCCCGTGTTTGCGGCAGGAGCAACGTAATCATATCCCAAAATAGCCAGGGGAACTTGCGGAGCTAGGTGAAAGAACCTCGCTTGGTGCCCGGTCTCTCTCAGTCAAGGCATTACCAACAAAGGGTTGGCCCGGTGACCAAAGCGTGACCCAACCGTGAGGTCGCCTGCATTGAGCCCCTCTTCCCGTTAGAGCAGAGTGACCCAGTGCGAAAAATCCGGAACCGCTCAACGTCAGCCGGCTAACGGAGAGAAAAGTAAATGGAGGATGTGATGAAAGACAAACTTCATATGTCGATTGCGTTAGCCTTCGGATTCGCAGTGCTTGCGATACCATCTGTGTCCTCGGCGCAGGGCACGTCAGCACAAAGTCACGCCGCGAAGCACCATCATTACAAGCTCGAAGTTATGGGTACCTTCGGCGGACCGACCGGCAACTTCTATGACAATTTCAACAACATTTCCGTCCTCAACCAGCACGGTGATGCCAGCGGTGGCTCTGCCGATACCACAATTCCGGATTCATTTTCTTCCAACTATCAGTTCTCCAACGGCGTTGTTACCCGCGCATATCTGTGGAAAAAAGATTCCTCCCTCACTGATCTAGGCGCTCTTCTCGGCAATGTGACAAGCGCCGCAAGCTGGCTTACCGACAATGACCTCGTCGCCGGCTTATCCGAGAACGGCAAGATCGATCCCTCCGTCACCGACATGCCCGAAATGTCGGCTGTGCTTTGGCGCAAAGGCAAAATTATCGATCTCGGCCCATTCCCTGGCGGCGGCTTCCAGAGCTTCGCCAACTCGGTCAATAGTCACGGCCAAGTCGTCGGCGCTGCCACGAATCTGATTCCCGACTCCAACTCTCTCTACCCGACGGACGTCAGTTCTTGGTTTGTTCCCTACCCTTATCAGTTGCGCGCCTTCATTTGGGACGAGAAGAACGGAATGCAGGACCTTGGCACTTTGGGCGCGGGCACTAACGCCGATGCACAGATCATCAACGAACACGGACAGGTCATCGGCATTGCCACCACCAACTCTGCCGTGGGCAACTGCGGGGGATACACCATAGCCTCTTTCATCTGGGACAAAAAGCACGGTATGCGCGATCTTGGGGGTTTAGGGGGAATGTGCACCTATGCCTTCGCAATCAACGAAAACGGCCAAGTGGTGGGCATTTCCAATGTCGCCGGCGACACCAGCCAGCGCGCCTTTATCTGGGAGAATGGCGCGGTTCACGATTTGGGCGGCTCTCTCGGTGGTCTCAAAACCGGCGCAAATGCTATCAACGAAAAAGGCGAAACCGTCGGCTACGCCGCCCTCCCCGGTGAGACTTACACTCACGCCACCCTATGGAAGAAGCCCGGCCAGCTGATCGATCTCGGTACTGTCGGTTCCGGTCACTGCAGCTTCGCCTGGGCCATCAACAGCAAATCCCAAATCCTCGGCGAATCGGATTCCGCCGACTGTGTCAACTACGACGGTGCAACTCCCTTCTTGTGGGAAAACGGCTCCCTCATTGATCTAAACAATCTCGTTCCCCCGAATTCTCCGCTGCAACTCGTCTACGCCTATTCCATCAACGACCGTGGCGAAATTGCTGGCAATGGTTGGGACGCCAGCGGCAATGAGCACGCCTTCCGCCTAGTTCCCTGTGACGAGGATCACTCAGACCTCGAGGGTTGCGACTACAGCCTGGTCGATGCAAGCAGCGTGATAACTCCGCATTCCGCTTCCAGCTCGTTCGCTGCGGCCAAATTTGCAGGGAAACCGAACCTCTCTAATGTTGGAGGGAGCAAGTCCCGCGCATTTAGAGGACGGCAACGCGGACTTATACCACCACGACAGGAATAGCTAAGACATAAGCGTAAATACACAAACAATAAACGGAATATTGGAGGAGAAAATCATGAAAAGGCGTATTAGGAACTCTCTGATCGCAATTAGTCTGTGCGGCGCACTAGCGATGCCGACATTTCTGGATGGGCAACAGAACGGAGTTCAAGAAGAGAGCAACCAGCATCATTACAAGTTGGTGGATCTCGGCACTCTTGGCGGGCCACAGAGTTACCTGTTTAGTTTGACCGGGCCATTGAGTAGCAATGGATCGGTCGCAGCGTGCGCTGACTTGGCGACAGCCGATCCGAGTAATCCACCTAGTCCGTATTTCGGAGGTGATCCTTACCTTCAGCACGGAGTCGAATGGACGGACGGCAAGCTGGAGGACCTAGGCACGCTTCCTGGTGGAGGAAGCAGTTGCACGCAATGGATCAATTCATTTGGTTGGATCGCGGGCGGTTCAGAAAATGGCGGCATCGATTCGCTTACGGGCTACCCAGCAGTGAATGCAGTTTTCTGGAAGAACAGTAAGATCCGCAATCTCGGAACATTTGGTGGAGAGGAAAGTGTTGCCTTCGCTCTCAATAATCGTGATGAAGTCGTCGGATTCGCGCTCAACACGATTCCCGATCCATTTACGAGTACTGTTTTCGCTTTCGGCGCCACACAAGCACACGCGTTTCTCTGGAAAAATGGCGTCTTGGAAGATTTGGGGACATTGGGCGGCCCAGACAGCATCGCTTTCTATGTGAATGAGCGAGGGCAAGTGGCGGGGCTGTCTTTGACCAATTCTACCCCGAACGCGACAACCGGCATTCCAACTCTGCACACGTTCTTTTGGGAAAAAGGAAAGATGCAGGACATCGGAACGCTCGGCGGCACCGCCGTTTTCGTAAATGACATGAACAACCGCGGCGAGGTCGTAGGTCAATCCAATCTCGCCGGTGACCAGACGTTTCACCCCTTTTCCTGGTACCGCGGTGTGCTGACGGACTTAGGTACGTTTGGCGGAGACGATGGAAATGCAATTTGGGCCAATGATGCCGGGCAAGTAGTTGGAGTAGCCACTTTCCCGATCCCTTGCAACGGATGCCTCTTACCACAGGTCTACCACGCGGCTGCATGGAAAGACGGCGAAATCAACGACTTAGGAACCGTGCCAGGTGACAAATGCAGCGAAGCCCACGGCAATAATTCAGCTGGTCAAGTTGTCGGCGGTTCGGGTATTTGCCACGGAGCGGTACACGCATTTCTGTGGGAAGACGGGAGACCCATGGTTGATCTGAATGCGCTGATTCCTCCTGGCTCTGCCTTGCAATTGCAAGATGCCGTCAGTATCAACGAGCGTGGCGAGATTGCTGGTACCGGCACAATCGGCAATGGCGACAAACATGCCTACCTGCTGGTTCCGTGCGACGAGGACCACTTGGGAATCGAGGGATGTGACTACGACCTCGTGGATGCAGCGATGGGGCCTCAAGTTCAGCCAACGCAGATAACTCAAGTGCCAGTCGCAAGCCCTGTCAAATTGTCCACATCAGAAATGATGACTCGACTTCGATCCCTAGGGGCGGGCCGCAACCGCCGGTTCGGAATGCGGCAAACTTCACCGGAGTAATGTCGCCGAAAGCGTCTGAACCGTACTCATACATTGCGAATCAATCTCGAGGAGGTGCCATGATAATTAAAACTCGAATTTTACTTTTAGTTTTTCTTTACGGATCATGGCTAGTCGGCTGCGGCAGCGCTGGCAAAATTACGGGAGTTGGAGGCGGCACGATCAATCTCAGTCCCAATTCGGCCGTGGCGTTGGACGTGAACCAAAGCGTGCCGATCACTGCCACCGTGAGCAACGACCCCAGCAATCAGGGCTTCGATTGGGTGCTCGCGTGTGGTGGAGGCAGTTGCGGGACGATTACCCCGCATACGATGAGCGGCACGCCAGCCACGTTTACCGCTCCAGGCGCACCCCTCTTAAACCCCGTTACGATCACGGCGCAACTCACTGGTCAAACGAACTCGGCCACGGCAAAGGTCACAGTGTCTCCGCCCCCTACGGTTGCCACGGCCGGGGCGATCACAGCCGCGACTCTCGGCAGCCCGTACAGTATGCAACTCGGGGCTAATGGTGGAGCGGGCACGCTTACCTGGGCCTTGGGTGGCGGTACCTCCCTGCCCGATACCTTGAGTTTGAGTGGAACAGGAATGATTACTGGCACGCCAAGCGGTGCAAGCGGACCCTTCAATTTCAAAGTTCGTGTGACGGACTCCGGCAGTCCTCCGCTAACTTCGGCAGACGTACTGCTCAGCGTCTTCGTCGGAACTCCGCCGATTTCCATCGCACTTTCACCGACATCTGCGTACGTGAAATTGAGTGGAACAACACAGTTCGCCGCGACAACCACGAACGACCAACCCAACGGCAACGTCGATTGGACCCTTACGCTGAATGGGCTGGCCTGCCCGGTCGCGGAATGCGGATCGGTCTCGCCCATAACCACTACGAGCGGCGTGTCAACCACGTACACAGCTCCAGCAAGCGTTCCGCCCGCAAACATCGCCCTTACCGCAACAACAGTCGATGGAACTCCGCCGGCCGCCGCTACCGCCCCAATCACAGTTACAGCGCATGGCTTCAAGTCCGTGGGAAACATGGAAACACCGCGTCAATTCCATACGGCGACGTTGCTCGATGGTGGGCTGGTGCTTACGAATGGAAAAGTGCTCGTCACGGGTGGGCTGGACACCAATAATCAAGCCGTCGCGTCGGCGGAGTTGTTCGATCCAATCACTGGGACGTTCACGGCCACGAAGGGGAACATGAAAACTCCGCGCGCTCATCACACAGCAACTTTGTTGCATGACGGAAGAGTTCTCCTAGCGGGTGGGGTTGATGGGAATGGAACTCCTCTCGCGAGTGCGGAGTTGTTCGATCCAATCAGCGGGATGTTTACACCAACGGGAAATATGGAAAGCACGCGCACTTATCACACGGCGACGTTGCTGCAGGACACAGCAGGAACAGTCCTCGTAACGGGAGGATCTGATGGCAACACTGGACTTGCGACAGCGGAGCTGTTCAATCCCGCCAGCAAGACGTTTATGCCAACAAAGGGCAATATGGAAAGCCTGCGAACTTATCATACTGCGACCCTGCTCGATCACGGGGCGGCGCTCACGAACGGAAAAGTGCTCGTTGCCGGAGGAGGAGTAGACACGGCGGAACTCTTCGACCCTAGCAGCGGAACTTTCACGCCGACTGGCAGCATGGAACTAGTTCGCGAGCATCACACGGCAACATTGTTGAATGACGGCAGAGTCCTTGTTACGGGAGGCGGAGCACCAACAAGCAATCCAAATGGCCAGTCGGCTTCTAAGGCAGAATTGTTCGATCCAAAGACCATGGTATTCACCCCGACAAACGTCGACATGATCGTGCGACGCACGAATCACACAGCAACTTTACTTAATAACAGTACAGTTCTCATAACAGGTGGATTCAGTGTTTATCCGAACCCCTTCAACCATCAAGGTGATATTACTTACCTCGCAGCAGCGGAGCTGTTTGATCCCGGCAATGGATCTTTCGCACGCACCGCCGACATGGCTACGCCGCGCGCTTATCACACGACAACCTCGTTGAAAGATGGAACGGTCCTCGTGACAGGTGGAGTCGATGGAAGTGCGACTCCTCTTGCGACGGTGGAGTTGTATCAGTAACGAGAGAGAATAATTTAGGGAGAGTCGCAAGGAGAAGTTTTGCGAATTGCAAAACGTGCACGCCTATCGCCGCTGTGAGCTTAGAACTAGTTCACTGCGGGGTACGTGATTTCACGCGCTCTGCATCGCACGCTGAGCCAGATAGTAGCGAATCACCCAAAACGCGTACGTTTGAGGAGACCGTGAGACAATTCCTATTGTTCATCATTTTCATCGGAAGTTTGTGTCTTCTGAATGCGTGTGGCGGTTCCTCTGCACCGCCACCCATCGCGGATTTCAGCATCGTCATCACCCCTGCGTCGGTTTCCACGAAAGTTGGCGGGACAAGCGCACCGGTGATGGTCACGTTGAATGCCGTAAACGGATTTACTGGAGCCGTCAGCGTGACGATCAGTGGATTCCCCAACGGAATCAATTCGTCACCAGCTTCGCCGTTTACCCTTACCGCTGGAATGTCGCAGCAGATAACGTTTTCAGCGTCCGCAGCGGCCGGAACATTCGCGGTGCAATTTCAAGGCGTCAGCGGAACGCTTTCGCACAGCGCGGATGCAACGCTAACCGTCACGCCCCCTCAAAGTCCGTATCTGGTCTCAGCCACCTATTATCCGTGGTACGACGCGAGCGCGTTTGAGTACACCGTCGATTGTTTTAACGATACGTTGCGTGGCGAACTGGTTCCCCCGGAGCTACCGGTTCTCGGCAAGTACGATTCCCACAACGAGGGCGTCGTGACCCAGCAAATCGCGTGGTCCACGGCGGCGGGGGTCAATGTGTGGGATCTGGAATGGGTGATGCCGAATGATTCGCTCGACAACACGATTCAAAACACGATCCTCACCAATCCGCACATCGGCGATTTGCGATTCGCGATCTTCTACGACTATGCCATCCGATTCAACGTGGATCTGAATGTGACACCCGACAAGATCGCGACGATCGTCTCAGATTTCCAATATCTCGCCGCGCACTACTTTTCACATCCGAGCTATTTGAAGATCGGCCAGGACAGACCGGTAGTCTTCTTCTATTTTTCCGCGGCCTTGAATCCGGTTCCTGAGATTCAGCAAATGGTCGCATCCATCCGGACCGCGATGACTGCCGCCGGTTTCAACATCTATCTAGTCGGTGATGAATACAACGCGCTGGCGCCACCAGATCCCACCAGGATTGGCAATTGGGATGGAATCTTTGGTTACGGCGTAGACCTCCATTATTCTGGCTATTCCGACGATAACGGTTTTCTCGCGCTACATTCGACGAGGTATGGCCAATATCAGGCGGTTGCCAACCAGTTGGGTGTTGATTTCATTCCATCTGTCACGCCCGGTTTTAACGACCGCGCCACTCGTCGAATCTGTGCGAACGATCCCGCTTTGGCCCGCAGAACCAGCGCCGCCGCGGCGGAAGGATCGATGTTTACCAATTTTGTGAGAGATCTCGCCTTGCCTTACGCCAACAAGACTCAGTTCAAGATGGTTCACATAACAACGTTCAACGAGTGGCACGAGGACTCACAGATTGAACCTTCGGTTGTGACTGGCCCGACCACGAACGATACCTCTCCTACAGGATCCCAGTACACCCAGGGCCTTGTGTATCAGGGGTATGGCACTACGTATCTGGACATCCTGCGAAACGAAATTGCCATAGCTAAGCGTTGATCTTCGCGTGGTACAGGCTCAACTGGGCCACACAACCAGGATTATCAGCGCCCGCCAGACGACGCTGCGCGAGCGAAAACACTATGAAGAAGAGAACTGAGAGACAGAAACTAACTGACGAGCTACGTCGAGAGTACGACCTGTCCAAGTTGAAGCCACGTCCGGCGACAAGAGCACGAGATTGGTCCCGGCTTGATAGCGAGTGGCGTACTTGCCCCGGAATCCCCTAAGAAAGTTGGGGTATTGTGCAATGGCCAGACTGTACAAAGAAGCCGCAAGGCGACTCTACGAAACAGCCCAGTCGCAACAAGGATTCTTCACGACCAAGCAAGCGATTCGTGGGGGGCTTGCGGAGAAGACCCACGCCTACCACGTCAAGGCGGGCAACTGGATCCGGGTCCATCGCGGCATTTACCGGCTCGCCGATTTCCCGCCTGCGGAGCGTCCGGATCTCATGCTGTGGTATCTGTGGTCTCAGAATCGCAGGGAAATTCCAGAAGGAACCTATAGCCACGAAACCGCACTGAACCTTCACGAACTCTCGGACATCATGCCTTCGAAACTACACATGACGGTACCAAAGAAGTTCCGGCGAAATAGTCAAATCCCGGAAATCCTGGTGTTGCACCGCGCAGATCTCAACGATGGCGACGTGCAGGACGCGCACGGCGTGAAAGTGACGCGTCCACTGAGGACAATTCTGGATCTGCTCGAAACTGGCCGAGTGGACAAGAGGCACCTCGGACAAGCCATCGAGGAGGCGCTGCGCCGGGGGCTCATCAGCAAGCAACAGATCGATTCTCTGCCGCACGATAAGCTGCAAGATTCGTTTCGAGAACTCGCGGGGCAACGCTTGTGACGGATGAAGCAAGAGAATACAAAACGGCGCGAGCATTCCGTGCGGCCTTTCCGGTTCCACCTCGACGAATAGCCGACTTTTCGGCCAAGCGGTTGCGGATGACGTTCCCATTCCGCCGATGCCTTAGACTGCTAAAAGGAACCGTTTGCTCCAAAGACATCCCCTTCCCCCACCGCCCAGTTTTTCCAGGATTCGGTAGTGAGAAACGATCTGACCGGAATGGAATTGCGATTCCATCATTTTCGGCAACTACTTACTCTGGTGTTTGCCCTATCGCTTCAGTCATTTCGTCATTTGCTTGTATGTATTCCAACTGCGACTGAAGGAACAATGTCTTGGCTTCCAGTTCGCGTGCCTCCGCGGTGGCAACTTGTGAACGAAGCGCGCTTCCTCCCTGGAGTTGTTGGACGAAGACGCGGTGCGACTCCGTGCGCAGCGCCAGAACCTCTTCGGACACTTTCATCATCTGGCGAGTCCGTTCCAGTTTGTTGTAAGCCGTCTGCACCCGAAGCTCGACTTCCTCCTTCACGCGCGCCAGGTTTTCCTCCGCTTGAGCCAACTGGGCCTTATGCTCGGCGATAGCGGCGTTTCTCCTGCCGCCATCAAACAAGTCATAACCAAAATGCACACCAAAGGTCCCGAAATTGTGAACAAGAAATGGGACGTTGTCCGCGTAGCTATACCGAGCGAAGGCCTCGACGTCCGGAATATATTGGCGCTTGGCCAATCGTCCGGCAGCGGTTGCTTGTTCCACTTTTGCCCGAGCCTCTGCGATCTCCGGGTGAGACTCTAACGCCACACGGAGACATTGTTCCCGGTCGCACGAGTTCGCGACTTGCCGAACAGATGGGTCAAGCGCTAAAGCCGTATTCAACGGCAGGCCGATGGCATCGTCCAGTTGCATGGTCAGATCCGAAAGCTGCAATTCCGTGGTCAACAGATCTTGCTTTGCTTCCAGAGACTGGGCGCGGCTTTCGATGGCCTCTTCTTCCAGCGTGCTGCCGAATTTCACTTGCTGTACGCGTTCGGCTTGTAGGACCTCGTTGGCCTGTGCTTTCGCCAGCGCGGCTTCCTTGTGGGATTGCACAACGAGGATGCGGTAGTAAAGCTGATGAACCCGCAGTGCCACTTCGTTTTCCGTCTGGCGGGCCTTGCCGCGTGTTGCTGTTAATTCGGCGGCAGCGACGTCATTTGCTGATTTGATTTTCCAAAGCTCGGAAAGCGGCTGGGTCAGAGAGGTGCCACTGGTCACGATGGTGAGTCCGCCTTGGTTCAAGATCGTGGATTGAGCGGGAACCGGCGTTCCTCCAACTGTCCCGAAGCCGCCCGCGGGAATCCCGATGAATTGCGTGTCCGTCAAGTGAGCGACATTACTGTCGTTGCGGAGCAGCGGGAAATAGGCGCTCCGCACCATATCCTTGGTGTGTTCCTTCTCCTGAACACTGTAGGCGGCGATGCGCACGATGTGGTTGTGCTTGAGGGCAAGCTGCACGGCCTCATCCAGGGTGATGTGGCGAGACTCGGGCGATTTAGTTTCCTGGGCAGAGAGCGTCCCGGCGTAGAGTAGCGAGAACAGAGCGCAAAAAGGCAGAGTACGTCTCATCATGATTTTGTCCTCTCTATTGCAGAAGGTTCCCCGTCCGGGAAGCTCAGCTCGCCATAGTTCAGCGGCGATTTGCGGAGCAACGCGATAAGCAGCAGCGCCAACACACAAGCCCACGCGATGAGATGGAATCCGTCAATGAAAGTGAGGGCGTATGCCTGCAATCGCACGCGGGCGCCGGTCAACCCAACAGCGCGGCCCGTGGCAGCAGCCAGACCGGCCGATTTGGCGTAGAGCCCCGCGGTCATTTGCCGTATGGAAGCATCGTCCAGCCAATTGCCGCCTTGTACGTGCAGGCCGAGCAGGTTTGAGTGAACGCGCTCGCGCACTGCAATGTAGTGGCCCATGAGGGCGACTCCCATTTGCCCGCCAAGCAAACGAATAATGTGAAAGAAGGCGGAAAAGGTAAGGGCGTCCTGGGCTTTCGTGAGGCCGCCGGAAAAAATGGCCTGCAACACGATCGTGGACACCAGGCCGATAAAGGCAAAGGATTGGCCGACACCCATAAGCAATTCCGTCCGGTAAAAGTTCGCCGCGGACCAGGCGTAAGTGTACTGCGCGTTCAGAATGCATGCGGCCGCCATGCATGTGAATCCTGTGGCCATCAAAAGACGCGGATCCCAGCCGTGCAGGAGAAGCAATGCGGCGATAAAAGCAATCAGGATCTGGGGCAATGCGGTCCAAAGCATCGCTGGGCCAATCTGGTCGGCTTCAAAACCGTGAAGCGCGAGCGCCTGCGGGATCAGAATAATCGTGGCAAGTAGGCAAAATCGAAAAAATCCCAGCGCCACGCCAAGCACAATCGTGTTCCATTGGCGGAGATACGGAAGATCCACCAGCGGGTTCGGGCTGCGCAGGCGCCGAACGAGCGAGGCCACCAGGAAAATCGCGGCGCTGAAGAAAAGGCCGTTGAAAAGTCCGGAGCGCCACCAATCGAGACGCTGCCCCTGGTCCAGAGCAGCAAAGAGCAGCGCGAATCCGACGCTGGCGTAGAGGAATCCGGCAAAGCTCGGAGGGGGGCCGGTACTTTTTCGGGGCGGCGAAGGAGGAATTCCCAAGTGGATGCAGAGAATCATGAAGGGAGTGATGAGCGCGGAGTTCCAGAACATCCAATGGAACGAAAGATGGTCGCGATACCAGCCATAAAGGGACGGGGCGATATTCACTGCAAAGTCAACGGAGGTAGCGTAGAGAGCCAGCGTGAAGGGGAGAAAGCGCGGCGGAATGTTCCTCAGTGCAAAGGTGAGTGTCAGCGGATAAAAGGTTCCGGAGGTCAGCCCTGCGACCACGAGCGCGGTCAGGAGCAGGCTGTAGTTATGAATCAGCGGCAGCAAAAGACAAACCAGAGTGAAAGAGATCGCAGCGATCCGAAGCACGCGGCGGGGGCCGAGCAGGCCCCCGAGATACACCGTGAACGGCCCAATGAACATCAGCGCGACGTTGTAGGCGCTGCCGATCCACGCGCCATCGTCGAAACCGATACCGAGACTCCCCTTGAGATCCGAAGTCCCCAGCGTGAGCATGCGCCCCGTCAACGTGACGATTCCCGCGCCCAGCACCACGCCCAGAATGCCCACTAGCGGGCTCTGGGAAAGTTCCGAGGGCAGCCCTCCGGCTATGGCGTGAGCGATCTGTTGCTTGGAGGGCGGGTGGAGGACTGTTACCGGTGAAGCCATCGCGCGTTCCACTTAGTGCCTGGTTCGTACGGTGGCAATCACCGAAAGGCCCGGGCGCAAACTGCTCGCCAGGTTCGCGTCATCGAAAGCGATCTTCACGGGGATTCTCTGAACCACTTTTGTATAGTTGCCCGTTGCGTTGTCGGGCGGCAGAAGGGCAAATTGCGAGCCGCTGGCGGGCGCAATTTCGAGTACTTTGCCGCTGAACACTTTTCCGGGGTACTGGTCTACGCGGATTTCCGCTGGATCGCCAACTTTCATATTCGTGAGTTGGGTCTCGCGATAGTTGGCCTGGACCCACTTTGTTTCGGAGACAAACGTCACGACTTGCGTTCCAGGAGAAACAAGCTGCCCGGGCCGCACTTGTCTTTCGCCGACGGTGCCGTCTGCCGGCGCCGGAATTTTCGTGTATCCCAGGTTGATCCTGGCCACGGCGAGTGAGGCTTCCTTCGCGTGCAGATCGGCAACGAGTTGTTGTTCCTGGGACTCCAGCACGGCCTTGCTGCGCCGTTCGGATTCCACTGCGATTTCGTTGCTGCGCAACGCCGTTTTCGCTTGCTCGAGGTCGGCTTTGCGACTGGCCTCTTGAGCGGCGAAGCGCTGCTCATCGGCAACGGCTGCCTCCACCTTTTGTTTCGTCGCGGACTGAGTGGCAAGAAGCGCTTCTTGCCGCGCGCGCTCCGCCTGCGTCCGGACTACATCAGCCTGCACCGCCTGAATGCCAGCCTCCGCTGCCGTGATTTGCGCTTTGGCCTGATCGATCCCCGCTAGCGCCCGCTGAATACGAGAGTCTTGCAACTCGCGTTGCCTACGATTGTTTTCGATGGCCGCCTTCGCGGCTTCCACAGACGCGCCGGCCTGAGCCAATTGCGCCTGATAGTCGTCATCCTGAAGCTCGACCAGGAGGTCCCCGCCGTGAACCCGCTGGTAGTCGGACACTTTCACGCTCCGGACAATGCCCGCAACTTTGGTGCTCAGTGGCGTTAGATCGCCGCGCACAATGGCATCGTCGGTTACCTGTTCGACCTTGCCGCCCTCCCAGGCATTCCAATCTCGCGTGAGAGTAATCAGAACTGCAACGGCGAGCAATAGAACGAACAAAGGAGTGGCGTACTTCAGCCAAGGCCACTGGGGCTTGGCCTTGGCAGGAGCCGGTTCGGGATGAGTAGCTGGGGTTGGAGCGGGGCTCGCCGCCGGGGTCGGAGCCGGAGAACTAGCTGCGGCCATGATTAGAACTCCTTCTCTCTGCCTTCAGGGCATCGATTCAAACATTTCAAGCACCGCGACTGCTCATGTGCAATTACCACGAAAGAATCGGGCTACAACGTTTATCCGCACTTGCGAACCTTGACACCTATCAACGGGCTACCACCTTGGCAACAGTTCACGGTTCCCTTTTGTTTAAAGCCATATCGACCCTTGAAAGCCTATGGCACCGCACAATCGCTTGGTGGGGGTTCGCGCCCCGTCGAGTCCTCGACCCACTTCACGCGACGGGGCAAAGAGATTTGTGCCGCCCGCCAACATCTGTTGAGCAGGCAGGACTGCTGGGAAGAATCCTAGAGCGACAAGAGCACTCGTAGTGCGCAGAACACAGCCAAAATCAAGGGCAAGCGTTTTCGACATGGCTCCAAGGACCAGAGGCGGAAGTTCTGTTGGATTAGATGCTTAAGTCTACAAAAGGATGAATTTTTGAACAACCCGATCAGATGACGCTCCGTGCCTGGGCCCGTAGAGTTCTGTTCCTAACTTGGTCTCAAACCGAGAACTACCAGAAAAGCATCCTTTAGGTCACTCGTTCATCCAATGCTTCAAAAGAAGCGTCCCGTCTGGCAATAGAGGGATGAAAAAAGGAAGAAAGATGGCAACGGAAAGCGGTCAGGCGAAGGCAACAGCGAATCAGCACCCGCTAAGCCTCTGGGCGGCAGCACTGAACCAACTCAAGGAATGGGATCCAGCTTGGGCGGAACACACCGTGAAGATGACCACGAATCCGTGGATGGATGGGATTTTGCCCATCAAGTTCATCGAATTGGTCAGCGTCGGCTTAAATGCTTCCCGCACAAATCTGAACCCGGAGGGCACGCGCCGCCACATCCGCGCTGCGCTCGCCGCCGGTGCGAGCCGTCAGGAGATCTTATTCGTTCTCAAGTGTGCGTCCGTAATGTCCATTCACTCCTTTAGTTTTAATGCTCCACTGCTAATCCAGGAAGCCAGCATGGGCAGCCTGGAAGACTTCAGCGACTTGCGGAAGAAGCGGTTGGAAACGGTTGGAAAAGCCACCCCAGCCGTGGAAAAGATGAAGGCAATCGGACACTGGAGCGGAGAGTGGGATTCCGTTCTTTTTCTTGACCCTGTGTGGACCGATGAGTACATAGCCATGTGCACCTCGCTCTACGCCGAAAACGTTCTTCCTGCCAAAGAACTGGAACTTCTCCTCGTCGCTTTTGACGCCGCTTACGTGCACATTTATGGGCCAGGCACCCAACGCCACATCAAGAATGCGTTCAAGGCCGGTGCAACGGTGGAAGAAATCATGGAAGTTCTAAAGCTCGGTGTGGTGCAGGGAGTGCAAGCCTGCAATCTTGGAGTCACGCTTTTGGCTGAAGAATTAGAGCGCAACGCAGCGGCATAAATTAAGAGTCGAAGAACGGCCATTTTCCCCCTTGAAAACCAGATATCGGAGAATCAGCCCATGCACGGAAAATTCGCGACGGTGGTTCTGCTCGCCCTGCTACTTTCTCCGCTCATCGGATCGGGAATTCCGTTAACGGACAAGCCGGCCGAACCCGAAAAGTTTTTTCACGAGTTCATTGGACTGAATGACGGCCAAATCAGGGAAATCCGCGAAGGAAAGGCAATCGCGAAGATATTGGACTCCCCGACCGCGGATCAGGTATTTGTTTTTGGCGCTGTCTACATTAATTCGACGCCGGAGAGTTACCTTAAATTCGCATCGGATACCGATGCGCTGCGCAAACTCCCGAGTTACATCGCGCTCCGGAAGTTCGGCGATCCGCCGCAGCTTTCGGACCTTACCGGCTTCACGATGGATGAACAAGACGTTAAGCAACTCAAGAACTGCAAGCCAGGCCATTGCGAGGTGCAATTGCCGACCGAAGCGATGGAAGAGTTCCAGCGTTCCATGAATTGGTCTGCGCCGGATGCCAACGACCAGGCCAATCAACTGGCGCAGCAAATGGCTCTGCAGGCCCTCCTCAATTACGAACAGGGCGGCAACGCGGCCCTGGGAACCTATCGCGACAAAAATCACCCGGCCGTCGTGGCGGAAACGTTTGCTTCTTTACTCAGCCGGTCCAAGGCGCTCCCTGTGTATCTGCCCGAATTGCGCGAATACCTCCTCAACTATCCCAAGGCCGATTCCGGCAATATCCAATCCGAGTTCTATTGGGAGAAAGTGAATTTTGGACTGAAGCCGACCCTGCGCATGGTGCAAGCAATCGTCTATCAAGGCAAATCGCCGGAACGGCCTGCGTATGCAGTAGCTGTGAAGCAGCTATACGCGAGCCACTACTTCGAAAGCGCGCTGGATCTGACGGTGTGCGTCAAAGACGACGAACACCCGGCTCATCCCGGCTTCTACCTGATAACCATGAAGGGATCGCAACAAGCGGGCCTGACCGGATTGAAGGGTGGAATTGTGCGGAAAGTCGCGGTGGATAAGACCCGTTCTTCGCTGGAAAAGGCCATGGCTTCCATCAAGCAGAAACTCGAGTCTCAGACGCAATCATCGAATCAACCGAGGTGATGAATATGGCGTTCCCGGATCGCCGCACCTTGAATGTATTGATGACCGCGCTGCTGTTCGGGTTGGTGCTGGCGATTGTGTACGTCGCCCGCGCCGTCATCGTGATATTCTCTTTCTCGATTCTGTTCGCTTACCTGATTAATCCCATCGTGAGATTTCTGCAGAGACACTCGCTGTTTTTCAGAAATCTGAGGGGCCCGCACGTTGCGGAAGCCTACCTGGCGCTGCTGATTTTTCTGGGGCTCATTATCCACAATCTCGCTCCGCAACTCGTCCCCGGAGTGATGCAGCTCGTCCGGAACTCACCGGCAATGATGGAGAATGTCTATTCAGGCGATATTGCCGTTGACATGGGACACCGGAATGGATGGGACGAAGCCCAGTCGCTTCGCGCAAAAGCTTTTCTGCAACAACGCAGGGCAAGTATCCGCGGTTTGGTGGAATCCGTGCAGCAGTTTGTGTCGGTTGCCTTCGGTGGAATTGTGCTGATTCCGATTCTCGGCCTTTTTTTCCTGAGTGATGGAGAGAAACTGGCGAATGGAGTCATTCAACTCCTCTCGACCGGGGAAGCGTACGCGGAAGCCAGGGCCTTAGCCGCGGACCTGAACGACATGCTGCGACACTACATCCGGGCCAAGGTCACTCTTGCGCTCCTGTCGCTCATCTTTTGCTCCGTTGCCATGCTGTTTCTGGGCTACCCGCACGCACTTGCCCTGGGGCTCATGGCAGGAGTCCTTGAATTCATTCCCGTGGCCGGTTGGATCACCGCCCTGATCGCTATCGCCACAGTTGGAATGCTTACGCACTCCCACTGGATCTGGATGGCGGCACTGCTGGGCCTTTGGCGGATGGTCATGGACTACGGAATTGCCCCGCGCGTCATGGGCCACGAACTGGAGATGCATCCCCTGCTGGCCATTTTCACGGTCATGATTGGAGGCGCGGTCGGGGGAATCGTGGGGATTTACCTTTCCGTGCCGTTAGTCGCCGCTCTGCGTGTCATTTGGCACAGGTTCGCCCCGCCTGTCCAACATGTCGAAACCGCGCCTGGTTAGCTTCAGTCTCCCTAGACAATGGGCTTCAGATTGAGAAAACTCTTTGCTTCGGAGTAATGCCAAAGTATCGAGCCTGCCCGTACCGGCGGCCATGGTTCACTGACTTCTCTTTCCCTCTTTGGCGTAGCATTCGACTCCAAAACGCATTGTCGCAGTTTTGGTTCTGTCTAGCGCACTAGACGGAAAACGCGCTTTTCGTGGAAGTAGCGTCGAACAAGCCGGTCGGAAAGCCTTCGTTATGGTGATCATTTCTGGGTTGTTCAACGCGAAATCGCGGTTGCACAATAGTTGCACAATTGCTCTCGAACAGTGGCTCTTTGCCCAACAATGAGGCGACTCATACGAACGTAACCTATTGATTCCGAACTACAGCATGTGGAATCGAGAATTTGCTAAACCGCCGCGCGACTCGCGCCTAGTTGATGTCATGAGAACCCTTTCGACTGTCACGCCACTGTCACTGTAGTCGTGGAAAAACGTTGAAAAACCGCAAACAAAATGTGAATACGGAAGAGAAGTTGACTCTCGCGCTTCATCGCAACTGCTTGTTTCTCCTCGGAAAACTCCCGCTCCGGCAAATTGTGATTAAGTTACTCAAGTGGCTGTTAACCGAAGGGTTGCTAGTTCGAATCTAGCCCGGGGAGCCAACTTCTCTTTCTTTCTCAATCATTTACAGACCGCGATTTTGTCCTCCTCTTCGTTTTGGTGGCTTCGTCACAGTAGTGTCACGCGGATAGGAGCTGGGCGTAGCGAGGTCTAGTCCGTGAGAGCCCATCGGGTCGGCAGCGGTTTGGAAAACCGCCGAAGCGTTATCTTAATAAGGTAGCGGTCTGCAGCCACAACGGTCTATGAAACTGTTACACCAAAGGGTGCGAGATCACGTCCGGCTTGCCCGTTCGGGAGCAATCGCCTGAATACTTTCCCCGATTTCCGAAGTTCGACTGCATTCACCACGGGAGTGGGCCGTCCTCGTTTGAGAACGTGCCCGTGGGACCATCCGGACCGAGGAGCGCGAGGCGCACTGACTCGCGGGCACCTTCCTCGACAGTCCGCGTGCCTGTATAGCTGTTGAGGTTCGTCTTGGTGTAGCCCGGGCAGGCGGCGTTGACTTTGATCCCAGTTGACTCCAGCTCGATGGCCATGGCGAGCGTGATAGCGTTGAGCGCCGTCTTGGACGCAGGGTAGACGGGGCCGAAGATCGAGCGGTAGGCGTAGGCCGGGTCCGAGTTCCTCGTCAGCGAGCCAACGCCGCTCGACACGTTGACGATGCGGGCTGCCGGCGCCTCGCGCAGGAGCGGCAGCATCGCCTGGGTAACGGCGAGAACGCCGAATACGTTGGTCTCCCACACCGCGCGCATTTCATCGAGGGACACGTTGCTCGGGCGGGTCAACTTAGCGTAGTCCTGGACGGACATGCCCGGCAGCTTACTCGTATTCGAGATAGCCGCGTTGTTGACGAGCACGTCGAGGCGGCCAAGCTCCTTGCGGATACGCGCCGCCGCGGCGGTGATCGAAGCCTGATCCGTCACGTCGAGCTGGAGCGCGCGCGCGTACGGCCCAACCTCCTTGGCCGCAGCCTCGCCGCGCTCGAGATTGCGCGACCCGACCAGCACAGTGAAGCCGTGTGCCGCGAGATCCTTTGCGATTTGAAGACCGATTCCTTGATTGGCCCCGGTGATCAGGGCGACGGGTTTGTCCTGCATAGTAATCTCCTTTTCTTGCGTCCAAGTATTGCCACCACTCGCGTGTTCGGAGTGCGGTCTACCGCAACGAAGCTGAAAGGCTGGCCTCAGCGAAATAGCTTAATCGCTCGAGATCCGCAATCAGGCCGGGCCCTGTCGGGTTCCACCCAAGTTTTCTCCGTGTTTGCGCGCTTGAGGCCTGAAGATCGTTGCTGGCGAACATTCTCAACCACCCAAAATGGGCCTGCGCTTGTTCCGGAGATAGAGAAACCACCCGCACCTTCAATCCTCTGCCGATGGCTTCAGCAATATCCTGCATTGCCACACCTTCTTCGGCCACCGCGTGATACTTCGCGCCTGCTTCATGTTTTTCCAGCGCGAGCCTGTAAAGACGTGCAACATCCAAAACGTGTGCTGCTGACCAGCGGTTGCGTCCTTCCCCTACATATGCGGACACGCCCTTCTCCCGTGCCACAGCGATTAGATGGGTGACAAGGCCTTGCTTAGTGGTGTCGTGAACTTGGGGAAGGCGCATAACCGAAGCTCTGACGCCCTTGCGTACCAGAGCAAGAGCCATCTGCTCCGAAACACGCGGGAATGGGAAATTCGGCGGTATGTTGTTGTCTTCGGTCGCAATCTGACCTGGGGCGGCCAATCCAGCTGTCCCCGATGTGACAATGAAGGGCCGCTCGGAGCCTTGGAGCTCCGAGCCGAGTGTCTCGATCGCCTGCCCATCGATCTCGCAGTTTTCCGCGAACTTCGAGAAGTCGTGGCCAAAGGCGGTGTGAATCACGCCGTCGGACACGGTTGCTCCGCTGCGCAGGGTTTCGAGATCTGTAAGATCACCTCGATGGACCTGGGCTCCAGCGGCGACCAGAGACTTGGCGCCTGCATCTGAACGACTCAGGCCGAGCACCTGATGGCCCGCTCTGATTAATTCCGGCACGACGGCCGAACCGATGAATCCTGTAGCTCCTGTCACGAATATCTTCATAAATCGCTCCTTTATTTCGACATGCAGAAAACAAGATCAGTGCGCAGCTTGACCCGCAGCCGGCGGGGCATTTTTGGCGATAGCGTTGAGCTCGGCGATCGTGGCCGAAGGCAGTTCCAACGCTGCCGCGCCAAGATTTTCTCGAAGATGGTTTAGCGAAGATGTGCCGGGTATGAGCAGAATGTTGGGAGAACGCTGCAGAAGCCAGGCCAGCGCGACTTGCATTGGAGTGGCTTGCAACGACGCCGCGAGCCCGTCGAGCACGGAGGACTGCAACGGCGTGAATCCTCCCAACGGGAAAAAGGGAACGTACGCTACGCCTTGCTGTGCGAGCGTATCGACGAAGGCGTCGTCAGTCCGCTGTGCAACGTTGTAGAAGTTCTGGACGCAAACGATCTCCGTAATTTTCTGCGCTTCCTCGAATTGCCGGGGAGTGATGTTGCTGAGGCCGATGTGGCGAATCAGCCCGAGGCTCTTCAGTTCAGCAAGCGCCGTCAAGGGCTCCTCGATGGATCCCTCCATCGGCTCCATAACGCCACCGACGCGCAGATTAACCACTTCGAGTCGCTCCAGACTCAGATTGCGCAGATTGTCGTGAACCCCCGCAGTCAACTCTTCGCGTGAGAAGGCGGGAATCCATGATCCATCCGCGCCGCGACGGGCGCCCAGTTTGGTTACGATGACCAGGCCTTTCGGGTAGGGATGAAGCGCCCGTTTGATGATCTGATTAGTGACATGCGGGCCGTAGTAGTCGCTCGTGTCGAGGTGGTTCACGCCGGAGGCGATCGCCTCTCGCAGAACCGCGATCCCTCCATCGACATCTTTGGGAGGCCCCCATACCAGCTTGTTGCCATCGCGGCCGGCAAGTTGCATCGCGCCGTATCCCATGCGGTAGACGTTTGTGGAACTGTCAGGAAGGTTGAAAGTGCCGCCCAGTTTGGTTTCTTTCGTCATTGTTTCTTCCCC
>Ga0210399_10000893_pt1 | contig 23445 bp, 19 predicted proteins | sample IncBWC14MmetaG_FD_150865 | JGI IMG/M metagenome (GOLD analysis project Ga0210399, IMG submission 150865) | Forest soil microbial communities from Barre Woods Harvard Forest LTER site, Petersham, Massachusetts, United States - Inc-BW-C-14-M | ecosystem: Environmental > Terrestrial > Soil >... | reverse complement strand
AAACTCTCGAGGACCTCGAAAAGGAAGCCACCAAGCAAGGCGTCTCCTGGGAAGATTTCAAGCAGAACATGCGCAACCAGATCATCACTCAGAAAGTCATTGGCCAGGAAGTCAGCGGCCACCTCTCTGTCACCAAAGAGGAAGAGCAGAAGTTCTACGACGACCACAAGAGCGAGATGGAGGCTCCCGAAGCCATTCGCCTGAGTGAGATCCTGGTCGCGCCGAAAATCGTCTCGCCTGAGACTGCCCCTGCGCCTGCCCCGGCCGTTGCACCTGCAGCCGCCGACAGCAATGCGCCGGCTGCCACTACTCCACCGGCTCAGACCGCCGATGACGCCGCTCTGAGCGCCGCCGAAGCCAAGGCCAACGATCTGCTCAAACAGATTCGCGATGGAGCCAGTTTCGAAGACGTTGCCAAGAAATCTTCTGACGGCCCCTCTGCCGCGGACGGCGGCGCCCTCGGCATATTCAAGCGGGGGCAACTCGCTAAAGAACTCGAGGACAAGACCTTTGCGATGAAGGCCGGCGACGTCACCGACGTGATCCGCACCAAGCAAGGCTATGTGATCCTCAAGGTCGTAGAGCACCAGATGGCAGGCATTCCGCCCTTGAAAGATGTCCTTGCCAAAATTCAGGACGCTCTCTACTACGAGAAACTGCAGCCCGCCCTCCGCGCCTACCTCACCAAATTGCGCGAAGAAGCCTACATCAAATACGCCGACGGTTACGTCGACTCGGGCATGAGCGCAAACCAGACCCAGCCCGTCGAAACCGCCGCTGCCAAGGAAGCCGACGCCAGGAAACTGGGCAAGAAGAAACACAAGAAGCTCGGCTTCCTGTAAAGCGAGCTCGCGGTGCGTGCTTTATACTCAGCACAGCGGATTCAGACGGCCTTTACTTATCAACGATGAAAGACTTCTACATCGGCGATTGCGCGCGCCACGAAAACAAGATCATCACGTCAAACTTCGTCGTCGTCGGCAAACAGATCAAGCCTAAGAAAACCGGCGAGCCTTATCTCGCGCTCACTCTCGGCGATCGCAGTGGCCAGCTCGAAGCCAAAATGTGGGACAACGTCGAAGAAGTTCTAGACGCCTTCGAGCAAGACGACTTCCTCAAGATCAAGGGCCTCATCAATAAGTACAAGAACCGTTTCCAGCTCACCGTCCACAAGCTGCGCAAGCTTGGCGACTCCGAAATCGATTTCGCCGACTATCTCCCCAAAACCACCAAAGACGTTGACTCACTCTGGCAAACCCTCGCAGACTTCGTCTCCTCGTTCCAGAATCCTCATCTCAAGTCGCTCGTCCAGGCCTTTATGGCCGACCCGGAAATCGCCGGCGCCTATCGCAACGCCCCCGCCGCCAAAACCCTCCATCACGCCTACATCGGCGGCCTGCTCGATCACGTCGTCTCGCTGTTCCGTTCCTGCGATCTGATGTGTCAGAATTATCCTCAGATCAATCGCGATCTCCTTCTCACCGGCGCCTTTCTGCACGATATCGGCAAGATCCACGAACTCACCTACAACCGCTCTTTCTCCTACACGACCAAGGGCCAGCTCCTCGGCCACATGATCATTGAACTGGAGATGTTGCAGGCTAAGCTGGCCCTGCAACCCGACTTCCCCGACGAGCTAAAGACGATGATCGAGCACCTCATCATCAGCCATCACGGCCAGTACGACTTCGGCTCGCCCAAGCTTCCCATGTTCCCCGAAGCCCTCATGCTGCACTATCTCGACGACCTCGACTCCAAGATGGAAGCCATGCGCGCCCACTTCGAACGTGAAGCCGGACTCGACAGCCCCTGGACCAGCTACAACGCCTCGCTCGGCCGCCCGCTTCTGAACACCGAGAAATTTCTGGCTCCGAAAAAGCCTTCGCCGCCGGAAGACTCTTCCGCGCCTCGCGACGCCGAACTCGACGAATCCCCCGAGCCCACCCCCACCTTGCCCGGCCTCGACCCCCGGCGATAAAGTAGACATCGCAAACGAGTTTCCCGAAAGAACCACGAACGCCCACGTTGCCGTGGAAGAGCGGTGCTTTGAGCGCCGCGTCTCAGCGAGGTTGTAACTATGCCCAAAACCAAAGCTCGCAGAGAGATTACCAAGCAAGCGACCAACCCCGCAGACTGCCTCGTTGGCTTGCCACACATTCCATCCAATTACGGACTGAAACCGCGAAAACACTACCTGCCGTTCAGTCACGCCGAAGAACGGCTTTTGAAGTCGCGCAACTATTGGATATGCACGGCCCGTCCCGATGGCCGCCCCCACTCCATCCCCGTCTGGGGATTCTGGATCGACGGTGCCGTCTACTTCGGCACTGGCCGCGATTCGCGCAAGGCGCGCAACCTGGCTCACAACGCAGCCGTCTCCATCCATCTCGATTCCGGCGATGATGTTGTCATCCTCGAAGGCACCGCCGTCGAGGTCGACCTCACCGACAAGTCGCAGCTCAAGAAGCTGGACGCCGCTTCCCGCGCCAAGTACAAAATGCCGATGATGGTCGCGCCCGAGAACGTGCTCTATTCCGTCCGCCCGCGCGTCGTCCTGGCCTGGACAGAAAAAGATTTCCCCAATAACGCTACCCGCTGGCAGTTCGATGCTGCCAAAAAGTTGTGAACGGATCCGGTCGCCTCCCATGCTCGACTTCACCCGCTTCGAAATCCTGACCTTCGATTGTTACGGCACCCTGATCAACTGGGAAGCTGGAATCCTCTCGGCCCTTCATCGCATTCTCTCCGCCCACGGGAAAAAGATGGACGACGCCACCCTCCTCAAACTCTACGGAGATTTTGAGCTTCGTTCCGAGCAGGGCAAATTTCGTCCCTATCGCGAAGTCCTCGAGTCGGTGGTCCGCCAGTTTGCCGCCGAGCTTCAATTCACTACCACCGCCGAAGAAGTTCGTTCACTCCCCGATTCTCTCCCCACCTGGAAACCCTGGCCCGACAGTGTCACCGCTCTGCGCCATCTCAAGACCCGATTTCGTCTCGCCATTCTCTCCAACGTGGACGACGACCTCTTCGCGCTAACGCGCCCCCAACTTGAAGTTGATTTCGACGAGGTCATCACCGCGCAGCAAGCCCACGCCTACAAGCCTTCGCTGAAACTCTTCGAGCTGGCCCTGAGTCGAATCCAAGCCCCCGCCCATCGTGTGCTGCACGTAGGCCAAAGCATTTACCACGACGTGATCCCCGCCCAGGCCCTCGGCCTGGCCACCGTCTGGGTGAACCGCCCTTCAGCCCGCCCCGGCGTCGGCGCCGTCAAAGCCGCAGAAGCCAAGCCCGACCTAACGGTCACGAGCCTCGCAGAACTCGCCGCAGCTGCGGTTCACGACTAACGGATGGGTTGTTCAGAAATGGAAAGTAGTGTTCGCGTTTAAGAGTGAAAAGAAAAAAGAAGAGGTGCGAAACAGCAGCCGCGAAGCGGCGAAAGAATGCAGCCCACGGCGCAAGCCGTGGGCGACTAAGGAAAATCAGGAGAAAGCCGCGGAGCGGCGAAAGAAAAGGCGCAACTCCCTAGAAATTCACCGGGAGCTTCACCACCTTCTTCTGAATCGCCCACATCACCAGCTCTGCCTTGTTATGAATCCCCAGCTTCCGCATCAGATTGAACTTATGCGCATCCACGGTTTTTGCGCTGAGTCCAAGAACGTCGGCCGCCGAGCGCACCGTCCTGCCCTCGGCCAGCAACTTCAACACCTCGCGCTCCCGCGCCGTCAGCACGCGCTTTCGCGGAAGAAGTTCCTCTGCTGGCCATTCCGCCGCGCGTCTCTCCGGCGCCCCCAGCAACATCCTCTGGGCGGCGTGCGTCCTCCTCACCATCTCCACTAACTCTTCTGCGGACGTCTGCCTCACCACGGCGTCGGTCCTCGCTTCGGGCAGCAGGTCTTCGCCTCTGCGCATGTTCAGGAACAGCACCTTGCTGTGGGGAGACTCCAGCAGAATCAACCGTTCCGTTTGATCGGCCGCGCCCTCGAAAATGTGCGCGTCGGTGATCACAACCTCGGGACGGAACTCGAACACTTTCCGCAGGGCTTCGGCGGCGTTCCCCGCCTCTGCCACGACTTCCATGTCCGGTTCATCCTCCAGCAACCGCCGCAATCCCTGGCGTAGCAGGACATGGTCGTGTACCAGCAGGCAACGAATTTCCTTATCGCTAAAAAAGTCTTCGTGTTGTCGCGGTGCCGGGGGACACACAGGGCAACTCCTTAATTAATGGCCAGAGAAATTTGTGATGCTGCGCGGGTTCGGTTTCCCAGACGGAGAGGGCGTCGGCTAATTGTAACCGCTGGTGCAGCCATTTGCCTGTGAAAATACTTCTTTTCTTCAAGATACGCAGCCCGGATTCCCGGCTCCGGAATCCCGATCCCGCCTCGCAATCAGGTACAATCGACCGTTTATGCTGCGTTACTTCACTGCCGGAGAATCCCACGGCGAAGCTCTGGTCGCCTTCCTTTCCGGCGTGCCCGCCGGTCTGAAAATCGACCAGGCCTTTCTCGACCGCGAACTCTGGCGCCGCCAGCAGGGCTACGGCCGCGGCGGCCGCATGAAGATCGAGCGCGACTCGGCCCACATTCTTTCCGGCGTGCGCCAGGGAATGACTATCGGCTCGCCCATCTCTGTCCAACTGGAAAACCGCGACTGGAAGAACTGGCAGGAATCCTTGCCTGTCGGCGAAGGCGATCCCGCCAAGCACAAGCGCGTCGCCTCTCCCCGTCCCGGCCACGCCGATCTCGCCGGAGCTCTGAAGTATAACTTCCCAGAAGCCCGCTACGTCCTCGAGCGCGCCTCCGCCCGCGAATCGGCCGCCCGGGTTGCGCTGGGTGCAATCGCCAAACTTTTCCTACGCGAACTCGGCATTGAAGTTCTCAGTCACGTGGTCGCCACCGGCAATGTCACACTCGCGGATCAGGTTCCTTGGGAACAAATTCGCGCCCTGCAAGATCGTGGAGAAGTTCTCCTCAACTGCGCCGACCCTGAAGCCGAACAGCGGATGAAAGAAGAAGTCGACAAAGTTCTCCGCACCGGAGACTCGCTCGGCGGAGTCTTCGAAGTCGTGGCCCACCAGGTTCCACCCGGCCTCGGCACCTACGTCCAGTGGGATGAACGTCTCGACGCCCTGCTCGCCGCCGCGGTCATGTCGCTGCAAGCGGTCAAGGCCGTGGAAATCGGAGCCGGCGTCACAGCCGCTTACGCCCCCGGCTCCGCCGTGCACGACGAAATCGGCTACAGCGCCACTTCCGGCTTCACCGCCTTCTCGCGCACCCGCAACAACGCTGGAGGCATTGAAGGCGGCGTCTCCAACGGACAGGAAATCCGCGTGCGCGGCTATCTGAAACCAATTTCCACGCTCCGCCGCCCCCTGCAGTCGGTCGATTTTTCGACGCGCGAACCAGTAAAGGCCGCCTACGAGCGTTCCGATGTTTGTGTGGTGCCCGCCGCCGGAGTTGCCGCCGAAGCCATGGTGGCCCTGACGCTGGCCCGCTGTGCCCTGGAAAAATTCGGCGGCGATTCCATGATTGAGACGGTAAGAAATTTCCATGGCTATTGCAACCAACTGAAAAATTATTAATGAACTCAGACGAACAAAGTCTGCAAGAGAAGGCCTAGCTAGAAGCTAGCAGCTAGAAGCTGAATGCAAAATGATCTACCCTATCGTAAAATTCGGTAACCCGGTTCTCGATAAGCCTTCCGAAAAGGTGACCGTCTTCGACGAAGAGCTCGAAAAGCTCACCGAGGACATGTTCGAGTCGATGTACGCGGCCCACGGCGTCGGCCTGGCCGCTCCCCAAATCGGCATCGGCCGCCGCATCGCGGTCATCGACATCACCTTCAAAGAGGATCCCAACGCCAGGCTCGTCCTCATCAATCCCGAAATCATTCACAGCGAAGGCCGCCACACCCAGAGCGAGGGATGCCTCAGCATCCCCGACTTCCGCGAGAACGTCACTCGTCCCAACAAAGTCACCATCCGCGCCCAGGACGTGCACGGCAAGGTCTACGAAAAAACCGGAGAAGACCTGCTGGCCCGCGCCTTCCTGCACGAAACCGATCATCTGAACGGCAAGCTCTACATCAGCCACATCAGCGCCCTCAAACGCGACCTGATGAAACGCAAAATCCGCAAAATGATGAAAGCCGGAGAATGGTAGAAGAATTGAGTAATTGAGAGATTTAGTAATTGAGTAATTGAATTTGAGAATCGAAATTGAATTGAGGATTGAGATTCGTATCAGGCGACGCCTTCAGGCGTCGCATCACGTCATAATAGATACAATGCGCCTTTAGGCGCTGCCAGGACGATCTCGCACAAGGCTTTGCGAATCAGGTTTTCCAATTTCTCAATTACCAAATTTCTCAATTACTCAATGTCCTTAGATCTCATCTTCTGCGGCACGCCGCGCTTCGCCGTCCCCACACTGGAGAAGCTCGTCGCGTCGGGCCACCGCGTTCATCTCGTCGTCACTCAGCCCGACCGTCCCAAAGGACGCGGCCTCGAACTCGTCGCATCGCCGGTCAAAGAATCCGCCCTGAAACTGAATCTCCCCATCACCCAGCCCGACCGCATCAAAGCGAACGACGAATTCCGCGCTCAACTCACTGCCTTGAAGCCCGACGCCATCATCGTCGTCGGCTACGGCCGCATCATTCCGCAGTGGATGCTCGATCTCCCGCCCCTCGGCAACATCAACCTGCACGCCTCGCTGCTCCCGAAGTACCGCGGAGCCGCGCCCATCCAGTGGGCCGTCGCGAACGGCGAAACCGTCACCGGCGTCACCACCATGCGCATCGACGCCGGCCTCGACACCGGCGACATCCTCCAACAACAGCAGCTCGCCATCGCCCCCAACGACACCGCCGAAACCCTCGCCCCGCGCCTCGCCGCCATCGGCGCCGACCTCATGGTCGACACTCTGCGCGCCCTGCAATCCGGCACCATTCATCCGCTCCCACAAGACAACTCGCAGGCCACTCTCGCCCCGATCCTGAAAAAGGAAGATGGCCTCGTGGATTTCTCCCGCTCCGCCACCGACATCTCCAACCGCATCCGCGGCTTCCAACCCTGGCCCGGAGCCTACACAAAATTCCGCGGCAAAACCCTGCAGATCATAAAAGCCCGCCCGACGACCAACGTACTTCCGCCAGCCGAGCTGCACGCCGATTCCAATCGCCTCCGAGTCGGCTGCGGCCATCACACATCGCTCGAACTCCTTGAAATCCAACTAGAAGGCAAAAAACGCACCTCCGCCGGCGATTTCGTCCGAGGCTATCGCCCCCATCCGGGGGAAAAGCTGGGCTAACCTCTGTGCTCCTCCGTGTCCTCTATGGTTGGTTTTTTCTTTCCCGCCTACAATCAGGAATAAATGTCCGTCTCCCCCGCCCGCGCCGCCGCCTTCGACATCCTCCTCCGCGTCGAACGCGAATCCTCCTACGCCTCCGACCTTCTGCACTCCTCGACGCACACCCACCTTTCGCCCGCAGACCACGCCCTCGCCACCGAACTCGTATTGGGCGTTCTCCGCTGGCGCTCTCGCTTGGACGCGGACATCGCCACCGCCTCCTCGCGGCCGCCATCCAAACTCGACCTGGAAATTCTTATTGCCCTGCGCCTCGCCCTCTACCAATTCCTCTGGCTCGATCGCGTTCCCCAGCGAGCCGCTCTCCACGAAAGTGTCGAACTCGTAAAGCGAGCCCGCAAACGCTCGGCTGCTCCATTCGTGAATGCCGTCCTGCGCAAACTCTCCGCCACACCGCACGCCAACAATCCAACCTCAGACGAAAACGCCTCGCCCGAGTCCCCGGCCCGTACCCTCGCACACCCACTCTGGCTGGTCGAGCGCTGGACCCGCGAATATGGCCTCTCCGCCACTCGCCAGATCTGCCAGCACAATCAATCCATTCCCGCCACGGCAATCCGACTCCGCATACCCGCGGCCGAAGAAGAAGAACAACTCCACGAGGAAGGGATCACTCTCGCCCCAGGAAGCCTTCTCGCATCCGCCCGCCGTGTTCTCTCCGGAGACATCACGAAGACCCGCGCCTTCCGCGCCGGCCACATCGTCATCCAGGACGAAGCCTCCCAACTCGTCGCCACCCTGGTAGGCTCCACTGTTCTCGGAGAAAGCGCCCGCATCCTCGACTGCTGCGCTGCTCCCGGCGGCAAGACGCTAGCCATCGCAGACCGTAATCCCTCAGGCGCAATCACCGCAGTCGAACTCCATCCCCACCGCGCCCGCCTGCTGCAAAAGCTATTGCTCCAGCATTCGTCGCATTCTGCAGCGGAAATCCACATCGTGACCGCCGACGCTCAGCGTCTGCCCCTCTCACGCCCCTTCGACCGCGTCCTCACCGACGTCCCCTGCTCCGGCACCGGCACGCTCGCGCGCAATCCCGAAATCAAATGGCGCCTCACCGTCGACGATCTCGCCGAACTGCCGCAGCGCCAGCTCGCAATCCTACGCTCCGCCCTGGCCCAGGTCGCACCCAAAGGACGCCTCATCTACTCGACTTGTTCGCTGGAAAAAGAAGAAAACGAAAACGTCGTCGAGCAAGCTCTGTCGGAGAACAATTCCTTCCGCCCGCTCGATTGCCGCACCGAACTAGACCGCCTGAAGGCGGCCGGCGAACTAACCTGGCCCGACCCAGCCTCGCTCACACAGGGTCCCTACCTCCGCACAATCCCCGGCATCCACCCCTGCGACGGCTTCTTCGCCGCAATCCTGGAAAAGTCCTAGAGGTTTTGGGAAGTTCTTAAAGAGAAGGTCTGAAAGAATTGATTTGGGTCTATCCGTGGAATCCGTGGCCAGGCTTTACCGCACTTCAAAATAAACCGCCGCCCCCGCCATCACCTTCTGTCCCGCCAGCGGCGCCTGCGACACGATGATGCTTGCCGGCGTAGGCTGCGGCGGAGGCGCCGGCTGTGCCTGCGGAGCCACAGTCGCCAGTGGCGCAGTCGCAGTCGCCGCGTCCCCCGTATCTGTGCTGGGTGGCGCCGCCACATTCACATTGCCCAGCCTGAACCCTGCATCCTGCAAACTCCGGCTGGCGCTGCCCAGCGGCTGTCCCACAAAACTCGGCATCACGAACGCCTGCGGCTCCGGTGCCGCGGTCACCAGAAAACTGATCTTCGGCGCCGTCACCTGCGTCTCGTTCGCCGTGGGACTCTGCGCCAGAACCTGATCCGCCGGAATCCCCGGCGCCTGCACCTCCGCCATCGATGCCACATCCAGCCCGCGCCGCCGGATATTCAACTCCGCCGCATGCTCGCTTTGCCCCGTAACATCCGGAATCGTCACCCGCATCTTCCCCAGACTCTGCGCCACTCGCACCTGCCATCCGCGACGCACCTTCGTTCCCGGCAGCGGCAGTTGCGACATGATTCTGCCCTCAGGAATCTGCGGGCTGTAGTACTGCCGCTCGATCGAGATTTGCAGGCCCAATCCCGACGCCGCCCGCTCCGCTTCCACCGGACTAAACCCTACCAGCGGCGGCACCGCGACCTCCTGTCCATGAATCGCAAATCGCATCGCCATCAGCGCCGACACCATCGCCACCATCACCAGCACCAGCGCCAGCATCGCAAATCGGATCGCAGATTTCATATTCTCTAGAAGAGCTTGCTGAAAAACTCGGGCTTTGGGTGGCGCACCGCTTTCAGCGCTGCGATAAAACCGTGGAAGAGCGGCCCTTTAGGGCCGCGCAAGCCGTTGAAAATTAATCTGGGCTTCTAGCACCTGCGCCGCCGACCTTAAACCCAAGTTCAGCAGAATTATAGCCCGCCATTTCTCACAATCCCTAACTGAGCATTTTCAATAACATACCTCCCGATAGAACCGGCCTTGGATCCGCACAAGGGCATCCGCCCAGCCCCTTCTGCAATCTAACCAAGTACGCGCGTTCTACCCTCGAGGTGCGCCATGACTTCTTCGTTGGAGTATCATATTTCCGTGCGGCATTCGATCCCGGCCTCGCTCGCACTTTTCAGTCTGCTCGCGCTGCCGCTAATTTTTGTCTCGACCAGCCAGGCTCAGATCAACGGTGCCCCCGCCTCCGTGACCTCTCCCGGATTCGGCGGACGCCCCATCAACGGTACTCCCCCGAGCGTCACCTCGCTCGGCCCCAACGGCTTGAACTTCCGACCCACCTTTCTTCCGCCGCCGCCCCACCCGCCTCATGCCCGCGACGGCCATCATCGTCACCACGACGGCGAATACATTACTCCTGCCGCTGTGTACCCCGTCCCCGTTCCCTACGCCCTCGACTACGGCGCAGCGAACGGCAACAACGATAGCGACAACACTAACGATGACGACAAAGACGCCACCGCGGATGACACTGAAGCCAACTACAACGGCAGCCCTGCCAGCCTCGATCACCGCCTCGATCGTCGCGAGTCGGGCAGGTTCTACATTACCCCACCCGAAGATTTCCCCAGACCCCACGCCGCTCAGACCGCCGATGCCCCCGCAGCCGATCCCGAACCTCCGCAGGAACCGACCATCCTCGTGTTCAAGGACGGCCGCCAGCTCGAACTCAGAAACTACGCCATCATTGGCGTGACCCTCTTTGATCTCACGCCCGGCCACCCTCGCCGAGTCGCGCTCGCCGATCTCGATCTCGAAGCCACCCGCAAGCAGAACGATGATCGCGGCGTCTCGTTTCAACTCCCTCCCCCTTCGCAGGCGAACTGACTATGCGCCGGGTTGCTGCTCATCCCGTTGCTCGCCGCGCTCGCCTCCGGTGCGAACGCGCAGCGCATAGGCACCGCTTCTCCACGCTTCGCTGCCGACTTCAACCGGGGTTCGTATGATCGCTCCTTCTTTAGCTCCTTCTTTTATCGTGCCTCGCCCTGCAGCTTCACCGTGGAAGAGCGGCGCTTCCAGCGCCGCGTCAAGCGCGCGCCATCAATAGGGCTGAAGCCCGTTAATTTTTTGGGCGTTTTACGCGGCGCTGAAGCGCCACTCTTCCACGTTATCTGGCCGCTCCTCCCCGACCTCCAGCCGCCCTTCCACGTTATCTGGCCGCTCTTCCGCGACCTCTGCCCGGTCTTCCACACACCTACACTCTTTCACCTCAGCCATCCGCTCTTTTTGGTTGGTCTGGATTCCTGGTTCACACGAAGAACGCGAGGTCCCTCCACTACGCCGTCGCTAACGCTCCGGCTTCGGTCGGGATGACAAGTTTGTTCGCGATTCCCGCGGCTTCGCCTGCGGGGACACCCGAGGCGGCTGTCGCTATGTCTGTTGGGTGGTCCTCCCAACTGGTTCATTTGCTGTTGGCAGTTGGCGGACAAGAGTGTCCGCCCCACATTCCTTCTTCCACATTACATTCACTTCTTCAAGGTGGCGGGCCAATTGGTGAGCAGGGTGATGGAGGTGGATTTGGTGTGGTCGCCGGTGAGGACGACGAAGCGCTGGCCGTCGGCGCTGACGTCGTAGCTGGGAGCGGCGAAGTTCGGCAGATCCAGTTGAAAGAGCGGCCGGATGTCATTCACACGAAAGTTCGCCTGCTTGCCGATCGCCCCCACCATCAGCCGGTTTCCCATGGTGGTGAAGAAGAATTCGCCGTTGCGGCCGAAGCGAGGGAGGTAAGCGCCCGTGGTGGAAACCTGATACTTGGCTCCGGTGGAGAGAAAGGGGATGACATAGACTTCGGGCCGGCCAGTTTCGTAGGAAAAGTAGGTGATCGAGCGGCTGTCGGGAGAGAACAGGCCGTCATACGCACTCACGGACATGGTGGAAATGGCTGGTGGACGAAACGGTTTCCGATCGCCGGCCAGCGGCAAAATCCAAACTGACCATGTCCCTTCTTTCGATTCCTGATCGAAGGCAATATATTTCCCGTCTGGAGACCAGTCCACCGCCTGGGCCCTGACATAAGTGTCATCGGATTTCGCATAGAGAGTCTCTTCGGGCTGACTGCCGTCGAGAGTTCGGCGCCGGATTGAGGCTTTGCCATTCTCAATGACGCTGTAGGCTAATTCCTTTCCGTCCGGCGACCAGTGCGGCCAGAAGTCGTCCGGCCCGAAGGTGATGCGAGTGGGCTGCCCACCCGCAACCGGATAAACCCAAACGTCTCGCTTTTCGGTTCGCGGATCCTGCACTGAAGCGGCGATGAACTTGCCGTCGGGCGAGAATGTCGGCTCATAATATTCCGCCAGTGGGCCGGGAGTGGCGATTACATTTCCACCGCGGTCAAATACCTTCAACTCCGATTGTGCGGAGGTTTCGTGGTAAGCGAGCACGCCATTAGCCGACACGGAGAAATTTGTGGCCTCGCCCAGGGTTTGCGGATCGCCCGAGAGCTTGAACGTTTTCGAGCTAAGGGTCTGGGCGACGATGCGATTGTCGTGGACAAACAATAAGTGACCGGACGCGAATCGCGGGAGGTAACCGGATGCGATCGTAGTTCCGTCCTGGTCAGGACGATCGAGCGAGGCCATCTTGATTTGGCTGGAACCATTCGACAAAGTTGTGGAGTAGAGGAAATGTTTGCCATCCAAGAAGAAAGAGGGTCGGCGGTGGCCAAGTTCGTTCTGGTCAACCTTCGAGACCGGCGACGCTTCTCCTCCGGCTGCCGACACGCGGTAGATCGGGCCGAAGTACTGCTTGCAGAAGAGAATGGTGCCATCCACACTCCAGTCGCCACAATAGCTCTCGGCCTGATCGGCGAGAGTTTGCGGCTCGCCTCCGGAGAGGCTGATCTTTTTTAGTTTTCGATCGGCGATGAAGCCGAGGTAATGACCGTCGGGCGACCAGAAGGGAGTGGAGGCGTCTTCCGTCCCGGGCAACATCGTGGCCTGCTGGGCGTCGAGCGGGCGCAGCCAAAGGTTGGTGCTGCCTTTTTCGTCGACGGCGGTGAAAGCCAGAGTCATGCCGTCAGGCGAGATGACGACTGGGCCGGCGTCGAAACCCGAGGGGCGGAACGCAGTCCCGCGCGGGGGTGGAATGTAGGCGCGCACCGCAGGCGCGGAAGCGTTACCACGTTGCGAGAAATAGAAAACGGCGGCCGCGGCGACGAGCAGAAGAGCGGCGGCGGCCAACAGGGCGCGGGGGGCGATCGTCGTTGGGGATTGTACTGTAGTTGTTGCTGAGGCGGTTGCGGCGGGGGGCGGCGATTGCGCAATCCCTTTCAGCTGCAGGCGAACATCATGGGCGGATTGGAAACGGTCTTCGCGGTCCTTCGCCAGGCAGGCTGCTACAAGGTAGTCGAAGGCCGGCGGGGTTGAGGGTTGGCTGGCCCTGATGGGTTCGGGATCTTTTTCCAGAATGGCGGAAGCTACGCTGATCTGGCTCTTGCCTTCGAAGGCACGCTTGCCCATGGCCATTTCGTAGAGGACGGCGCCGAAGGCGAAGATGTCGGAGCGGGCGTCGGCTTCTTTGCCTTCGATTTGTTCGGGAGACATGTACTGGATGGTTCCGACGACGCTACCAGCCACGGTGAGCGGGCTGACGGGAGTGGGGCCGGACATGGTGCGGGCGGCGGATAGAAGCGGAGCCGATCCCGAGCCGGCCGCGCCGAGTGTGGCCGGCTTGGCCAAGCCGAAATCCATCAGTTTGGTTCCTGCCTTGGTCAGCATGATGTTGCCGGGTTTGAGGTCGCGGTGCACGATGCCAGCGCGGTGCGCGATCTCTAAGGCTTCGGCGACTTCCATGCCTATTTTCAGAGTTTCGGGAAACGGCAAGGCGCCTCTGCGCAGGCGATCGGCGAGAGTTTCGCCGTCGAGGAACTCCATGACCAGGAAGTCGGTGCCGTCCTGCGAGCCGACGTCGTAAAGATGGCAGATGTGGGGGTGATTCAGAGAAGAGACGGTACGGGCTTCGCGCTCGAAGCGGTGCTTAAATTCGGGACTGGCGGAAAGATGCGTGGGGAGAATCTTGATGGCGACGGTGCGGTCGAGGCGGGTGTCATTGGCGCGGTAGACTTCGCCCATGCCGCCGGCGCCGAGCGGGGATTGAATTTCGTAGGGGCCGAGTTTCGTGCCAGAGGGCAGGGGCATGAGTGCGGGTCATTATAGCTTGGGCGAGCTGCGGATTTGAGCATATCGGTTCGGCCGCGCTGCGCGCTGGCCGGACAGGCGAGACGGCTGTCGCTACATCTGTTTGGGTGGCCTTCCGGCGGTTCATTTGATTTCGGCAGTTGGCGGACAGGAGTGTCTGCCCCACGTGGATTGGGCTTGACAATGGGCGGAATATTCTGTATATTCAGTTTGTACTGAAAGAAACATTATGGCGGAACTGACCGGAGTGCAGAAGCAGTACATCCTTCACTGGGGGGAAATGGGGACGCGGTGGGGGATCAACCGGACGGTGGCGCAGATTCACGCGCTGCTGTATTTGTCTCCCAATGCGCTGCCGGCGGAGGAGATTGCCGAGACACTCAGCGTGGCGCGGTCGAATGTGAGTACGTCGATCCGCGAACTGGAAACCTGGGGGATCGTGCGCGCCGTGCATGTGCTGGGCGACCGGCGCGAGCATTATGAGTCGATGAAAGATGTGTGGGAGATGTTCCGGCTGGTGATCGAGCAGAGGAAGCGGCGGGAGATCGATCCGACGCGGGAGATCTTGCGGCAATGCTTGGCGGATCTCGATCCCAAAGAGCTGGGAGCGGACTATACGCGGGAGCGGCTAACGGCGATGGCGGGATTCTTCGAGGCAGTGACGGAATTGTACGACCAGATGAAGCGGCTGCCGACGGGGACGGTGCGGAAATTGTTGCGCATGGGGACGAAGGTGCGGAAGAAGGCGGGGTGAGCCCCTTTTTTGTCCGCGTAATTCTGTATATACAGAATGATCTGTCACGTGAGGTCAACGATGGGTGCAAAGGTTGTCATCACCGGGGCGTTCAGCTACACGGGGAAGTATGCGACGCGGCTTTTGCTGGCGCGCGGATATGAGGTGCGTACGCTCACGAACCATCCTCCGGCAGGTTGCGGGAGCGTTTCGGTTTCTCCTTACAATTTCGAGCGGCCGGAGGAATTACGGCGCAGTCTGGAGGGCGCGTCGGTTTTGATCAACACCTATTGGGTGCGCTTCCCGCACGGAGGCGCGAGCTTCGAAACCGCGGTACAAAACTCGCGCGCGCTGATCAAGGCGACGAAGGATGCCGGCGTCGGGCGGATCGTGCATGTCAGCATTGCGAATCCTTCTCTTGAGTCTCGGCTGGGTTACTACAAAGGAAAGGCCGAAGTCGAGCAGGCGGTGATCGCCTCAGGGCTTTCGTACGCGATCTTGCGGCCGACGGTTATCTTCGGGGCGGAAGACATCCTCATCAACAATATTGCGTGGTTCGTGCGGCATTTTCCGGTGTTCGGGATTCCGGGGGACGGGCGGTACGGCGTTCGTCCGATCTACGTTGAGGATATGGCGCGGCTACTGGTCGACGCGGCGGAGCAGGCCGGGAATTCGGTGATCGATGCGGTTGGACCGGAAACATTCAGCTTTGAAGAGTTGGTGCGGCTGATTGCGGAGCGGGTGGGACGGCGGGTTCGGCTGATTCATTTGCCGGCGGCACTGGCGTATGTGTCGACGGTTGTGACTGGGTGGATGGTGGACGATGTTGTGCTTACGTGGGAGGAATACCAGGGGCTCATGAGCAATCTGCTGGCGCCGAGTGGGGATGCTTCTGGTGCGAGTCGCTTGAGCGCATGGATTTCCGCGAATCGCGAGAGTGTCGGGAGAAAATATGCGTCTGAGGTCGGACGGCATTTTTGAGCCAGCGCGGAACGCAAGGTCCCTCCACTGCGCTCGCGGTCGCTCGCTTCGGTCGGGATGACAGAGTGGGATGGAGGCATTATGAGCACGGTATGGATGATTCGGGCGATCTGGGGAGCGGGGGCGGTGCATGTGGGGATCATGGCGGCGAATGTGCCGCTGCCGGGGCGGCTGCGGGTGCGCGAGCGGCTGGCCGGGGCTCCGAAATTCGTGCGGCAGATTTTCTACGTGCATTGGGTCTATATCGTGATCGTGCTGGGGCTGTTTGCGGCGCTGTGTTTCGGGTTTGCGGCGGAGCTGGCGGGTGCGAGTGGGTTGGGACGGTTCCTGAGCGGATTCATGGCGGGATTCTGGCTGCTGCGCATTGTGCTGCAGATTTTTTATTACGACCGCGAGATCCGGCGGGCGAACTGGGGTCTCGACTTGATGTATATGGGGTCGCTGGCGGTGCTGGTGGGGATTTTTGGGATGGCGGTGCTTGGTCCGACGCGGTGAGGCAAGTCAAAGTCCCCACCCTCTCGCAAAGAACGCGAGAAGGGTGGGGCACCCTGGGGAGAAATGAGGGGAATGATGAGGACGACATTGGAGCGACTCAAGGGAAAGCAGGTTCCTCCCTTCGGTCGGAATGACGACGGTTATGTTGGGCGGGATGACAAGCGGTATTCGTGGTTTGGGCCGGAGGTCGAGCGGCGTCAGAGCGACAAGGCGCGTGTATGGCCGGCGACTTGTGCCTTGGCGGGGACGGCGGTTTGGGCGGGGATGGCGGTGCTGGCGCGGGTGGGGGTGGCGCGGGTGGGGGCGATTGAGTTGCTGTTTCTGTTGGGGCCGCTGGTGATTGTTCCGCTGGGGATGGAGTTGGGGCGGGTCATGTGCGGAGACGGACGGTTGCGGGAGATCGCCCGGCGATTGCAGCCTTTGGGCGCGGGGCTGGCGGTCGCGGCGATGTGGTTTGGTCCGGGACGAAGGGCTGGGTTGTTCGCTGTGGGGTGGTTGGTGGTTTGTGGGCTCGTGGCTGGGGATGGGCTTGTTGACCTGCTGCGGGCGCTTAAGGGAGACACAGACAGGAGTGTCCGCGCCACACTCGGCATCGCACGAATGGATCTGGCGGTGGGTGGGGCGTGGCTGGTGGCGTCGCGGTTGGGGATGCGGCCGATGGGAATTCAAGAACCGATCGGATTGCTGACGGCGGTGCACTTTCACTTCGCCGGATTTGCTACGGCGATGATCGCCGCGGCGACGCTAGAGTTTTCCGAGCGGCGTGGGGAACAGAGGTGGCTAAGGCCGCTGGTGTTGCTGGTGGCTGCGCTGCCTATCGTGGTGGCAGTGGGGTTTGTGATTTCTCCGGTGCTGAAGATGGGGGCGGCGGTTCTTTTTTCAGCGAGCGTCGCGGGGCTGGCAATAGCGGTGCGCGCGTGCGGGAGGAAGGCGGAAGACCCTACGGCGCGGATTCTGCTGCAAGTGGCGGCGGGCGCGATTTTTGCGGGGATGGTGCTTTCGGGGGCCTATGCGATTGCCGATTATGCGGGGAGCGACGTATTGACGATCCCGCAGATGGCGAGAACCCACGGCATCCTGAACGCGGTTGGATTCTGCCTGATGGGGTTGCTGGGATGGTTGGTGGAGACGAGCAACCGCCCGTTGTCAGTACCCAGCCGCCAGTAACCGAGGTGCAGGGGTTTTCGACGGGGGTGTTGCGGGAACCTGTACACTAACTGGAAACTGATTGCAAACAATTGCCGGGCACGATTCCGGCTTGGTTTCCATGACGCAGGAAAAGACGCAACGGAACGAACCAGCGGGAGCCGGCCAGGTTTCCACAAACTTCGGGACGCGGGGCCCAGGTGCGGAATCTGGAGTGGCGGATTCGTCGGCGCATTCCTCGACCTCATCGGTGATATCTCCGGATCCTTCCAGTGAAAGCGTTGTCAACAAAGAGCTGCGCCGGCTGAACCGGGCGTTGCACGCGCTGAGTGCGTGCAATCAGGCGCTGGCGCAGGCTGCCAGCGAGCAGGAGTTGCTGGACCAGATCTGCGACATCATTGTGCGGGTAGGCGGATACCGGATGGCGGGCATCGCCTACGCGGAACAGGACGAAGAGAAAACGGTACGGCCGATGGCGCATGCGGGCCACGGCAGCGGGTACCTCGATGCGATTCGGGTGAAATGGTCCGACAGTCCGGCGGGCCGCGGACCGGCGGGGACGGCCATCCGCGAGAACCGAATTTGCGTCATCGCCGACACGGCGAATGATCCGAAATTCGCACTGTGGCGCGAAGCCGCATTGCAGCGGGGATACGCGGCAGTGATCGCGCTGCCCCTGCAGGTCGCGCGCTCCGCTTTCGGGGTGCTGGCGATTTACTCGGAGCAGGTAGGGTCGTTCGAGAGCTCGGAAGTGGAACTGCTCACCGAAGTGGGGAACAACCTGGCTTATGGGATTACAGCGATTCGCTGGCAGGAGGAGAACCGGCGAGCGACGGCCGCGCTGAAGGAAGCGGAGGCAAAATACCGCCAGTTGGTGGAGCAGGTCCCGGCGATTTCCTATGTTGCGGAAGCTGGAGTGCACGGCCGTTTTCTCTATCTCAGCCCGCAGGTGAATACGATTCTCGGTTACCGTCCGGAAGACTGCCTGTCCGATCCCGACTTCTGGTGGAGCCACCTGAACCCGAATGACCACCCGGTTGCACTGCTGGAGGACACTTGGGAGGAAGGGCGTCCGTTCCAGGTGGAATACCGCATGCGCAGGCAGGATGGCCGGGAGGTGTGGCTGCGCGACGAGGCAGTGATTGTGCTCGACCCGCAAACGGGGAAAAGGCTGACGCGCGGCGTGTTGATCGACATCACGGAGCGGAAACTTGCCGACGAGGCGCTGCGGCGCAGCGAAGAAAACTATCGCATGTTCGTGGCGCAAAGCTCGGAAGGAATTTTCCGGCAGGATTTTGACGCTCCGTTGCCGATTGACCTGCCCGAGGACGAACTGGTTCACCGTATTCTTCACGATTCGTACATGGCGGAATGCAACCAGGCGATGGCTCGCATGTATGGAGTGGCTTCTCCGGCGCAGTTTCTGGGAAAGCGGCTGACGGAATTGCTGGCGGTGGACGAGCCCCATAACGTTGAATTGACGCGCGAATACATTCGGAATGGATTCCGGTTGCTGGAGCGCGAATCGCACGAAGTGGACATGAACGGGATCCCCAGGGTGTTCCTGTCCAGCATGTTTGGCATTGTGGAAAAGGGGAAGCTGTTAAGGACGTGGGGAATTCAGCGAGACATTACGGAACGCCTGAAAGCGGAGGAGGCTCGTCGGACAGCGGAGGACGCGCTGCGGGAGAGTGAGGAGCGCTACCGGACGTTCGTGGAACAAAGCGAGGAAGGAATCTTCCGGATGGAATACAACCCGCCGGTTCCGTGTGACCTGCCGATCGCGGAGCAACTGGCGACAGGCATGAAGAACGGGTACATGGCGGAATGCAACGACGCGATGGCGAAAATGTACGGGCGGGAGTCTTCGAAGGAATTGATTGGGAAACCGCTGACCGACTTTCTGGTCCTGCATGATCCGGTGACGCGGGAGTTTATGGAGAACTTCGTCCGCTGCGGTTACCGTACAACCGACCAGGAGTCGCGGGAGGTGGACGCACAGGGACAGAAGAAGATTTTTCGCAACACCATGATGGGGACTCTGATCAACGGACAATGGGTGCGGACGTGGGGCATTTCCCGGGACGTAACCGCGCGCATGCACCTGGAGGAACAGCTCAGGAACGCGCAGCAACTGGAGGCGATCGGGCGGCTGGCGGGAGGCGTGGCGCATGACTTCAACAATATTTTGAGCATCATCATGGGGCACGGTGAGTTGCTGCTGGCGAGCGCGGGAGGGGACGACCGCATGCGCAACGGGCTGGAGCAGATTCAGCGGGCGGCGGACCGGGCGGCATCGCTGACCCAGCAACTGCTGGCCTTCAGCCGGAAGCAGGTGCTGCAACCGAAGATTCTGGATCTGAATGAGGCAGTGGCCGACGTGCAAAAGATGTTGGCGCGGGTGATTGGCGAAGATATTGAGCTGATCGCGAGCCTGCATCCGTCGCTGGTTCCGGTGAAGGCCGATCCGGGCCAGGTGGAACAAGTGCTGATGAACCTGGCGGTCAATGCGCGGGACGCGATGCCGCACGGCGGCAAACTCATGATGGAAACCTGCAACGTGGAGCCGGATGAGCGGATGACGCGCGATCTCGAACTGGCTCCCGGCCGGTACGTCATGCTGCGAGTGACCGACTCCGGACATGGGATGAATGCGGGAACGCTCTCCCATATCTTCGAACCATTTTTTACGACCAAGCCAATGGGCAAGGGTACGGGACTTGGGCTGGCGACGGTATACGGAATTGTGAAGCAGAGCGGTGGCGCTATCGAGGTGGAGAGCGAAGTGGACCGCGGGACTACGTTCCGTATTTACCTGCCAGCGGTGGAGGGCGCCACGCGCAAGTCGCCGGAGCCGAGGGCGGGCGAGAAAGTGGCGGGAGGGACGGAGACGATTCTGATCGCCGAAGATGAGCCGGATCTGCGCGAACTGGCACGTATTTTTCTGGAAGGATACGGTTACAAGGTCCTGGAAGCGGCGAGTGCCGAGCAGGCGATTCAGACGGCCGCCTTGTTTGCCGGGCCCATCGACTTGTTGCTGACCGATGTCATTATGCCGGGCATGAGCGGAGCGCAGTTGGCGGACAGCATCCTGAGCCAGCGTCCGCAAACCCGGATTGTCTACATGACCGGATACACCGACGATATGGTGGTGCAGCACAAAGTGCTGGAGCCCGGAGTGAAGGTGTTGCAGAAACCGTTTGGAAAAGTTGACCTGGGGTTGAAGGTGCGCTCGACGCTGGATGAGCAGTAGAATTTCAGATTGCAGATTGACTTTCTATCGCACGGACTGTCGCAAAGACCTTAACGGCAGAGGACGCAGGGGTCACAGAGGAATCACGGGAGAAAAGAGATACTAGCTTATGACGAAGTTGCAGGACGGCGGCGGGATTGCGGATGAGGCGAGGGCGGCGGCTGGAGCGAAAATCTGGGTGACGCTGAAAGGGTTGCCCCTGACGATTCGGTTGGAGTGGCCGTTTCATCCGTCGACGTCAGGGGCGGATTTTTACGTTCTGCATGGGGACATCCGGCTGGAGGGATCGGAAGGATTGCACGCGCCGGTTGCGGTGAATCTTTCGCAGACCGTGCGCGAGGTGATGCCGTCCATGGAGCCGAAGGATGCGGAGGCTCCGGTGATTAACGCGCTGCGCAAGGAAGTCGACCGGCGTCAGATTGAGTTCTTGAAGTCGGGGAAATTGTTGCCGGTGCCGTTTTCCAGCCGGCACTACGATTTCAAGCGGGGGCAGTGGGTGTTTGGCAAGGCCAGCGATGAGGCGATGGCGGAGTTTATCGAGAGGAAGGTGTACTGGGAGACGGTGCTGTCGGCTGATTCCGCTTCAGAGTCAAAGTCCCCACCCTCTCGCACAGAACGCGAGAAGGGTGGGGCACCCGTGCGGGTTTGGATTGGCGATCCGGCGGAGGCGCAGTATGTGCAGACGACGCCGGCGCATTTGATGGAGGTTGCCGCGCGGCTGGTGGCGGCGGAGGGGCTGCTGCGGATCGAGGGCGAGTGGGCGGAGGCGACTCCGGGCCTGATGGGCCAGAGGGAACGATTCGAGAATGCGCGGCGGCAGGCGGTGGAAGAGTTGGAGAAGAAGCACGCGTTTGAGCGAGGGTAGGCAAGTTCTTCGCCACGGATTTACGCGGATCAACGCGGATTAAATCTTTCTTGGATTATTCTCAGGGGCTAAAAGGCACCGAATTCCTTTGTGTTTTGACGCGGCCCTGAAGGGCGTCTCTTCCACGTTCTGACAAGGCTGGGCTGCGGTGTTCGACACTTTTTCCTGCAACGAGGTTGTCGAGCGCGTGCATCGAAGGGAGTGTAGCGGGTTGCCGGGTAGCGCGGGCAGAGTAGCGGGCGACGTTTTGAGAGCTGTGGGCAGCGTGGGGCCGCGAGGAGCGCAGAAGGGTGAGCGGTGTGGGAACGGGACGTTACGGACGCGGGCTCTCGATTGGTCTGCTGACTGTCTTGGCGATCGTTTTGGCGAATTCCGGCGGGAAGGCGTGGGCGCAGGACGAACCCAGTCCGCCGCCCGCTCCGCAGCCGGCGAATCCCCAGCCGGAGCAACCTTCCAAAGATGAGAAGCCCGGGAAGGAAAAAAAAGATGAAGGGTCAAATCCTGCTCAGCAAGCCGCAGAAAAAACGAAAGACGTGACCCTGGGGGCGGTTGAAGCCACAAGAAATGCTGGGGAGGCCGCACTGGTCAAGGCGCGCGATTGGGAGAGCGGCTGGTTCGCCGGCGTGTATGTTGAAAGAGGCCGGCCGCTGGTTTCTATGACTGCTCAGCAGCGGCGCGAGATTTATCTGCAACAGACGCTGACGACGCCGGGGCCGTATCTGAAGCGCATGTTCGCGGCGAGCTTTGACCAGATGCGGGGAGTGCCCTGGCAGTGGGACGACGGCTGGGCGGGATATGCGGAACGGTTTGCGTCGCGCGAAGGACAATTTATTTCGGCCAACAGCCTGGCGGCGTTGGGGAATGCGGCGCTGCGATACGAGCCGCGCTACGATCAATGCCGCTGCAGGGGCTTCTGGCCGAGGACGCGGCATGCGATCATGCGCAACTTTCTAACCTACAACCAAAGCGAGCGTGAACTGCGCCCGCAGTGGGGGTTGTACGGCGGATCGTTTGGTGGGGGAATGATTTCGACCGCGTGGAAGCCGCACCCGCGAAACGTTTTCGCAGAAGGAGGCCGGGCTGCGGCGGAGCAAGGCGGGTTTGGCGCGCTGCTGAATTTGTTCATCGAATTCTCGACCGACATCAACCGCAAGATGGGGTCGAAGAGACGGTAAGAGTTCCCCGGTTGCCCGCAGTCGAGTTTCCCTGATTTTCACTTACACCGACGGCTTGCGCGTAATCTGCGCGACCACACTTCCGAGAGTCAGGAGCGACATCAGGGAGATGATCCCGAGCGAAATTACGCAATAGATACACCAGACGCCGAGGGTGTTGGCTTCAATGTTGGCGAGGTACAGCGAATAGGCGAGTCCGGCGAAGGTTGGAACGAGCAACAAGCGGTAAGAGCGCAGGAATGCGAGCGCGCCCATGAGAATGTATCCGGCGATGCCGAGGGCGGCTACGGGAATCCCGAAGCGCACGACGGCGAAGGGGCTGTGGTTGACTACGCCACAATCCCAGTGCTCATTGATGCTGCAGGGAGAATCGCCGTAGGTGCGGTAGTGTTCGTGCAGGGCGAGAGATGAAACGATCACGCCAAGGACCGCCAGAACCAGAAGCAGGTATTTCATGCAATTCCCCGTTCGTATGATACTTCGAGTACATTCGTTCACGGCTTCTGCGTTCCGACCCGGGAAAGCTCTTAACCGCAGAGATCGCTGAGAGAAGCCGCGTAGGACGCTGAGAAAATCCTTTGGCAACTTTAGCCCTTAGGGTGGCGAAAATCCGCTGGCCGCATTTATCGCATGGTTCATTAAATCAGAAATCTGCCAGTCACCACCGTGATACCACTCGACAATCTTGCCGTCCGGGCCAATCACGGCTGTGCTGAGGTTGTGAGTGATCAGGCCACCCTCGGGTTTGACCGTGAGTGCGAAGAAGTCGGCGATCTTTGGCAGATCAGCAGG
>Ga0210399_10000891_pt1 | contig 23527 bp, 20 predicted proteins | sample IncBWC14MmetaG_FD_150865 | JGI IMG/M metagenome (GOLD analysis project Ga0210399, IMG submission 150865) | Forest soil microbial communities from Barre Woods Harvard Forest LTER site, Petersham, Massachusetts, United States - Inc-BW-C-14-M | ecosystem: Environmental > Terrestrial > Soil >... | reverse complement strand
CATCCGCCCCGGCGCGTTCCTGGGCGGCGCCATGAACCTCGACGGCGCGGCGGCGCGGCGCGCCTTCGAGCCATTGGCGACGCGCTTCGATCTCAGCATCGAGCAGGCCGCCGCTTCGGCGCTGCAGCTCGCCGATGCCAACATCGTGCGCGCCATCCAGCTCGTCTCGACCGAGCGCGGCCGCGATCCGCGCGACTACGCGCTGGTGTCGTTCGGCGGCGCGGGGCCCTTGCATGCCGCGCGCATCGCCGAGGAGCTTGGCATCTCCACGATCGTCGTGCCGCCCAATGCCGGCGTGATCTCGGCCTACGGGCTGGTCGCCTCGGACTACACCAAGTTCGACGCCGTCACGCGCAAGATGAAGCTCGACGAAGCGGCGGCCAAAGAAGCGGGCCGCGTCTTCGGCGAAATGCGCACACGACTGGCCAATCAGTTTGCCGACATGAAGTTGCCCGGCGATCTTCTCTACACCCACACGCTCGACATGCGCTTCGTCGGCCAGGCCTTCGAGGTCGGCGTGGAGATTCCCGCCGACCGGCTGGGCTCGCTCGACGCTGCCTATCTCGCCGAGCTGTTCGCCGACGCCCATCATCGCACCTTCATGCACGGCGCCACCCTCGACCGTCCGGTGGAGATCGTGACCTTGCGGGTCGGCGCCACCCTGCCGATCGGCGCGGCGCCGCGGCTTGACCGCGAAACGCTGGCCGCGCGCGAACCCGGGAGGACGAAAATCTTCCACGGCGACGCCTGGATCGACTGCGACCGCTTCACCGCCGAGGCGTTGAGCGCGGGCCAGAAGATCGCAGGCCCTGCCGTCATCGAAGGCTACACCGCCACGACGTGGGTGCCGCCCGGCTGGACAGCCGCGCTCGACCCGGCGGACAATCTGATCTTGTCCAGAGCTTGAGGGCGGAGATCACCATGACCGAGCTCAGTCCCATCGACTATGCCGTGATCAGCCAGGCGCTGATCGCCTCGGCGCGCGAGATGGGCGTGAAGCTGATCCGCTCGGCCTATTCGACCATCCTGCGGGAGGCGCGCGACGGCTCGGCCGGTCTGATGGATCGAAACGGCAACACGGTGGCGCAGGCCGAGCTCATTCCCATGCAGCTGGGTCCGATCGGCGAGACCCTGCGCGCCTGCCTGAGGCGCCACCCCGTCGAGACGCTGAAGGAAGGCGACTTTCTGATCAACAACGACCCGTTCGAGGGCGGCCAGCACATCCCGGACGTGTTCATCTTCACACCGATCTTCGTCGGCGGCCGGGTCGTGGGCTTCGGCGCCTCGGTGGCGCATCATCTCGATCTCGGCGGCGGCGCGCCCGGCCTCAACATCCACGCCTCGGACGTCTACCAGGAAGGCATCCGCTTCCCGCCCTCACGCTACAGTTTTAAGCACGACTGGAACGGCGGCGCCTTCGAGCGCCTGGTGACCGCCAACGTGCGCGTGCCCGACCTCACGATCGGCGACTTCAACGCCCAGTTCGCCGCCAATGCGATCGGCGTGTTGCGCGTAAGACAGCTTTGCGAGCGTTACGGCGCCGACAAGGTCGAAGCGGCGATGGCCGAGATGCAGGACTATTCCGAGCGTCGCGTGCGCGCCGCCATCGCCCAGGCGCCCAAGGGCACCTTCTACGGCGAGGATGCGGTCGACGACGATGGGCTCACCGACGATCCGCTGGTGGTGAAGGCCAAGATCACCATCGCCGAGGATTCCGTCGAGATCGATTTCGAGGGCACCTGCGCGCAGGTCAAGCGCAACCTCAACTGCCCCTACTCCAGCACGCTCTCGGCGGCGCTGAGCTGCGTGAAGTCGGTGCTGACCAGCCCGGACATTCCCTACAACGAGGGCATGGCGCGGCCGATCACGATCAAGGTGCCGTACGGCTCGCTGCTCAACCCGCGGCCGCCGGCGCCGGTGCGGGCGCGCATGATCCCGGCCTATCGCGTGTTCAACGCGGTGATGAAGGCGCTGGCGCAGGCGCTGCCCGACAAGGTGATCGCCACCGGCTTCGACTGCACGACGGCGTTTTGCCTGAGCCGCCTCGGGGAGAACGGCTATAGCGTCTACCTGGAGATCTTCGGCGGCGGCTACGGCGCCTCGAAGGGCGTCGACGGCTGCGACGCCGTCGATTCGCCGCTCAGCAACTGCTCCAACGCGCCGGTCGAATCGCTCGACATCGACTACGACTTCTTCCGCATCGTCGGCTATGAGCTGGCGCCCGATTCATTCGGCCTAGGCGCACGGCGCGGCGGCGCGGGCTTCACCCGCCGCTGCGAGATCCTGAAAGACGACGTGCAGCTGGCGATCTATTCCGACCGCTTCCGCCTCGCGCCCGAGGGCCTGCTGGGCGGCGAGCCCGGCCAGCGCGGCTACTGCCGCGTCCACCGCGCCAACGGCACGGTCGAGGAGCTGAAGAGCAAGGCCGCCGTCGATCTCGCCAAGGGCGATGTCGTCGAGATGTTCGTGGGCGGCGGCGGCGGATTCGGCCGGATTTTGGAGCGGCCCGACGCCATGATCGACCGCGACCTCGCCGACGGTCTGCTGACGCGCGATCCCAGGGCGGCGCGGAAGCTCGCGGCGGAGTAGGCGCTACGCCGCTTTCTTCCTGGGCCTGGAACGTACAGAAGGACGCAGGGCACGAATCACTGCCTGAGGTTCACTGGCAATAACCGCCAGAAGAACGCGTGCCGGCCCGTCGGCCATCACCCTTCCCTGCTCCCAGTTGCGCACGGTCGCGACGCTGAACCCAAAGCGATTGGCAAATTCGGCCTGACTGAGCTTCAGGCGCCGCCGCAAAGTGGCGACGTTGGGCATTGGAGGGACCAGCTGCGCCTCGGTCGCGCCGTCAAACGACACTATGCTGTCGGGATCATCCAGCGCATTGCGTTCGATCTCTTCATCGGTCATCCCCTTTACACGCTTCCAGTCGATCCGCTTCCACGCCTTGCGCATCTGCTCAGGAGTCACCTTCAGGCGGACGAACTTGGCCGCGCCTGGCCTTCCAGAAGCGGTCCCTTTCTTCATGTCGCGCTCTCCTCACGGATATGATCCGCGCGACATCGTCGCGCAGGGTAAATACACAGGTGAATTCGACCCCATCCAGCAAACCGACCGCGATGTACCGAACCTCGCCATGGCCCAAACGCGGACTGATCCATTGGGCAGCTGGGGTCGCAAAGATCAGCGATGCTGCGTCAAGACCAATCCCGTGCTTCTCTTGGTTGATTCGGTCCTTTGCGGGATCGAACTCGATCTCCATCGGCAGGAATTATACGCTATAAGCGTCTATACGCAAATAGCGTAGGATCCCCCTAGTACGTCTTGTACCCCAGGAACTTGCCCGACATGCCGATCTTGACCCGGTCGCCCTTCTGGTCGGGCTGGCGCTCCAGGGTCATGTCGAAGTCGATGGCGCTCATGATGCCGTCGCCGAATTCCTCCTGGATCAGCTCCTTCCAGGTCGTGCCGTAGACCTGCACCAGCTCGTAGAAGCGGTAGATCAGCGGGTCGGTCGGCGGCACCTGGGGCAGCGAGCCGCGGCACGGCACCTCCTGCAGGAGCAGCGTCTCCTCCTTGCCCAGCCCGAACAGCTTGGCGGCCTTGGTCGCCTGCTCCTTGGTCATCTTCATCTGGCCCATGCAGGCCGCGGTGATGATGATCTTCGAGGCGCCGCCGATCTTCTTGGCGATCTCCTCCCAGGTGAGCTCCTTCAGGCGCTTGGCCGTGAGGATCTTTTCCGTGACTTCTGCCCGTTTCATTGCTGTCTCCCGTCTTCCGTCTTCAAATGCGTGTGCCTGAACGGCACGATCTCGGCCGGCGGATTGACCGCCGCCAGCCCCGGCTTCACCAGTTTCACGCGCCGCGGATCGTAGCCCGCCCCGGCGATCTCCTGGTCGAACGCCCGGGAGCGGTTGACCAGGAACTCCACGAGGTGGTTGCGGATGGCGTAGTACTGCGGATGGCGATGCAGGTCGTTCCGGTGCCGCTCGTTCCGCGGCATGGTGTTGACCACGATCTCGGCGATCTTCGCGCCCGGCCCGTTGGTCATCAGTACGATCCGGTCGGCCAGCAGGATCGCTTCGTCGACGTCGTGGGTGATCATGAACACCGTCTGCCTGGTGGCGGCGCAGATGCGCAGCACCTCGTCCTGCAGCATGCCGCGGGTCAACGCATCGAGGGCGCTGAACGGCTCGTCCATCAGCAGCATCTTGGGCTCGATGGAAAGCGCGCGGGCGATGCCGACCCGCTGCTTCATGCCGCCCGAGAGCTGCGACGGCTTCTTGATCTCGGCGCCCTGCAGCCCGACCAGATCGATGAAACGGCGCGCATGGCCCTGCACCCGGGCGCGGTCCCAGGCCGGCCAGCGCGAGGCGACGGCAAAGGCGATGTTGCCCATCACCGACAGCCAGGGCAGCAGGGCATGGCCCTGGAAGATCACGGCGCGGTCGAGGCTCGGCCCATCGATCTCGCGGTTGTCGACGATGACGGCGCCCTCGCTCGGCTGGTCGAGGCCGGCCAGCACGTTCAGGATCGTGGTCTTGCCGCAGCCGGAATGGCCGATCAGGCAGACGAACTCGCCGCGATCGACGCCGAACCAGATGTTCTCGAAGACCGCCGGCTGGGCGCTGTCGCCGAAGCGGCGCGCCAGGCCCTCGACACTGATCAGCGGGCGTTCCATGCGACCTACTCCGGGTAGGTCACGAGCTTGGTGAGCCACGCCAGGCCCTGGTCGAGCAGCAGGCCGACCAGGCCGATCAGCAGGATGGCGGTCACGATGTTGGCGATCGAGAGGTTGTTCCACTCGTTCCACACGAAGTAGCCGATGCCGGTGCCGCCCACCAGCATCTCGGCGGCCACGATCACCAGCCAGGCGATGCCGATGGAAATCCTCATGCCGGTCATGATGGTGGGCGCCGCTGCCGGCAGGATGACCCTGAAGGCGGTGCGCAACGGACCGACCTCGAGCGTGCGCGCCACGTTCAGCCATTCGCGACGCACGCTCGCCACGCCGAACGCGGTGTTGATCAGCATCGGCCAGATCGAGCAGATGAAGATCACGAAGATCGAGGAGATGGCGCTGTCCTTGATGGTGTAGAGCGCAAGCGGCATCCAGGCGAGCGGCGACACCGGCTTGAGGATCTGGATGAAAGGGTCGAGCGCGCGATAGACCAGCGGCGACATGCCGATCAGGAAGCCGAACGGCACGGCCACCAGCGCCGCCAGGGCGAAGCCCAGCAGCACGCGGCCGAGCGAATAGGCGAGCTGGATGCCGATGCCCTTGTCGTTGCTGCCGCGCACGTAGAACGGATCGCTGAGGTGTTTGAAAATCGTGGCGCCGATATCGGCCGGCGTCGGCATGGCCGACTTCGAGCCGCCGGCCGCGGCGGCGCCGACCAGCTTGGCGTATTCCGGATCCATCGCCGCGCCGCTGCCGGCTGTCGGCATGGTGGCGACCTGCCAGACCGCCACGATGCCGACGAAGATCAGCAGGGACAGCGCCGCCGCCCGCAATCCCAGCGAATTTCTCACCGACGGCACGCCCTCAGCTCCGCTTGATGGCGAAGCTGTTGACGTATTGGTCGGGCTTGGCGGGATCGAAGGGCTTGCCCATCACCACGATCGTCTTCTTGACCGGATCGGGCGGCGCCAGCCCCATCTCCTTCATCATCGCGGCGGTATCGGTGGCGAGGAAGACCTCCGAGGCCACCTTGGCGTAGTCGACATCGGCCTTGAGCTGCCCCCAGCGCTTCATCTGGGTCAGGATCCAGATCGCGAACTGGTTCCACGGGAAGGGATCGAAGTCGATGCGGTTAGGGTCCTTCTTCACCGAACCCAGGCCGTCGGCATAGGTGCCGGTCAGGATCTGCTCGAGCACGGTCTCGGGCTGGTTGAGGTAGTTCTGCGGCGCGATCGCCTTGGCGATCTCCTTGCGGTTCTCGGCCTTGGACGCGAACGTCGTGGCCTCGATGATCGCCTTCAGGAGCGCGCGATAGGCGTTGGGATTCTGGCCGGCGAATTCCTTGCTGACGGCGAAGGCGCAGCACGGATGGCCGTCCCACAGTTCCTTGGTGAGGAGATGGATGAAGCCCACGCCGTCATAGACCGCCCGCTGGTTGAACGGGTCGGGCCCGAGATAGCCGTCGATATTGTCGGCGCGCAGATTGGCGACCATCTCAGGCGGCGGCACCGAGCGGATCGAGATGTCCTTGTCGGGATCGAGCCCGTGCTCGGCCACGTAGTAGCGCAGCAGGTAGTTGTGCATCGAGTAGTCGAACGGCACGGCGAACTTGAAGCCCTTCCAGTCCTTGGGGTCGCGCTTGTCCTTGTGCTTCATCGCCAGGGTGATCGCCTGGCCGTTGATGTTCTCGATCGCCGGGATGGTCCACGGCACCGGGTTCGAGCCGACGCCCAGCGAGATGGCGAGCGGCATGGGCGAGAGCATGTGCGAGGCGTCGTATTCCTTGGCCAGCGACTTGTCGCGGATGACCGCCCAGCCCGCCGTCTTCACCACTTCGACGTCGAGCCCGTGCTTGGCATAGAAGCCCATCGGGTGGGCCATGATGATGGGCGTGGCGCAGGTGATGGGGATGAAGCCCACCTTGAGATCCTTCTTCTCCGGCGCACCGCCCTGGGCGAAGGCCTCGCGCGCGGCCGCGAGCGGCAGCACGGAGGAAATCGCGGCCATCGCCGTGGCGGCGCCGACCGTCTTCAGGAACAGGCGGCGCTGGGCGTCGACCGGGAAGACGGCGCGCAGGACCGCGGCATCGACGACCCGGTTCCACCGCGCCCCCTCGCCCGCCGGCACCGCCGTCAGTCGGCCATGCTCCGGCGCCGGATGATTGCCGCCGCAACGGCAGCGCCGGCCGAGCCGGGATTGGGGATCGAAGGGATCCTTGAACATCGACGAGCCTCCTGTTTGACGCGCTGCTGGCGAGCGCTTCGGGGCCATCGAACGCAAGGCGTATGCCAAGGGCTTCGAACGCTGCGCGATAGGGAAGATCCGCAGGCCCAACCAAATATGCCCAGAAAGTCGGCAATTCAGCGCGATTCGGCCTGCGAAATTCTGCGACTCGAATCTTAGCGCTGGGGATTAAATTTATGGAATCGCTGACTCTTTCCCCGATTTCCGCTCGATTTCTTATTGCGTCCCGACTCACCCTTATGGCACTCTATTGCTTGTGGGTTGTTGGGTGCCCACCACGATATGTCGGCCACCCGCCTCCAAGAATGGTTTCATGAGGAACCGCAAGGCGGAATGGTTGGGGAGTGGGTCGATGGCGTTATCGCGACATGAGCGGACCAGACGGAAAGCCGATCTCAACCCGCTCGAGATGATCGAAAAGGTCGTCTCCGCCAACGACTGGCCTTTCGATCGCACATCGGACCGCGAGATCGCCGTCGAAGTCGCCGGCCGCTGGTGCGACTACCGCATGTTCTTCAGCTGGCGCGACGACGTCGAGGCCCTGCATTTCACCTGCGCCTACGATGTCCGCATTCCGAGCGAGCGCCATACCGACATCCACGTCCTGCTGGCGCTGATCAACGAGAAGATGTGGCTGGGCCACTTCGATCTGTGGACCGACGAAGGCCTGCCGATGTTCCGCCACGCCATCCCGCTGCGCGGCACCGCAGGCCTGATGCCCGAGCAGCTGAACGACCTCGTCGAGGTCGCGATCAGCGAAAGCGAACGCTTCTATCCCGCCTTTCAATACGTCGTATGGGCCGGCAAGACCCCCGCCGACGCGCTCACCGCCTCGATCCTGGAGACGGTCGGCGAAGCCTGACCCGGAAAAGAACCGTCCGACGCCCCCTCTCGTAAAAGTATAAGAAAAAGTCTCGTATCGTTCGGATTGTTCTCAGCGGCGCCGGTCCTCAAAGACCGGCGCCGCGCCCATTTTGCGGTCGCGCCCATTCTTCGGCTGCCATCGGCCGGCTATAACCCTCGCCCAATGAACACTCTCCTGATCCCCTATCCCGAGATCGACCCGGTGCTGGTCCAGCTCGGGCCCTTCGCCATCCGCTGGTATGCGCTGGCTTACATCGCGGGCCTCGTCATCGGCTGGCAGATCATGCGGCGCGTCTGCGAGCAGCCGCCCAAGCTGCTCTCGCCGGTCAAGATCGACGACTTCCTGCTGTGGGCCGCCCTTGGCGTCATCCTGGGCGGCCGGCTGGGCTACGTACTGTTCTACAAGCCGCTATTCTACGCCGCCAACCCGCTCGCCATCCTGACCCTGTGGGAAGGCGGCATGTCGTTCCATGGCGGGCTTTTGGGCGTCGTCGTCGCCATCCTGGCCTTCGCCCGGCGCAACAAGGTCGACCCGTTCATGTTGTCGGACCTGGTGGCCCTCGTGGTGCCGATCGGCCTGTTCTTCGGCCGGCTGGCCAACTTCATCAACGGCGAGCTGTGGGGCCGCGTCACCGACGTGCCGTGGGCCATGATCTTTCCGCGCGGCGGCCCGCTGCCGCGCCATCCCAGCCAGCTCTATCAGGCGTTCTTCGAGGGCGTGGTGGTGTTGCTCGTGCTCCTGGCCGTGTGGCGTCTCACCGACGGCCGGCGTCGGCCCGGCCTGCTGACCGGCGTGTTCTGCGTCGGCTACGGCGTGGCCCGCATCGTCGGCGAATTGTTCCGCGAGCCCGATGCCCATCTCGGCTACCTCGTGGGACAATGGCTCACCATGGGCATGTTGCTGTCGGTTCCCGTGCTGGCCTTCGGCGGCTGGCTGATCGCCCGGGCGTATCGGCGACCCGCCTTGTCGTGATCCCCCGTAGCGCGAGCCCTTGGCCGTGACCACGGAGCTCGGCCGACTGATCGCAAGGCGCATCGCGCTCACCGGCCCGATCTCGATCGCCGACTTCATGGCCGAAGCGCTCGGCCACCCCCACCTCGGTTACTATCGTCACGCGCTGCCGGTGGGCGCGGCCGGCGATTTCACGACGGCGCCGGAAATCTCCCAGATGTTCGGCGAGCTTTTCGGCGCCTGGCTGGCCGAGCGCTGGCTGGCGATGGGCCGGCCGCGGCCGGTGCGCCTGGTCGAGCTGGGCCCCGGCCGCGGCACCCTGATGGCCGATGCACTGCGCGCCACGCGCGGCATCGCAGGCTTCCATGCCGCGATCGACCTTCATCTGGTCGAGATCAACGACCGGCTGCAGGCTTTGCAGCGGATGGCGCTCGGCGATGTCGCCGCGACCTGGCACGCCCGCCTCGAGGACGTGCCAACCGGTCCGATGCTGCTGGTCGCCAACGAGTTCTTCGACGCCCTGCCGGTGCGCCAGTTCGAGAAGACATCGCGCGGTTGGGTCGAGCGCATGGTCGGGCTGCAAGACGACGGCGAGACCCTGCGTTTAGCGCTCGCGCCCGGGGTGACGCCCTATGCCTCGGTGTTGGCCGATGCACCGGCCGGCGCGCAGGCGGAAATCTCCGAGGCGGGCCGCGCCGTCGCCGCCGCGATCGGTGCGCGACTGCGCCGGGACGGCGGCTGGGCGCTGATCGTCGACTATGGCTACGAGGGCGGGACTCACGGCGCCTCGCTGCAGGCCGTACGCGGGCATCGCCGCGCGAACGTGCTCGAGCGGCCCGGCGAGACCGACCTGAGCGCGCATGTCGACCTCCAAGCCCTCGCCCAGGCCACCGGCATGCCGACCTTCGGGCCGGTCGGCCAGGGCGAGTTTCTGCAGCGTCTGGGCATCATGCAGCGTGCAGAGACCTTGAAATCCCGCGCCGGCGAGGCCGGGCGCCGCGCCATCGACGCGGCATTGGCGCGCTTGATCGGGCCCGACCAAATGGGCACCCTGTTCCGCGTCCTGGCCGTGGGCGACAGCAGAAGCGCCGCGCCGGCCGGGTTTCCCGACGGCCCCTCGGACGCGACATGATCCAGGCTACAACGCTTGCCGAGCTCGACGGCGTGCAGCATCGCTTCTTCACCCGCCGCGGCGGCGTGAGCGCCGGGCTCTATTCGTCGCTCAATTGCGGCTATGGCTCGGGCGATCAGCCCGACAACGTGCGGGAAAACCGCCGCCGCGCCGCAGCGACGTTCGATCTCGGCGAGGGCGCGCTTTTGACGGTGCATCAGATCCATTCGACCGAGGTGCTCGCCGTCGCCGAGCAGCGCTGGCGCTCGCCCGGCGCGCCCAAGGCGGACGCGCTGGTGACCGACCGGCCAGGCGTCGTGCTGGGCGTGCTGGCGGCCGATTGCGCGCCGGTGCTGTTGGCCGACCCGGGCGCCGGCGTGATCGGCGCCGCCCATGCCGGCTGGAAAGGCGCGCTGGGAGGCGTCGTCGACAGCACGATCGCCGCCATGGAGCGGCTGGGCGCCAAACGCGAAAGGATGCGGGCCGCGATCGGCCCCTGCATCGGTCGCGACTCCTACGAGGTCGGCCCCGAATTCCCCGCGCCGTTCCTGGCGCAGGACGAAGCCAACGGCAGCTTCTTTCGCAAGGCGCCGCGCGCCGGCCACTTCCTGTTCGATCTCGCGGGCTACCTGGCGCATCGCATCGCGCGCCTCGGCGTCGCGGCGCAGGCCACGGGCCACGACACGCTGGCGGCGCGCGACGATTTCTTCAGCTACCGCCGCAACACGCTCAAGGGTGTGCGCGATTACGGCCGGGGACTGTCGGCGATAACCCTCAGAGCCTGACGTGCCCTATCTGATCATCCTGGTATTCGTCTGCCTGCTCGGCGTGATCGCAACGTGTGCGATGCTATGAGGCGTCCCGTTGCGACGCTCCTCTGCCTTTTGACGTTGGCGGCATGCGGCCAGCCGCCCCGGCCATTCGAGCACGACGACAGTGAGGCGCCGGTCCGGCAAATGCCGCAGGACAAGGTCGAGCTGGCGATCGCACCGCCCAAGTACATGCTGCCGGCAATGGCGAACCGGGTGGCGGCGGCGCTCGCCATCGAGCTGCAGTCCTACGGCATCGTGGCCGCGGTCCAGCCGGCGGCGGCACCGATCCAGCTGAGCGGCACGATGAGCACACGCGATGCAGAGTCCGGCATCGAGATCCAGATCGACTGGCGCATCGACGGCGCGCCCAAATCCCAGGAACCCGCCACCAGCAAGACGCGCGCGCGACCGGAGGATTATGCCGAGGCGAGCGAGCGGCTGGTGTCGCGCATCGCCCAGCAGGCCGCCCCGCGCGTGGCGACGCTGATCGGCAAGCCACCGACATACCAGGCGCGCTCGCCCGGCCAGGTCGCCGCCGGCATGAGCGTGCCGGAGGAGCCGCCCCCTGACGTCGCGACGGCGATGGCATCGGCGAACGTGCCGGGTTCGGCACCGACGCCGGCGTCGCAACAGCAGCCGCAGGTCAAGGTGATGGTGGCGGAAGTGACCGGCGCGCCGTCCGACGGCAACCGGCAGCTCTACTCCGGCATGCGGCGCGCCCTGGGGTCGAGCAAGATCGTCATCGTCGACGCCGGCGGCCCCGATGTCTTCACCGTGGTCGGCAAGGTGAGCCTGACGCCGATCGACGAACAGAAGGGCCAGCTCGTCGTCAAATGGCTGCTCAAGGATCCCGCCGGCAAGAATGTCGGCGACCTCGAGCAGGCCAATCCGGTGCCGCTTGCCGCCGCCAAGGGCTCATGGGCGGGCTTTGGCGACATCGTCGCCACCGCGGCGTCCGAGGGCGTGCTCGAACTCCTGGAAAAAGCGATCAATCGGCCGCATTAGAGCAGCGCCCGATCGCAGGGAACCGCCTGCGGTTCCCTGCGATCGGGGGAAGCTGCTCTAGATTCTAAAGATTCTAGAGCACGACCTCCCGCCCGACTGATTCCAGTCGGGCGGGACGTGCTCCAGGCTTATGTGCGCGCGACCTGAATCGGCTTGTCAGAGGGGGGCCTTCGGCTGCTACTGTCCGCGGACAGCGGCTCGATTCTTGCAAAGAAGCCCGCGCAATAGGGAGTGTGGTGTTTCATGTTCGATTTCAGGAAGTCGTTTGCGACCTTCGTAGCGGCTGCCAGCGTCGCCGGCCTGCTGGGCGCGGCGCCGACAGAGGCGCAGACGCTCAAGGTCGTGATGCATTCGGACCTAAAGATCCTCGATCCGATCTGGACCACCGCCTACATCCAGCGCAATCACGGCTACATGGTGTGGGACACGCTTTTCGCGATGGACGAAAAGTTCGATGTGAAGCCCCAGATGGTCGACAAGTACGATGTCTCGGCCGACAAGCTCACCTGGACCTTCACCCTGCGCGACGGCCTGGAATGGCATGACGGCAAGCCCGTCACCTCGGAAGACTGCATCGCCTCGATCAAGCGTTGGGCGGCCAGGGATTCGATGGGCCAGAAGATGATGGACTCGGTGCTGGATTTCGAGATCGTCGATCCCAAGACCTTCAAGATGAAGATGAAGGAGCCGTACGGCCTGGTGCTCCAGTCGCTCGGCAAGCCGTCGTCCAACGTGCCCTTCATGATGCCCAAGCGTGTCGCCGAAACCGATCCCATGCAGCAGATCAAGGTCGAGGATGTGATCGGATCCGGTCCGTTCATCTTCAAGGCCGACGAGTGGAAGCCGGGCGAGAAGACAGTCTACGTCAAGAACCCCAAATACAAGCCGCGCCCCGAGCCGCCGTCGGGCCTGGCCGGCGGCAAGGTCGTCAAGGTCGATCGGGTCGAGTGGATCGCGATGCCCGACGCGCAGACCCAAATCGCCGCCCTTCAGAACGGCGAGATCGACATGATCGAGGCGCCCGGGCACGACCTGCTGCCGCTGCTCGCCCAGGATAAGAACATCAAGCTGTTCAATGGCAACCCGACCGGCAACCAGTACACCTTCCGCTTCAACAGCACCGCCAAGCCATTCGACAATCCGAAGATTCGCCACGCGGTGTTCGTCGCCTTCAACCAGGAGGATTTCCTCAAGGCCACGATCGGTGACCCCAAATACTACAAGCTCTGCAAGGCGCCGTTCGTCTGCGGCACGCCGCTGGCCAGCGACGCCGGCATGGCCGACGTGCTGGATGCCAACACGGCCAAGGCCAAGCAGCTCCTCCAGGAAGCGGGCTACGACGGCACTCCGATCGTATTGATGCAGTCGACCGACCTGCCGGTGTTGACCAACCTCGCGCCCGTCGCCAAGGCGCTGATGGAGCGCGCCGGCTTCAAGGTCGACCTGGTGTCGATGGACTGGCAGACGCTGGTCGCCCGCCGCACCAAGAAGGACCCGCCGGACAAGGGCGGCTGGCATGCCTTCCTCACTTCGTGGGTGGCGGCCGATATCCTGAACCCGGTGATGGCCGGCTTCTTCAACGCCGGGTGCGACAAGGCCATGTTCGGCTGGCCTTGCGATCCGACCATCGAGAAGTTCCGCGACCAGTTCGCCAAGGAATCCGACCCGGCGAAGCAGAAAGCCATTGTCGAGGACTTGCAGAAGTACTGGGTGCTGAACCCGACTCACATCAATCTCGGCCAGTGGTATCAACCGTCCGCCATGCGCACCAGCCTCGACGGCGCCGTTGTGGCGCCGGTACCGGTGTTCTGGAACATGACCAAGAAGTAGGGATCGCGCGCGGGGCCCGGGCCCCGCGCCCATCGATGAAGGCGGACCCGGGGACCGCCTTCTTCCATGGGAAGGAAACCTTTCAGGGGGCGTTTATGAAATTGGTCATGAGGCGGACACTCGCGGCGATCGCCGCCGGCGCGGCACTGGCTGCGACCGGTCCTGCGTGGGCGCAGGGCAAGGTCTTGAAGTTCGTGCAGAACGGCAACCTGACGATCCTCGACCCGATCTGGACGACGGCCTACGTCACGCGCAACCACGGCTACTTCATCTACGACACGCTGTTCTCTTCGGACGAGAACAACGAGGTGAAGCCGCAGATGGTCGACAAGTACGACGTATCGGCCGACAAGACGGTCTGGACCTTCACCCTGCGCGACGGGCTGGAGTGGCACGACGGAACGCCGGTCACGTCGGAGGACTGCATCGCCTCGATCAAGCGCTGGGGCGCGCGCGACGCCATGGGTCTCAAGCTCATGGACTTCGTGAAGGACTTCAAGGCAGTCGACGCCAAGACCTTCCAGATGATTCTGAAGGAGCCGTACGGCCTGGTGCTGGCGTCGCTCGGCAAGCCGTCCTCCAACGTGCCCTTCATGATGCCCAAGAAGGTCGCCGAGACCGATCCGTTCAAGCAGATCGACAGCCAGATCGGCTCCGGGCCGTTCATCTACGTCAACGCCGAGTCCAAGCCCGGCGAGAAGCACGTCTACATCAGGAATCCCAAATACAAGCCGCGTTCGGAACCCGCCTCGGGCCTGGCCGGCGGCAAGGTCGTCAAGGTCGACCGGGTCGAGATCATCGAGATGCCCGACCCGCAGCAGCAGGTGAATGCCCTGATCAATGGCGAGATCGACCTGATCGAGCAGCCGCCGCACGACCTGATTCCGCTGCTGAAGAAGGAAAAGGACGTGAAGCTGTTCGACTGGAACCCGCTCGGCCACCAGTTCATCATCCGCTTCAACACGCTGACCAAGCCGTTCGACAATCCCAAGATCCGCCTGGCCGCGCTCTATTCGATGCGCCAGGAGGATTATCTCAAGGCGACCGTCGGCGAGCCCGAATACTACAAGGTCTGCACCGCCGCCTTCATCTGCGGTACGCCCAACGCCTTCGACGTGCCGGGCGGCCTGCTGGTCAAGCCGGACTTCGAGAAGTCGAAGGCATTGCTCAAGGAGGCAGGCTACGACGGCACGCCGGTCGTGCTGATGCAGTCGACGACCCTGCCGGTGCTCACCAACACGGCGCCGGTGACCAAGCAGCTGCTCGAGCAGGGCGGCTTCAAGGTCGACATGCAGTCGATGGACTGGCAGACGCTGGTCACGCGTCGCACCAAGAAGGAACCGGCCAGCCAGGGCGGCTGGAACATCTTCCACACCTTCTCGGTCGCCGCCGACATCCTCAATCCGATCGCCGATTCCTACATGGTTGCCAACGGCGACAAGGCGTGGTTCGGCTGGCCGACCGATCCGGAGATGGAGAAATTGCGCGACGCCTATGCCAAGGAAACCGATCCGGCCAAGGCCAAGGAGCTTGCGCACGCGGTGCAAAACCGGGCGCTGGAGACCGCACAGTACGGCTGGATCGGCCAATGGTATGGCCCGGGCGCCATGCGCGCCAACGTCACCGGCTGGCTGAAGGCGCCGGTGCCGGTGATGTGGAACGTTGAGAAGAAATGATTGAGAAATCTTCGTTGAGGCTCTCCCCCTCCCTGCCTCCCCCGTCTGACGGGGGAGGTGCCCGAAGGGCGGAGGGGGAAGGCCTCACAAACGTATCCTGACGCTAAGAGGTCATTGGACCGTAAATGCTCGATTTCGTCGCCCGCCGCCTCGTCGCCATCATCCCCGTTCTTGCGGTGGTGGCGATCTTCGTCTTCCTCATGCTGCGGCTGACGCCGGGCGATCCGGCGGCGGTGATCGCCGGCGACAACGCGACCTCCGATCAGATCGACGCCATCCGCTCCAAGCTCGGGCTGAACGAGCCGATCTGGGCGCAGTTCGCCATCTGGATCGGCGACGTGCTGCGCGGCAATTTCGGCGAGAGCTTCTTCTTCAAGAAGACCGTGGCCGAGCTGATCGCCCAGAGGGTCGAGCCGACGCTCGCTCTGTCGATCTGCACCCTGATCATCGCCATCAGCATCGCCGTGCCGCTCGGCGTGCTCGCCGCCTGGAAGCACGGCTCGCTGGTCGACCGCTTCGTCATGGCCTTCTCGGTGCTGGGCTTCTCGGTGCCGTCCTTCGTCATCGGCTATTGCCTGATCTATGTCTTCGCCATCGAACTCGGCTGGCTGCCGGTGCAGGGCTATGTCCGCATCGGCGTGGATTTCTGGGGCTTCCTCGACCGCATGGTGCTGCCGTCGGCTACGCTGGGCATCATCTTCGTCGCGCTGATCGCCCGCATCACGCGCGCCAGCGTGCTGGAAGTGCTGAACGAGGACTACATCCGCACCGCCCGCGCCAAGGGCCTCTCCAACCGGGTCGTGCTGATGCGCCATGCGCTGCGCAATGCCGCGGTGCCCATCCTGACCGTGATCGGCATCGGTATCGCGCTGCTGATCGGCGGCTCGGTGGTGGTTGAAAGCGTTTTCGGCCTGCCGGGCCTCGGCCGGCTCACCGTCGAAGCGGTGCTGAGCCGCGACTTCCCGACCATCCAGGCCGTCATCCTGCTGTTCTCCGTCGTCTACGTGCTGATCAACCTGCTGATCGACATCAGCTACACCCTGTTCGACCCGAGGATCCGCTATTGAGCGCGATAATCGAAGACGTCGTCGACTCCGCCGCCATCGCGTCGGCCTCGACCAAGCGGCGGAGCCTGTGGGCTCTCGCCATCCGCAACTCGTCCGTCATCGTCGGCGGCTCCATCCTCTTGATCATGCTGGCGATCGCCATCCTGGCGCCGGTCCTGGGCACGGTGGATCCGACGCGCATCGATCCGGCGGCACGCAACAAGAAGCCCGGCACCGAGATCACCTTCCGCCTCGACGACGGCACCACCGTCAAGCGGGTCGTCCTCATGGGCACCGACAGCCTGGGTCGCGACGTCTACAGCCGCGTGATCTACGGCACACGGGTGTCGCTGGTGATCGGCGTCGCCGTCTCCGCCCTGGCCGTGGCGATCGGCCTCGTCATCGGCCTGATCTCGGGCTACATCCGCTGGCTCGACGGCATCATCATGCGCATCATGGACGGGCTGATGGCGATACCGGGCATATTGCTCGCCATCGCCCTGGTCTCGATCTGGCGCGCCGGCATCATCACCGTGATCTTCGCCATCGTCGTGCCCGACGTGCCGCGAGTCGTGCGCCTGGTGCGCTCCGTCGTGCTCTCGGTGCGCGAGGAGCCCTATGTCGAGGGCGCCATCTCGGTCGGCACGCCGACCTGGACCCTGATGTTCCGCCACATCCTGCCCAACACCGTGGCGCCCCTGATCGTGCAGGGCACCTTCATCGCCGCCGCCGCCATCCTGGTCGAGGCGATCCTGAGCTTTCTCGGCATCGGCATCCCGCCCGAGATTCCGACCTGGGGCAATATCATGGCCGAGGGCCGCACGCTGTTCCGCGTGTTCCCGCACAACATCCTCTATCCCGGCATCTTCCTGGCGTTCACCGTGCTGGCCATCAACATCATGGGCGACGGCCTCAGGGACACGCTCGATCCGAAGATGAGTAAAAAGGTCTGATGGTCGACAAGAAGCCCGTCCTCGAAGTCCGCAATCTGAGCGTTGCCCTGCCGACCGGCGCCGACCGCGTCCACGCGGTCGAAAAGGTGAGCTTCACGGTCAATCCCGGCGAGATCGTCTGCCTGGTGGGCGAATCCGGCTCGGGCAAGTCGGTGATCGCCTTCACTGTCATGGGCCTCTTGGCCAAGGCATTGAAGCCGACCTCGGGCGAGATCCTGCTCGAGGGCGAGAACGTGCTGGCCGCCGGCGAGACACGGCTCAGGGAACTGCGCTGCACGCGCATGTCGATGATCTTCCAGGAGCCGATGACGGCGCTCAATCCGGTCATGACCTGCGGCCAGCAGATCGACGAGGTGCTGGAGACCCACACCAAGCTCGACGCGGCCCAGCGCAAGGCCAAGATCATCGCCATCCTGACGCGCGTGAAGCTGCCGGAACCGGAGCGCGTCTACGCCTCCTACCCGCATCAGCTCTCGGGCGGCCAGCGCCAGCGCATCATGATCGCCATGGCGCTGGTGCTCGATCCCGTGCTGCTGATCGCCGACGAGCCGACGACGGCGCTCGACGTCACGACCCAGGCCGAGATCCTGAAGCTGATCGCCGAACTGCAGGAGGGCCAGGGCACCGGCGTGCTGTTCATCACCCACGATTTCGGCGTGGTCGCCGAGATCGCCCATCGCGTCGCCGTGCTGCGCTGGGGCGAACTGGTGGAGATGGGCCCGACCGAGCAGATCCTGTCGCGCCCGCGGCAGGCCTACACCAAAATGCTGATTTCGTCGGTGCCGTCGATCCATCCCGTGCATCGCGGCGTGCGCAAGGACGGCATCACCGTGCTGCGCACCGAGAAGCTCGGCAAGACCTACAGCGGCAATGCCTTCTTCCAGAAGGCGCGGGTCGTGAAAGCCGCGGTCGATGTCGATCTCGACATCCGCCGCGGCGAAACGCTGGGCATCGTGGGCGAATCGGGCTCGGGCAAGTCGACGGTGGCGCGCTGCATCGCCCGGCTGATCGACCCGACCGAAGGCAAGGTTTTCCTGGGCGACACCGAGATCGCCACCATGACGGCCGGCAAGCTCAGGCCCCATCGCCGGCGGGTGCAGATCGTCTTCCAGGACCCCTATCGTTCGATGAACCCGCGCATCACGATCGGCGAGTCGATCATCGAGGGGCCGATGAATTTCGGCCTCAAGCGCGACGAAGCTCTCGCGCGGGCCAGTAAGCTGATGGAGACGGTGCGGCTCGATCCCAATTCGCTCGACCGCTATCCGCACCAGTTCTCGGGCGGCCAGCGCCAGCGCATCTGCATCGCCCGCGCGCTCGCCATGGAGCCCGAGCTGCTGATCGCCGACGAGGCGGTGTCGGCGCTCGACGTCTCGGTGCAGAAGCAGGTGCTGGAGCTGCTCGACGAGATCCGCCAGCGGCTGAACCTCGCCGTGCTGTTCATCACCCACGACCTGCGCGTGGCCGCGCAGATCTGCGACTATGTCGCCGTGATGAGCAAGGGCCGCGTCGTCGAATACGGCTCGGCCGAGCAGGTCTTCGGCGCCCCGCGCGACGACTACACCAAGGCGCTGTTCGCCGCCGCGCCGGGCCGCAATTGGGAGTTCGGCAAGTTCGCCGCGGCCTGATTTGAGCCGGCCCCGATTTGAGGCAATCGACCGGAGCGTGCTAGGCTCCGTTACCACAAGGAAAAGGCCCAAGAGGCAGTCGCTGCCGCGCCTCCCCCTGACCCGGCACCGGACCAAACGGTGAAACCGTGTCTACGGGAGGATCCAATGGCAGACAGCGTCTACAAAGTGGTCGAGGTCGTCGGCACCAGCACCGAGTCTTGGGAAAGGGCGGCACGCACGGCGGTGGAACGTGCCTCCAAGTCGCTGCGCGACCTGAGAGTCGCCGAGGTCGTCGAGCAGGACGTCGTGATCGAAAAGGGCAAGGTCACGTCCTACCGCACCAAACTCAAACTCTCCTTCAAGTACGAAGGCGGCGGCTGAGTTCTTGCCGGACCGCGGGCCTCCAGGTCCGCTCATAGTCTTCGTCTTCCAGCCCTCGGGCTTGTCGCTCGCACATCATCCATGAGCGGGTCTGGAGACCCGCGGTCCGGCAAGATAAAGTTGCGCATGTCCTCCGGCCTGCTCGAAGACGCCTCGTTCAACCAGTCGCCTGACTTCGGCGACGTCGACCTGTTCGGCGCCGACCGGCCGCTGGCCGACGCGGCCCAGCGCGCCGGGCTCGATCTCGCCGGTCTGTCGGCCTGCGGCAAGGACTATGGCGCGGCCGACACGCTCGATCTCGGCCGGGTCGCCAACGAGAATCCGCCCAGGCTCCACATCGTCGACGGCAAGGGCAACCGGATCGATTTCGTGGAATTCCATCCCGCCTATCACGCCTTGATGGCCAAGAGCATCGGCCACGGCATTCACGCCTCGGCGCATGACGGCAGCGACCAGCCGGCGCCGGTGTCGGCGCGGGCGGTGCGGCTCTATCTCGCCACCCAGGCCGAGAGCGGCCATATGTGCCCCATCACCATGACGCACGCCTGCATCGGCGCCTTGCGCTCCGAGCCGGCGCTGCTCGCCAGGTGGTTGCCCAAGATCCAGACCCGCATCTACGATCCGCGTCCAATGCCGTGGTGGGAGAAGACCGGCGTGACCCTGGGCATGGGCATGACCGAGCGCCAGGGCGGCACCGACGTGCGCGCCAACATCACCCAGGCGGTGCCGGCGGGCGATTACGTCGAGATCACCGGCCACAAATGGTTTATGTCGGCGCCGATGTGCGACGCCTTCCTGGTACTCGCCCAGGCGGGAGACAGACCCGAGGGAAGCGGCCTCACCTGCTATCTGATGCCGCGCTACCGGCCCGACGGCAGCCACAACGCGATCCGTTTCCAGCGCCTGAAGGACAAGCTCGGCAACAAGTCGAACGCCTCCTCGGAAGTCGAATTCCACGGCGCCTATGCCGAGCGAGTCGGGCCGGAGGGCGCGGGCGTGCGCACCATCATCGAGATGGTGAACCTCACGCGGCTCGACTGCGCCATCGCCTCGGCCGGCCAGATGCGCATCGCGCTCAGCCAGGCGCTCAATCACATCCGCCATCGATCGGTGTTCCAGCGCCGGCTCGTCGACCAGCCGTCGATGCGCGCCACCGTGGCCGATCTGGCGCTCGAGCTCGAGGCCCAGGTCGCGCTGGTGTTCCGCCTGTGCCGCGCCTCGGAGCGCGCCGCGGCGGATCCCGCGGAGGCAGCCTACGTGCGGCTGCTGACGCCGGCGGTGAAGTTCCTGGTCTGCAAGACCACGCCGCAGATCGTCTACGAGGCGCTCGAGTGCCTGGGCGGCAACGGCTATACCGAGGACCTGCCGCTGGCGCGCTACTTCCGCGAATCGCCGCTCAACGCCATCTGGGAGGGCTCGGGCAATGTCATGGCGCTCGACGTGCTGCGCGCCGCCGGTCGCCATCCCGACCAGGCGATGGCGACCGTGGGCGCTCTCACCATGACGGCATCGGCCGCGTTCGACGTGCGGCCGCTCGCCGAGACGCTGGCCACGGTGCTGCGCTCCGCCGACGCCGAGCGGCGCGCACGGTTCCTCTGCGAAGGCCTGGCCAAGATCGCCGCGCTGGCCGCGCTCGCCGAGGCCAGATCCGATTTCGCCACGCTCTACGGCGATACGCGGTTGAGTGGCGCGAAATTCGCCCAATTCGGCACGACCGATCTTGGCGGCGCGGAAGAGGCCCTGATGGACCGCGCGCTGGCGGCGTGATCTAAGCCCGCATGCTTTCTTCCTCCGTCGACTGGGCAGTGCGCGGCGCCACCGTTGCCTTGGTGCTGCTGATCGCCGCCGCGCTGTTGCGCGACTACGGCCGGCTGGTCGCGGCGCGGCTGGGGGCGCTGTTCGCCGTCGGCACGGCGGCCTACGCGATCACGTCGGCGGCCGGCTTCTCCCCCCATCTCGGTGCCTGGACCGTTCCCCTGCTGGCCCTGGCGGCCGGCAACAACGTGGTGTTCTGGACGCTCAGCGCCGCCTTGTTCGACGACGGCTTTCGCTTGCGCTGGTGGCACGCCGCGCTGTGGCTTGTGCTGGTCGCGGCCGGCACGGTGGCCTGCTTCCTGTCGATGGCGGCGCTCGGTCTCGCTCTTACGCTGAGTTCGTTTGTCTTTGCCGTACTGGCAATGGCGCAGGCGCTGGCGTCGTGGCGCGCCGACCTGGTCGAAGGCCGGCGACGCCTGCGACTCTTCGTGGTCGGGGCATCGTCGCTCTATATCGGTCTCAACACGCTGGCTCAGCTCATGCGCATCCCGCGGTCCGCGCCCGAAGCCGCGAGCCTCGCCGGCGCCGCCGGCCTGCTCGCCATCGCGGGCATAATCGCCTGGTCGCTGCTGCACGTCGCCCGCACCCAGTCGCTCTTCCCGCCCCTGGTGGACACACCGCAGCCGAGCGAACAACGCCCAGCATCGGCGGCGGAACCGGCAGATCAGGGTCTTGTCGGCGCTCTTGCACGCCTCATGACCACCGAACGCGCCTATCGGCAGGACGGCCTCACCATCGGCACTTTGGCGCAGCAGCTCGGCCTGCCGGAATATCGGCTGCGGCGGCTGATCAACCAAGCCCTGGGCTACCGCAACTTCAACAGTTTCGTGAACCACTACCGCATTGCCGAGGCCAAATCGGCGCTGGCCGATCCGCGCCAAACCGAGGTGCCGGTGCTGACCATTGCCCTTGACGCCGGCTTCAGCTCGCTCGGCCCCTTCAACCGCGCCTTCAAGGCCGAAACCGGCACGACGCCCAGCGAATATCGCCGCCTGAACGCCGGAAAAGCCGCCGATGTCGGAATCGACCGGCCGATTTCAGAGTCGGCCAGCCTGATTTCGAACCCGGCGAGAAGCAATCTGGCGGCCCGCTAGGCTCGCCCTGACGTCCCGGTCCTCGCCGGGCCGGATCCGTCAGGGAGAACCGTTCATGCACCGTTCCATTTCATTCCTGCTGCTGGGCAGCGCGCCGATCCTGCTGTCGGGCTGCAACAGTCTCGATCGCGCGGCGACCGTCGCCACCGGTTTCGTGAGCCACCAGCTCTGTTCGGCCGCTTTCGTCTCCCAGGTCGAGCCGGAGCAGTTCTACCGGGAGACGATTGCGCCCAGCCTGGAGCCGGTCGGCTTCCTGGTCAGCCACCACGTCGATCGCGAGCATGCCGAAGTGACGGCAAGCTTTGCCGGCCTGGTGCAAAGCCGGGCCGCTTATCGCGGGCCGCTGGGCTGCCTGGTGCTGCACGATCCGCCGCCGGCGGCCGAGGACACTGCCCGCGCGCCGGCCGCGCCCAGCCTGCTGCCTCCGATCGCGGGGCCTGGCGTCGTCGAGCCGGCCGACCCGGCGCTGAAGGAAGCCCTCGACCGCGCCTTCGAGGAGCCGGCGTCGGCGCCGCATCGTTGGACCAAGGCCGTGGTGGTGGTGCGCGACGGCCGAATCGTGGCCGAGCGCTATGCGCCGGGATACGGCATCGACACGCCGGTGATCGGCTGGTCGGCGACCAAGTCGGTGACCAACGCGCTGATCGGCATCCTGGCGCGACAGCACAAGCTTTCCGTCAGCGGCCCCGCGCCGATCGCCGCCTGGTCCGATCCGGGCGATCCGCGGCACGCCATTTCCATCGACAACCTCCTGCGCATGAACAGCGGCCTCGATATCGGCCAGTCGCTCACCTCGAGCGCCTCCGATGCCTTCGATCCGTCGGCGTACATGGTGTTCGGCGAACGCGACATGGCGGCCTTCGCCGAGCGCGCGGCGCTGAAGGCTGCGCCCGGCACCGAGTGGACCTACACCAACGGCAATACGCTGCTGCTGTCGAAGATCATCCGCGACAATACCGGCGGAAATGCCGCCGCCGTGCTGGCCTTCGCCCGGCGCGAGCTGTTCGACAAGCTCGGCATGCAGCACGTCACGCTCGAAGTCGACGCCGTCGGCACACCGGTCGGCTCCAGCCACATGCTGGCTGCGCCGCGCGACTGGGCGCGCTTCGGCCTGCTCTACCTGAACGACGGCGTGGTGGGCGGCGAACGGATTCTTCCCGAAGGGTGGGTGGACTATTCCGCCGCCCAGACACCCGGCAGCGGACAATTCGGCTATGCCGCGGGCTTCTGGACCAACCGCGGCGGCGGGGCCGGCGCGCAGTACCGCATCGGCCACGGCATCCCGGCCGACGCTTTCATGGCCCGCGGCACCTACGGACAGTACATTATCGTCGTGCCGTCGCGGCGGCTGGTCGTCGCCCGGTTCGGCTACGCCCGCACGCCGCGCGACGACATGGACACGGTGGCGCGTCTGGTCAGCGACGTGATTGCGGCAATGCCGCCGTCGTGACGT
>Ga0210399_10000890_pt1 | contig 23532 bp, 24 predicted proteins | sample IncBWC14MmetaG_FD_150865 | JGI IMG/M metagenome (GOLD analysis project Ga0210399, IMG submission 150865) | Forest soil microbial communities from Barre Woods Harvard Forest LTER site, Petersham, Massachusetts, United States - Inc-BW-C-14-M | ecosystem: Environmental > Terrestrial > Soil >... | reverse complement strand
GGCGCCGCCGTGCGCCCGCGCCAGAGGCGGGGCAGCCGGGTGATAAGATTCGGGGGTCCCGGTCGCGACCCTCACGGCCGGCCAGAATCCCGAGGCCACCCATGGAAAACCTCGCTCGCACCGATCCCGAGGTCGCCGACGCCATCCGCCAGGAGACGATCCGCCAAGGCCAACAGCTGGAGCTGATCGCCTCCGAGAACTTCGTCTCCGAGGCCGTGCTGGAGGCCCTGGGCACGGTCTTCACCAACAAGTACGCGGAAGGCTATCCCGGCCGGCGTTACTACGGGGGCTGCGAGTACGCCGACGTCGTGGAGAGCCTGGCCATCGCCCGCGCCCGGGAGCTCTTCCAAGCCGACCACGCCAACGTGCAGCCCCACTCGGGGGCCCAAGCCAACACCGCCGTCTACATGACGGTGCTCAAGCCGGGGGACACCATCCTGGGCATGAACCTCTCCCACGGCGGTCACTTGACGCACGGACATCCCCTGAACTTCTCCGGGCGCATGTACAAGGTGGTCGCCTACGGGGTGCGCAAGGAGGACGAGCAAATAGACTATGACGCTCTGGCCGCCCTGGCCCGGGAGCACAGCCCCAAGGTCATCGTGGTCGGGGCCAGCGCCTACCCCCGCACCCTGGACTTCCCCGCGGTACGGAGAGCCGCCGACGCCTGTGGGGCGGTGGTGATGGCGGACATCGCCCACGTCGCGGGTCTGGTGGCCACCGGCCTGCACCCGAGCCCGGTCCCGCACTGCGAGTTCGTGACCACCACCACCCACAAGACCCTCCGCGGCCCCCGGGGAGGGATGATCCTTTGCCAAGCCAAATGGGCGAAGGAGCTCGACAAGCTGGTCTTCCCCGGCGTGCAGGGGGGCCCCCTCGTCCACGTGATCGCGGCCAAGGCCGTGGCCTTGAAGGAGGCGCTGGGGCCCGAGTTCAAGACTTACCAGACCCAGATCCTGGCCAACGCCAAGGCCCTGGCCGCCTCCCTCCGCGATGAGGGCTGGCGGCTCGTCTCCGGGGGCACCGACAACCACCTGATGCTGATCGACGTCTTCGCGCGGGGGATCACGGGCAAGGTCGCGGAGGCGGCCCTCGACCGGGCGGGGATCACGGTCAACAAGAACACCATCCCCTACGACACGAACTCGCCCATGGTCGCCTCCGGGATCCGGGTGGGCACGCCCGCCCTCACCACGCGGGGGATGAAGGAGCCGGAGATGGAGCAGGTGGGCCGGCTCATCTCCCGAGCCCTGCAGAGTGTGGAGAGCGACTCCGGTCTGGCCGAGGTCAAGCGCGAGGTGGGCCGCCTCTGCGCGCGCTTCCCGCTCTATGCGTCCCGGCTCAAGGACTACGACCGGGCCCTGGCCCAGGCGTGAGGGTCGGGAAAGAGCCTGGCCGGGAGGGGCGTGAACTGCGCTCCTTAATTGAAGGCTGCCGCTTATGCTTGATCGCGATCTTCACGGTCGTGCCCCGACTCGGGATTAGTCGCGAGAAAGGAGACTTTAGCCATGCTCCCGGTGGGCCGTGCCGCCCTCCTGCTTCTCACTGCCGCCACCCTCCTGCCCGCGCAAGCTCCCCCCGCGACACCCGCCACCCCGAAACTGAAGGTTCTGATCCTGACCGGGGTCCACGGCCACAAGTGGCGCGAGACGACACCCGTCCTGCGCGATTTTCTGGAGCGTAGCGGGCGGTTCGAAGTCCACGTCAACGAGGAAGTCCGCGGCAACGGGCCCGAGACCTTCGCGGCCTACGACGTGCTCGTGCTCAACTGGAGTGACCAGAGGAAGCCCGAGCTCTGGTTCGACGAGCGCCCGCGCCAGGCCATGCTCGATTTCGTCCGCAACGGCAAGGGACTCGTGTGCTACCACGGCTCGAACGGGGCCTTCAACGGCTGGCCGGAATTCGACAAACTCGTGGGGGGCACCTGGCGGGCGACGGGTGGCCATGCGCCCTACCATGCCTTCACGGTCAAGATCGTCGACTCCCAAGACCCCATTACCAAGGGGCTCCCGCCGTCCTTTGACGTCACCGACGAGCTCTACCATGGCTTGTCGATGCAGCCGAACATTCACGTGCTGGCCACGGCGTTCGACGATCCCAAGCACTGTGCCCCGGACGGCAAGAACTGCGGCACGGGCAAGGATGAGCCTCTGATCTGGACGCTCTCCTACGGTGCCGGACGCGTCTTCTCGACCGCGCTCGGCCACGACGTCAAGGCCATGCAGAACGACGGGTTTCTGCTGACCCTCCAGCGCGGCACCGAGTGGGCGGCGACAGGCCAGGTCACGATTCCGCCCTCCCCCGGCGCCCGATAGCCGGCGGGCACGGGGAATAAAGGGCGGGAAGAACGGGTAGCCTCCGGGGGAGGCTCGATGCGGACCGTCGTCCCGGCATGCGGGCACGTCTGGAGCCTCCCTCGCCTGAGAAGGTAAGATTGCCGAACTCACAGGAGGTCAAGAGATGAGGGCTTCTTCATCCTGGGCCCGCCGAGCCGAGGGCCTAAGGTGGGTCCCGTTTGCTTTTGGATTGGGGCTCTTGGTTCTACCCCATCTGGCCCGGGCGCAGGACACTCCTGTTCCCATCATCGGACCAACCCCAACGCCACACCCCACGAAGGCGCCGCCGCCCGGGGCCGTGCTGCGGCTCGAGAGCGACTTCGCCTGCGAGGTGAGAGTCGACGGCAAATCCGTCGGGGGATTGAAGGCCAACAGTGAGGTTCCCAAGGATGTGACGGTCTCCGTCGGCCCCCACAAAATCGTGGCCTTGAGCAGCGACGGAAAGCTGCAGTGGCAAGAAACGCGGGACGTCAAGGCGGGCGCGCAGGCGGTGCTGATCCGGCTGAAAGAGGCCAGAGTGGTCTACACCGCCGAGGACTTCGACCGGCTGGCGGCGCGCGTCTTTATCGGCATCGCGGACCTCAAGTTGGCGGGGGAGTACGCGGCGTCCATCCTGGACAAGTCCTGGGGCTTCCACGACCAGAACCTGGCTTTGGCCCTCCACACTGCGCACGAGTTCCTGAAGGAGCAGATTGAGGATCTCAAGACGATGGACCCTTCCGAGGTGGTCCGGAAGCGGATGGTGGGGAGCGTGCTCAAGATCGCCGCCGCCGCGGACAAGTACATCGACCTCATGAGCAAGGCCATCACGGAAGCCCAGAAGGCGAACTCCTGGATGGGGACCCCCAACGACCTCTTTTCTCAGGCCCGAGCCCTGGAACCGACGCTCGTGTTCCCGCCGGAAGCCCTGGCCGTGCTCAAGAGCTCGAAGCCGTTCACGGAGGCCGTGCCCGTGGACCACCGAGGAGAGCTGGGTCTGACCGCGGACGCCCGGGACTTCGATCTCGGCGTGAAATACTTCCAGAGCACGCCGAACATGCTGGCCGTGGTCCCCAAGGGCGGACTCGCCCACGAGTTAGGCTTCCGGGCCGGAGACCGGTTGGTGTCGGCCAACGGCCAGCTCGTTGCCTCGGTGTGGGACCTGAAGCTCGCCATGCGCGCCAATATGGGCAGGAAGATCCGGGTGATCCTCGAGAGGGAAGGCAAGCGGGAGGACCGCGAGATCAAGATTCCCGCCCAGGTCCGCTAGATCCGAGCCTGCAGAGCGGGACGGCGAGCGAAGGTTGGGTGCTCGAAAGACCCGTCGGTGCAGCGGGCGTGCTTTCGGGCATGCCGGATGGGCTGCCAGACGCAGCGCGCCGGCGCATCCGGGCGGCATCGGGGCACGGCTTAGGGAATCGGATCGATTCCATCGCGGCCAGGAGACGGGATGAGAGAGAGCGGAGAGAGACCCTATCGCGTGCTGGACCTGGCCTGCGGAGCGGGTTTGCTGCGGGTGACTGTGGCCCGGCGCGTGCCCCGGCGCGAGATCCACTACACCGGCATCGACGTCAGCCTCTTCGGGCTGCAGAGCCTCGAGACCCTCACGCGCCCCGGCCCCGAGGCCGCCCACCCCGAGCACTCCGACGGCAAGCCCTTAGAGGTCGGCCTGCACGGCGACGACCACGCGCTCCAGGGCCGCCTTAGGGAGCGATTCATGTTGACGCAGCTGGACCTCCACGACCCCAAGACACTCGCCGCCCAGCTTGAATGCGTCCTGAGCAAGGAGCGGTTCGACGAGATCCACATGCACCTGCTCCACCCCCGCACGCACGGCCTGCAACCCACCGGCCCGCAAGTCCTGCGCGTCATCGCGAGGTACCTGCGGCCCGGAGGCCGGCTCTATCATCTCTTCCAGAACTCGAGCCCTCTCTACGATTTCGACCCCGAGCGCATCCGCTATGCCCCCGGGAAGCCGACACCGCCCGCGGGGACGCGCGGGGACACGCTCGGGAGAAATGAGCAGCGCTTCCGGGAGGGAGCCTCCAAGGGTGGCCTGGTGCTCGACAAATGCGGCTTCCGGTGGGAAAGGGGCAGGACCAAGGGCGAGGGCGGGGTCATCGTCGAAGCCTCCAGGAAATGGATCACCCGCCGGTTCGCAGGGGCGGAGCCGGACCGCCGGACGGCCGACACCTACGAGCGCCTCGCCGCGCAATACTCCGGCTACTCCAGGTACGCCAACCACTTCGTCATCCTGAGAAAGCGGCGCCGCGGCGCAGCGACGCCCCAGAAAGGGAAGCCTCGGGGAAGGGCCGCCTCCGCGCCCTCGCCCAGCCTGCCCGACCACCTGATGGTGGCGGCGGGGGAGCTTCTCTGGGGGCCGGCGCCTCAAAACCTGCCCGCCAACGCTCAGATCGCCGTCGTGGCCGGCGATCTCGAATCGACCGGGCCCTACGCCGTGCGCCTGAAGATGCCAAGCGGCTACAAGATCATGCCCCACTGGCGTCCCACCCGTGAGAACGTCACCGTGCTCTCCGGCGTGTTCCACGTGGGCGCGGGAAGCACGTTCGACGAGAGCAGGGGGAGAGCGCTGCCCGTCGGGGGATTCAGCTACGTCGGTCCCCAGAGGCACCATTTCGCCTGGGCGGAAGGTGAGACCGAGATCCAGATTCACGGCCTGGGACCGTTCGAGATGACGTACGTAAACCCAAACGACGATCCGAGCATGAAAAATCCTTCCTGAGCCCCTGCGGGCGGCGGCTTTTCGGGAGGGAGACCTGCTGAAGCCGCGGTCGCCGCCTGCGCCGCGCTAAGATTGGGGCGTGAGCGCCTCCACCCCTTCCACGTTCTCCACCTTTTTCGGGCCGCGCGGCCTCCTGGCCGGCGCCCTTCCCGGCTACGAGGAGCGGCCGGCGCAGGGCCGGCTCTCAGAAGCGGTGGGGCGGGTCCTGGCGGACGGTGGCGTGCTTTTGGCCGAGGCGGGCACGGGCACCGGCAAGACCCTGGCTTACCTGCTGCCCGCGGTGGAGCTGGGCCGGAGGGTGGTGGTCTCCACCGGGACCAAGAACCTCCAAGAACAGCTGCTCAGCAAGGACCTCCCTCTCCTGGCAAAAGCCCTGGGCCGGGATCTATCGGTGGCGGTCATGAAGGGCCGGGGGAACTACCTCTGTCTGCTCCGCTTCCGCTCCTTCACCCAGGCCGGAAGCTTTCGGCGCACGGACGAGATCCCGCTCTTCCGGGCGGTGGAGGCCTGGGCACCCGCGACGGTCACCGGTGACCGGGCGGAGGTCGCGGACCTGCCTGATTCCGTGGACTTCTGGCGGGAGATCTCGGCCGCGAGCGAGAACTGCATCGGCCAGTCCTGTCCGGAGTTCGACCCCTGCTGGGTCACCCGCATGCGCCAGCACGCCCTGGAGGCCGACCTCGTGGTGGTCAACCACCACCTCCTCTGCGCAGACCTCGCGGTCAAGGATGGAAGCTACGGCCACGTCATTCCTCCTTATGACACCGTGATCCTGGACGAGGCCCACCTGCTGGAGGACGTCGCCACCCAGTACTTCGGACTGCAGGTCTCCTCCCACCGCGTGGACGACCTCTGCCGCGACGCGGAGCGGGAACTCCGGGCCGCTAAGCTGGACGCCCGCGATGTGCGGGCCGAGATCGAGGCCGTTCGCGACCGCTCCGAGGGCGTCTTCAAGCTGCTGGCCCAGGGCCAGGGCCGCCGCCTCGGCCCCGACTGGATGACGGCCCGGATGGCGGAGGAGTCGGGGGCCCTCTTCAGCCGCCTGGTGGGCCTGCGCACGGCGGTTCTCGCCCTCCCCGACCGGCCCGAATCGCTCACGGGCCTGGCCAGCCGGGCCCAGGTGCTGGCCGCGGAGCTGGCCTTTGTGCTCCGGGCCGAAGACGACGACCACGTCTACTTCGTGGAGACGAGGGGTCGCGGCGTGTTCCTGAAGGCCACCCCCATCGACGTTTCCCAGCGGCTGAAGGAACTGCTCTTCGACCAGGTGCGGGCGGCGGTCCTGACTTCGGCCACTCTGGCCGTGGACGGGGGATTCGAGTACGTGAAGGCCCGCCTGGGGCTGGAAGGGGCGGAGGAGCTGCTCCTGCCTTCCCCCTTCCACTTCGAGACCCAGGCCATCTTCTATGTCCCGCGCCGCATGCCCGAACCCCAGTCCCCTCTCTTCGTGGAGCGGGCGGCGGAGGAGGTGGTGCGGCTGGTCGAGCAGAACCGGGGCCGCGCCTTCGTTCTCTTCACCTCTCACGCGAACATGAACCGGGTGGCCGAGCAAATCGCGGGTCGGTTGGACTATCCGCTGCTGATCCAGGGCGAGGCCCCCAAGCCGGTCCTGCTCGAGACCTTCAAGAACACGCCCGGGGCCGTGCTCCTCGCTACCGCCTCCTTCTGGCAGGGGGTGGACGTGGTGGGGGACCAGCTCTCCTGCGTGATCATCGACAAGCTCCCCTTCGCCTCCCCCGGCGACCCGGTGGTGGCGGCCCGCATCGAGCGCCTCCGCAGCCGGGGCGGCAATCCGTTTGCGGACTACCAGGTTCCGGTGGCCATCCTCATGCTGAAGCAAGGCCTGGGGCGGCTCATCCGCTCCGCCGCCGACCGCGGCGTCCTGGCCGTTCTGGACAGCCGCCTGGTGGAGAAGAGCTACGGCCAGCGCTTCCTGGCCAGCCTGCCCCCCGCCCGCCTCGTGCACGACCTCGCCGAGGTGGAGCGGTTCCTAAGCAGCGGGGGCTGAACGCTCTGCGGCCGCTCCCGCCGCGTCGGGCGGGGAGGGGACCGCCGGCCTCGACCTTGGGACGCCCGTCACGAGGACTCGAGGGCGTCCAGCTTCTCGTCGAGAGCCTCGATCAGGGTGTCGGCCGCGATGCGGTGCGCGATCTCGTTCGGATGTTCGTCGAGGGGCCCGTTCACGACCAGGAGCTCCCAGCGCAGGCCGCGGTAGGCGGGCAAGAGGTCCACGACCATGGCCCCGGCCGCGCTTGAAGCCGCGGCCACTTTGGCATGGATCTCCGTGAATGGGTATCGTTCGTCCAGCGGATTGGCGAAGAGCGGGAAGATCGTGACCACGAACGGGACCTGCCGATCGCGGCACCGGCGCGCCATGTCCCGCAGGGCCTCCTGTCCCGCCACCCAGCCGGGGGCGTCTGCCGCGTAGCCGGCCTTGTAGCCCTCAATCCGTCGTCGGTTCTCGGCCGTGGCCGAAAGCCTCCGGTGGAGGAAGCGGTAGAGGGCGAAGCGATCGAAGAAGGGGGGCGGGCGCGGCCCTCCTTCTCTCTTCCGGGCCAGCCGCCGCTCCGCCTGCGCTTTCGCCCGAGCGTCCCGCTCCCTCGCGTCCTCGCTGTCGTTGAGGCAGTAGGCCAGGACCACGATGTCGGGGTCGTAGGCCAGCCCTTCGCTCACGAGCTGGGGCGCCTCGTCGACGGTGTTCATGCCGGGTCGGGCGAGGTTCACGACCTCCCAGACCGCTCCCCGCCGCTGCTCGTTCAGGCTCCGCTCCAGCCGCTGGGGAAGGGCGTCGTCGAAATGGACGCCCGATCCCCAGGCGAAAGAATCGCCCAGGCAGACGACCCGTCGCGTCCGGGGGGGCTTCGCCAAGAGGCGCTCGTGGTCGCGGTAGCCACGTGAGTTGAGGGGGGTGGGCGCGGTGACCGGCGTGATGACGGGGGCATAGCCCGTCGGAGAGGGGTCACCGAGCCCCAGGAGCCGGGCCCCCCCCTCTCCGAGGACCAGGAAGCCGGCCACGCTCGCTGCGAGAAGTGCGACCTCACCGCGCCGCGGGCCCAGGAACACGGGCGCATGATATGCCAGGCGTCCGGGTCGTGTCCCTGGCGGGTCAGGGGAGCGACTTCCGCTCGTGGCCCGGGCAGCCGCCCGGGGAGACCGATTACTGGATGGTCACCCAGTCCGTGCGCACCTTGTCCCACTCCTGGATGGCGAGACCCTGCGATTCGAAGAAGGAACGCACCCCGGCCGGGGGCAAGCCCAGGATCTCCTCCAGGATGGGCACGAGCACGCTGAGCGCGTCGTCGCTGAGGATGGTGCGCCGGGCAATGGGGGTGATGTACTTGGCCGCCGAGACCGCGATCGTGAGCCCGTCCCGGCGGTTCACGTGCAGCATCACGTGGACGTCGGAGCTGCCGTCCCCCACGTACACGACACGGTCGGACCCGACCTGCAGGTTCGCCTGCAACTCGTCGAGGACCGCCACCTTTCCGTAGCCGGCCGGCACCCGCACGATCGATTCCACCTCTCCCGAGCCCGCGTCGTAGCGGAAGCGCGTGCCGAAGATGTGGTCGGGAGGGACCAGACCCTCGAGCGCGGACTGGATCACCTCCTCGGGGGCTGCGGACACCACGTAGAAGGAGAAGCGGTGCCCCTCCATCCCGTCCTCCAAGATGGGGATCAGGCGGTCGATGTTCCGCTTGAGCCGGATGCGGCGGCCTACCTCAAAGAGATGCTCGCGCCGGACGCGCCGGTACTCGGGGTCATGCAGGACCAGGTAGGCGAGCTCGCCTCCCTGCTGAACCAAGTTGACGCGGGACAATCCCGCAACCTTTTCTGCGAATCCGGCGGTGCCCAGGATCTCGCTCAGGACGTGGCCGGAGTCGTTGAAGCTCAGGGTCTGGTCGAAGTCGCTGGCGAGCACGTAGTTCTTCGTCATGGCCGTCCTCCAGGAAGAGATACGGAGGCGGTGGCCCCGGGGTGCCATTCATTTTCCGGGACTGGCCCATCGAGATTTTCGCTGGCTCTTGCCCTTCAGGGGGCCGTCTCTCCCGACCCGTTCCCACCGCGCAGGGCCAGGACCGCGGCCGTGACCACGATGAGCGCGCCCGCCACGAACAAGCGGTCAGGGAGGGTGCCCCAGAGCCACCAGTCGAGGACCCCCGCGATGACGGGGCCGGCGTAGAGGAACGGGCCCACCTGGGCAGCGGGGGCGTGGGCATAGGCGCGGGTCAGGGCGAGCTGGCCGGCGGTGGCGAAGACGCCGATGACAAGAAGGATGCTCCAGAGGCCTTGGCGGGGTGTCGTCCAGGCCACGGCCGCGGGCACCGCCGCGACCAAGCTGCCGATGAGGCCGAAGTAAAAGACGATGCGGGGGGCGGGTTCGGTTCGCGTCAGCCGACGTACGCCTACCTGGGCCACCGCGGCCAGGAGGGCGGAAGCAAGGCCCGCCAGGGCGGCGGGGGAAAAAACGTCCGAGCCGGGTCGCAGGATGAGCAGGATTCCCAGGAATCCGACCGCCAGTACCCCCGCGAGGCGCCGCGGGATGGGCTCTCCCAGCCAGAGTCTCTCCACCAGGGGCAGGAAGAGGGGCGTGGATTGGTACAGCAATACGGCGTCGGCGAGCCGGAGGTGGGCGATGGCGTAGAAGAAGAAGTACATCGACCCCAGGCCGGCCAGGCCCCGCCCGAGATGGCCGCGCAGGTCGCGGGTCGCGAGGCCGGCCGGCCCCTGGGGGAGCAGCCAGGGGAGGAGGACGGCCAGGCCCACCGCGTTGCGGAAGAAGACGACGGTGGCGATGGAGAGCTCGTGGGACGCGACCTTGATGGCCGCGCCCATGGCCGCAAAGGACGCCGCCGAGCCCACCATGAAAAGGGCACCTCGCCTTAGGTCCTGGACCGGAGGGCGGAAGGGCATGCGGAGGGCCATGATACGCGCACGCCCGCCTCCCGCGGGCGGGTTGCAACCTGCCCCCGAAGGCGTCATCTTGGGGGTGCGCGGCCTTCCCTGGTCACTGAAGACGGAGACGCCCTTGTTCGAAGTCGCTTACGAGACGACGTTCTGCGCCACCCACGTGCTCACGGAGGGCGGACGGCCTATCGAGCCCGTGCACGGCCACGACTGGCGGGTCGAGGCGGTGGCGGCCGGAGAGCGCCTGGATGGGATCGGGGTGGTGGTGGACTTCGAGCACCTGAAGCGGGCGGTGGGTGAGGTGGCGGCCCGCTTCCACTACAAGGACATCAACGCTCATCCCGCCTTCGCCGGGCAAAGCCCGTCCGCGGAGGCCGTGGCCCGCTACTTCTTCCAGGAGGTGAGGCAGGGGCTGGGGCCGGAAGGGAAGCAACTGCGCCGCGTGCGGGTCTGGGAGGCCCCCGGCTGCAGCGCCACCTATTACGAATGAACGGATGCTGACCGTCAACGAGGTGTTCTTCTCGATCCAGGGCGAGGGAACCCGCACGGGAAGACCCTCTGTGTTCGTGCGCCTCACCGGCTGCCCGCTCCGCTGCGTGTGGTGCGACACCGCCTACGCGTTCCACGAGGGCACCCGGCGGTCGGAGGACGATCTGCTGCGGGAGATTGCGCAGCACCCCTGCCGCCTCCTGACCCTCACGGGGGGGGAGCCGCTCTCCCAGCCCCCCGCCTTCCCGTTCGTGACCCGCCTCCTCGACGAGGGCTGGGAGGTCCTCATCGAGACCTCGGGCCACGTGCCCCTCGACGCCCTGGACGCGCGGGCGGTGGCCATCATGGACGTCAAGACGCCGGGCTCGGGCGAAGTCCACCGGATGGAATGGCGGAACCTGGACCTCCTGAAGCCGAAGGACGAGGTGAAGTTCGTGATCAACGGGCGCAGCGACTACGAGTGGTCCCGCGACCTCGTGCAGCAGCGACGGCTCGCTGGCCGCTGCGTCGTTCTCTTCTCGCCCGTCCACGGCATCGTGGACCCGGGGGAGCTGGGGCGGTGGATCCTCGCCGACGGCCTCCCCGTGCGCCTGCAGGTACAGCTCCACAAGTACCTCTGGCCGGGGGTGGAGAGGGGCGTTTGAGCTCCCTGGCCGTGGTCTGCGTGAGCGGGGGGATGGACTCCGCCCTGACCGCGGCCATCGCGGCCCGGGACCACCGGCTCGCTTTCCTGCACGGCAACTATGGCCAGCGCACGGAGGGGAAGGAACTCCTCTGCTTCCACCAGCTGGCCGACCATTTCCGGGCGGAGGGACGCTTGGTCGTGGACTTCCAGGACCTGCGCGCCATCGGGGGGAGCAGCCTGACCGACCGCGCGATTCCCGTGCGCGAGGGGTCCCCGGTGGCCGGGACGATCCCCACCTCCTACGTCCCCTTCCGGAATGCCCATCTCCTGGCCGCCGCGACCTCCTGGGCCGAGGTGCTGGGGGCGGGGGCCATCTTCGTGGGGGCGGTGTGGGAGGATTCCTCCGGCTATCCCGACTGCCGGCCGGCGTTCTACCGCGCCTTCGCGGAGGCCATCCGCCTGGGGACCCGGCCCGAGACCGAGATCCGCATCGTCACCCCCGTGATCTCCCTCTCCAAGGCTGAGATCGTCAGCCGGGGGCTGGCCCTGGCCGTCCCCTTCGAGAAAACCTGGTCCTGCTACCAGGCCGAGGACGCGGCTTGCGGGACCTGCGAGTCCTGCATCCTGCGGCGGCGGGGCTTCGCGGCGGCGGGGGCGGTCGACCCCATCCCCTACCGCACCCCCGCCCCGGCGTGAGACACTCTGGCGGCAACTTCCATGGAGGTCCGGTGATGAAGCGCATTCTCGAGGCGTGTGGGCTCCTGCTTTGTTTTGCTCTCCTGGGTACCCCGGCCCGCGCCCAGACGGGGAGTGCCCGCGGTCGGGTTGCGAACGACCAGGGGCAGCCAATCGTCGAGGCCAAGGTCGAAATCGAATTCACGGGCGGGTTGACCCGCAAGTACGAGACCAAGACGAACAAGAAGGGCGAGTTCATCCAGGTCGGCATGCCCCCCGGAACCTACAAGGTCACGGTGAACAAGGAGGGCTACCAGGGCTCTTTCATCGAGTTGAAGATCAACCTGGGCGATCCCACCCAGGTCCCGGATTTCAAGCTGAAGGCGCTGTCCGCGGCACAGTCCCAGGCCCAGAAGGCGGCGTCGGGAGGCGGGCAGGACGACGTGGGGGCCTCCTTCAAGAAAGCGGTGGAGCTGGCTCGGGCCGGCCAATACGATGAGGCCGAAGCCGCTTACAAGGAGCTCCTGGCCAAAGACCCCTCGATTCCCGAGGTGCAATACAACTTGGGCCTTCTCTATCGCCGTAAGAAGGACGTGCCCGCCGCGGAGGCCGCGTTCTTGAAGGCCATCGAACTCCGGCCGGGGTACCCCGCGGCCTACCTCGAGCTCTCGAACACCTATCAGAACAGCGGTCAGCTGGCGAAGGCGGTGGAGCTGATGACGAAGATCGCCGCCGACAACCCCGGCGACGCCAAGCTCCAATTCGGCCTGGGTGAGGCTGCCTTCAACTCCGGAAAGTACGACGAGGCCGGCGCCGCTTTCCAGAAGGCCGGCCAGCTCGACCCCTCGCTGCCCGAGGTCTACTACTATCTCGGGACCCTGGCCGTGACCCAGAACAAAGTGGCGGAGGCGGTCGCCAACCTCGAGAAATATCTCTCCATGAATCCGCAGAACGAGCAGTTCGTGGCCACCGCCAAAGGCTTGCTCGGCGCCCTCAAGCCCAGCAAGAAGTGATCGCCGACCGCGTCGCCGCCGTCCGGGAGCGCATCCACCGGGCGGCCGCGCGCGCGGGCCGCTCTCCCGACGACGTCGTGCTCGTGGCCGTCACCAAGACCCATCCCCCGGAAGTCGTGCGCGAGGCCTTCGCGGCCGGGCTCCGCGATTTCGGAGAGAACCGGGTCCAAGAGGCGGAGGAGAAAGTCCAGGCCTTGGCCGAGCTGCGTACGGCGGGGATCCGCTGGCACTTGGTGGGCCATCTCCAGTCCAACAAGGCCCGCAAGGCGGTTCCCCTCTTCGACCTCGTGCACTCCCTGGACGACGCCGAGCTCGGGCGGCGTCTGGACCGCATCGGGAGCGACGAAGCTCGCGTCGTACGCACCCTGGTGCAAGTGGACCTGGCGGGCGAGGGGACGAAGAGCGGCCTTCCGGAGGCCGCTCTCCTGCCCACCCTCGAGGCTCTGCGGGGCCTGCCCTCCCTGCGCATCGAGGGCCTCATGGTCCTCCCCCCCTTTTCGGAGGACCCGGAGCGGACCCGCCCCTACTTCCGCCGGCTGCGCGAGCTCAGGGACCGGGCCCGCGCCCAGTCGCTCCTCTCCGGCACGGACCTCTCCATGGGCATGAGCCACGACTTCGAGGTGGCCATCGAGGAAGGGGCCACGCTCGTGCGCGTGGGCACGGAGCTTTTCGGGGAGCGAAAGCCAGCCTGAGCGGTTGGACTAACGGAGACGAACAAGCCGCTCTCCGGTCCGGCGGGCGGCTAGTGCAGCCAGCGGGGGGGCTCGCTGCGGTCCGAGCGGTCCACGGGCCGGATGTACGAGGAGCGGCGCCGCGAGGAGCGCTGCTGCAACGCGAGGCGAAACTTCAACCAGAGCCGACGGAGCGACTGGCGGATGTACACGAGCATCAGCCCCTGGGCGATGAAATGGGGCAGATAGCGGTTCACTCCATAGAAGAGCGCGAAGAGTACCGTCCCGCCGACCGTGGCATAGATCAGGGTCCGGCCGCGGAGGGGCAGCACGAAGTAAACGAGCACGTCTTGATTTGGGTGGAGTACGGCCCAGGCGATGATCAGGGCCGTCACTAGAGCCCAGGGACCAACCGCGACGACGCCGGTCAGGCCCGGAGAGAGCAGCTTGGCCACAAGGCAGGTGGCGCCCCCGGTGGCCACGGCCAGCCCCAGGTACACGGCCAGGAAGCGGACCGGCCCCCAGGCCCCCGTCAGGTCGCGGCCAAACCACCAGAGGCCCAAGCAGGCAAAGATGAGGGACAGGGGGTCGGTCTCGAAAAAGACCCAGCTCAGGAGCCGCCAGACCTCTCCCGCGAACACCCGCTCCGGGAAGAGCACGGCCGTCTCCAGCAGGGGCAGGCCGTTGCGCAGGCTCACCGCGCCCAGGATGGAGCCGCCAAAGGTGAGGCCGATGAGCAGGGCGACCACCACCGGCACCCGGCCCCCCAGGACATAGAAGTTTCCGCTCAAGGCCCGTACCGACCGCATCTTGTAATACTACCCGGGAACCGCCCCCGCAAAAGAACCCTTGAGCAGACCCCCGCCGCCGTGCGACCCTAAGGCCATGAAGATCTCGCCCATGGACATCCAGCGGCAGACCTTCGCCCGCAAGCTCCGGGGGTTCGACCGCGAGGAGGTCCGCACCTACCTGAGCCTGGTGGCGGAGGAAGTGGCGGCGCTGCAGCGCGACCGGGACACCTTCGAGCAGCAGGTCCAGCAACTGCACGGGCTCATGGACGAGCACCGTGAGCGTGAGGTCATCCTCAAGAACACCCTCCTCACCGCGCAGAGGGTCTCCGAGGAGATTCGCGACAACGCGCGCAAGCAATCGGAGAGCGTGGTGCACGAAGCGGAGTTGCAGGCGGACCGACTTCTGGAGCTGGCCCAGGACCGGGCCCACGAGGTCGAGCGGGGAATCCTGGACTTGCGGGGCCAGCGGAGCTCCCTCCGCACCGACATCCGGGCCCTCATCACGCGGCTCACCCACCTCCTCGACCTCCAGGAGGAGGCCGAGCTGGAGGACAACCTCCGCTTCCTCAAGCGCCGCGAGGAGGCCCAGTAGCCGCGGCTCTGGATCTCCGCCAGGTGGAGGGGGCGGTGATGCTCAGGGTGCGGGTCCAGCCGCGGGCCTCCCGGCCGGGGGTGGCCGGTGCGCGCGCGGGTGCCCTCCTGGTGCGGGTGTCCGCGCCTCCCCTGGAGGGTGCCGCCAACGAAGCGCTTCTGCGCCTGCTGGGCCGGGAGCTGGGGGTGGCACCCTCGGCCATCCGGATCCTCCGGGGGGCCGCCGGACGTGAGAAGGTCCTCTCCGTCCGGGGCCTGACCCCGGAGGCGGTCCGGGCCCGCCTGTGCTCGGTCCTGGGGGACGCGCGGGCGTGACCAGCGCCGATCTCATCGTTCGCAACATCGGTCTCCTCGCCACCCTGGCGGGGCCGGTCCCGCGTCGGGGCCCGGCCTTGAGGGACATCGGCCCGCGGGGGGAGGCCGCCCTAGCCGCGGCCGGCGGCCGCATCGTCTGGGTGGGCGCCGACCGCGCCCTCTCCTCCGAGGTGTCGCCCGCCCAGGGCGCCACCCTCGTCGATGCCGAAGGGGGGGCCGTGATCCCCGGGCTCGTGGACCCCCACACCCATTTGGCCTTTGCCGGGGACCGCGACGAAGAGATCCGCCGGCGCCTGGCCGGGGCCAGCTACCAGGAGATCGCGGCCTCCGGAGGCGGCATCCTGCAGACCGTCCGCGCCACCCGGTCTGCCTCCCGCGAGGAACTGGCCGACGCCATCGAGGCGCGCCTGGACGAGATGCTCCTCTGCGGCACCACCACCGCGGAGGTGAAGAGCGGATACGGCCTGGAGACCGCAGCGGAGATCCGTTCGCTCGAGACCATCCGGGCCGCGGCCGCGCGGCACCCGGTCACGGTGGTGCCCACGTTCCTCGGGGCCCACGAGGTGCCGATGGAGCACCGCGGCGCTCGGGAGCGCTATCTGGACCTCCTCGTCCAGGAGATGATCCCCGCCGTAGGGCAACACGGCCTGGCCGCCTTCTGCGACGTCTTTTGCGAGGAGGGGGTCTTCACGGTGGCGGAGAGCCGACGCGTGCTGGAGGCGGGCCGGAGGGCCGGCCTGGGCTTGCGCCTCCACGCCGACGAGCTCACCTGGACGGGAGGGGCGGAGCTCGCGGCCGAGCTCGGGGCGCGCTCCGCCGACCATCTGATCTTCGTCTCCGAGGCGGGGATGAGGGCCCTGGCCGAGGCCTCCTGCGTAGCGACCGTCCTTCCCTCCGCCGCTTTCTATCTTCGCCTCGGCCGCTTCGCCCCCGCCCGCGCGTTGGTGGAGGCCGGTGCCCCCCTCGCCCTGGCCAGCGACGTCAACCCCGGAGGGGGCTTGTCGCCCGCCCTCCCCTTCGCCATGGCCGTGGCCTGCTTCTCGATGGGCCTGGCCCTCGAGGAGGCTCTGTCCGCCGCCACCGTGAACGCCGCCTACTCCCTTGGGCTGGCCGCCGACGTCGGGAGCCTCGAGGTGGGGAAGCGGGCCGACCTCGTCCTGTTGCGCTCGGCGCGCCTGCTCGACCTCATCCGGGTGGGGGTCTCCGCCATCCGGGCCGTGGTCAAGAACGGGCGGTTGGTGGTGCGGGACGGGCGGCGCCTCCCCCTGGGACCGCCTTGACCCGGGAGACACGAACCATGCCTCGGGTCTTCGTCCAGGACCTGGTCAAGACGTACCCCGGGCGACGGAAGAGCCCGCCCGTGGAAGCGGTGCGCGGGATCTCGTTCGGGGTGGAGGCGGGAGAGTTCTTCGGCCTGCTGGGGCCCAACGGCGCGGGCAAGAGCACGACCATCGGCTGCATCAACACCCTCGTGCGGCCCACCTCCGGCCGGGTGCTCATCGATGGCGTGGACGTGGTCGCGGCTCCCCGCGAGGCGAAGCGCCGGATCGCGGTCGTGCCCCAGACCCGCAACCTGGACCGCGACTTGACCGTCCGCGAGGTGCTGACTTACCACGGGCGATACTTCGGCCTGCCCGCGGCCGAGAGGGAGGCGCGGGCGGACCGCCTTCTCGCGGAGATGCAGATCGAGGACAAGGGGGGTGCCAAGCCGCTCACCCTCTCCGGGGGGCAGCAGCAGCGGGTGATGATCGCCCGCGCCCTCATGCACGACCCCCGGGTCCTCCTCCTCGACGAACCCACGACCGGCCTCGACCCTCAAGCGCGGCGCATGCTCTGGGAGACGCTGCGCGGGCTGCACCAGAAGGGCCTGACCCTCATCCTGACCACCCACTACATGGAGGAGGCGGATCGTCTCTGCGAGCGCCTGGCCATCATCGACCATGGTCAGATCCTCACCGTCGACACCCCGGCCGCCCTCAAGAAGGGGCTCCCCGGCGGGCAGATCCTGGACGTCTGGGTCGACGCGGCCGCGCCCCTGGGCCCTCGTCTCTCCACCATCGCGGGCGTGATCCGCGTGGAGGCGGTGGGCCAGGACGGGCAAGATGGCGGGGAGCGGCTGCGGCTCTTCGTGGACCCCGGGGACGGCCTTCTCGACCGTGTCCTCCATGCCATTCGGGACGCGGGCGGCCTCCTCCACCATGTGAGCCTCACCTCTCCCAGCCTGGAGGACGTTTACATCCATCTCACCGGCAAGGAGCTGCGGGAGTGAGCGGGGAAGGGCAGCCCGCAACCGGGTCTTCGCGCATCAGGAGAGAGGAGATCGAGCCATGACCGCCTTCCTGGCCCTGCTTCGGCGCGACCTGCACGTGGCCTCGCGCAACGCGGTTCCCCTGCTTGTGGCCACCCTCACGCAGCCGATCTTGGTCGTGCTCGTGTTCGGCAACATCCTGCCCCGGCTGCACCTGGTGGCAGAGGAATTCCGCACCGTCATCGTGCCCGGGCTCATGTCCATCACCATGCTCATGGCGGGCGTGCAGGGAGTCCTCCTGCCCCTGACCATCGACCTTTCCGGGAGCCGGGAGGTGGACGAGCGGATCCTGGCCCCCATCACCATCTTGGGGGTGGCCATCGAGAAGGTGTTGGCGGGGGCCATCCACGCAGGCGTGGCCGGACTCACCGCCCTCCCCGCCATGATGGTCCTCATGCACCGGGTGAGCGGGGTAGACGTCCACCCTCACTGGGCCGTGCTGGCCCCCTTGGCGGCGGTGAGCGGCGTCCTCTCCGCCGCCTTCGGCCTGACCCTGGGCACGCATGTCCCGCCCCGGTTCAGCGGCCTGCTCTTCGCGGTCGTGCTGGGGCCGCTGATGCTCTTCGGCTGCGCGTACTACCCCTGGGCGGCCCTGGGCGCCTTGGGCCCCCTGCAGTATCTCTTCCTCCTGAACCCGCTCGTGTTCATGAGCGAGGCCATGCGGTGGGGAGTGACGCCCGACGTTCCCCACATGCCTCCCCCGATCCTCCTCACCGGCCTCCTCGGCTTTGTCCTTCTCTTCACCTTCCTGGGCGCCCGCTCCTTCGAGCGGAGGACCATCCTCTAGCGGTCTAGAACCTCAGGCCGACGGCCAGCGAGAGCAGGGAGTCATTCTTGACGATGGCCTTGACCTGGACGTAGGGAATGACGCGACCCGAGCGGAAGCCGATCCCCCCCAGGAGGTCCGCACCCACGTCCGTGCTCGTGCCCGCCCCGTCCGGGTGGACGCGCACGAAGGCCACGCCCGCGCCCAGCCAGACGTACGTCGAGCTGTGGGTGGGGAAGTCGTAGTGGAAATCACCGTTGAAGGTGATGTAACTGCCGTTGTCCACGAACACGTACTCGACGTTGGGGTTGAAGTAGAAGTGGGGGGCCACCCGAACCAGGAGCTCGCCGCCCAGGAATGGCTTCTCCACCTTGGTGTAGTAGCCACCCCGCACCCCGAACATGACCTCATCGTCGTGCGCGAAAGCGACCCCCGACAAAGGGGCCAGGCACAACCAGGCGGTCAGGAACGTAAATAAGGAGCGCGTGAATCTCATGCTTTCCCGCCTTTCTGGAACTTGAGTCGAAGCCCGCCGTGGAAGCTTGGGCTGCTTCAGCTTCTCGGTCGCGGGTCCTGACCGATGAGGGGCCGGGCCTGAGCGGCCTTGTCGGCCGCCGCGCGACGCGATGCTCCCTTCAACCTAGGCAAGAGACGCCGCCTTGTCAAAGCCCGATGGGGGGACCTGTGACGGAGAGCACTGTGACGGAGAACACACCCCGCGGGCTTGCTCAGCGGTGTTGGGTGAGGGCCTCGGCGAGGGCGGAGAGGGAGGAGACGCGCGGGCAATCGACATCGGAATAGAGGCCGGCGGAGTCGAGGAGCACCGCGCGCAGGCCCGCCGCCCGCGCGCCCTCCACGTCCACGTGGTAGAAGTCGCCCACGTGGACGGTCGCCTCGGGCCGGGCCCCGCTGCGGGCGAGGGCGATCTCGAAGATCCGGGGGTCGGGCTTCTCCACCCCTTCTTCCTGGGAGTCGAGGACGGTGCGGAAGAAGGGCGCGAGGCGGACGCGCTCCAGGAGAGCGCGCAGGGTGCCGTTTGCGTTGGAGACCACGGCCAGCTGCAGACCGGCGGCGCGGACGGCGGTGAGGGCGGGGATCGCGTCCTTGGGAACGCTCTCCCAGAGGTTATGGCGATCGTGGTACGCGCGAAGCTCGGCCAGGGCCGCGTCGGTCCCCGCAGAGCGGGCGACGCCCGCGCCCTCGAGCACGAGCTCGAGGTAGGGGAAGACGCGCGCGGCGTCGGTGGTGGCCCGCATGCGCTCGCGGGTGTCCAGGGCGCGCTTGACCCGTGGCTCGGCGGCGGCCAGGGCCGCCGCCTCCACCGTCACGCCCTCGCGGGCGAGGGTCGCGCTCACGCGGCCCCAGTGGGGATAGACAAGGACTCCACCCGCGTCGAGGAAGAGGGTCTCGAGGGGGGGGTGCGTCCAATCCATCATCAGATGTTATGATTTCGGACCGAGTGGCCCAAACCGTCGTGAGCCGGACCATGCGTTGGGCGCGCGCGGAGCGGAGCGGGGGGCCCGCGGGCCGCGTCGTGCTCGTCGCCCTTTGGCTCGCCTCCTGCGGAGGCACCTCGTCGGGCCCCAAGGCGGCGACGCCCCCGGCCACCTTCCCCTCCTCACCCGCCGGCCTCCCCAACATAATCATCATCCTGGCCGACGACCTCGGTTACGGCGACATGAGTGCCAACGGCCCCTCCCGGCTGAAGACCCCCAACCTGGATCAGATGGCCGCGGAGGGGGTGCGCCTCACCGGCTTCGACGTCCCCGCAGCAATCTGCGCCCCTTCGCGGGCCGCCCTCATGACCGGGCGCTATCCGGTGCGGACGGGGATCTTCTGGAACCCTCCCGTGCGCCTGAATCCGGGGGAGATCACGATCGCCGAGGCCCTAAAGGCTCGCGGGTACGTCACCTCCATGGTGGGGAAATGGCACCTGGGCTGGGACCGCGACGACATGCCCACCCACCACGGCTTCGACTTCTACTACGGCATGCCCGCGGGCGAGGACCCGAACTACTTCATGAGGCAGGACCAGATCACCAACGATGGCGTGGGCCTGGAGGAGCTGGCCTGGCGCTACACGGTGGAGGCGGTCGACTTCATTCACTCCGTTCGGGATCGCCCCTTCTTCCTCTACCTCGCCCACCGCTCCCCCCACACGCCGCTCTACGCCTCCTACCGCTTCGCGGGCACCTCCTCGGCGGGAATCCTGGGAGACGTGGTGGCGGAGCTGGACTGGGGGGTGGGGGAGGTGATCCGGGCCCTCCGCGAGACGGGCCATGATCGGGACACGTTCGTCTTCTTCTTCAGCGACAACGGGCCGGACCTGAAGGAAGGGTCGGAGAGCGGCTCCGCGGGCCCGTTCTCGGGCGGAAAGGGCTCTCCCCAGGAGGGGGGATTGCGCGAGCCCGCGATCGCCTGGTGGCCGGGGCGCCTTCCCGCGGGCAAGGTGGTGACGGAGCCCACCGTCAGCATGGACCTCTTCCCGACGGTGTTGGCCCTGGCCGGGGGCACCCTGCCCACGGACCGAAACTACGACGGGCAGGATATCTTCAAGGTGCTCACGGGAGAGGTGACGATGATCCCGGGGCCGGGGGTGGACGGGGGCCGCGAGCTCCTCTCCTGGGAGGGTGAGGCCGCGGTCGCCCTGCGCACCGGCAAATGGAAGTACCTGGGACCGGGGTTCTGGCAGCTGACCCCCGGCTTCTACGACCTCGAGGCCGATCCCGGAGAGAGGAACGACCTCTCCGCCGCCCAACCCGACCTGGCCCGGCGCATGAAAGATCGGCTGGCGGAGGACTTCCTCGAAGTCACCCGCGGCAAATGAGGCGGTGGGCGCCTCTTCTGGGGGCGGCGGCGCTGGTCCTGCCCCTGGTCGGTTCCTGCGGCTCGGGTTCTTCGCCCGCGGCACCCGCGCCGCCGCAAGGGATCGTGTTCGTGGGAAGCACGCCCGGCTCGGGGGGCGTGGTCACCCTCGAGTGTCCCTTCCACTTGTGCGGGGACGGCCCTTTGAACCTCTCCCTCCGGGTGGTTTCCTCCGTGGCCGTCCCCAATGCAACTGTCCGTTCCCGTTTCCTGGACACGACGGGGAAGGAATGCGCATTCGTTTTCGCGACCCCCCGCCAGGACGTGGCCGCCAATCAGCCCGTCACTTTCGACTCCACGCGGGCGCTGCTCACGTTCGCGAGCGCCGGGGTGCTCGCCTGCCCGCCGCCCTTCACCACCACCACCATCGACGCCAACCTCATGAGCGCGGGCAACACCATTGTGCTGGGGTCGTCGCTGACGGTCGGCTACACCTTCGCCCTCCCTCCGGAATAGCCCCGCGCCCGATCGGGCTTCCGACCCCCCGTCGACCCGGCCGCGGTCGCCGCCCGGGATGAGGAGGGCCGAGACGGCCACCTCCCGCCGCGCTCCCGGCCGCGAAGTCGCTTCCGGGCCGGGGCCGGCCGCGCGCCTGCCCTTCGCGGCCAGTGGGGGCCGTGGCATACTGCAAAGCGGTGCCCGCCCTCGAGAGCCTGATCGACACCGCCGGCAGCACCTTCCGCGAGAACCGCGCGCACATGGAGCGCCTGCTGGTGGATCTAAGGGAGCGCCTGGCCGCGGCCCGGGCGGGGGGCGGAGAGGAAGCCGTGCGCCGCCACCGCGAGCAGGGCAAGCTTCTGGTGCGGGAGCGGATCGAGCGCCTGCTCGATCCCGGCACTCCCTTCCTGGAGGTCGCCGCCCTGGCCGCCCACGGCCTCTACGAGGGAGCCGCGCCTTCGGCGGGGATCGTCACCGGCATCGGGCGCGTGCGCGGCCGCGAGGTCATGGTCGTGGCCAACGACGCCACGGTCAAAGGGGGAACCTACTTCCCGCTCACGGTCAAGAAGCACCTGAGGGCCCAGGAGATCGCGAAGGAGAACCGGCTGCCCTGCCTCTACCTGGTCGACTCGGGCGGGGCCTTCCTTCCCCTCCAGGCCGAAGTCTTCCCGGACCGGGACCACTTCGGCCGCATCTTCTACAACGAAGCTCAGATGAGCGCGCAAGGGATCCCCCAGATCAGCGTGGTCCTGGGCTCCTGCACCGCGGGGGGCGCCTACGTGCCCGCCATGAGCGATGAGACCGTGATCGTGAAGGGCCGGGGGACGATCTTCCTGGCTGGTCCGCCCCTGGTGAAGGCGGCCACCGGCGAGGAGGTGAGCGCAGAGGAGCTGGGGGGCGCGGACGTCCACTGCCGGACGAGCGGGGTGGCCGATCACTACGCCCGGGACGACGAGCACGCCCTGGAGTGGGCCCGCGACATCGTGGGGCGGTTGACCACACGGAAGGAGCTGCCCTGGGAGGTGGAGGCGATCCAGGACCCGCTCCGCGACCCCCAGGAGCTGGGAGGGGTCGTCCCTCCCAATCTCCGCCTGGCCTACGACGTCCACGAGGTGATCGCCCGCATCGTGGACGGAAGCGAATTCAGCGAGTTCAAGGCCCTCTATGGCACCACCCTGGTCACCGGCTTCGCCCGCATCATGGGCTACCCGGTGGGGATCCTCGCCAACAACGGCGTGCTCTTCTCGGAGAGCGCGCTCAAGGCCACCCACTTCATCCAGATGTGCAGTTTGCGCCGGATGCCGCTGATCTTCCTCCAGAACGTCACCGGCTTCATGGTGGGCCGGGAATACGAGCACAAGGGGATTGCCAAGGATGGGGCCAAGATGGTTCACGCGGTCGCCAACGCCAGCGTGCCTAAGTTCACGGTGATCATCGGAGGGAGCTTCGGGGCGGGAAACTACGGCATGTGCGGGCGCGCCTACCAGCCGCGGCAGCTCTGGATGTGGCCCAACGCCCGGATCTCGGTGATGGGCGGGGAGCAGGCAGCGTCTGTGCTGGCCCAGGTAAAACAGGAGCAGAGGGAGCGGCGGGGCGAACCAATGACGGCGGCCGAGCTCGAGGCCTTGAAGGCTCCCACCCTGGCCAAATACGAGGAGGAGGGGAGCCCCTACTACTCCTCGGCCCGGCTCTGGGACGACGGGATCATCGACCCCGCGGACACACGCACCGTCCTGGGCCTGGGCATTTCGGCTGCCCTCAACGCTCCCATCCCGGAGACGCGCTTCGGGATCTTCAGGATGTGACCGCCCGCCCCTACCGGGCCCTCCGCTACCGGGACTTCCGCTGGCTCTGGATGGCCCAGCTCGTCTCCCTCACCGGCACCCAGATGCAGACGGTGGCCCTCCACTGGCATGTCTACCTCCTGACCCATTCGCCCCTGGCCCTGGGGCTGGTGGGTCTGACCCGCGTTCTGCCCGTGATCGTGTTCTCCCTCTGGGGCGGGGTGGTGGCCGACCGCCATGA
>Ga0210399_10000889_pt1 | contig 23536 bp, 24 predicted proteins | sample IncBWC14MmetaG_FD_150865 | JGI IMG/M metagenome (GOLD analysis project Ga0210399, IMG submission 150865) | Forest soil microbial communities from Barre Woods Harvard Forest LTER site, Petersham, Massachusetts, United States - Inc-BW-C-14-M | ecosystem: Environmental > Terrestrial > Soil >... | reverse complement strand
CCGAAGAAGGACCGGGCACAAGCGTGTTCTATAAGAATAAAGCTGGCGAAATCTTTCATACTTATTCCAGCTACGCGCGCGGACTGGATCCGATGGTCGCGACCTACCAGTGGCTCGATCTCACGCCGAAAGGCCGCGATGAGGATGGGCTGGCCCATACGATGGCGTGGGTTCGCCACCACGACAAGTACGTGGATGGCGATGTGGTCGACGTGAAGGCGCTCTACGTTCAGCCTGCGAGGACAGAAGAATGAGCCAGACGTGAAGCAGGTTCGTCATCCTGAGCGAAGCGAAGGATCTGTGTATTCTCCCAGCAAGTTGCACAGGTCCTTCGCTTCGCTCAGGATGACAATCGTTTTGAAGAACGTGAACGCGTCGCTGGGCGACTAGTGTTTGTAAATCGTGGTGTTGGGATGATAGTTGCGCCAGTCGAACCAGTAATCCTTCAAGGCGGGGACGCGATCCAGGCATTTGCCAAGGGACGGGCCGGAGATGGCGCAGCCTTGGAAATTCCATTCGCTGGCAGTCGCGGTGTCGAGCAAGATCCACGGCTTGGGAGGAACTGGCGGTACCTTGTCCGGAGTCACGGTTTTGTTTGCGGACGACGCGTCCGCTTTGACATCGGCAACTTTCGCTCCGGGTGAGGCTGGGGATTTCGTTTCTACGGATTTCTCGGGTTGCGCCGCAGCCGACTCACTCTTTTTCTCGCCGGCCGTCTCAGCCTCGGTCTCACCCTTCAGGAAGAACTCGGCGTCTTTGCCGTCGATGCGGCTGATGAACACGCGAAAAGATTTGCCGTCAGGCCCGACTGCGACCAGCAGCGGCGTGCCTTGAACGCGGTCGACGACGGGCGACTCTTTTACGAGCTTATCCCAGGGATAGGCGCGGCCGGGGCCGTCCATCTCCAGGCCGACGACCACGTCGCGAGATTTGAGTTCGGTCCCGGGAAAGCTGATCGCCACCGGAAGCTTGGCCACCTTCGGTTCCCAATCGCTGTCGTATTCCTTCACGTACTTCGGCACCTCGGCCAGCACCTGGCCGCCGGACACTTCCGACTTCCATTCTCCGAAGGTCAACTCGTCACTCATGACGAGTTCGAGCGACGCACCTTTGAGCGGGCCGTAGATGGCTTTGCCCGTGATCTGTTGCCACCAGGTGCCGGTCTCTTTATCGCGCATGAGGAAGTTCTGGTTGTTGATGCCCGCCAGATAGAAATGCAGCGCTCTTCCGCCTACAGTTCGTGTCCACACCAGACCGGTGTGACAGAGCGTTCAATACGTGACGGCCACCGGAACGCCACCGACGACATCGTTCAACACGTGGTGGTAGGCCATTTCGCGAATAGGATAAGCCCGCGCGTCGGACCCGAAGCGCAGGGCGAGGATCATCTCTCCCTTGTCGAGTTTGCTGACGGACGCGGACTCGAACTGCGCGCTGTCGACGGGATGGAACATCCATTCAAAGTAGTTCAGGCGAGCCATAACGGCTGAGAACGCCACGAACACCATCACCGAGGCGAGCACGATCTTGCGTCCTTTACTGACAATGCCCCAGAGCACGAGTGCGAGTACGAGACAAACGACGGCGGCGACGAGAGTTCCCCAGGGAGCGCGCTGGCGGAGCGCCATCGCGAGCGCCAGCCCGGTCGGACTCTGGTGGGTGAACGGACGGATGATGAACGCAGGGACGAAGAACAGTCCGATGCCCGCCATGGCGGACGCCAGGAAAAGGAACCACACATAACCGCGCTGATCGGAAGGTGAGTCCATGTGATTGACGATGACAATCCCCGGCGGCAATTCCCGGGGATACGATTGTACCAATGAGCCCCGTGGAAAATTGCAGGCCTCCGAACTGGAGCAGCAGTTTTATCGGTGTGACTTGGAAGAAGCCGGGACGCGAGCTTTCTGCTTGGGTTTGAAGGCAGCGCCGCTGAACACATAGTATCCCGCAAGAGTGCCACCGGCGAAGAGCGACAACAGTATAGTGTCGATCCAGGGGCCAACGTTTTCCAGCCCCAGATTCGCAAGATCCCAAAACGTGAGCGGCCAGACGGCGATGAGATAAACGCCAGTTACAACCAGGACGAGAGCGAAGACTACTAAGATGGCCAGGACTCCGCCAGACAGGCTTTCGAAAACCAGCATTCCCCAGTGCTGGTGGTTGGGGTCAGGGCGCCGGGGGGCGGCCGATCGCGGGCGTTGGGCTAGCGGCGACAATGCTCCTCCAAAGAACTTTCTCCTGCGGGGACGGCCCTGCAAGTTAAAGGATAAGCGAGCGTCGGCCCAGACGCATGTTACGAAGGACCGTACCCAAACAAAATGACCCGGCTCCGCCGAAGCGGAACCGGGCCGGTAGAGCAGGTTCGTACGATTACTGCGGTGTAAAGTTCTGGTGATAGCTGAGGCTCACCACGTCCTGGAACGAGGGCGTGCCTGGAGGCAGGTTCGCCGGGTTCAGGAACTGCGTGTCGAAGAAGTAGTTACGTTTTGGAGCACCGTATACCGAGCTGCAGCACTTGAATATGCCGGTGGCATATTGCGAATAGTACATGCTGATCATCGAGCCGGCATAGTTGACGGTGGCGCCGTTTCCATTGTCGCTGCGGTCTTCCAGGTAGCGCAGGAAGTTGTGCATGCCTCCGTCGGTACCCATGTCATTTCCGCCCCACGCTGGTTGCGGGAAGGGAACGCTCTTACCCGCGGCAATGGCCATGCGATAGTAGCTGGTGTTACCGTATCGGCCGTTGGCGCAGGCAGCCATTCCTGCAGGGGGAGCGGTGTTCTTGGTTCCGCAATAGGGCAACAGGAAGCTTTCCAGGTCTGTCCAGCCGACGTTGGCTGTCGGCACAGTAGCGGCCGACGGTGGGTTGGAGAGAAGCGTAACCGCGTCCGCAATGATTGCCGCCGCGGAATGGGGCGTGGTCGGGGTGTTTTCGCTAGGCCAGAAGGGATCGTTGGGTCCGGTGTTGTAGTCACCCCACACGTACACCGGTTCCTCCGAAGCGACCGTGAATCCGTTTCCGTTTAGCACCAGACTACCGTTGGTGGGTGGCAGGAAACTGTTTCCAGCGGCATCCATGCCGGCGTCCACCAGACGCAGCACGTGCCGTGGGCCGCTGACCATGTTCCACTCGGCGTCTGGAGTGTTATAGGTGGTGGGGGTGGCCGATGTGCACTGGATCGCGTTCGTCGTCACCGAGCCAGCAATGTAGTAGGGCAGGTTCATGGAAGCGGCGGGAATGCCGAAACCAGCGCCCAGGTTCGCCTGGCCCCAATTGTCGATAAACCCGTTTCCTTTGACCGCCGTGTCTTCCGGCGAATAAGGAACGGGGGCGGTCGCATAGTAAGTGATTGCTTCCAGCTTGTTGTCGGGCACACCGGGGGCCGAGCCGCTGTTGATCACATCGCTCAAGCCGGACATGCCGGAGAAGCCGTTATAGAAAGCGGTTAAGGGATGGGCATCGGGGAGCATTCCGCGATGGTCCGAGAAATAGAGAATGTAGCCGTTGAAAGTGGCGGCGTTCACCAACTTGCCGCTGCCTCCGGCATACGGACCCGAGGCTTGCAGCCATAGCCAAAGGTTGCCCACGTCGAGCTCGACCGAGTTCATGATTCCGACCGGGCTGCAGTTCTTGCCAGGTCCTGGGTCGGTCGAGGGCCGGTTGTCCCGGGGCTCGCCTTCACGGCTGTCGTAGAAGTTGATGGGAAGCCAGGCAGCGTTCGATGCAGCGGCACCCATCCCGTTCGTGACGGCTTGGCTGGACTGAAGCTGCTGGAGAATCAGGATTGCCGGGCTGATGCCGTTCTGGCACTGGCCCAATGGCAAGGCGGGGTAGTTCTTGCATAATGGAACGGTGACGGCGCTGGCGTTGTAGGGATGCGTGGGCGGCTGATTGTAGTTGCGGCCGAAGCCGAATTTCAGCCACTCCGTGGTGACTCCAATCCAGTTTCCAGCGGCGTTCTGATATTCCACTCGCAGCCAGGCGCCCTGGCATAACTTGCCGGCGACAGTGACTTGTCCAAACAGCGGCCACGAGGCCAATGCGGCGTTGCATCCCGTCGGCGCGGCAGCAGTCCAATTATTAGTGGCCGCACCCTTCAGAGCGGTGGCGAAGTACATGTTTCCGGCAACATTTCCCGGGGCTGCAGCGCCCACGGTCATGTACGCGTTGCCGCCGGGTACGTCGGTGAACGGGGTCCCGATCTGGATGTCCTGAGTCGCACTGTCAGCGCGGACTTCTCCGGGGTAGAGATCGGCCTCGGTATCGGCTAACAGGATGCGGATGGCAGCTTCTTTGTAGAGCCGGGAGTTGAGCAGAAGCGGAGTGTCTCCCGCTGTCGGTTTGCGGATGATGTCGATGGCTCCCACCTTCGACGACTGCACGAAGGGCAACTGCAACTTGGTGGCTCCGGTCAATCCGTTCTCAATGAATCCATTGAAGGTCGACTTGGAAATGCCCGTCCACGCAGCGTTCGGCGCACCGGTCGGAGGGTAGCCGCCAGTCCAACTGCCGGCTGGCAACACCGCGCAGTTTGCAGCTGGTCCGGCCGCGGGAGCTGGAGGGCAAGCGCCGGCGGCGCTAGGCACGTAAGTGGTGCCAGTGTAGCCCGAAGAAGTAGCGTGGCCGTTCTCCAACTGGTCCACCACGATTTGTCCGACCGCCGCAATTTTATCGGTGAAGGTGAGTTTGCCGCCTTCGGCGAGGAAGATGTTGCCGTTGGCATGCACCCGTCCTCCGAAGTTGAAGTCGGGGCCGGCGAAGTAATCGCAGTCGCCTTCGCAGAACACTCCAAATTCAAACGCGGGAAGCAGAGCTACTTCAACCGTACGCGTCAGGTTCACGGATGCGCCGGTGGCGGCCAGCGAAGAATTGGTTGCGATCTGTCCGGTGCCAGCCAGACGCGTCGCAGTTACCTGCAGAGTGAAAGGAATCAGGGTTGCGACCATTCCCTGGTCGGGTCCAGAGCCCACGATGTCCCATGAGCCGCAGGGATTGGGAGCGTTGGGACAAGGCGTGACTCCATCGCTCTTAAAGGCCGGCCAGGCAATGTTCATCTGGGTGTACGTCATGTTGCTGATGTGCGAGCCAGACACCGCGGTTGGCCAATTGGCCGGGGCGGTCAAGGCCGTGATGGATGCGGCGGTCGGAGTTTGCGAACTCTGATAAAGCTGGGAGAGCTCCGACGTCAGGTTCTCAATGCCTGCCTCGGCTCCGTAATACGCCAGGTTTCCTTCCAGGTCATTGCCTCCCATCCGGACTTCGTTGCTGACCATGTAGAGCAGGCCCACCGCTACTCCGGACAGCAGGACGGTCAGCAGCAAAGCTGCGATGAGAGTGAAACCTCGTGAATCGTGTTGGCTCTTACCCATGATTCTTCCTCCAAAACTGCCAGCTGACTTCATTGGCATGCCACGCCGTTGGAACTATAGGAATTGCAGAAACTCATGTCTCGCGCACTGACCGAAGTCGCCAGATACATGCTTTGAGATTTTTTTCCTTCCGGCGTCAGACTACTTCCCATGATCCAGACATTGACCTTCTGGATGAGGCTGGGGGACTCGCCTGCCCCAATCGGGTCCTGCTGATTGGCGACGACTTTTCCGGTCACGGAATCGATGATGTCGTAGGTAAATTGCAGATTGATGATGTTGTCGGCAACCGGCACCGCATCAAGCCCGTTGACCTGGCGCATCAAGCGCGGGGTCTGGACGGTGCCTCCGGCGGCGGGAACCTCCAGGAAATAGGAGACGGCATTCAGCCGGCAGACGCTGGTCTCTGCGCCCGCACCAGCTGCCGCCGCCGCCACCGTGGCGATATTGTTCGCGGTTCCGCCCCCGGTCTGGTTCAGGTTCAACGCGTCGCCGGCGTTGAAGGTAAGCGAATTGGCGTTCGGGATACCCGTGATTTCCGCAACCACGGCAGCGTTCTGCACCAGGCTCGTGCCGGTGGCCGTCTTGCCATTGCCCGGCGTGCTCACCGTGAATAGCAGCAAATCGCCAACATTCAAGCCTCCCGGCGCAAGGATGTTGTTCGGCGTGACTCCCAGGTTGATTACGGCAACGGCACTGCTGGTTGCCGTCGGAAACGTGAAGGTGAAATTAGTGAGGGGAAAGTTGTAGTCGCAGGAGATCGCGGTGATGCTGCTATTGATCTGACCCGGTGCTTGCGCTATGACTTTGCCGGCCTCTACCCCGACGTTGAAGCCGGGGATGATCCCGTACATGTAATTAGGCCCACCGGCCCCGCTGTTGGGAAAGGTTCCGCCAGGGATGTAGCAGGTGCCTGTCTGGTTGCAGCCGAACTTGGAGACGGTTCCTCCCGTCACCAGCTGCACTCCGCCGGAAGGCAGGCCGGCTCCAGCCAAACTCAGATCCTTGGTGATCAGTTCGATCGCAGCTCGCATGTTCTGTTGCGTTTCGGCGCGCTGGGTCACGGTGAAGGTCGTATCCATGCCGGTCTTGAACAGACTGGTCATCGCCAGAAGTACGATCAGACCGATGGACGAGGCCACCAGTAATTCCAGCAAGCTGAAACCGCGTTGCGATTTTGAAGTTCGCATAATTGAGAGTCCTAAAGTCCGCTCTTTTAGTGGTAGCTCGAGATCAATCCGTTGGCTTGAAACGATCGAGCTGGCATCCCAGCTTTGCTGTACTGCACCGTGATGGTGATCGCCATCATGTTCGTGTTGGGGGCGCCACTCGGCAGCAATACCGGGTTGATGGCAATGGTCCGGGAGAAATTACCCAGGCTCATGGTCACGTCGTCGGCCGTGCCGAGAATTCCATCCGGGCCGGGGAGCACCATGCATTCCGCGCCGCCGTCGGGGCAGTTTACGCCGGCGGCAGTAGTGCAGGGGACATCGTCCGCAGTCCCCACGAGTCCATCGGGCCCAGCGCACAGCAGAGCCGTGGCTCCGTCCGTGAAAATTCCACCGTTGGATTTGTTCGCCACCGCGGCAAACGGGATCTGCTGACTGTTGCGCGCCGTGTAAATGCTCTCCATAGCTTCAAGCGCCTTCTGGCGAGCGATCAGGTCTTCCTCGCCCGATTGCGTGGCAGCCAGGGCCGTCGCCAGCGACGCCACCACCGCCAGTAAGCCGACGGACATCACCACGATGGCGATCATGACCTCGATCAGTGAAAATCCGCCTTCGGCGTTCGGTGCATCCGTTTTGCGCATTTTGTTCTCCGTCATTGCTGTACCCAGATGGGGGCGCCGGCCTGTTTATACAAACGCCAGCCACGAATTCGGCCAGTCGCCGCGAATACCGAGATGGCACGCGAACTGTAAATGGTCGGGTCGCCGGGCCGAGTCATGTACAGGACGCCACTGTTGTAATTGCCGTTTGCGTCATAGGAGCCACCGTCCGGGCCAAACGCTATCGTGTTCGCGCCTCCGGCTTGTCCCGGGCCATGTCCGAAATCAATGGCTGCCGTCCCTGCGCCCCAGTTGTCCGGGGCGCTGGCCGGGAATCCGGCTTGCACGGCATAGCTGACATCACTGGGAATGGTGTAAGTCGTTACCAGCTGAAGCGGAGGCAGAATTCCTGCCGCTGAGGGTGGCTGATACTGAACCTCGATGGTGCCCGCGGGATAGCCCGCCGGGTTGACGGTCACGTAATACAGGTGGCTCTGGGTGATGGCCAAGTGGCGCGTGTTGCGGAACGCCATCAGGGTCGTGTTGTACGCAGAGTCCAGGTGCGACTGGTTAAAGAGCGGCTTCATTGCGATAAACGTAATCGATGCAAAGGTGAAGCCGATCGCGACCGTGATCAGCAATTCCAGCAGCGAAACGCCGCGAGTTTTCCTCGATGTCATAATCATCTTTCGGGGGGAGAGGCGACTATGTCGAACACGCCTTCACTCCCATTGAGTCCGCGTCTCGAACATGTTGGAGGAACATTGCACAATGCCGCTCGCGCATAACGGAGCGGGCTCGCGTTCCTTCATCGCGTCATTGGTCATCGTAGGAACAGATCGCAGCCGCGTCAAAGCACGACAGGTCAATACCCTCGCCTTGGCCTTCCGGTGCCGGAGGTGGTTACTCATGTCACTGATTGAGAACACATTAGTTAAAGGCAATGTAGTCCGACAGAGATCGGTCGGAGAGTGACCCCGGTAACTTGTGAGGGGAACGAGTGGATCCTAGGATGGGGGCACGTATGACTCTATGTGCCCTGTTAGTGTGCGTCGATCAGGCTCCGGCTCAGGTGCTGGGCGGGGTGCTGGAAGAACTCAGCATTCGAGTTGAGTCCTGTCCGGACTTTGCGCGCGCCGCCATCCGGCTGGCGCAAGAGCGGTTCGACGTGGTGATTGTCGACGGCGAATCCAACAAGGACGTGATTGCCCTGTTGCGCGATACCCGCGCCTCGCGGCTGAATGATGCGACCTTGGCCGTCGCGGTTGTCGCCGGGCAGGAAAGCATCCGCGAGATGTTTTCTCTGGGCGTAAATTTCGTTCTCTATAAGCCGGTGGCTTACGACCGGGCGCTGAGCAGCCTGCGTGCGGCGCGCGAGGTGATGCGCAAGGACAAGCGCAAGAATGCCCGGGCTGATGTGCACACCCACGCCACTGTCGATTATGCGACCGTGGTGCAGGAGCGGGCCACCCTGATCAATCTGGCGCAAGACGGCATGTCGGTGCAGTTCGGGAAGAAACTTCCTCCGGTCAGCAAAGTGTATTTTCAGTTCAAGCTGCCGGGTCAGGCGGCGAATATTCGGCTTTCGGGGCAGATGGTGTGGCAGGACTGGAAAGGCCGAGCGGGAGTCCAGTTTGTCGATGTGCCCAAAGCTTCGCGCCGCTTGCTGACCGATTTTCTGGCCGCTCACGTGCCCAGCGACTCACGCCCAGAGGGCTTTCGCGACGTCACTGTGGAAATCGAAGAGCCCTTTCAACTGGCTACGGTATCGGTCGCCGAGCAGACCCATGGCCGGGAGAAAAAAGAAACCGCGCACTATGCGGCGGTTCAGGAACTTGCGCCCGCTGTGCACCCCGATGCCGACAACCGGCGCATCCAAGTCCGTTATGCCTGCCGCCTGGGCGCTGAGGTTTACCGCACCGGCACTTCGGTTCCCCATCATTGCTGCCTGACCGATTTGAGTTCGGGCGGATGTTATCTGGAAGTTCCGTTACCATTCCCGCAGGGTTCGTCGGTCGAGATTGTAGTGCGAACCTACGAGATGAAATTGCGCTTGCGGGGCGCAGTGCAGACCTCTCATCCCGGCTACGGGATGGGCGTGGCGTTTGAGATGAAGACCAAGGAAGAACAGGGCAACGTGAAGAAGTTGACTGACTACGTTGCGTCGACGACCGAACCTTCCAACTAACGGGCCGCGAAAGTGCCACCGGGCTGAAGCCCGTTCATTCATTCCTTACACTTTACGCGGCGCTGAAGCGCCGCTCTTCCACTTGCGGCCCGCGCTCACTTAGCGGCCGCTTCTTCGGCGACGGTCTTCTTGAAGTAGTCCAGCGATTGCCGCAGGCCGGCCGCCAGATCAATCTTCGGCTCCCATCCCAGCAACTGCCGCGCCTTGGTGATGTCGGGGCGGCGCTGCTTAGGATCGTCGGGTGGAAGTGGTTCGTAGCGAATCTCGCTCTTTGATCCGGTCGCCTTCAAAACTTGCTGGGCGCATTCCAGGATGGTGAACTCGTTGGGATTGCCAATGTTCACGGGCAGATGTTCGTCGGATTTCGAAAGGCGCATGAAGCCGTCGATTTCGTCGCTCACATAACAGAAGCTTCGAGTCTGCCGGCCGTCGCCGTAAACGGTGAGCGGTTCGCCCCGCAACGCCTGCTTCATGAAGTTCGGCACCACGCGGCCGTCGTTGAGTTGCATGCGCGGGCCGTAGGTGTTGAAGATGCGGACGATGCGGGTATCCACCCTGTGATAGCGGTGGTAGGCCATGGTGACAGCCTCGGTGAAGCGCTTGGCCTCGTCATAAACCGAGCGCGGGCCGATGGGATTGACGTGGCCCCAGTAGGTTTCTTTTTGCGGATGCTCCAGAGGATCGCCGTAGCACTCGGAAGTGGACGAGACGAAATACTTCGCGCCGTACTTCTGGGCGACTTCGAGAGCGTGAAACGTGCCGAGGGAGCCGACCTTCAGCGTAGGGATGCCGTGAACAGTGTAATCGACCGGACTGGCAGGGCTGGCAAAGTGGAAGACGTAGTCGACGCGTCCGACGTCGAACGGTTCGCAAATGTCTTTCTCTATAAACTCAAACCGCGGTTCATTGTGCAGGTGGGCGAAGTTGGCGCGGCGGCCGGTGAGCAGGTTGTCGACGCAGGCCACGCTCCAGCCTTCGCCGAGAAGGGCATCGCAGAGATGGGATCCCAGAAATCCTGCGCCACCGGTCACCACAGCGCGCTGTGGGCTCATGCTCTCTTGCCATTCTTCAAGACTGCGGAAGGTACGCCGTCGGGATGCGCGGCGTCGCGGCCAACACTGTAGTAGGTGAAGCCTTGCGCCGCCATGACTTCGGGATCGTACAGGTTGCGCCCGTCAATCACGATGGGATACTTAAGTTCCTGGCGGAGACGGTTGAGATCGAGGTTGGCGAATTCCTCCCACTCGGTAAGGATGAGCAGGGCATCCGCGTCGTGAGCTGCTTCGTAGGCGGAGTTGACGAACGTGATGCCCGACGCAATCACTTCCTTCGCGCGCTCCATGGCCGCGGGATCATACGCCGTGATCTTGCTGCCCTCCTGCAGCAGCGCCTGCACCAGAAAGAGCGCTGGAGATTCGCGGATGTCGTCGGTGCCACCCTTGAACGCGAGTCCGAGTACACCCAGGTGCTTGCCGCGCAGGGTCCACAGCGCGCGGTGCACTTTCCGCAGGAAGCGCTGGCGCTGGTCTTCGTTGATGCGCATCACTTCGTCGAGCAGGCGGAAGTCGTAGCCGCCCTCGCGGGCCACGGCGCGGAATGCCATCACGTCCTTGGGGAAACAGGAGCCGCCGTACCCGATGCCGGGATTCAGAAACCGGGGCCCGATGCGCGAATCGGTGCCGACGCCGTGAACAACCTGACTCACATTGGCGCCCACGGATTCGCAGACCGAGGCTACGGCGTTGATGAAAGAAATCTTCATGGCGAGAAAGGCGTTGGAGGCATGCTTGATCAACTCGGCGCTCTTGGTGCTAGTCACGATGAGCGGAGGAGGAATCGAGGCGCGGTCGGGCTGCGGAATGGCGTCGGCGCGCTGGTAGTAGCTGCCATTGGTCAGGGGAGCGTAGACTTCGCGCAAAACGTCGGCCGGCCGGTCGGTGTCGCAGCCGATCACGATGCGATCGGGAAACAGGAAGTCGGTGACGGCTGTGCCTTCGCGCAGAAATTCGGGATTGGAAGAGACGTCGAACAACTCAGGGTCGGTACCGTTGCGCAGGATGATCCTGCGCACCCAGTCGCTGGTATAGACGGGAACAGTGCTCTTCTCGACAACGACCTTGTAGTCGCTGATGCCGCCGGAGATTTCGCGGGCCACGGATTCCACGTAAGAGAGGTCAGCCTCACCGCTCTCGGTAGGCGGCGTGCCGACGGCGACGAAAATGACCGAACTAAGCCGGGCAGCTTCTTTCAGGTCGTCGGAAAAAGTGAGGCGATGTCCGCGGTGGCGGCTCAGAAGTTCAGGCAGAAATTTCTCGTGGATGGGGATCTGGCCATTGCGCAGAGCCGCCAGTTTAGGTTGATCGTTGTCCACCAGGATGACGTCATGCCCGAGGTCGGCAAAACAAGCGCCCGCCACCAGCCCAACGTATCCCGAACCTACCACCGCAATCCGCATCGGCTTACCTCTTAAGAGGATCGAACCATAGTACCGAAATGAGCGCCGAAACTAGCGCCGAAATAAGTTCCGAATGACGCGAGTCCGCGTTGCCGCAATCCGCTCGCTTTGATTTTACAAATTCTCTTGCCTTCTTTGGGTGGTGACCGGAAAAAACTTGCGCCTGCGCGCGTCCGTTGCCAAAACGGGAAGAGCGATGGCTAGAACCATGAACGCGGCGAAGCGTCACGCAGGGCTTCATTTTCACGGATTCCTTTGTGTGACGTCGTGCCTGTCTTGGAGGAGCCGCCAAGGTTTGAGGTTGACATCCTCGAAGATTCGCGAAAAACTGCGCATAATGACGAATGGCCAGCGCTTCCTGGATGCCTGGCCCCAGTGGCTCACCTAGTATGACTTACCTGGTATGACTCACCGCCCTATGCCGCAGCCCGAACCGTACGGAACTCCATCCTGGGATAAGGAATCATCGGGCCATGTGGGCGATGTCGTGTCCTCGCAGAATCCTCGCGATGTAGTGGAAGTGGCCAAGACGCTCGCAGCCCATGGCGGCGGGGAGGCGTCGTTCGACCTGGCCCTGGACCTGGTTCTGAACGAAGTGGTCGAGCGAGCGCGGTTGGCGACCGGGGCGACCGGAGCAGCGATTGCACTGGCCCGAGCGGGCGAGATGGTGTGTCGCGCCACCACCGGCGCCGATGCTCCGGACCTGGGAGTTCGGCTCGAGACCAAGTCGGGTCTGTCGGGAGCGTGCCTGCTCACTGGAGTAATTCAGCACTGCAAGGACACGGAGACGGACCCACGAGTGGATCCGGAGGCCTGCCGACGACTGGGTGTGCGATCGATTCTGGTTCTGCCGCTGTGCGAGGGACCCGATCCCTTTGGGTTGATGGAGGTCTTTTCATCCCGGCCCCATGCGTTTGGCGATCAGGATGAAAACAGCCTCCAGGTTTTGGCCGCTCGTGTCGTAGAGACGAAAAGGGGTATCGAGGAGGCTGCGGCCACCGGCGCCAAATCGAACCACAGCGCGGACGATCAGTTGGAAGCCCAGACGAACGAAGTGGAAAACGCTTCCCAGCCGGAACGAATCTGGGAATTGGGCGCCGAGGCTCCGCTTGACGCTCCGGCTGAACATGGGTTCCGGCGCACGACGGACCTCTGGACATCCATCCTGGGGGTGATTGTGATCCTGGCGGCGCTGTTGCTGGGACTGCTGGTAGGTTGGCGGGGAGCGATCGTCCGCGGCCTGCGAGGAACGCCCCAGGCGCGGGCAGGGGCCGCGTCGAATACCCGAGCGAATCGAGGAACCGAATCGGTCGCGGAGCACGCGCCTGGAAACGCGCCGCCTGCAGATTCGGTGGCGTCGGCGTCCTCAAGCGGTAGCTCGGCGAGCGTTCCCACCGCGTCCGTGCCGAAAACGCCGGGTGCCGGAGCGCCGCTCGAGCCGCCAAGTGGCGGCCTGCTGGTGACTCAGAATGGCAAAGTCATCTACCGGTTGCCACCTGACGGGCAGCGAGCCGCCCCCTCCACGCGCACGCCCGCAAAAGAATCGGGGGAAGTTTCGGAGAAGCGGTTGATTCATCGCGTAGAGCCCGAATATCCACCGGAAGCGAGAGCGCAGCACATTCAGGGGTCGGTAGTGCTGGATGTGCAAATCGGGGGAGACGGCGCGGTCCGCAACATAGCGGTTGTTGAAGGGGATCGCAGTCTGGCCGATGCGGCGGTCCAGGCCGTAAGACAGTGGAGATATCAGCCCTTCTCCGTCAACGGGCAGCCTGCCGAGATGCAGACACGAATCACGATCCGTTTCACGCTTCCTCCTACGTGAGAGGGACAGTGTTCGGTACACTCTCCCACTCTTCGCACGCGCATAAAGCAGAGGAACTCCTGCCGTTTCTTAGCCTGTTGAAAACAAGCAACTTGCTATTCACATAAGCTTTGTCAATGGCACTTTCCTACCATTGCAAGGACTGGCACGGCTCGCTAAAGTTAGCGTTGGCATTGATGTTGGGATCTGTACCGTTGGTATTCGTGATTTTGCTGGGTGCACCGTTAAAAATATGATCAAGAAATCTGGCAAAGGCCGAGATATAATGCGGTCCAGATGTTGAACGCGGAGCAGGCACTGTCCGCGCTCGGCGGCAACTCCACCCAGTTGTAAGGCGTTCTCCCTCCCCCCCCGAATTGTTTGTAGGCCCCTAACCGACTCCTTCAGGATCTCTTATGCACATAGGCCGTAGAGTCTTTACTATCGGGGTCAAACTGTTTGATCTGCTGTTAATGGTCATTGCGTTTGCTGCGTCGGCACTGCCTCAGTACCACCAGGTAGGAAGACTCGGCCTGGCCGAATTCCTCGAAATGCGGATAAAACTGGGCAACCTGGTTCTGTGTGCCAGTCTTCTGCTGATCTGGCACATCCTGTTCAGCGTGTTCGGGCTGTACGACTCGAAACGTCTGGCCGGGCGGTGGGAAGAGGTATGGGACGCCAGCATGGCCACAACCCTGGGCACTCTGGCGGTCGGCGTGTTTGCGTTGGTTTTTCGGATCCAACTGGTAAACGCGACCTTCCTGGTTTTGTTTTTCGTGGCTGCCACCTCGTTGGTCATCCTGAGCCGCTCTGTGATTCGAGGGGCGTTGGCCTTCGCGCGGCGGCATGGCCGAAATACCCGGAACATGCTGGTGATCGGAACCAATGCGCGGGCGCTGGAGTTGGTGGGACGCATCCAGGGGAGGCCAGAACTGGGCTATCGCATTCTGGGATTCGCGGATGAAGAGTGGCTCGGGATAGAAGAGTTCAAGAAGCTGGGACATTCCCTGGTTTCTGACCTTGACGCCTTACCCTCGTACGTGCGCCGCAACGTGGTGGATGAAGTCGTTCTGGCGTTGCCCATTCGCTCGTTCCACGGGGTCTCGTCGCAAATCGCTTCGGCCTGCGAGGCGCAGGGCATCATCGTAAGGTTCCTGCCGAATATTTTCGACCTGAAAGAGGCGCGGCACCGGGCTGAAGAACTCGATGGCGATCCGCTGATCAGCCATGAAAGTACGATCACAGATTTCTGGGGCCTGGTGATCAAGCGCGCGATTGACATCGTGGTTTCGCTGACCGCCATCATTGTGGTTTCGCCGGTCATGCTGCTGACCGCTGTGCTGGTGCGGCTGACTTCGCCGGGCCCGACTTTCTTCGTGCAGAATCGTCTCGGACTGAACAAGCGGATGTTTCAGATCTACAAGTTCCGGACGATGGTGGTGGACGCAGAAGATCGCTTGAAGGACCTGGAGCATCGGAACGAGGCCAACGGGCCCGTCTTCAAGATCAAGAAGGATCCTCGCATTACGCTCATCGGCGGTTTCCTGCGCAAGACCAGCATCGACGAACTTCCCCAGCTCTTTAACGTGTTGAAAGGGGAGATGAGCCTGGTGGGCCCGCGGCCGTTGCAAGTGCGCGACTACGAGCTGTTCGAAGTCCATTGCCAGGACTGGCAGCGCAAGCGGTTCAGCGTTCGTCCCGGAATTACTTGCCTGTGGCAGGTTATGGGAAGGAGTTCCACCACCTTCGAAAAATGGATGGAACTCGATTTACAGTACATCCGCAACTGGTCGTTGTGGCTCGACCTGCAGATTCTGGCCAAGACCTTGCCCGCCGTGATCAAAGGTTCCGGGGCGGCGTAAATAGAAGTTCTGCGGCCCCCCGAAGTTACCAGGGGGGCACGACCAAGGCCGAATCGAGCAATCTCGCGTGGTACACTCGTTCCACTCAAACTGGAATGGCAGCCGGTTTTTGGCTGCTCCAGAATTGCTTTGCGCGAGGAATGTATGAAACCAGCCATCGAGACCCCGAGCGGGGTCTCTACCGATCCCTATAGCAAGACGGTTTGTTGCCTGCGCTGTGAGCAGAAACTGCAGCGCTATCAACTGATGCGGGCCAGTCTGGCTCCCGGCAATTCCGGCCACGCCATGTTGTCTTGCCCGCGATGCGGCCACGTGGAGTTCGTTTCGGATTCCAGTCCGCTGCTGCAGAGCCTGGAGTTGGTCTCGGTCGATACCGGGGACGGCGACTAAACGGAGCCGTAAATCCCTCGCCGGGGCCTAAACTCAGCCACCGCTATCGGTTCCTTCATCCAAAGATTTTTCCGGCGCGCATTTGCATGACGAGTTGACTGTTCTATGCGCCTCCTTCTTATCGGCGGAAATGGCTTCATCGGGCGGTTCGTTGTGGCGGCACTCCAAGCCCACGGGCACGCAGTTACAGTGTTTCACCGCGGCACGACGGCCGCTCCCGCAGGCGTCGATGAAATTCGGGGCGATCATAATCAACTCGCTGCCAGCGCTCAGGAGCTGAAGCGCTTTGCTCCTGACGTGGTGATCGATCTGGTCCTCAGTTCGGGCACGCAGGCGGATGAACTGATGAAGGTGTTCCGTGGTGCGACCCGGCGCGTGGTCATGCTGAGCAGCATGGACGTCTACCGCGCCGTAGGCATTTCGCACGGCACGGAGAGCGGGCCGCTCCAAGACCTGCCGCTCACCGAGGAGTCGGAGCTGCGGCGAAATCTGCATCCCTATCCGCCTGAGAACATGCGGCTCCTGCGTAAGGTCTTCCCCTGGGTGACGGACGACTACGACAAGATTCCGGCGGAGCGCATCGTGATGAACGATCCGGAACTTCCCGGCACGGTGCTCCGGCTACCCATGGTGTACGGACCGGGCGATCCTCTGCACCGTTTCTATCCCGTGGTGAAGCGCGTCACCGACGGACGCCGCCACATCATTTTTCCCGACACGCTGGCCGCGTGGCACTCGCCGCGAGGCTATGTGGAGAATGTGGCCGCAGCCGTCGCGCTGGCTGCCACGGATGATCGCGCCGCCCGCCGCATTTTTAACGTGTGCGAGGAGCCATCGTTCAGCGAACTGGAATGGGCACGGAAGATCGCCACCGAGATGAGGTGGGAAGGAGAGTTCGTTCTCCTACCAGAGGATCGCACGCCGCCCCACCTGCTCAAGCCCGGCAACGCGGCGCAGCATTGGACGGCAAGTTCAACGCGTATCCGTCAGGAACTGGGATGCGAGGAACCGGTTGCGATCGATGAGGCGATCCGGCGAACGATAGCGTGGCAGCGGGAAAATAACCCGGCGGTTGATTTCCTGGCGCAGTTCGATTATGCGGCGGAAGACGCGGCGGCAGCCAAGAACACTTAAACAGCTTTTAAACAGCTTTGTCATCCTGAGCGAAGCGAAGGACCGGTGCAACTGGCAGTGAGTGCATAGATCCTTCGCTTCGCTCAGGATGACAATCCGTGGGGATATTTCGAGCCCACGGGATGCACCCTAGAACGGAATATCGTCGTCGGTGATCGGCCCGGATGCTGCCGGTTCGGGCTCGGGAGTGCGCTGATCGAAGTTGTTGCCGCCGCCGGCCGATGAGGAGGCGCCGCGCGAGCCTCCGCCGCTGAAGTCGCCGCCACCCGCGCCCTCGCCCTTCCCACTGAGCATGACCAGATCGTTGACGATGACTTCTGTCATGTATTTCTTCTGGCCGCTGGTCTTGTCGTCCCAGGAATGGGTGCGCAGGCTGCCCTCGATGTAGACTTTGCTGCCCTTCTTCAGATATTCCCCGGCAATCTCCGCCGTACGCGCCCAGGCAGTGATGTTGTGCCATTCGGTGCGGTCCTGCCAGTTGCCGTCCTTGTCTTTGAAGCGATCATTGGTAGCCAGACTGAACTTGGCGACGGGCGTGCCGCTGGGGGTGAACTTCACCTCGGGATCCTTGCCCAAATTTCCGAGAAGAATGACTTTGTTAACACTTCTGCCTGCCATGTCGGTGCTCCTTTGCAGGGGTTCACTATAGCAGAATGAAGGCGGTGGAAAGGGTGCTGACTGTACCAAACTACGAGGGGAGTATCATTTTGGGCGGGGGTTTGATGCGTCAGTTCACCCCCATCTTTTCGTAGGAGGAGTGTATGTTGAAGTCCGGTGTTTTGCGGTTTCCCGTGATTCCGAGAAGCGTGTGCATCGCCTTGGCTGCCGCTGCGCTCCTTGTCCTGCCGGGTTGCTGGGTGTATTCCGTCGAGCCACTCTACGAGGTGAAGCTTTCTCGTCCGGACCCGGATCTCACCTTCGACCCTGCCATTACGGGTTCATGGCTGTATACGGGGAAGGATGACGACTGCCTCTGGACGCTCGCGATCACGGCGGAGCAGCAGGTCTATGAGCTGACGATGGCTCCCGCATCCAATTGCAAGGGTGAGGAAAAGACCACAAGGTATGAAGGACATCTGCTCAAGCTGGACAGCCATCGCTTTCTCGATGTCGCGCCAAGCTCCGCGGAAGTCTGTGACCTGTGCTTGCCGCTGCACAGCTTCTTTGTAATGTCTCAGGGAAACGATACCTTGACACTGATCCGAGTCAGTGACGATTGGCTAAGTACTGCAATCGCGCAACAGAAGGTGACCCTCGCTCATCTCGGCGACGGTGATCGAGTGCGCGAGATCACGAACGATGTGACCCTAACGGCTTCTTCGAAGGATCTGAAGGCGTTCGTCCGAAAATACGCCGACGACAAGGCAGCGTTCCCGCCCGACCCGAGCTTTGTCTTCAAGCGGAAGTCAGCTTCTTAACCAGGCGCGGTTCAGGTTATAATGCGACGCATATGCCTCCTGCACCCGGCGCCACCAGAGCGGTTGGGATGGTTCCCGACGACCAGAAATTTGAACCGAAGTCCAAAGGACTGGCCACCCCGCGCAAGAAGAAGCCCAAGGAACTGGCGGTGATCACCGAGTGCTGCACCGGATGCGCCGGCTCGCCTGCCTGCGTCGAATACTGCCCGGTCGAAGACTGCATGTTCTGGGTGCCCGACGAAGACAATCCGCCGTTCGGCCGCATCCAGATCGATCCCATCCTCTGCATCGGCTGCAAGAAATGCCTGAGCAAGGGTCCCGACGGCTGCTTCCTCGATGGCTGCCCCTGGGATGCCATTGCGATGGTGGATACGGTCGAGGTGGAAAAAGAAGTCGGGCCGATGGCGTTTTGAAAGGAGCTTCTAGCTTCTAGCTACCCCAGCCGATCTGTCATCCTGCGGGCCGCATTTGTTGCGGCCCGAAGGATCTCTGCAGTTTTTCTGCGTGACCTCGGCTGCCGGCAATTGCACAGATCCTTCGGCCCGCAAAATGCGCGGGCCTCAGGATGACAGGAGTTGTGGTTGAATCAGATCCCACTTATTGCCGTAGAGGTCCTCAAACACGGCAACCGTTCCATAAGATTCCTCGCTCGGCGGCCGGACGAATTTCACTCCGCGCGCCGTCATCGCACGATAATCCCGCCAGAAATCGTCCGTGTGGAGAAAGAGGAAGACGCGTCCGCCGGTCTGGTTGCCGATGCGGCTGGCCTGCTCGGGGGTTACTGCTCGGGCAAGTAATAGGTCGGTTCCGGTTGATCCCGGAGGCCTCACCAGCACCCAGCGCTTGCCGTTGCCGAGGTCGGTGTCTTCGATCAATTGGAAGCCGAGCGACTGCGTGTAGAAGGCGATAGCCTCGTCGTATTCGCGAACCACCAGGGCCACATGACCCAGACGTTGCGTCATACTTGGCACACCCAACTTAGCAGGCCAACCTTAACAGACCCAGAAGCCGCCCGGCAGCACCAGGGCGGCACCCACGCCGATTGCGTCCAGAGCGTAGGAGCAGATGGTTCCGAAGGCGGCATATTTCCACATACGCCCGCGCTGGAGGAGACCACGGTCCAGAAAAAGCCAAATCAACAGAATCCACTCCGCCAGGCGAACCGGCAAAAGGAACGCGTAAAACAGGACCGCGGAGCCTTCGCCACCGGAGTTGTTGAATTTATTCAAGGCCAGAATCCAAAGGCCGCCATACACCCCACCTGCTAAAAGTCCGATGCCCGTGCGGGTCAGTCCCAGGGCCCATACGCTTGGCTTGGCCGCTCGCCACAGACCGTATCCATACTTGAGAACCACGGAAGCCGCGGTGTAGCCGGCGGCTTTGACCGCTGCGAAATACAGAAATCCCGTTGCCGTCGGAGCACCTGCCATGAGGACTCTCCTCTCTAGTGTTGATTTCTGCTCTGGATTGCCTTCTCGGTTTCCACTGCCTGCTGGCGCACATCGTTGGAAATGTCCGGCAGGTCCCGCTCGTAAGGACGAATTGCAGGAAGATCGTCGATCTGGCCGACCAGATAAAGCGCCCGCAACGCCTCCCAAACCTGCTCGGTTCCGGGATCGACCACCGCCACTTCTGCGCCTGCGGTTACGTTTGCTCCCGGCTGCGAGACCGACCGGATGCGTCCGGGAATCGGCGAGCGGATCTCTATTGGCAATCCGCCGGCGGTCGCCTCCAGCTTGGCGAGCAATCCGCCCTGATGGATCGCGGTACCGGGACGGTCGGCGTCAATGATGTGACCATCCTCGGGAGCGTTGATATGGGCCGGTTGCAGCAACGCTACAATCTGCGGACGTCCGGTGGCATCCCCAAAGCGCACCAGCGACAGTGCCGCATTTCCCCGCACCATGGGGGAAGGATCGGCCAGCATCTTCAACAGCGTCTCGTGAAAGCCCGCGCCGGATGTGTCCTGGCCCATGACCCAGGCGTCGGTGTTGCGCACCTCTTCTACCGGATCGTTGGCCAGGCGGATCAGTTCGGGATACCAGTGCTTGGTGGCAGCGTCGGAATGCGACATGAGGTCGCCCATCTGCACCAGCGCATGCTGGATATGCCGCGGCTTCTTGTCGTCGTGGAGATACTCAGTCAACTGCTGGTCAGAGAGATGGCGTCCAAACCAGGTGTTCCACCAGAATAGAAACGGCATGAGCACGATAAGCCAGCCGGTGGCGAAAAACAGAATCTTCTGGGTGCGCGACATCGCGCGCTTGGGCTTAGGTGCGGTCGCGGAGGCGACATTTTGTTCAGGCATGAGGTTTTTCGCGGACAGCATTCAATTCAATTCCCGTGAGAACGGCGGGCCTTGGAATTGATAAACATATAGAGCCTTACCAACTATGGACGACGCATCCACCGGGCCGAAACTGCGGCTGTCGAGGCTGATATCCCGGTTGTCGCCCATAACAAAGTACTTTCCGCTCGGAACTACAACCGGCCCGAACCTATCGAGCCGGACGTGGCTGCCAAGCGGAAACTTGTGTTTGACAAATGGTTCGCCTTGAATCTGACCGTTCAAGAATATCTGCTGGTCCTTGCCTTCAATTATGTCGCCTCCGATTGCAATGATCCGCTTCACAATCAGCAGATCTTGGCCTGCGGCAGGAACCGCGCTGGAATCCGATTGCCTGCTTACAATCACCACTTCACCTCGACGCCCCAGGTGTTTGTGATAGTAGTTCATGTCAGCGACTATACGTTCGTTTCGCGTGATCGCCGGCTCCATCGAAGAAGCCGCGACTCGAAGCGGGCGAAAACCGGAAGCAAAAAGAAGCGAGGTAAAGAAGATATTGACTCCAATGCAGGAAAGAGGAAAGGCCGCCGGAAGCCACCACTTGGACAATCGTCCTCCCGACACTTCACCCCGACCGATCAGTGCGTCGCAGATCGCAACAAGCCACAAAACGATGCAAGCCCAGCCTATGAGCAATACTCCCGCAAAGGAGCGAGGCAGCCGCTCGGGCCAGAATCCACTGGCGACTGCCATGAGGACGACGAATAGTATGGCTGCTTTGCGGCGATTGCCCAGGAAAAGTTGGCCGGCGCCCGGTATGAGAGTTGACAATCCGGCAGCGATGAGCCGACGCCTTCGTTTGGGAGCCGGCGGCGCTGACGTCACGTCCGGCAATTCCGGTATGTGCACCAAGTCCGACACAGGCGAGCAATATAGCAGAAACCAAGCGCGATCTGAGCGATTTGCCTACTCCACGTCTGCGTCGAGAACGCGTTCCTGCTCCAGGTAGTGCGACATGGCGTACTGCGCCAAAAGCGGCGTCTGCAACCGGATTTCGGCGCCAATCCATTCTCCCTTGGCATGGGGAGCGTCGGGGGGATGGTTGCAGCGTCCGCCGCTGCCGAACTGCGGGCCGAAGTCTGCGCTCTGGATTTGATCGAACTGATGGATCTCGCGCCAAGCGGCGTCGCCGACGGTGCCGGAGACATCGATTTTCAATTTCAGCGTTGACATATGGGATCCCGGCAATACGCCAAACTGCGATGTCATCCTGAGCGGCGTTCCTTGCCGCGAAGGACCTGTGTACTCTCCCGCAGCGCCGAAAATGCATGGATCCTTCGCGGCAAAGGGCGCCGCTCAGGATGCAAAAATCAGTAGTGCCGCAAAGCGCTGAATACCCTAGCTGTGCGGGAACCACTGGTACAGCATGAAGTACACGATCACGCCGGTGACGGAAACATACATCCACAGGGGCCAGGTCCAGCGCGCAATGGCGCGGTGCGCGGGGTAACGCGCTCGCAGGCCCCGATTCAGCGTGATGATCACCATGGGCACGATGACGATCGCCAGCACGACATGAGGCACAAGGACCAAAAGGTAGATCGCATGCCACACTCCCTGACGGAGAAAACGGATGTCTCCGACGTGGGCGTGAAAGTAAACGTAGCAGGCTAGAAACAAAGCCGACGAGACAACGGCGGCGATCATGCAAGCGCGATGCGCGGCAAGTTTTTTCCGCAGAATCAAGCTGCGCCCAACGAACAGCAACACCGCGCTGGCTCCGTTCAAGCTCGCAATCAGGGCAGGGAAGAAAGCGGATTGCTCAGCGATCGAATTTCCGACAATCAAGCGGCAGGCCTCGTTGTACGTCGGTTTGCCATCAGCCATGCAAGTCCAAACATCGCCATAGAAAACAAAACCAGCGTCGCCATCGAGGACGGGAGCGGGAAACTCGAATCCGCACCTGGATACATAAGCCCGCGCAACGCCGCCACGCCATAGGTCAGTGGATTCACGCGCATGACGACCTGCAGCCACTTCGACGCCCCGGTGAGCGGGAAAAGGGCGCCCGATACGAGCCACAACGGAATCAGAAACAAGTTCACGATCCCGTGAAAGGCCTGTGAGGAATCCATGGGCCAGGCGATCGCGAAGCCGAGTGCGGTCAGCGAAAATGAAACCAGAAATACGACAACGGCAACCAGCAGCACCTGCACCGGGTCGAGATGCACGCCCGCGAACGGCGCGAAGAGGAGAAAAATCATGCCTTGAACGGCCGAGAGCGTCGTCCCGCCCAGCACCTTCCCCAGCACAATCGCGGTGCGCGGCACTGGCGCGACCAGCACCGAAAGCAGGAAGCCTTCTTTACGGTCTTCGATCACCGACATCATGGTAAAGATCGAAGTGAAGAGCACGATCATAATCAGCGCGCCGGGATAAAAATAATCCAGGTAATGCTGCTGGCCGGGTCCGCCCCCGGAACGAAACGACGTTCCGAATCCTGAACCAATAACCAGCCAGAACACGAGCGGCGACGCCAGCACACCGACCACGCGCGTGGGTTGGCGGTAGAAGCGGACGATTTCCCGCCACCAGAGAGTGAATGCCGGCAGCATTACGCCCGCGGACGCGGTTGCCATCGGCCGCGGCAGAGTTGTCGCCTGGGTTGCCATCAGTTAACTCGCTTTCGCTGGGGGAGTCTTTGCCGGGGCGGCTTCCTTCTTGCCGAGGAGCCCGCGGTCGCGCATTTCCCAATACGCATTCAGCAGGAAACATCCTGAGAGCGTGAGCAGGATCAGGGTCATGAACAGTCCGTCCACGGTGGCCGAGGGCGGAGACAAGGTGATCATCCCGCTGACGA
>Ga0210399_10000888_pt1 | contig 23557 bp, 14 predicted proteins | sample IncBWC14MmetaG_FD_150865 | JGI IMG/M metagenome (GOLD analysis project Ga0210399, IMG submission 150865) | Forest soil microbial communities from Barre Woods Harvard Forest LTER site, Petersham, Massachusetts, United States - Inc-BW-C-14-M | ecosystem: Environmental > Terrestrial > Soil >... | reverse complement strand
CACACGAGGTCGGTGACTACATGGTGCTCGGATCGGCACCCACGCGCGGCGTGCTCAGCGCGGATGCGAGCCTGCTTTATGTTTCGGACCGGGAGGCGGGGCGCGTCACGCCGGTGGATATTTTCAATCGCCGCATCGTGCGCGAACCTGGAAAAGGATTCCCGGTTCCGGCAGGGGATGCACCCGCGGCCCTACGGTTCGATCCGGAGGAAAATTTGCTGCTAGTGGTAAGCGCGGGCTCCGGCGACTTGGCGGTCATCCGCGTGCGTACCAATTTTTTGGTAACGATGATCCCGGTCGGAAATCACCCGCAGGATCTGGCCGTCAAATTGTACTAGTGGGAAGTGACCTCCAGAAGGTCGGCCTTCCGGGGCCGACGGGAAGCACTATTCCGGCATCCAAGCGGAATGTTCTTCGCCGAGATTCACGTCCAGGAAGCCTTCCGCGGGCAGGACGTCCACGGGTAATCCTCCGTGCCAGAGCGCGACGCCGAGGCGCAGCTTGGTCTGGCCTTTGAAGCTAATTTGATCTTTGTGGATGGCCACTTCCAAGACCCGCTCGAACGCCGCTTCCGCGACGCGCTTGGGATTCAGCAAACACAAACGGTCCTTTTCAACCGCGAACCCGCGAACGTGGCCGCGCTCCAGATTCACGACGATGGTAATGTCTTCCGCGCTGCCGATGGTGATGCGAAATTCGGGATTTTCCAGTTCGCCGAGGGCTTCGGCGAAGGGATCGATGCGCACGCAGAAGCGTCCTTCTTCGAATCCGTAGCGCAGTTCGTGCAGGTAGAAGACGCGGCCATGCATGGAGCCGCCGCGCCGCTCCGGAGAATAGAGGCCAGCGCCGAGCCATTCGAAATACGATGTATCTCTTCCATCCACAGTGATATTCAACCGGCCCGTCGGCGCCAACTGCAACGCGTGCTCCGGTCTGCGCTTGATGGGCTTCGCTAATTCCTCCGGCGCCATCTGCCCCAGCGTCAGGTAAATGGCGGTCAGATGCTTGCGATACAGGGCGTCAAATTCAGCATCGTTCGCGGTGCTGTGCTCGGGGCCGAACCACCAGCACCAGTCGCTGCCTTCGGCGGTAAACAGCGATTCTCGGGCGTTATTGAGGGCGGCCTCGGTGGGAGCGCCGGCCCTTCCCTGCTTGCGCGCTTCGAGCGCGTTCGCGTAAGCTTCGCGCGCATCCCACAATAATTCCCAGGCGGCAACGTCTTCGGCATGACCGATCCACACGTCAAAATTGGCGTTGATCCAGGAGGCCGGGAAAATTCCGGCGGTGGTGGGAAGTTCGCCGGCAGCGGCAATGGCCTCGGTGGCGGTGAGGGCGCGGAAATCCTGGTCGCCCTGAATGCGCGCATAAAAATCGCGGAGAAACGCGCGTCCGTTTCCCGGATAGTATTCCCAGGCGTTTTCGCCGTCCAGAAAAAGGCAAATGGTGAGTGGCTGATCGCTCCGCACGCTTTCTCCGAGATGACGCATGCGATTGTGTAGATCGGCGGCAGCGGCTTTAGCGTCCATGCGGCTGTAGACGAAGCCGACCAGGTCGGAGAGATGGTGATCGCGAAATAATCCGCTAATGCCGTTCGCACCAACTTGCACGTGCCAAGGCTTGTACAGGCGATCGGCATTGGCGGGAATGCCGTTACCGTCGCGGAAAAATCCGACGTTCAGAGTGCGGCCGAGGACCCCTTCGTCTGTTCCGAACCACTTGAATCCTTCTTCGGCGGCAATCGTCAGCGCTTGATCGGAAACGGAGCCTTCCGAAGGCCACAACCCGGCGGGCTTCACGCCAAAAACTCTTTCGTGATATTGGCGGGCAAGCTGCAATTGTTCGCGCGCATCTTCCGGGCGACGGTAGGCGCGACGCGGGAGAGGGGTAGCAGGATTGGCGACGCGAGCGATATCGGAATCGCAGATGAGCGGAAGAATGGGGTGATAGAACGGGGTCGTGCTGATTTCGATCTGGCCGCGTTGCGCCGCGTCCCGATACGACGGGAGAACCAGGCTAAGGAAATCGAGCTGCTTTTTGCGCAAGGCAGTTTTATCTTTTTCGGTGAAGTCCTTCCCTTTCGTTGCCAGACCGCTGACGACATCATCCGATTCGAACCAGGATTCTTCCATCCACGCCAATTGCGAGAGGAGTTGCAAGTCGCGCCAGTCGCGGGAAGTGAACGTGACCAACGCCTGTGCGCCGCCGGCCGGACGCGACCATTCGAACAATTCGACGAAACGCGGCCAGCGCGACATCAGTCGCTCGTGATTCACCTGAAACGCACGCGCGATGATTTCGGCTTTGTCCTCGCGCGTCAATTCGTCAGTGTTTTTGAACGCCAGAGTAAACCAGGGCTCCTTGAAGCTGCAGCTGGCGTATTCTTCGAGCTGCATGCCCAGCGCTGGAACGACGTTGAAAGTGGCATGGAAGTTGGGAAATTCGCGGAGCATTTCCACCATGCCCCAGTAATCTTTTAAGGCATGCAAGCGTGTCCACGGCAAGACGTAGCGCCCGCTTTCGGGGTCGCGGTACTGCGGCTGATGCATGTGCCACAACACCACCAGATGAATCCGCTTCATTGCTCGCGTCTCTCCTGTGCTAGTGCGGTGACCGGAGGGCGTCCGGCTGACAGCCGAAGGTGGCGCGGTGCTTCAGGGCTAGAGCTCGATAGAGTTGCGCGCACCGCACCTAACATTGAAACAAACCGCTCTGTAGAAAAACTATCACGTAATCGATGGTAAGAGAAACGGAGTGTGTCGAGGGAGCGCCTGGCTCCTGCTGAGCCGTAAGCAAATCATTCGAGGGCGACGGAGGCAGAGACCGCAGTCAACCTAAAATGAGGCAACCCTCCAGCATGGAGGATCCTAGCTTACCTTAGCGCAAGCGAATGCTATTCGCAACGCAACGCTACGAGCGGATCCACGCCCGCTGCGCGACGCGCGGGAAGCCAGCAAGCCACGATTCCGGTGATGAGCAGCAGCGCAGGCACGCACACGAGCGTCCACGGATCGTAGGCAGATACGCCCCAAAGTTGCGTGGCAATCACTCGCCCGATCGCTACGCTGACGATCAGGCCAATGCCCACACCCAGCCCCACCAGCTTCAACCCCATTCGAATGACCATTCCCTGAACCTCGGACCCCGCGGCCCCCAGCGCCATGCGAATGCCAATTTCGTGTGTTCTGCGCGCCGTGGTGTAGGCTAGGACACTATAAACACCGATGGTCACGAGCACGAGACCGATCGAGCCAAAAATGGTCATGAGGAAAAATCCAAATCGCGGCCCTGCGAACGAAAACTGACTGATGTAACCCTCGAGCGTTCCCGTGAAAGTCAATGCGACGTTGGCATCGGTGGCCCAGATTTCATGCTGAACGGCGTTCATCATGGAGAGCGGCTCATTTGCCGTGCGCACCAAAATTCCTCGAAACGCCGAACCGGTCACCGTGTAGGGCACCCAAATCTCGGGGTCCGGAGGATCTTGCAATCCCCGATTCTTAGCGTCCGCCACGAGCCCGATAATTTCAAACACGGGCTCTTTCACCGCGTCATCAAACTCTGCCAGTTGCGCGATCCGCACCTGCCTGCCAATGGGATTTTCGTTCCCTAAATATTTCTTTACGAATGTTTGGTTCACAATGGCGAGCTTCTGTGCTCCGTTCACTTCGGCTTCCGTGAAACCTCTGCCGTCCACGAACCGAATCTTCAGCACCGCAAAATATCCTTCGCTGACCAGCTGAAACATGGCATTCCATTTTTCCGCATGGGTTTTGCCGGGGATCTCGATGTCGCTGGGAATCCCGCCATAAGGGGGTAGCGTGCTAGTTTCGGTTGCTTCGACCACCCCGGGCAAAGCTTTCAGCCGTTCGAGCAGCGGGCGGTAAAATCCCATCACCTGAGCCGCCGTCTTGTAGCGGTCCAGTGGCAACGGAAGCCTTGCTACCAAGATATGGTCCGGTTGCAGGCCGAGCTTCACATCGCGAAGAGCTACAAAGCTCCTCATTAAGAGTCCCGCGCCAACCAGCAGGGTCAAGGAAAGTCCCACTTCCAGTACCACTACCGCGTCGCGCAGCCTGCCGTGACGGAATCCGCCGCTTATGCCCTTTCCGCTGTCCCGCAACGGTTCATTCAAATCCTTGCGCGCCGCCTTTAGCGCTGGCACGAGGCCAAATACAAGCGCGGTCAGCACGGCCACACCCAGCGTGAACGCCAAGACCGGCAAATTCAGCCGGATCACCGCTTCGGCCGGAATCGTGTTCTGAGGCATCAGGGCGACCAGGAACTTGAGTCCTCCCCACGCCAGCAGCGTCCCGGCTGTCGCCCCGCTCGTTGCCAGGATCAAGCTCTCCACCAGGAGTTGGCGAATCAGTCGCCAGCGGTTTGCCCCAAGCGCCGAGCGAATGGCAAACTCTTTTTCCCGTGTCGTGGCTCTTGCCAAAAGAAGATTGGCCACGTTTCCGCATCCAATGAGCAGTAACAGCCCGACCGCCGCCAAGACAATAAACAGCGTGGTTTTGAATTGACCGACCACCAGGTTCGTCAGCGACTCCAGTTGCACGGTGAATTGTTTGGGAAATTCCCTCGGATACACCGTGGCCAGACGCCTGGCCACTACCGTCAGGTCGGCCTCCGCTTCCTTGACGGAAACGCCCGGCTTGAGATGTCCCAGCAAGAACCAGTGTTGCTGAAAGGCTCCGGCGACGACCTTGCCGCTCGCGTTGCGGCTAGGTTTCATCGGAATCCAGACGTCTGCATCGCCCCATCCAAATCGCGGAGGCATAATTCCTATCAGCGTCCTGGCGACCCCGTTCATGACGAAGGTCCTATTCAAAATCGCCGGATCAGCGCCGAAACTGTTGACCCAAACCTTGTATCGCAACACAAACACCGGAGGCGCCCCGGGCTCATAATCCGCCGGTTGCATTACGCGGCCTACGAGCGCGGGCATTCCGAGGAACTCAAACGTTCCCGGGGTAACGAAGAACCCCGTGAACCGCTGTGTTCCCTCTCCCGCGCGGTACAAGACATCCGTCTGGTCATTGGCGATCACGCCGTCAAATACGTGGTTCTGTTCGGCGAAATCCAGAAACTCAGGCCCAATGAAGGCCGCCTGCCCCCCTGGTCCGGTCCGCTCGGTGTCATGAATTAGCACGGACATGAAGCGCTGCGCGTCCGGATACGGAAAGGGCTCCATCAAGATGTTGTCGATCACGCTGAAGATCGCAGTGGACGCTCCAATTCCCAGTGCCAGGGTGATGATGGCCACAACCGCGAATCCTGGAGCCTTTCCGAGATTCCTCACCGCGTAGCGGATATCCTGCCCAAGTGTTCCCATGTTCGCCCCCGATTCATTTACGCGGCCCTGACTCGTTCTGGAGATCGCAGCATTCGCGCCCAAACACCTGCTTTTGCGGTCTCTTGATTTACGCAATCTTGGGCAGTTAAGTTCGACGGCATCATGAGAAATAAGTCGCTTGCGGTCCCGAGATGGAACATTTTAGAGAGCGGTATCGAGATGGCTGGCAAGCCGTCGACAGGTTTTTACAATTTCTTGAGCACTTCTCTAGATGAAATGCAGACTTAGTGCAGAAAGGGGAAGGCTGGGATCGAAGCCCGGCACTACAAACTATTTGCGGGGTGCGGATGGCGGGGCAGATTGGGCTTGATTCCGAACTGTTTGGAACCCCAGTCGCACAGGCCTTCCAGGAGCGGGATCAATGTTTGGCCAGAGATGCTAAGCGAATAGGTGACCTTCGGAGGCGACGAGCGCACCGCGGTTCTGCTGACGACACCGTCCTTTTCCAATTCTCGCAGTTGGGCCGTGAGAACTTTTTCGCTGACGCCTCGCAAGAGATCGCGGAGTTCGGCGAAGCGCAGCGGGCCAAAAGAAAGGCGCCAGACTGCCTGGACCTTCCACTTGCCGCTGAGGGTGTTGATCGTCGCCTGAACGGGACAGCCGTGGTGGACCTTCATGGAATGCTCCGGGCTTACAAATTTGTGCGTACTTCACCATCCGAAAGAGCCGTTATATCATGGGCGCGAAGTCTTCGGCTCGCCCGAGCTAGTAGCAATCTATCTGGCTTCCGACGAGCCACACGAAATGGGGCAAGAAAATGATTCTTATTACCGGTGCCAGTGGAAGCGTTGGCAAGGCGGTCTTGCGGGAAGCGATTCGAATGGAGTCCAAGGTCCGGGGCATGTTCCGTTCGAAAGAAGAGGCCGCTAAGGCGCCCTCCGGATGCGAGGCCGTACTGGCGGACTATGCGGACAAGCCGAGTCTCCCGAGAGTCCTCGATGGCGTGAGTTCCGTGTACCTGGTGTGCTCTCCGATTCCGCAGCTCGTGGAACTGGAAGGCAATATGCTCGACGCTTCTAAGGAGTCCGGCGTAAAGCATGTGGTGCTGAATTCGGCGCTTGGGGCAGGAGATTTTGAAAAATCGTTTCCGAGCTGGCACCGCCAGGTGGAAGAGAAACTCAAGGCGACAGGTATGAGTTATACGATCCTGCGGCCCAATGGGTTTCTGCAGAACATCGTCGCTTTCCATGCTCCGAGTATTCGGGAGCAGGGAGCATTTTACGCGGCCATGGGCGATGCCCAGGTTAGCTATCTGGATGTTGGTGACATCGCGGCTCTCGCCGTTAAAGCGCTACACCAAGGCGCCCACTCCGGGAAGACCTACGAGTTGAATGGGCCGGAAGCGATCTCCAACCAGGAACTGGCGGCGCGAATATCCAAAGTGACCGGACGGACGGTCGCTTTCGTCGACATTCCGGAATCGGCGCAACGCGATGCCATGCTCGGCCTGGGCATGCCGGAGTGGCAGGTGACGGCCCTGCTCGATCTCCAACAATATTACAAGCAGGGTGGCGGCGCGAGAACCGATGGCCTACTCGAGAAACTGATCGAACGCGCCCCCGTGACACTGGATCAGTATTTGACAGCCAATGCCCGGGAATTCCGGGACCAGGCCGCGTCCGCATAATGGAGGAGAACCATGATGAACTCGGCCGCAGAACTGTCCGAACCCAAGAATCCCAAAACAGGCATGACCCATGCCGAGATGAAGGAATTCATCCGCAATCACTTTGAGGAATTCGTGAACCGGAAGAACCTGCGCATCGGTCGGGTGAATTTCGCGCCCGGGTTTGTGGATCATGGGGCCGATGTCCCGCCAGGACTGCCTCCGGGCCCTGAAGGGGCGATCCAATACGTAGGTGCGGCGCTCAAAAAAGTTCCTGATCTGCGGGTGACCATCGATGACCTGATTGCCGAGGACGATCGAGTTGTGGTGCGCAACCATTGGACGGGGACAGACGCGGCATCGAAGCAGCGGCTGGAATTCTCTGGAATTGTGATTTGGAGAATTGCCGGCGGTCAGATTTTGGAGCGCTGGGCATACCTGGAGAGTCCTCACCCAGCTCGCTAGGTTCGGCAGAGCGAAGATAACCCTCCCCAACTTCTAAAAAGAAGAACCAAGTGCGCGACGAGACGAACGTTGTCGCGACCGTGTTACACTGGCCGTTCGCGTCATGCGCATCCTGGACCGGTATATCGTCCGCGAAGTTTTCCGCCACGCACTCCTCGGACTGGCCGTCTTCACCTTTGTATTCTTCGTGCCGCAACTGGTGCGCTTGATGGAGTTGTTTGTGCGCCACGCCGGTTCTGGCATGCAGATCCTTAAGCTTTTTCTGTGCATATTGCCCGGCGTTCTGGTGTTCACGCTGCCTATCGCCACGCTGATCGGCGTGTTGCTCGGACTTGGCCGCATGTCCGCGGACAGCGAGATCATTGCACTGACGGCGCTGGGTATCGGGCGCCGTCGAATTCTCCTTCCGGTCGGTGTGCTGGCGCTCTCGGGCGCCTTACTCACGCTGGCGATGACGGTCTGGCTCAGCCCTCTGGCTCTGCGCACGCTGCGCTCCATTGAGGCAGATCTGGTCAGTTCGCAAGTCTCATTCCAGGTACAGCCACGGGTGTTTGACGAGCGTTTTCCGAGGATGGTGCTCTACGTCAACGATGTCTTAGCCAGCGGCACGCAATGGCACGGCGTATTTCTCGCTGAGAGCGGCGGAGAGGGCGGTTCGCGCCTCACTCTGGCGGAAAGCGCGAGCGTATTTGCCGAACCAAAACAAGGCAAGCTGGAGGTGCACCTGAAAGGCGGTACCACGCACGAATTTGCTCGGGAAGATGCGGACCACTATTCCGTAACCGCGTTCGGGCAAAGCGACTGGCCCATCGAGGTCAACGGACTCTCGGCGGCCGAACCACGGCAACTCAGCAATCCTGAACGATCGGTCCGCCAATTGGCTTCCGATGACGGTCCCGGTTGGCGAGAAGCGCGGGTGGAGCTTCACCGGCGTCTTGCGTTTCCCGTGGCCTGTTTGGTGTTTGCCCTGGTGGCGGTCCCGCTCGGAGCCCAGCCGCGCCGGGGTGGCCGCGCAGCGGGCTCGTTGCTGGCGGTAGTGTTGATCGCGTCGTATTACCTGATGCTGGTGATGGGCGCAGGACTGGCGCGTCGGGGAACCTTGCTGCCCGCGGAAGGGATTTGGATCGCCAACGGCGTTCTGGCGGCGCTAGGGTTGTCACTGCTGCCGAGGATGGAGCAGTTCCGAGGCGAGAGCCGTTGGTTACGCCCGTTCGGAACCTTCAAGAAATGGCTTCGCCTGCAGCGGCGACGCCAGGCCCAGGCGCGCGCGCGGACGGCGGCATCGCGCGCCATGAATGGGGACCGGCAAGAGATGGGCGCGCCTTCAGGCGGAAGCTTTCCCCGTTTGATGGATTTGTATATCCTGCGGCGTTTTTCATACTACTTCGCCCTGCTGATGGCGATTTTTGTCTTCTTGTACGAGACGTTCACACTGTTCGAACTCCTCGACGACATCGCTCGTCACAAAGTGCCTTTTCTTACCGTGGTGAACTACTTCCGCTACCTTACTCCCTACCTACTCTACAATTTCTTCCCGCTCGGGGCGCTTGTGGCAGTGCTGGTTACCCTTGGGGTGATGAGCAAGAACAATGAAATCGTGGCGATCAAAGCCGGTGGGACGAGCTTGCACCGTCTGGCAGTGCCGCTCTTTCTTGCTGGATTGGCGTTGGCGGCTACGATGATCGTGCTTGACGACACCTACCTGCCCTATGCCAACCAGCGGCAGGACGCGCTGCACAACCAGATTAAGGGACGGCCGCCGCAGACCTACACTCATCCGCAGCGGTGGATCTTCGGAGAAAACTACAAGGTTTACAACTACGACCTCTTCGACCCGGTACAAAAACTGTTCGGCGGACTGAGTGTCTTGGAGATCGATCCAGCCAATTTCCAGATGCGCCGCCGCATTTTCGCGACACGCGGCCGATGGTCGGAATCGCAGCAGGTTTGGGTGCTAGAAGGAGGCTGGGTCCGGGATTTCTCTGACGGCACGATCACCCGTTACGAGCACTTTACCGCGGCGGCTCCTCCGGAACTGACTGAGCCGCCAAGTTACTTCAATCGCGAAGTGCGGCAAGCGTTCCAGATGAGCCTCCCGGAGCTGGGCAATTACATTGAGGGCCTCCATCGCGCAGGATTCGATATCACCAACCTCACGGTGCAATGGCACAAGAAAATCGCGTACCCGCTGATGGCCCCTGTCAGTATGCTGCTGGCGATCCCCTTCGCATTCCTGGTAGGAACGCGCGGCGCACTTGGCGGCGTAGCCCTCGGAGTGGGCATCGGAGTTACTTACTGGGCCATCGCCGCTCTTCTTGAAGCCATGGGTGGTGTGGGGCAGCTTCCGCCGCTGCTTTCCGGATGGTCGCCGGATATCATTTTCTTTTTTCTGGGGATGTATTTCTTCTTCAAAATGCCGACCTAGCAAAACCGCCGCCGGACGCGCAGAGTGTCGGGAGTGTCTGCGCGCCGACGGCTTTAAGTATTACTTCAGATTGATTCACGCCGATTTCTCCCGCTACTTTCCCTTCTTCTTCTTGGCTTGTTTTTCCTCAACTACTACTTGAGCTGCAGCCAACCGCGAAATCGGCACGCGGAACGGCGAGGCGCTGACGTAATCCATGCCCACTTGATGGCAAAACTTCACGCTGTCGGCGTCCCCGCCATGTTCGCCGCAGATCCCGATCTTGAGTTTGGGGCTGGTCTTGCGGCCCTGCTCGATGCCCCAGCGCATCAGCATCCCGACGCCCTTGGTGTCCAGTGACTGGAACGGATCGGCAGTAAATATGCCCGCTTTCTTCTCGTCCACATAGTCCGGCAGGAACCTGCCGGCGTCATCGCGGGAGAGTCCCATAGTAGTCTGCGTCAAGTCGTTGGTTCCGAAGGAGAAGAACTCGGCGACCTCGGCAATCTCGCCAGCCATCAACGCCGCCCGCGGCAGTTCGATCATCGTTCCAACGAGGTAGTTCAGTCTTACTTTGGACTTTCTGATCAAGTCATCCGCGACGCGACGCGTGGCTTGCTCTAGAATCGAGAGTTCCTTCCGGTCGAGAGTCAACGGATGCATGATCTCAGGTAATACTTTAATTCCTGAATTTTGGCATTCGATGGCGGCCTCGATGATGGCGCGCACTTGCATCTCCAGAATCTCGGGATAGGTGATGCAAAGACGGCAACCACGATGGCCGAGCATCGGGTTGGCTTCGTGCAACTGCTCGACGCGGCGCACTACCACGTCCACGCTGATGCCGAGTTCCTTGGCCAGCTCTTCCTGCTTCGCTCGATCGTGAGGGACAAACTCGTGAAGCGGAGGATCGATCAGCCGGATGGTGACCGGGAGGCCGTTCATGGCCTTGAAGATGCCGACGAAGTCGCGGCGCTGGAACGGTAGCAACTTATCCAGTGCCTTGACGCGGGCTTCCCGGTTGTCGGCGAGGATCATTTCCTGGATGGCCCGCTGGCGCTCGTGGCTTCGCTCCGGCTGCTCGAAGTCCGTGAAAAACATGTGCTCCGTGCGGCAAAGTCCAATCCCTTCTGCTCCAAACTCAATAGCCTTCCGCGCGTCTTGGGGAGTATCCACATTTGTGCGGACCTTCAGGCGGCGGGTCAGATCGGCCCACTTCATAAGAGTTTCGTAGGACTTGGGAAGCTGCGGCACGACCAAGGGCATCGCTTCGGTGTAGACCACACCTTCGCTCCCGTCGAGGGTAATCCAATCCCCTTCCTTAACGACCTTGCCGTTGCTAGACATGGATAGTAATTTGTAATCGATGTCCAGCTTCTCAGCCCCCACCACGCAGCATTTGCCCCAGCCCCGGGCGACTACGGCGGCGTGGCTGGTCTTGCCCCCGGTGGCGGTCAGAATGCCCTGCGCAACGGCCATGCCGCCTACGTCTTCAGGGCTGGTCTCGCGCCGTACCAGGATCACCTTCTCTCCCCGTTCGGCCCACTGTTCCGCCTTCTGCGCAGAAAAGACGACTTTGCCGACCGCCGCGCCGGGCACGGCGTTGATGCCCGTCGCCAGGATTTTCGTGACCAGCGATTTCTTGTCGACCTTTGCGTCGATCACGGGATAAAAGAGCCGTTCGATGTCTTCGGGCTTGACGCGAAGCAGCGCCTCTTCTCTAGTGATGAGCTTCTCGTTGGCCATGTCTACCGCGATGCGAAAAGCGGCCGAAGGTGTCCGCTTACCGGTGCGCGTCTGGAGCATGTAAAGCTTGCCGTCTTCGACGGTGAACTCCATGTCCTGCATGTCACGATAGTCTTTCTCAAGTTTTACTCGAACCTTTTCCAGCTGAGCGTAAACCTTTGGCATGGTCTTTTGCATTTCGTGCAAAGGCACGGGGGTGCGAATGCCGGCGACGACATCTTCACCCTGGGCGTTGGCGAGGTAGTCTCCATAGAAAATCTTTTCGCCGGTACTCGGGTCGCGCGTGAAGCAAACACCAGTGCCGGAATGGTCGCCCGTATTTCCGAAGACCATCTGGACGACATTGACGGCCGTTCCGAGCAGGCCGGTGATTTTTTCCACGCGGCGGTAGGTGACCGCCTTCTCCGCCATCCAAGAGCCGAACACTGCGCCGATCGCTCCCCAGAGCTGATCGATGGGCGCGTCCGGAAATTTCTGGCCTGATTTTTCCAGGAAGTACGCCTTGTACTCCCCGACTAATTCCTTCCAGCCACTGGCAGGGACGGCGGTGTCTTCCTTTGCGCCGAGCCTATCCCGCATGGCGCGCAGCCGGTGTTCCAGGTCTTCTTTGGACAGGCCCATGACGACCGTCGAGTACATTTGTACGAAACGGCGGTAAGCGTCGTAGGCAAAGCGCTCGTTCTTCGTTACCGCGGCAAGGCCTTCGACGGAGCGATCGTTGAGGCCAAGATTCAGAATGGTTTCCATCATTCCGGGCATGGAGCGCGCAGAGCCGGAACGCACGCTCACCAGGAGCGGATTTCTCGGATCTCCGAGCTTCTTCTTGGTGGCGCGCTCGAGTTTGGCGACGTTATCGGCCACCTGCTTCCGGAGCTCCGGGGGATACTTCTTGCCGTTCTTGTAAAAGTAATCGCACGCCTCTGTGGAGATGGTGAAACCGGCGGGAACCGGCAGACCGATCTTGGTCATTTCGGCCAGGCCCGCCCCTTTGCCGCCCAGCAGATCGCGCCATGTTCCGTCGCCCTCCGCTTTTCCCGCCCCAAAAAAATAGACCCATTTAGTCACTGTGTTCCTCACTTGTCGTAGTTAAGAGCTGTGAAACGATTTTCGCGATTCCCGTTCTGTACGGTGGCCAGAAAATACTGTCGGCGCGCCGACTATTCATACCTAAAGTAAAACTTGAGATCGGCTAGCGCCGCTCCTCACCGCCGAGTTCGGAGAAATCAGCGACGGTCGTGAACTCGCGGAGCAATTCCGCGAGCAAGGCCAAGCGGTTGCTGCGAACGGCTTCGTCTTCCGCCATCACCATGACCCCATCAAAGAATTGATCGACAACTTTTCTGAGACCGGCGATCGTTTCGAGCGCTTCCTGATACTTCCCCGCGCGCTTGTGCGCCTGCACTTTCGCGGCGGCTCCCCGCACTGCGGAGTACAGCTCACCTTCGGCAGGACTGTCAAACAGTTCTGGATTTACCTGGCGCGGTTCTCCAGCAGCAATGTTGGCCTTGTCAAGAATTTTGCGAATGCGCTTGAAGGAGACTGCCAGTGGCTCGAAGTTCTTGGACTTGCGAATGGCTTTCAAGGCCACCAAGCGCTTCCGGGCGTCCACCAGATCCTCGGCGCCGGCGCGAAACACAGCGCTGACCTCGTCGTAGCCAAAGCCTTCGCGTTCGCGAAAGACGAACTTGGCCCGGTCCAGGATGAAGTCGAGGATCTGGGCTTCCTGGTCCGGTGTCACGCCGCGCTTGGGCTTGTGAGTGAGCAACGCCTTCGCGGCGGCGCCAATGGCCAACGAGAGAGAGACGGGGAGCTTTTTCTCCAAGATAATCTTGACGATCCCCAGTGCGGCGCGGCGCAATGCATACGGGTCGCTCGAACCGGTCGGCACAACTCCTACCGCAAAACAGCCCACGACGGAATCGAGTTTGTCCGCGAGAGCCACAGCGCAGCCGGTCAGATTGCGCGGTATGGGATCTGCGAGCCCCACGGGACGATAGTGGTCATAGACAGCGTCTGCAATTTCATCGGATTCGCCTTGGGCGCGGGCGTAGAGGCCGCCGACAATGCCCTGCAGCTCGGTGAACTCGCGAACCATTTCTGTGGCGAGATCGCATTTGGCGAGTTCCGCGGCGCGATCGGCTTCCGCGACGTGCGCTAGGAGCATGCCGAGATTGAACCACTGCTCGGTGAACCAGCGGGCGATGGCGCGGATGCGTTCGACCTTGTCGCGATAACTGCCGAGACGCGATTCGTAGGTGACGCGTTCCAGCTTCGGCAAATAGTCGGCCAGCCGACATTTCTGGTCCGCCTGCCAGAAGAATTCTGCGTCGGCGAAGCGCGCGCGGAGGACGCGCTCGTGGCCGGCGCGGATCAGCCCCTTGGAGTCTTTGTCGGCATTGATGACCGCAAGGAAGTGCGGAGCCAGTTCCTGGTTTTTTTCCTCCACCGCGAAATACTTCTGGTGGTCGCGCATGACGGTGACCAGGATTTCGTCCGGTAGGCTCAGGAACGCCGGATCGAAATCGCCTTGGATCACACTGGGGTATTCGTTCAGATAAACCACCAGCCTTCCGAGCGAAGCGTCTTCGTGGATGCGGTAACCTCCCCGCTTGGCGTGGGACTCGAGCTCCTTCCGGATTTTCTCCTCCCGGCGAGCGGGACGGACGATGACTCCGTTTTGTTGAAGCCGCTTTTCATAGTCCGCGAAGTTGCTAACTAGGATGGCGCTCGAACCTAGGAACCGGTGGCCACGAGTGGTGCGCCCGGAGGCGATCCCGGCGACAGAAAGTCTCAACGGCTTGCCATCCAGCACGGCGACAATCCAGCGAATCGGACGAATGAAGCGCGCCCCTTCGAGGCCCGTCCAGGTCATGGAACGCGGCCAGGTCAGATCGTGCACGGCACGAGGAAGGATGGCCACAAGGATCTGCTCCGCGGTTCTGCCGAGCTTGATCTGTTTGGCCGCCAGGTACTCGCCCTTGGTGGTCTGGAGCAGATAAAGATCGTTCACGTGGACGCCTTGTTTCTCGGCGAAGCTCAACGCCGCGCGTGTCGGCGCGCCGACCGAATCATAGGCCACCGACTTGGGCGGTCCACTCACTTCCATCTCGACGTCCGCCTGTTTCGCCAGAAGTCCGCGGACCCAGGCGACCAGGCGACGCGGCGCGCTAAAGGTCTCCACCGACACCCCGCCAAATAGATTTTCAGCGGTAAGAAGTTTTTCGATGTTGGTGCGGAGTTCCTCTTCCGCCTTCGGCAGCATGCCCGCGGGAATCTCTTCGCAACCAACCTCGAAGAGCAACTCCACGCGGTTTTCTTTCCCGGAGGCCTTCATGCGCGCACCTCGCGCTGCGGTGTAGCGCCGCCAATCTGCGCCAAATAGGACAGCGCGGTGCGGCACGCCAGGGTGCGGACTCGGGCCATGAGCGCGGCACGCTCGGTCGTGGAAATTACGCCGCGAGCGTCCATCAAGTTAAAGAGTTGCGAACACTTGAGGCAATGGTCGTAAGCAGCAAGGATCGGATACCTGGCTCGGCCCTTCCCTTCCGCGCCTTTAAAGCCATCCAGGAGTTCCTTGGCTTGCTTCTCGTGTAATTCAAATTCGGAGCGAATGGCAGGCGCATCACTGCGATCGAAACTGTATTCCGAGAATTGCTGCTCTTCCATCAGTCGAATGTCGCCGTAAGTCTTGTCCGCGGACCAGCGAAGGTCGTAGACGCTCTCCACGCCCTGAAGGAAAGCGCAAATCCGTTCTAGGCCGTAGGTAAGTTCCACGGAAATGGGGTCAAGGTCGATGCCGCCGCTCTGCTGAAAGTAGGTGAACTGCGTAATCTCAAGTCCATCCAGGAGAACTTGCCAGCCGATGCCCCACGCACCGAGGGTCGGTGATTCCCAGTTGTCTTCTTCAAAACGAATGTCGTGCTCCTTCAGGTGGATGCCGATGGCGCCGAGGCTCTGGAGGTAGACGTCCTGCACATCGACCGGAGAAGGTTTGAGGATGACTTGAAATTGGGAGTGCTTGTAAAGGCGATTGGGGTTTTCGCCATAACGGCCGTCGGCGGGCCGACGACTCGGTTGCACGTATGCGACCCGATAGGCCTGTGGCCCGAGCACACGCAAGAACGTTTCCGGGTGCATGGTGCCTGCGCCAACTTCGACATCATAGGGTTGCTGTAGGATGCACCCTTGCTTCACCCAAAAATGCGAGAGCTCCAAAATCAGATCCTGAAAATTGAGGCCCTTCGACTGTTTCTCAAGTCTTACTTTAGCTTTCAAGTGGTCTCCAAAAGTTCGCGCGTCACGAGGCGCCGCTCGAGGTGCTGCTCGATCCATGCCAGGGCTGCCTCGCGCAATTCCCTGGCGCCGGGCAGCAGGGATTTTTCGCCACCCATGCGATCGAGCCGTTCACCAGCGAAGCGTTCGGCGAGATGGCGCGCTTCAAAGTGCAGCGGCTGCATTCCCGAGCGACGGCACTTCTCTGAAAACAGCCCGGACGCATGCGCATCGTAAAAGGCGGGCTTCCTGCCAAAGGGCTCATCGCATGCCGCGCAGCGGTCGAAGCGAGGTAGCCACCCGCCTAGCCGAACCGCCCAGAAAGCGAAGTAACTCAACGGCAAGTTCCAATCGCCGGTGCGTTCCACTTCCCGCACGGCCAGCAGAATCAGCCGAAACATGGGCTCGGAGACTTCATGCTCCGGAAGAATCAGCTCCGAGATTTCGCTAATCACCGCAAGGCCAGTGCTGAGACCGTAGTCGCTCTGGGCCTTGTGAAAGGATTCGAGCAAATCGGCTTGCTGGATACGTACCAGATCGCGGGTCTCTCTCTCGACGTACCAAAGCTGCACGTGAGAGAGAACCTCCAGCGTCGAGCCGTAGCGGTTCTTTACCCGGCGGGCGCCTGCAGCCACGCCGCGCACCCTGCCTGACGACCGTCCAAAAAAGCTCACCAGGCGGTCCGCTTCGCCCAGGGGAAATGTCTTCAGAATGATGGCTTCCGTTTCCCGCGCAGGCATGAGCAGTCGGCGCGCCGACGCGGTAGCGGACAAATTGCATCCTGCTGTCCGAAACGCGCGCACACGCAGAGTTAATGTAAATACCACACGCGCACTTCTCGCGCAATGTTCCGGTGGAAATTTCGCGAAAAATCATGGCGGGAAGCACCGGGAAATTGAAAATCCTGTCCCTTGTCTTCCGCAATTTATTCCACTAGCGGCGAGATAAGAGCAGTAGATTGAGGTGATTGCGGGCGCTGATTTATTCTGTTAACTAGAGTGTTTTTCGCGGCAACATTATCGGACGCTACTATCTTCGCTCCTGCCCTTTTCATTTTCGCTGCGTTTCGCTACTCTGCTGCGGACCTTCTTAAATGTTCATCCCGCTCAAGGACCTCAACCCCTCGCGCACCTATCCCTTCGTCAACATCACGCTGATTCTTGCCAACGTGGTGCTATTTCTCTACGGACTAGGCCTCGAGGCCACCATGCCGCCCGCGGCCTTCCAAGCGCTGGTGCTCTCCTATTCCGAAGTCCCTGCTCGGATTCCTGCGTTCCTAGCCGGGCACGTCGGCTTTGACGTTGCCTTCTTTCCCCTGTTTACCAGCATATTTCTCCATGCCGGATGGCTGCACATTGCAGGCAACATGCTTTTTCTATGGATTTTCGGCGACAACGTTGAGGACTTCTTCGGGCATTTCACCTACCTCTTCTTCTATTTGGTCTGTGGGATCGGCGCGGGTTTGCTGCACGTGCTATTCAATATTCACTCGAGCATCCCGGCCGTAGGTGCCAGCGGAGCCATTTCCGGCGTCATGGGGGCGTATATCCTTCTCTATCCGCGAGCGCGAATTCTTACACTCGTCTTTATCTTTCCCATCCCCGTCCCAGCAGTGATCTTTCTGGGCCTGTGGTATGTCATGCAGTTCCTCTCCGGGATCGACGCCCTCGGACGCCGTGCTTCGGGAGGAGTGGCTTGGTGGGCGCATGTCGGAGGGTTTTTGTTGGGAATGTTTCTCACCGCTGTGGCCCGGCGTCGCTAGGGCAACACACCGTTTGACAGACTTCAAGTATTGCTTTAGCTCGAGGCTCGCACTAAAAATAAACCTGTATTTGCAAGCAAGACTGACAAACATGAACGGACCTTGAACCAGTTCCGGCGCCTGCGGGTGCGCTACGAAAAGCGGGCGGACATTCACGAGGCTTTCTTGTCGTTGGGATGTGCTCTGATCTGCTGACGCTTCCTGCGTATCGATTGGGCGGCAGAGTGAAAATCAGCTTTGCCTGCAATGCATTGACCCCCCTAAGGGTCCGGCCTACTATTGGGCGGCTCCCATGATCGACCAAACTATCTCGCACTATCGCATCATCGAGAAGCTCGGGCGCGGCGGCATGGGCGAGGTCTACTTGGCTGAGGACCAGCGGCTCAACCGTAAAGTCGCAATTAAATTCCTCCCAGCAGAAGTCGCGACCGATGAGCGAGCCAAACAACGTCTGCTGCGAGAGGCCAAGACCGCGGCCACTCTCGATCACCCGAATATATGCGCTATCTACGAGGTCGGTCAGGAGGGCGATCACAGCTTCATAGTCCTTCAGTACATTGAAGGGGAAACATTGGCTTCGAGGCTCAAGCGCCATCTGCCAGATTTGCACGAGTCGCTCGCGATTGCCTCACAGGTTGCCGACGCCCTGAACGAAGCGCACGCACGGGGCATCATTCATCGCGATATCAAGCCGGAAAACATCATGCTCACGACGCGCAACCAGGTCAAGGTGCTCGATTTCGGTCTAGCCAAGGTGTTGCGCGATTCAAGCATCATCGAGGCGGATACGGTCAGCATGTTAAGCATGCCGGGAATGCTGATGGGCACGGTGCCCTACATGTCGCCAGAGCAGGTGCGCGGCGAGGCGTTGGATTGTCGCAGCGATATCTTCAGCTTCGGCACTGTGCTGTATGAATTGCTGAGCGGGCGGCGGCCCTTCGAAGCGAAGAGCTCGGCAGAGGTCATCTCCGCAATCCTGACCGCGGAACCGCCGCCGATTAGTCGCTCCAGCCTTGGCCACAGCGGCAGTGCCGAAGAGGAGCTGATACGAAAATGCCTTGAGAAGGAAGCGGCGCTGCGCTACCAGACGATGGGAGATTTGATCCCTGACCTACAGCAAATCCGCCACGAATACGAGACCGGACAGTTTGCGCCGAAAGCCAAGACAGCAGGTGTAAAAACGAAGCCGGCCATTACTGGCCCTGTCAGAAGATTTCGGGTTTCAAAGCTTGGGCTCGGGTCGGTCGGGGCATCCCTTGTGCTGGCGCTGGCGGCAGGCGTATACGTGTATTCATCACGGACTGTGAAGCTTCCTCCTGCGTCGGGTGCGGCTGTCATGTCCTCCAACTCTGTGGCCTACGACGGCTACATGCGCGGGATGGTTAATGTCAGCAGCGAGAATCCAGCCGACAATCAGGCTGCCATCAAACTATTCGAGCAGGCCGTAGCTGCTGACCCAAACTTTGGCTCTGCCTTTGCCGAGCTGTCCCGCGCCTACACTATCAAAGCACGTTATGTTGCGTCCGGTGCGGAGCGGAAGAAGTCCTATGAGGATGCTGAAGTCGCTGTGAATAAAGCGCTCGCGATAAACCCCAATCTGGCGGAGGGTAATTTTGCTCGCGGTCTGATGTTGTGGACGCCCTACAAGCGCTTCCCTCACGCGCAGGCGATTCAGTCGTACCGTCGCGCGATCGAATTGAATCCCAATTTCGATGAAGCGCATCACCAACTGGGATTTGTCTACCTTCACATCGGCATGCTCGACAAGGCACAGCAAGAGATTGAAAAGGCATTGGCTATCAATCCGGGCAACACGCTGGCGCGGTATCGCTTGGGCGTCATCGATATGTGCCGGGCCAAATACGCAGAAGCCTTTCAGATATTCAATAGCACTCCGCTCGAACAGAACCCTGAACTCCTGGCATTTTATTCATCCAACGCTTTATTCCGGCTGGGGCGGAACGAGGAGGCCTCGGCGTTAATTGAGCGATACTTCAAAGACTATTCGAACGATAAAGGTGGGATGGTTACCAGCGTGAAAGCCATGATGCTGGCCAAGGCTGGGAAGAATAGCGAAGCAGAAGCCACGATCCAGCACGCTATCGAGATCGGCCGCGGTTACGCTCACTTCCATCACACTTCTTATAACATCGCTTCCGCTTACGCTCTTATGAATGAGCCAGAGCAAACCATGAAATGGTTGCAAGTGACCGCCGATGAGGGCTTCCCTAATTATCCGCTGTTTGAGGGTGACGCTCAGTTGGATAACGTGAGGAAGGACCCGCGGTTTATTGCATTTATCGCGCAGCAGAAGCAGCAGTGGGAGCATTTCAGCGCCACATTGTGACTACAGGCGGCAGCCAGGCCGTAGACCCAACCATGCTCAGTGCATTTTCTTACCTCGACATGCTCCGGAAAGAAGCCAAGAGGGAATACGCGAAGTTGCGATGAGCAAAACTAAGCTGCCGGGGTGGAGGTTTTCTTAGGCGCTCTTAGTGTTGCCGGGTGAGTGCTTCCACGGATTGCATGGCTAGCCAATCGCCCATTTCTGCCGTGCGCTTGTCGCCTCCAAGGTCGGGCGTCACGTAGTTTTCCTCTAAAGCCGCTCGAACCGCGGCGCGGAGTGCCGCAGCCTCCGGCTTCCATCCCAGGAATTCCAGCATCATCGCTGAGGTAAGGACAGAGCCCAGGGGGTTGGCAATGCCCTTACCGGCGATGTCGGGGGCCGAGCCGTGGACCGGCTCGAAAAGTGAAGTCTTACCGGGGTGGATGTTCCCTGACGGGGCAAGCCCCAGTCCGCCAGCGAGCTGCGCGCCGAGGTCGCTGATAATGTCGCCGAAAAGATTGCAGGTCACGATCACGTCGAATTGCCCGGGATCGCGGACGATCTCCATGGCCAGCGTGTCGATATACAGGTGGCGAGAGTCGATTCCCGCGTGCTCTTGGCGAACTTCCTTAAAAACTCTTTGCCAGAGATCATGGGCAAACGTCATGGCATTGGATTTGTCGCTCATGCACACGCGCTTCAATCCGTTCTGGCGGGCATACTCGAACGCGTAGCGGATAATGCGCTCGACCCCTTTGCGGGAGTTGACGTCCTCCTGAATGGCAATCTCGTCCGGCGTACCCTTCTTGAAGAATCCCCCAACCCCGACATATAAGCCCTCGGTGTTCTCGCGGAAGACCATCAGACGAATGTCTTTTTCCGTGCGATCGCGCAAAGGCGTGAGGCGGTCCTGGAGCAATTCGACGGGCCTGGCATTGACGTAGAGGTCCAGCTTGAACCGCAGGCCCAGCAGAATGTCAGCGGCGTGCTGGTTCGAAGGCACCCGCGGATCGCCGAGAGCGCCGAAGAGAATAGCGTCAAATTCATCGCGCAACATTTCGACCGCGCCAAGCGGCAAGGACACCCCCTCGCGAAGATACTTGTCCGCGCCCCAGCCAAACTCCACAAACTCCAGGGATCGCTTGGCAGGCCCCGTCACCGCTTTGAGCACCTTCACCGCCTGCGGCGTGACCTCCACCCCAATACCATCGCCAGGTATCACCGCGATTCGTGCCGCCGGACCGCCATTGCGCATGGGAATGCCAGGCAAAGTCTTGCCCCCTGGACGTCTTACTGCAGATCATCACGCGGGCCGAAGAGTCCGCGCGCTATTCTTCCATCAAAGCACCGTTCGCGCCACCATTACCGATCTCGGAGTTCGATGGAAGTGAAGATAGCTACTTCAGTTTGGCGAATTCGGCGCGGGCAGACTTGAGGATAGGGATGTTGGCGTCCGCGTCTTTCCAAATCGCAAAAAATTCCTGATAGGAAGAGCGCGCGGCGCTCGTGGAGCCCGACATGGCCTGCGCCCGGCCTTGCCCCAAGTGGGCGAGAGCACCCGACCAGCAGTTCCCCACCACCCCCCGGCTATCAATCAGCTTTTGGAATTCGGCCATGGCTTGTGGCCCCCGATTAGCGGCAAGGTAAGCCTCCCCGCGGAGATAGACCGGGATCATACAGGAATAGCTCAAGTTTCCGATCAGCTGACCACGCTCGTAAGGTTTTACCGTGTCCAGTAATTCCAATGCCTGCGTGGGCTTCTGCCCGAGCATGGCGGCCTGCGCGCGAACCGTGGGAACCCAGGCAGATTGCACGATGGTGTTGGAGACGTTGGCCGCGGCCAAATCGTCGAGCATGGTTTGTGCTCGCCGCACATCACCGACGCGAGTCAGAACAAGGATGGCGAGAATCTGAGCGTCGCGGCTTTTCGGAGCAATCTCAAGAACTCGATCCGCGCCCCTGCGAGCCTCCTCGATGTTACCGTACATCGCTTCTCGGAGGGCGGCAATCCCCTGCCAAATACCTGCCGGTTCGTTGAGCTGTGAATTCTGCGCGACCTCCACGGCCTGCCGCGACAGTACGCGCGCCTTCTCGACATGTCCCGCATACGCTTCCGTGTCGGCCTCTAAAGCCAGCAGGTCATCTTCGCCGCCCGCTTTGCCCGCGGACCAAGCCATCTCGCGTTCCATGCCGGTCGGCTCGCCTCGCAAGAACGCCAGCGCATAAAGATCCGCATGCATGGAGGGATCATCGAGTTTACGCGCAAAAGCCTGGTCCAGGACGTTCTGCGCTTCCTCCAGGCGCTGCAAAGCGATGTAGGCGGTCGCGAGATTCTCGTACCAGGCAGCGCTGCCGGGATCGAGCCGCAGCGCTTGTTGCGCAAACGTTGCCGCCTGGTCGTAGTCTCCGATCAAGAAATATTCCGAGGCTAGGTTGCCTTTCGCAATATCGTCACGAGGATAGAGGTGAACCCACTCTTTGTAACTCTCAATGGCCTTCCGGACGTCACCGGTAGCCAGGTCGTAATACAGCGTAGTGATGTGCAATCTGTCGCGAACCGATTGACGATCCGCCAACTCGAAAGCCTGCCGGATTTGGTCGGCGGCCAGAGCGTTTTGATTGAGGTTGTAGTAAGCGACCGCCAGATTGGAGTGCGCCAGAGCAAATTTGGGATCCAGTTCGGCGGCTCTCTTCAGAGCGGGCATCGCTTCCATGGCGCCTTTCTCGCGCGCTAAACGGCGGCCTTCGGTGAACGCGGCGAGGGCCTCGAGGGACCCGGTAGTGGCCCGCTCCAGAGGCAAATTGAATTTTTGCAGCGAGACGGGCTCTTCGCCGAATTTGCCGCGGAGATCGTGGGCCGCTACGCCGAGGGCGTGCAGCGCTTCGCTTTTGTCCGCAGCGTCACTCTTGGTGCTGGCGACGTCATCGTCGCTCGAGCACCGCGAAGCATCGAGCCTCAAGGAATAACCGCTGCCATCTTTGGCGATGCTTCCGCTCAGGTACACGGTCGCGCCAAGGAGCGGGCAAAGCTTGGGAGCAAGTTCCCTGGTAATGCGGGTGCCCAGGGGGCGGCCCAGGGAGCGCAGCGCTTCTCCGACTTTTTCCACCGAGACCAAGTTAAGCGAAGGCGACTGCGCCAGGGTTACGCCCAGCGCTTCCCGGAGCGTGCCATCAAACACCGGATCGCCTGAAGTGTTTAAAAAATCCCCGATCAGAACGCTATCTGTCTCGGACAGTTTCGTACCGCGCTGGGAATACCAGTAGAATCCACCGGCCAGAAGGGCGAGCAGCAATCCAGCGATGGCGACCTTGGCCCTCATGAAGGAGAAACCTCTTTTGCCAAAAGTTAGCCGCCGCAACTTGCAGACACTCTAGGAGCCTGCTTCCGCGTAGGAATAGTGCCGGAATGTCATCGGCAGATCAGGGCTGACTTTAAGCCATAGTAGGCATTAAGGTGAAACCCCGTCAACGACCGTAGCGTGCGGGGCGCACGTCGTAAAAATCCACTGTGACGTCTGATAGAGTTTGACTGGGGTTTTCTTTTCTTATCTGACAGTTTATAATGCCTGTCAGACAGGAGGCTCCTATGACTCTTTCCTTGCAGGCACTCCGAGATAAAC
>Ga0210399_10000887_pt1 | contig 23584 bp, 25 predicted proteins | sample IncBWC14MmetaG_FD_150865 | JGI IMG/M metagenome (GOLD analysis project Ga0210399, IMG submission 150865) | Forest soil microbial communities from Barre Woods Harvard Forest LTER site, Petersham, Massachusetts, United States - Inc-BW-C-14-M | ecosystem: Environmental > Terrestrial > Soil >... | reverse complement strand
AACCAGACCAATCCTCCGACCCGTCAGCGGTCTAAGTTAGACGTTTGATTAAGGCTAGACGCTCCACTTAGCAGTCAAAAACACCGGATCTTTCGGAATTTGGGAGCTTTCCCGCGTGCAGCGAGTGCGGGAGGACTAAAATACAGAAGATAATGCGACGCCTTGCAAGACAAACTATAAGTAATGAAAGGTAGCTCTCATGAAAATTGGAAAATACGAATCGTCAGACCGGAGTAACGTCGGCACCGCGGTCACATTCCTGATGATCGGGTTGGGCGCGGGAGCGCTGGTCGCCCTTCTCTTAGCTCCGAAATCTGGAAAGCAGATGCGCAAAGACCTGCGCCGCAAATTCGACGACGCCCGCGACACGCTGCAGGATTGGTCTGAGGAGGCGCAGGATCGTGTTCAGGATGTTGTCGAGCGCAGCGCCGACTGGGCCGACGAACTTCGCGACGCAGCGCGCCAGAAAGCCGCACCCATCGGAAAAGCCCTTCGCCGGGATTAGTCAGACAGGTCGTGGTGTTGGGACTTAGGTCTTGGACGCCCAAGAGCAGAGACCTCGCGGTAGGACCTACGACCCAACGTCTAAGACCCAAAAACTAGTTCTTTGGCGTTAAGCTTTTGGGTGTGGTGCCTGTGAATGTCGGCTTTGGGCGACCTCAGACCTGACCTGCCACCTGAGACCGAACACCTGCGACCCGCTTTTCTCTATTTAAACGGCGCCGAAAAGAAGCCCTTCACGCGTCCGAAGAAGCCGCGATGCTGCTTCTTCGGCGGATCGGCGGATACCGCGTCGGGCGGCCTGGGTGCTGGAACCGGCGGGGGTGGCAAAACCGGCGGATCCAGTTTGGCCTGGGTCGTCGTGGCGGCCTTTACCGGCAGATTCTGCGCCTTCGTAACCGGCGCCGGAGCTGGATCCGTTCCCCGGAAGCTAAACGGCGCCACGATCTGCACATGAATGTCGTTGGGCTTTCCCGGAGGCAGAGGGGCGGTCTCCGGACTCATCGACGCCAGGTTCACCTGCGAACCCGACGGCGCGGATGTTCCCCCGCGCGCCGCACTTGGCAGCGGTCCCAGCATCGGATCCAGCGTAGCGCGGAATCCCGGCGAAGCGCCGCTCGCCAAGCGAACATTATTCGAGGATAAATTTGCATCCGAAATTGGCGGGGTCGGCGAGGTCGATGCCAGCATCACCGCTGGTCGCGGCGTCCCCGGGCAGCCACAATCCGGCGGAACTTCATTGCTCAGACGATCGATGCGCCCCTCGTGAAAGACCACCTGCTCGGTCGGCTTCACCTGGTAGGTGCGATCTCCCATTAACTCGGTCACCATCGCAGAAGCTGTGTTGCCGAGTAGCGCGCGCACACAGGTGTCGCCGCGCGAATTCGAACTGATCGCGTAATCGAAATCTCCGGGCCCCGCCAGCATGATTCGGAAATCCGGGGTGAGAACGGTGTCGGCGCTCGTAGCCACGTGATAGTGGGTTTCGAGCGATCCGCTGCTCATCCCGAGCATCAGTTCCTGTCCGGTCTTCGCGGCAGTCACCGAAACCGTGGTTCCCGGACACACATGAACTTCTCCGCCACGCGCAATATGCAGCACGGCAGTTTCAGCCGTTGCCGTCACCGAAGACCCGTTCCCGATCCGGCTGCCGGCCAGCACCATCGATCCGGAAGAACTCGTGGTCACCGGCACGACTGCGGCCTTTGAACTCAGACCAAATGCCGAGACCGTGGTGGGCTGCGCGGCGGCTGCCGGCTGCGGTTTGGGTGACTCGGCAGGCTTCACGCGGATCATCAGCCGGTTACCGGCTGCGTCCCAGGTATACTGGTTGGCCGCTCGCAAATCCACGACCAGCCGCGTAACCGGAGGCGTGACCTGAAACTGATCCACGCGAATAGCGGCGAATTCCTCGCCCTGCGCTCCTGCAATCCGCTTCTCCTTCACGGCCGCATTCGCGTTGGGAAGATCGATCACCAGCCGCGGCGGTGAAGGCAGCGTCTGCAACGCGGGCGGCACGGGCCGGCTGGTCATGATTTCGATTGCTGTCCCCACTTTGTCATGCACGATCTGAACGCTCTTCACCGCTGCGGGCGGTTGCTTCGACGCCACCACCGCAGGTGGCGCAGGCAGCGACGGGGTTGGAGCGGACACATTCTGTATTTGCGGTGTTTGTGGTTGGGTGGCAGCCGGCTGTCCATTCACCGTCGATTGCACAGCATCCTGCGCAGCCTGTCTGCGGCGCGCCGCTTGCGAGCGATCCAACATTTCCTGAATGCGCGCGGCGCGACTGCCCGGTGGCGGCATATTGGGCAAACGTTGGGGCAGGGCCTGCGTCGAAGGCTCAGGTTGCGACGAAGGCTGCTGCGCAATCGGAGACGTCTGCCCGTTCTGCGGAGTTTGTGTCGGCTGGGCGGTCTGCGTCGGCGTCTGCGCGAGCGCAAGGCTGCCCAACAGAAGCGCCTGGCTGGCGAGCGAAAGCGACAGAACCCGCATGAAACCAATTTCTGGCAAGAACTTCACCTGGAAACGGATACAGTTGTGACGAACATACCACTCATGCCCGGAGTTAAGAAAGCAGGGGGGAAACCGCTTCCGAAAGATCAGGACTCGGATAGAAATTCGTACTCATCGATCACGGCAGCGACGGCTAATTTCCCGTTCGGGTTGCCTTGGTCCAACCGCACAACCTTGCCCTTGCAGTGGACTCGTATGCTCTCGGTGAGCGTGATTTCCGCCGGCAGAGTCAGCGTGAACTCTATCGGAGACCCGGTTGCGATGGGGGCATCCACGTAAAACGAAATGCCGCGCGCGCTCACGTCCCGGGTTTGCGCCGATCGTTCCTGCGTACCATTATCGGCGTAAGTCACAGCTACTGGCAACCGCAAGGCAAAACGTCGTGTTGCCCGCTTCTCCTGCTGGGCCTCAGCCATGAACTTTTCCTCCGAAAAGCTTTGCTAGCATGGCTTGGCAACTGCCGACTGTCAAGACCACCAACAGGGGATAACAACGACAGTTTCCAAACGGAACTGTCTCTGAATGAGACACTTGTAGGCGCTTTCGGGTTGCTTGGCAGCGAACGATTTGGGTGAAATCGGCACCGGTCATGGCTTATGGCTCATGGCCGATGGGTGAACGGGCAGCCCATCGAAAATTTCGCGTTTAGAATAGACTCGTTCTTCGCCGGAGAAATTTCTGTGGTCTTCGTGCTCGACAACTACGATTCATTCACCTACAACCTGGTGCAGTATCTCGGCGAACTGGGCGCCGAAGTCGACGTTCGCCGCAACGACCAGCTGAGGGTTGACGAAGTCGAGGCTCTGCACCCCGACCGCATCGTGGTCTCCCCAGGGCCATGCACTCCGCACGAAGCGGGCATCAGCATCGAGTTGTTTCGTCACTTCACCGGCAAGATTCCGGTGCTTGGAGTCTGCCTCGGACATCAGGCCCTGGGCGAAGCGTTCGGCGGAAAAGTGATACGGGCCAAGAAGCTGATGCACGGGAAAACGAGCCCCGTCGAGCATGATGGCCGCACGATCTTTCACGGGGTCAAATCCCCGATGACCGCTACCCGTTACCATTCCCTGATTGTCTCCGACGATCACCTGCCTGCGGAGCTGGAAGTCAGCGCGCATACCATCGAAGACGACGGCACCCGCGTGATCATGGGCCTCCGCCATAAAAAATTTCCTGTCGAAGGTGTGCAGTTCCACCCGGAAAGCGTACTCACCGAAGCTGGGAAAAAACTGATCGCAAATTTTCTTGCACTGTAGCGGTCCCAGCCACCGCCAGAAGACCTACCACAAGCAGCGGAAAGTAGCGCCGGCATCTTGCCCGAAGTCCCGAGGGTGTCTCGCCTCGCGCCGATGGGCGGGACGTCCATCGGACAGCCGCCGGGACGGCGGCGCTACAGCCGGGACTTGACCCAATCTCTCGATCCTCGCTTTTACCTTGGTACTTTGGTACATTGGTACCATGGCAACAACCGGAGATCCAAAACTTCTCGTCGAACGTGTCCAGACCGGGGTGCGCATGGAAAAGCGCATTCTCAAAGTGCTCAAAGGCTTCGCCGAGTATCACGACATGAGTCTGGGCGATCTGCTCGAGGGCATTGTTCTTCATGCCTTCGACGGTAAAGTTCCCTTCACCGACGAATCTCTGCGGCGGATCAAGGAGCTAAAAAAGTTCTATGGACTCGATCTCGACTCGAGCGCAAGCCATCGCCTGCAGGAGACTCACCGCGGATCACGGGTCGACGGCAAGAAGCCCGCGAGGCGGAAGCCCACTCCATGAATCTGATCGGGAAGCGCTTCTCACTGCTGTTCTTGCGCTGGGTGACGGGACTCGTGGTGTTGTGGCAGTCGTGGCTGACCTTTCACTCAGCGATCACGCATTTGCATGCCCCGGCGCATCCGACGGCTCTGGCTCACGTGCGGCTTGTGCTCTCGGGCACGGAGATCGTGGCCGCCGTGCTCTTTCTCGTACCTCTCACCATGAAGACGGGCGGTTACTTGCTGCTGGTGATCTTTTCTCTGGCAATTGTCATCCATGCCCTGCATGGCGACTTCAACGGGCTGGACGTTCTGGTCGTGTACGCAGCGGCAGTGCTCGCGTGTCTTGCGCACCCATGAAGCTTTGCAGATGAAAATTTGCAGATTGGGAATTCGCAGATAAGCGATTCCCAGACCAAACTGCTTTGCGAACTTTACGGCAGTTCTTCTCGAACTCTGCGGTTTAAGGTTTTCAACATCGCTGCCGCCCGCTCGGCAGTTGTCTCAATGTGATTCGCTCCCAGCTAACACATTGAAAATCCGTCGAGGGCAGATTTCATCGTCAAAAAACAGGTCCGGACAACCCACGGAATGCCCTTCAATGGCGTTTCCGGGCGTTCAGAGACACGATCGAGCTTACGGATGGCCTTCAGGGGACCACTCGCGTCCCAGACGCGCCTCCTGGGGCAACCTGGCGCGACTGATTATCCAAAAGCTAAGATAATCGGCGAAGGTCGCCAAGAAGAAACTGCCAAAAACGATAAGGAAGGTAACCCGCGATTGCAGGGCCACTTGTAGCGCCGGCGTCCCGCCGGCATGGGATAAGGCAACGCCGCCGCTCTGCCAAGCTACATAGCTATCGGCAACAAGCTACCACATTAGCTACTAGCCACCATCCCCTCACAGATTTCCGTTTCTCGCCATCTCCACGGCACGCAAGACCGCTTTCGCCTTGTTCTCACTTTCCTGGAACTCTTTTTCCGGATCGGAATCGGCCACAATCCCCGCGCCCGCCTGCAGGTAGGCTTTCTTTCCTTTCATGAACATTGTGCGGATCGTGATACAGGAATCCAGGTTGCCGGCAAAGTCCGCGTAAAGCACCGCGCCGCCATAGACGCCGCGCCGCGTCGGTTCCAATTCTTCGATAATCTGCATGGCACGGACTTTGGGAGCGCCACTCAAAGTCCCGGCGGGAAAACATGCGGCGAATGCATCGAGGGCATCAAGGTCGGCTCTCAGTTTGCCTTCGAGCGCGGATACTAAGTGCATCACATGCGAGTAGCGCTCGACATACATCAGGTCCTTCACTTTCACTGATCCGTATTCGCTCACTCTGCCCAGGTCGTTCCGGCCCAGGTCAACCAGCATCACGTGCTCGGCACGTTCTTTTTCGTCCGTGCGCATTTTCTGCTCGAGTTCGCGGTCGGCAGCTTCGTCTTTCCCCCGCGGATGCGTCCCGGCAATCGGACGATATTCGAGCTTCGATCCGGTGACGCGTACCAGCATCTCCGGCGAAGATCCCAGCACATGCGTGTCACCCATGCGCAGGAAATACATGTACGGCGACGGATTTACCGTGCGCAGGGCGCGGTACAAATTGAAAGGCAGAACGTCGGGCTGAAAGTCGATGCGCTGCGACAGCACAACCTGAAAGATGTCACCGGCCGCGATGTACTCTTTCGCTCGCTCTACGGCGTGCACATATTGCTCGCGGCGCGTTCCGGCGTGGACTTTCAGCTTGTCTTTTTTCGGCTTGGCTTTCTGCCATTGCGAGGAGCGCAACCCGCCCGCCAGGCGCTTTTCGATGGCGGCAATGTCTTTCAAGGCGCGATCGTAGGCACGCCGCGGGCTGCTGGAAGAGACGTCGGCGTTGGCGATGATGTGAATCTGGTGGCGCAGGTGGTCGAACGCCAGCAGGCGATCGAAAAACATCAGCATGCAATCGGGGACGGCGACGTCCTGCTTCGTGCTCGCGCCAATGTTTTCCAGCCTGCGCACCGAGTCGTAAGCAAAGTAGCCAACCGCACCGGCGGTGAAGGGCGGCAATCCGGCGATGTGGGCGGGGCGATGCTCGCGCAGCAACTTCTTCAGAGTCTCGAAAACATTGCCCTTGGAGCGCTCGTGGCGCTTCCCTCGCTCAATATGAATCTCGTCGCCCTGCGCCCACAACCGCATGTAGGGGCGTGCGCCGACGAACGTATATCTTCCAATTTGCTCGCCCCGTTCGACCGATTCGAGCAGGCAGCAGTACGGTTCGTCTTCGGCCACGGATAAGAACGCGGAAACGGGCGTCATCAGGTCAGCGGTGACGGACTTCACTACCGGCACCAGCGTGGCCTCCCGGGCGATGCGGGAAAACTCTTTGTAATCAGGCTGAAGCATGCAGTCTCGGCAGCGGCGAAACCATCGCGCTGGCGGAAAGTTTTCAATTATAGGGGAATGTTTGCTGCCGCAACGTGGCGAGGCATCGATTACCCCACTTTGGCCAAACATGGCAAACGGGTTTTGGACTACAAACATCGCCGCAGGGCCAGCTTCTGGCTGCCGCTTTCCACGCAAACCCCTTCGTTCCTTACACCTCCGTTACCTCTCGGAACCAGCGAAACAATTGACGGAGGACGACCCGCGTTGGAAGATTAAAGTTCACCCGAAAGTCAGGAAAAGCGGAGGAGCATGCGAGTCAAGTTCTGGGGGGTGCGTGGGTCCACGCCGACCCCTCAAGCCGGGAACTTGCGCTATGGAGGCAACACTTCGTGTGTCGAAGTCCGCTTCGCCGACCACCTGTATATCTTTGATTGCGGAACCGGTTTCCGCACGCTGGGCCAGCAACTTGAAAGCGGATCAAACGGCAAGCCCATTGCGGCGCACATATTCGTTTCGCACTTTCACTGGGACCACATTCAGGGCATCCCTTTCTTCCGGCCGCTCTACGAAAACAGTCAGAACCGGTTCGTCTTCCACTCCTCGCGGCGTACCCGCAGTTTACAGCGCGTGATGGAAGAGCAGATGGCCTCGCCTTATTTCCCGGTGGATACCAGCGAGATGAAGGCGCAGCGCAACTTCTACGACATTGAAGAAGGCCAGACGCAAATCGACGATCACGCCAGCATGCGCGCGATGTGGCTGAATCATCCGCAAGGCTGCATGGGATTTCGCCTCGAAACCAAGGAAGGCGTTCTGGTTTATGCGACCGACAACGAACCCGGCGATCCGCTGTTCGACAAGAACGTCCGCAAACTCGCAGAGGGCGCGGACATTTTGATTTACGACGCGCAATATCTGCCCGAAGAGTACGAGGCGAAGCGGCGCGGGTGGGGACACAGTCATTGGCGCGAAGCGGTGAACATCGTCATGCAGAGCGGCGCCAGGGAACTCGTGCTATTTCATCACGATCCGGATCACGACGATGCTGTCATCGATAAAGTGGTGCAGGAAGCGCGGAATTACTTCCCTCGCGTTCGCGCGGCGGCGGAAGGGATGGAGATGGTGATTGCTGGCGGCTCGTCGTCGGCTGCGGGGCGTTAGGGCTGGTCGTTGATCGTTGGTCGTTGGCAAACACTTCTGGATCTCGTTTATTCCGCTTAGGTAAGAAAACCTACAGGCGTTCGACTACCGATTCGAGAACGATACGATTCTGGCGAGGGCAGTATGCCCTCGCGACTGCCGGCGGGACTCCGGCGCCACAAAGGCGGCGCAAGGAGTTACTTGCAAGTTAACTCCACTGGCTTGCCTCCCCGTCGCCCCCCTCATATACTGCTCGATTTGTGTGCCGACCCCTGTTTCTACTGAGGGTCTGCCAGCATCTGACTGATTAGCAACATTTTTGGAGACTTCGATGAAAAGTGTGGTGATGGAGCAGGAAACCAATCCATGGGAATCGCAAGCGGCCCGATTTGATCTGGCCGCGCACAAGCTGAATCTAGATGAAGGCCTCTGGCGGGTGTTGCGGTATCCCAACCGCGAGATCATCCTGCACATTCCCGTACAGATGGACGACGGACGGTTGGAAGTGTTTACAGGTTTCCGCGTACAGCACTCGATCGCGCGGGGCCCAGCGAAGGGCGGCATCCGTTACGCGCCCGACGTCACCCTCGATGAGGTGCGCGCCCTGGCCAGCTGGATGACATGGAAGTGCGCGGTGGTGAATATTCCATTCGGCGGCGCCAAGGGCGGAGTCATTTGCGATCCGCACAAGATGTCGATGGGCGAACTGGAACGCATGACGCGCCGCTACACCGCCGAGCTGGTCGATTTCATCGGGCCCGAGAAAGATGTTCCCGCCCCGGATGTCAACACCAATGAACAGATCATGGCGTGGATGATGGACACCTATTCCATGCATATGCGGCAGACGGTTACGGCCGTCGTGACCGGCAAGCCGATCAATATCGGAGGTTCGCGGGGAAGGCGCGAAGCCACCGGGCGCGGCGTCCTCATTGTCTGCGATGAGGCGATCAAGAAACTGGGGCTGAGCCAGGAGAGCACGCGCGTCATCATTCAAGGTTTCGGAAATGTCGGCTCGAACGCGGCAAAATTGATGGCCGAGGCGGGATACAAGGTCGTTGGCATTGATGAAGTCGGCGGCGGTCTCTACAACAAGAACGGAATCGATGTAGAAGCGTTGTGGGAATACCGCCAGAAAAATGGCGCGATTCAAGGATTTCCGGGGGCAGAGAAATATCCGGCAGGCGAGTTATTGGTGACCGACTGCGAAATTCTGATTCCCGCCGCCACCGAGAATCAAATCACCAGTCGCAACGTGGATCGCGTAAAGTGCAAAATCCTGGCAGAGGGCGCGAACGGCCCAACCACTGCGGCTGCCGACGAGGTCCTCGCTGAAAAGGGTGTTTTCGTGATTCCTGACATCCTGGCGAACGCCGGCGGCGTGACGACTTCCTACTTCGAGTGGGTACAGGATCGGCAGGGCTACTTCTGGAAGGAGTCCCTGGTGAACGAACAGCTGGAAGAAATCATGGTTTCCGCGTTTCAAGACGTCGTTCGGTATGCGGAGACCCACCACGTGAACAACCGGATCGCCGCATATATGCTGGCGATTGACCGCGTCGCGTATACGATCAAACAGCGTGGCATCTATGCATAACGGGAAGTAATTTTTCCCGGGATTCAATTTTCGACCTCCGTCGAGTTGGACGGGGGTCGTTTTCTTTTGGTCCTAGGGTTGACCACGTGGTTAGGGACTGGCATCATGGCTGCCCGCGGGCGCATCGGGTGCTTCGCTAACGTCAAAAGTTTGAACTCCTATCTGACCGGGGCGCGCGTGTTTCAAAACAGTTGGGCCGGAGCTCAAGGCCCTCACCGAAGAGGAAATCTCATGAACAAACTTATCCGTACCGGTAGCTGGATCCTGGGTCTATGCCTGCTTTGCCTTTTTACGGTTTCCCCGGCACTCGCAAGGCGGCAAGCGAGCACGGGGGATCAGAGCAGTTCCGACACGACCACGACGAAGAAGAAGTCAAAGAAATCCAAGAAGGACACAACTGCCTCCGCGGACCAATCCGCTTCCACGAGCGATCAGTCATCCGGAACAACGACCAAGAAGTCGAGCAAGAAAAAATCGGCTGCAACGGATGCACAGGCGAGTGACAGCTCCGCCACCGCAAGCGACACCGGCACAAAGAAGAGCCGAAAAAGTCGACCGACGCGGCGACTTCGGGAGATCAGTCGGCATCTTCAACGAATGCCGAGTCTGGAAGCGCTAAGAAGAGCAGCAAAAAGAAGTCAGCCGACTCGACTGCCAGCGGCGACCAAACGGCCACCCCGGCCACGGCGGAGAGCGGCACCACGAAAAAGACCCGGAAAAAGGCGACCGCGGACACGACCAGCGAACAGCCGGCGGCCGCGAACGCCGAGACGGGCAGCGCTACTCCGAAGAAGAGCCGCAAGAGCAAGACGGCCGCCAGCGACTCCACCATGGCAGCGCCCGCGACAAACGCGAGTTCGACTAGTTCTGTCCCTCCGCCCAGCACGTCGACCACGGCGCCTTCTAGCAGCCCGATGAGTTCTTCCGCTTCGAACTCGGCGCCGACCACGACTTCGGCTCCGGCCAAGAAAGCGTCGACGAAGGCGCCGGCGACGGGCGCGGCTTCCGACCCGGATATCGCATCGGCGAAATCGAGCGGGAAAGTATGGGTCAATCTGGATAGCGGCATTTATCACAAGGGCGGCCAGTTCTATGGCAAAACCAAGAACGGCAAATTCATGACGGAATCGGAGGCGCAATCGGCCGGGTACAAAGAATCGAAAAAAGACTAAATGGAGCAAGGAGAATCGATGAAACGCACAAATCTAATTGCACGTGTTCTGACGGGAATCTTCGTCCTCGCTTTGCTGGCGGGCATGAGCAGCGCGCGTGCCGCTGGGCCGGCTCCTCAGGCAAAGAAGACGGCTGCCGCGGCAGCACCCGCCGACCTGGTCGATCTGAATTCGGCCACCAAAGATCAGCTCGACGCACTGCCGGGGATCGGCGATAAATATTCGCAGAAGATCATCGACGGTCGTCCGTACAAAGCGAAGACGGATCTGGTGAAGAAAAAGATCATTCCCCAAGCCACCTACAACAAGATCAAGGACATGGTGATCGCGAAACAAAAGTAGACGCGAGTTTTGCTTCGGCGCCGCTACCGGGCAGGGTTCAAGAACGGAAGCGGCGCCTCGATTTTGAATCTGTTCTGCCCGAAAATCCTGAGGAGGTTCGATGGGCTTACTTGATGAACTGGAAAATAAAGGAATGACGAGCATGCTCGGCAACAGCACGAATCCGCTGGCCACCGGCCTGTTACAGATGATCAACAACCAGCCCGGAGGATTGTCGGGACTCATGCAATGTTTCCATGAAAAAGGGCTCGGAGGCCTGGTGACGTCGTGGGTCGGTACGGGACAAAATCTCCCGATCACGGCGGATCAGATCCAGCATGTATTGGGCAGCGAGGCGGTGAAACAGATGGCCGCGAAGGCGGGAATTTCACCGGATCTGGCGAGCTCTTCGCTGGCGACGATGCTGCCTTCGTTGATCGACAAACTGACTCCGAATGGCCAGATGCCGGACCATTCCAACCTGATTCAGATGGGAATGAGCGCGCTGCAGTCGCTCGAGAAGACCGGAACGAACGGATAGCTCGAACGGATAGGAACGATTCTGAGGAGACCGGGATCGCCGGATCATGGCGTCCCGGTCTCGCTTCGCCCCTGGAACCTTCACGGGCGCAACCAGAATCTCCGTCGAATCCGCCGGAAACATCTGCCCTTCCGTCCATTGCTTTCCTCTTGGCGCGTGGAGGATAATCAGTCATTGCCGTCTTCGTAATTTCCGCGGACAGCGGATGTTCCCCGTGAATTTGCCGAATTCCATCACGTTCGTCCGCATTCTCAGTATCCCTTTGCTCATCTGGATTCTTTCCACCACTCATCTCAGCACCGACAACGGACAGAAAGAGCTTTTGGCGTCGGCGCTTTTTATCGGAGCCTCGATCACCGATGGCATCGATGGTTATCTGGCGCGCAAACGCGGGCAGATCACGACCATGGGAATTCTGCTCGATCCGCTGGCCGACAAGATGCTCATCGCCTCGGCCTATATCACGCTGGTGCAATTCAATCCCAGCCTGGTACCGGCATGGGTGGCGGTGATCGTCATCGGGCGCGAATTTCTGGTGAGCGGACTGCGCGGGATCGCTGCGTCCGAAGGCTTCACGATTGAAGCCAGCGAACTGGGAAAGTTCAAGATGGTGGTGCAGATCGTTTCGGTCGTGGCCGTCATCCTCGATCACCGCTGGAAAGAGTGGCCGCTGTTCGGCCATTACTTCTTTCCGGTGCACTGGATCGCATTCTGCGCGATCTGGTTCATGGTTTGTTTGTCGCTGATCTCCGCCGTCGACTACTTCGCGGCCTTCTGGTCGAAGATCGACCGGCAAGTGGTGCGGAGCCGGCGGCGCGCTTTTGTCCTGAGCCGGCGGAAGCGAAACAATGTCGTCCCCACTTCATAACCCGTCGTCCGCCACGACGCCTTCCACACAGTCTCAGGAACCCGAACCACGAGAGTTTTCGCCCGAAGAACGGTCGCTTCTGCTTCGGCTGGCCCATGAAGCGATCGAATCAGCGCTGGAAAATCGCAGGATTTCTCTCGAGCCACCCTCCCCGCATCTGGCGGAGCCGCGTGGAGTTTTTACGACGATTTATTTGCAGGGAGAGTTACGCGGGTGCGTCGGCTACGCCTTGCCCGTAACTTCTCTGTATCGCGGAGTGGCCGAGACGGCGCGAGCGGCAGCGGCGGAAGACACGCGCTTCCGGCCGGTGACGCGGGAAGAAGCTTCCCAGCTGGAGGTATCGTTGAGCGTTCTTTCACCTCTCAGTGCGACTACCCCGGAGCAGATCGAAATTGGCCGGCATGGCTTGGTCGCGAGTATGGGCGGGCATCGAGGGCTACTGCTGCCACAAGTTCCGGTCGAGCACCACTGGGATCGCGTGACCTTTCTGGAGCAAACCTGCCGCAAAGCCGGGCTTCCCATGGACGCGTGGAAGATGGGGGCGACCTTGGAGGCGTTCACGGCGGAGGTGTTTGGAGAAAGGAATCACGAATAGGTCGGAGGGCGATGCTTTCGAATTAGCGTTCTGCCTTCTGGGGTGGGAGGAAGGGATTTACTGAGCGAGCGTGAACACGATTTTTTCGCAAACCCAACCAGGAATCGAGTCGATCGCGTTCGATCGTATCCTGCTCCCGCGTGTCTCGCCGCCCACAAAGCCGTACTAGAGTTCCAGAAACTCCTGCATCTGCTGCAATGCCTCGTCGAGCGCCCGCTGAAAGGCGGTGCCGCGCGGCCGCGGGCCGGCGAAGCCCAGGTCGTGTTGCAGCCGGCCATCGACTATCTTCAAATTGGCCCAGCCCAGCATTTGCTCGCCCCATAGCATGGGCATCGCGTAATGGCCCAAGCGACGCTTGTGGGCCGGGACATAGGCCTCCAGCTTGTATTCCCAGCCCCAGAACAACTGGAAGCGCCGGCGGTCCCAGACCACGGGATCGAAGGGCGCGAGGAAGCGCAACCTGTCGTCGACCTGGTGTCGGGCGGCCACGGGCTTCTCGCCCTGCGGCCAGAACCATAGCAGGCCGTCGACCTGAGCATGGGCATAGCGGGATTTGGCTTGCTCCTGGACCTGCCGCGCCTCTGCGGCCAAGTGCGGCACTCCGTGGCGCAGCAGTCCGCACAAATAACGCAGGCTGGCCGCAGGCAGCGGCGCGTAGAGCTGCACCACCATGTCCAGCAACTGGCCGGCGCGCTCAAGTCGGGCCTGGGGGCTGTCGTCCTGCAGCGCGCGCTCGATCGCGTGGTAAACCCGGGTGCCCGCCTCGCGCCGCGCCACGCGCAGCAGCCCGCCATAGTGCAGGCCCTCCAGCAGATGCGTGCTGAGATTCAGGTCGGCGCCCCAGCGTTTGATGCGGCCATGATCGAAATGCACCTGCACGTCCTTGGCGTATGTCTGACCATGCTGGCGCACAAAGGCCAGCACCTCCTGGGCGCGCGCCTTCATCCTGGTGTCCCAAGAGCGCGGCGCGCCGCGCGGATACAACAGGGCCAGCGCCGCGCGAGGCAGGAAACCGTAGTTGATGAAGAAGGCCTCTTCGATCGCCAGGCGCGGGTAGCGGCGCTCCAACTCGCCGGCGCGATAGTCCTTCACGCGGTGCGCGAGGATCAGGTCCTGGGCGCGGGCGGGCGCGCGCATGGGGTCGGCCTGGACAAAGCCCAGGCGCGCAATGGCCCGCGGCAGGCTGGTGGGCTTGAAAAGGCTGCGCGCGATCGTGAAGTGGCGAAGCTGCCGGAGACTGAGGGCTTCGACAGGGCTCACGCGCGGCGTCCGGTATGGGCTCTGGGGCTCATCCGATTAAGCGAGTGCCATCGCAAAGATTTCATTATGTAGAAGCGAACCAGTTCGAATAGAAGTAATCGCGACGTACTCTCCGAGAACAATGTCCGAGCAGAGTTGCAAGAGGTCCAATTGTTGGTCTGTGACCAGCCATTCGTAAACACCCTCCGATCCAAACGTCAGCATCGAATAATTTTATGTTAGCCACCGCAGGCGCAGCGCTTTCCCTTACTACAGTGCTTAGTCCGCACTGCCAAGGTCGCGGGCTCTGATGGCTCCGTTTTCCATTGAAAAGAAAGGGGTTCAGGGATCTATCTATTTCTCCAATTTCGGAGTATTATACATCCATAAGTGGAGTTGCTTATGGCGCTCATGCAACCGGCGGTTGTTGGCTTTTCCTGGGATACGGCCGCGGATCTGTCGAGAAAAGAAAACCGAACTCGCTTAAGTCCGCCTGCGATCAAGGGCCTGATGCGGATTGCGAAGCATTGGGATTTGCGGGATGACGATACACGGGTTCTGCTCGGCGGGATGTCCAACGGAAGCTTCTACTCTCTGAAGAGTCGATCCCACAAGACACTCGACGAGGATCAGCTCACGCGCGTGTCACTGCTGCTGGGAATCTACAAGGGGCTGAATATTCTTTACAGCCAGAAGCTTGCGGACGCCTGGATTGGACTGCCCAATACGAATCCGATGTTCGCGGGAGATTCGCCACTCAATTACATGAAGAGGGGCGGCATCCCGGCATTCCTCAGGGTCCGGCAGCTGTTGGACGCGCGACGCGGCGGCCGATGAAGTCGCCAGAGTTGACGAAGCTGGAGCGCGACGGGACTCACCGTCTGATTCCATATCGTTACAGCGATCGCGGCAGGCCGATTCTCGATCTGCTCGCGCAGGGTGATGATCACCTGCTCAGCGACCTCACCGAACTGGAAGGGGCCACCAACGACCGATTGCTCGGGGAGAGTGGCCGGCTGCCTGGGATCACCGCGATTGAACTGGTTTCCGGATTTCGCCTGGCACATATCGTGAACGCTTCGTTCACGCACTCGAATCCCCTCGGGGGACGCTTCAACCGCCCCGGGCGAGGCGCGTGGTATGCATCTTTCCATATGCAGACGGCGCAGGCGGAAGTTGCCTTTCATCGGGGACTGGAGTTGCGGGAGATTGGGTGGAAGGCGGAAGAAGTCTCTCCGTATATCGATTACCTTGCGGATTTCCGGCATGAGTTTCACGATATTCGCGGGGATGCGGACTTCGTGGATTGCCTGGATCCGAACGATTACAGCCCGTCGCAGATGCTGGGACACAAGCTGTTGACCAGTGGTTCGGCAGGCATCGTGTATCCGAGCGTGCGCCACAAGGGAGGCGTCTGCGTCGGGTGTTTTCGTCCTCCGCTTGTGCTCAATGTGCAGGAAGGACCGATGGTGAGCTTTACGTTTGTGGACGCCGAAATGACGGACGTCACGGTTGAGCCGTAAATACCGGCGCTGATCTTTCAAAAAAGGTGGCAGCGCTCGAGTCTCTAGCTCCTTCCTTGCGCGGTTTCCGGGGTGGCGGCCAGGACGGGCATCAACTCTTCGAACCCGGCGACGTGGGCGGTCGTCACGAGACTCACAAGTATCGTCGTCGCGAAATTCAGGCACAGAGCGACGAAGCCTGCATTCAAACCGTAGTACGGGTCGCGCCCGGTCAGGATCAGAAACGCGGTGCAGCCGATTCCGGCTGCGATTCCGGCAAAGACTCCGACGGTCGTGACGCGTTTTGAAAACAGGCCCAGCACGACTCCAGGGAAAAGCTGGGCGATCCCGGCGTATCCGATGAGAAGCAGGGACACAAGACTCAGCGAACTGTGAATGGCGAGAAAAAGGGCGCAGCCGGTGAGCAACAGCACCATGAGCTTGGCGAGCCTGCCAACTTCCCCATCGGTCATGTTCGGGGCCAGGATTGGACGGAAGAGATTCTTGGCGAACAAAGTCGCGCTGGTGAGCAGTTGGATGGCTGCCGGAACCATCGCGGTCAAAGCTCCCGCCCCGCCAACTACTCCCAAAAACCAGGCTGGAAACGTTTTTCGGACCATCGTCATCAGGGCCATGTTGCTGTCCTTGAGCCCGGGCAACACCAGGACGGCGCAGAACCCGACGATAAACATCAGCGGCATGGTGATGCTGTAGAGCGGCATGACGATCGCATTCCGCCGCAAGATGTTGCTGTTGCGCGCAGTAAAACTCGCAGCGAACAGCTGTGGCCACATATAGAAACCCATCGCCGTTAAAAGTACCGACGAGATGAACCACCCATGACCCAGATCTCGTGTTGCACCCGGCATGGTGAGGTGGTGCGGCTTGGCCTGCGCCAGGGCCGCGAACATCGGACCGATCCCGCCGAAATAAATGTAGGGCACGGCGATTCCCACGAACACAGCCGCAAAGAGCAAAAGAACATCTTTGATGACGCTGACCCAAGCCACGCCCCGGACGCCGCTCACGAAAACAAACGCGGCGACGATCGTAAAGGCGATGAACATGGCTAACGTGCGGCTGATCGCGCCATAGCTGGCCACTTCGACGATCACTCCCAGACCGGTGAGTTGCAGCTGAGAATACGGAAGGAGGCAGGTCACGCCTACCAGAGCGACCAGAGCTGAAAGATGTTTGCTGCCGTAACGCAGAAGGAAGAAATCGGGCTGCGTTTGAAGGCGGTATTTCCGGCCGACGTCGGAAATCAGCGGCAGGATAAAAAACGCGACCACGTTCAGCAGGGGTTGATAAGAGAGAATGTAGAAAACCGGTGCGCCGCGCGAATAGGCCCAGCCACTGGCCCCAAGAAACGTAAACGTTGTGTACATCTCCCCGGCCATCAAGAGCCAGACCAGCACGACGCCAAATCCCCGGCCGCCAACGGTCCATTGTTCCAGGTCCATCTTGCGGCGGGATTTCGCATAAAACCCGGCAAGAGCACCGACGCCTACAATTCCCGAGATGATGGTCATCGCGACGATGCCGGAGGTCACTGTGCATCACCTCGTTCGGATGGCGTCTCGGACGGGGGCGGGTCCAGCCGGTACGCGCCCCACAAGCAGAGTGGCGTCAGGAACAGCCAGCACACCAGCCAAAAGAAGTTGAAGGGAACACCAAATACCATGGGATCGACGCGGTCCCAGAGCGGGACCGAGAGGCAGCCCCCGATGAAGGGAATCAAACCGAGCAGAAGCGATCCGAGTGATGGACGTTTCATGAGGTCCTCAAGCTGGCGCGGGATTATAGCAAGACGGTTCGCGGCGCCCGTGCAGTGGAAATGATGGCTGCGGCGTTTGGTACAAACGCAACACCCTCATTCTCTGGAATGCGGGCTCTAGAATGCCGGGGAAGGTTTGAGTTCCCATTTCTCCTTCAAGCGGGACCCGATGATCGAGCAGCTCGCGAGCGACTCTCAGCGGAATCAGCATTTGCACGGACCTCGCTCTTTGACCGAACTGGCCCTGCTCTTTTTGCGGCTCGGCGCTACCGCCATGGGTGGGCCCGCCGTCCACATCGCCATGATGGAAGAGGAAGTCGTCACGCGCCGGCGGTGGATGAGCCGCGAGGCGTTCCTGGATTTCCTCGGCGCAACCAACCTGATTCCGGGACCCAACTCAACGGAAATGGCGATTCACATCGGGCGCGTGCGAGCGCGGTGGCCGGGCCTGTTGGTGGCGGGAATTTCGTTCATTCTTCCGGCCGCGCTGATGGTGAGCGCACTCGGCTGGATCTACGTGCGATACGGCGCGCTGCCGCAGCTGGCGGCGCTGCTCTACGGGGTCAAGCCGGTGGTAATCGTGATCATCGTGCAGGGAGCGTACCGGCTCGGGAGGTCGGCGGTGAAGTCGGCGTGGCTGGCGGTCCTGGGAGTAATGGCGCTGGCAGCTACCGCTCTGGGAGTCGATCCCCTGGCCACGCTATTCGGGGCTGGGGTGCTGGCGGGTATCGTGTATCTCCGTCAGAAGCTCGCGGCGAACGCGGTGGCGGCCGGATTGCCGATAGTGGCAGGAACAGCGCTTGCGGCACCATCGGTGCCGTTCAGTGTCGGGTTTCTGTTCCTGGTGATGCTGAAGATCGGCGCGACTCTGTTTGGTGGAGGGTACGTTCTGGTGGCGTTTCTGCGCTCGGACCTGGTTTCGCGACTGCACTGGCTGACTGAACGCCAGTTACTGGACGCGGTTGCGGCGGGGCAGGTCACGCCCGGACCGCTTTTCACGACGGCGACATTCATCGGCTATGTCCTGGGAGGAACGTGGGGAGCGATTGCCGCGACGATTGGCATCTTCCTTCCTGCCTTTGTGCTGGTCGCGATCAGTGGCCCGGTGGTGCCTCTGCTGCGGCGCTCCACCACTGCCGGAGCCGTGCTCGACGGGATCAACGTGGCCGCGCTCGCCCTGATGGTGGCTGTTTCGGCGCAGCTGGGACGGACGGCGATCGTGGACTGGCCAACGCTCGCCATCGCCGTTGCAGCTGGCACACTCCTGTTTCGTTATCGGCTGAACTCAGCTTGGCTGGTCCTGGGAGGCGGCGTAACCGGGCTCCTGACGTTGTGGGTACGCGCGTTTGCCCATTAGTCCGACACAGCACAAGTCGTGCAGGATGGTCGCCGGAGCTTTCGCCGCACGACTACCTCGCTCGCATGTCGCCCTTTGTTTTTTTTTTGCATGCGCCGAGTTCAGACAGCATCCAACGAAACGACACGGCAGACAGGACCGTGAACAGAAGTAATTGCTGCAACGGGTGCATTCGGCGTTATATTGCCGAAAGGGTTGGGAGAATTTCGATGGAACTGGCGGTTGTGACGATTGTGCTGTTAGTAGCGGCTTCGCAGATACCCGGCGACTTTCACGTTGTGTTCTTCCGGTAGTGCGATCTCCGACATGTGATTGAAGTCCGTTTCCAGATTGAGACTCAAGAGCAAGCCTTTGTTTTGGTCTGTCTGAACTTTCTTGCGAGCGGTGCCATAGACGTACAAGCAGCCGCACCCTGCCCGCGGTGGCGCCTTCCCTTCATCCTCATCACCCCACTCAATAGCGGAGTATCGAGTGCCGCTGAGCAGGATTCGTTGGACTTCCGGAAATTGCGTTGTCGATTCAATTGCCTTCCCCTGGGCGGCCTTCGGTGGGATGGCCATGGGACAGGCCTGAATCCGGCAAAAGAAAAACCGGAGAAGCGATCGGCTTCTCCGATTGAAAATGCGTTCTGGTGAGTCTTATTGCGCTTGCTCGTCCAGTTCCACCCCATCTCCGGCGTGAACATCTTCCATCGAGAAGACGATCATCCCGGTTGCGGTGGTCGGCGTGACGCCGATAATCACGATTTCGCCAACCGCGCGGCGTGGCAGATCGCTCACGTGGATATTCGGGCCTTTGGTCTTGGTCATCCAGTTCCCTTCGATGGAAGGAGGCCGCTTCTGGGTATCTTCCGCGGTGGACGCGTAGAACGAAAGGCTGTCGACCGGATCTCTCAGATCCGCGTTATAGGAGCGCACGGCGCGGAAATAGTCACCCACTTTCACGCCCTGGTTCGAGCCGACATTCACGTAGAGCTTCATGCCGGTGCCGAGAACCGAGTCGAAATCTTTTCCGAGAACGATGCGCCCGCTGGTTTTGCCATTCGTGCTCGGAACGAAGCGGTCAAACCGCAGCGGCGGATGGAAGGATACTGCCGGCTTCTCGGCGAATGGGACGGCGATGTCGCCCGGATTGATGGGATCGCAGCTGTATTCAACCTGCGCGATGGCATTCTTGCTGCGGGTGTCCACGATGCGAACCCGGCCGATCTCCCCGTAGGGCTGACCTGCTTCGGCCAAAGCTTTCTTCTGGCCCGGGAACACTTCGTAGCGGTTCTGATCCAGCAGTTCGCGCAAAATCGTGTACTGCCCACCTAGTGTGTAATTGGAGCCGGTCAGGTAAATGATGTCCCCGGTCACGAACTTGGTGGTGTTCGGCGTTTGCAGCCCACCACCGACGTAGTTCGCATTGGGTAAGATCTGCTTGCTGATGAAACCCGCGCAGTAAAGGTCCGCGTAAGTAGGCGTCTGAATGCGCTCGACGGGGAAACTCACCGACGTCGGAGAAGTGCCTTGGGGCGCGCTGGCATCGGCAACCGTGGTATTGGCATCCTGCGCCATGGCCGTGGCCGCGACCAACACAAGTAACAATCCTGTTTTCTTCATTTTACCTCCGAACCACGGCTGGTAACCCGGGTTCTACCCCAGTTAACCATTGCAGACACAGGGGCTCAGCCGGAAGGTAACAAGGGGGTGGGGGTGGGTCAAGGTTACGAGGGTGTCATGGGCTTTGCTCCCAAAGTGTTCGGGGGAACTCTGCATAATCCGTTGTTGCATCTAGAATTACGCCCCTGTAATATCGCGCCGACTCGCTCGCAAAGATGAGCTCATCCCTTAGTCACGTACAGCGATTTCTGCCACTTCGATTGCCCCGGGTTTGCGTAGCTATTACAGGAACCGACCCTTCCGAACTGATGGAAAAGGCCGAAGGTCTGGTGCGGGATAACCCGTTCCTGGAACTCCGCCTGGATTACCTGTCCAAGCCGGGTCTGGCCTTGCCTAAGATCAAGCAGTTCTTTGAGATGTATCCGCATGCGGTGGTCATTGCCACCTGCCGGCGGGTAGCCAGCGGCGGCAAGTTCAAAGGCAGCGTGCCGTCGCAGCTCGACCTCCTGGGGAAGGCCGCGACGGCGGGCTGCCAGCTGGTGGACGTCGAGCTGCAAACCGCATTGAAGTGCAAGCCGGAACAGCTTCAAAAACTCCGCTCCCGTAGCGCCTTGATCCTGTCATTTCATGACTTTCGGGCCACCAAAAAGCTGGATGAAACACTGGAAAAGATGCGGGCCTATCCCGCCGACTACTACAAAGTGGTTTCCACCGCCGCGACGCTCGCCGACAACATCACCATGATGAAGTTCCTGGAGAAAGAGAGCGACCGGCACTCGCTGGTCGGTCTGTGTATGGGGGAACAGGGCATCATCAGCCGGGTATTGGGTGTGCGGGCGGGCAGCGCATTCACCTTTGCAGCCGTCAGTGAGGGAGAGCGGACGGCGCCGGGGCAGGTTACCGCGCAAGACCTGCGCAACGTTTATCGGATCGAGCAGATCGACGTCGCGACCCGAGTGTATGGAGTGGCGGGCGATCCGATCGCGCATTCGCTGTCGCCGATCATCATGAATACGGCGATGCGGCGAGAAAACGTCAACGCCGTTTATCTCTCATTGCATGCAAAGACGTTGAAGGATCTGTTGACGTGCGTACGAGAGATTCCGATTCATGGGCTCAGCATCACGATGCCCTACAAAGAGTCGATTGTTGAGCATCTCGATAACACCGATTCGCACACCACCAAGATCGGCGCCTGCAACACGGTCGTTCGGGCGCAGGACGGAAAGCTGTACGGCTTCAACACGGACGCTGCCGGAGTAGTTCGTCCGCTAGAGCAGCGAATCACGTTGGAAGGAGCACATGTGCTGGTTTTGGGAGCTGGGGGAGCGGCACGCGCGGCCGTGTTCGGCTTGAAGGAGCGGGGAAGCGAGGTCTTTATCCTGAACCGAAGCGCCGCCCCGGCACAGAAACTTGCGCGCCAGGCTCGCGCCCGGTCGATCAAGCGTGCGGACCTGAAGAAACTTTCGTTTGATGTGATCATCAACGCGACTCCGGTGGGCATGGGCAACACACGCGAATCGCCGCTGAACGAGAACGAGATCAACGCTCGTTATGTTTTCGAGATGATTTACGATCCGCCGGAAACCAAGCTGGTAAAGCTTGCCAAGGCGAGGGGCGCGCAGATTATCCCGGGCATCGAAATGTTTGTGCATCAGGCGGCGCGCCAATTCGAGATATGGACCGGCAAGCCAGCACCGTGGGACGACATGCTGCGCGTCGTGACCATCGCCTTGCAGGAGCGAACTGCCAAAGCCGAGGTGAAGAAGGGGTAAAGGCAATAGAAATCAGCAAGATTGCCGCATCTTGTTTTGTTTTCTTTGGAAAGCGGGCGCACACTTTATTTCAATCGAAGAAAAACCCTGCGAGAAAAACCCTGTGAATGAGTGCAGAAAGAGGGCCGATGCGCCCTACACGTCCGGTGACCTGAGGTCAAATTGAGATGACGAAAAATTAATGAATCGAATCAATGCTACGAAGTTGTTGCAATTTTCAAGGTGACGGAAGTAATATGAATTTGGACGTAGTCATTCACGTCTGTTCTCGTCGCAACACCGCCCTTTCTTCCAGATTTCGAATGTCGGACCCTACTTTCGCGAATACATAGAGACGGGTTGGCCCGTTTCTGCCTCAATTCGGAGAGATCGATATGGCGTGGTACGCATACTGCCTGACCGAGCATCAGGCACTCCCCAATGGTACCCGTGCCCGGCGTCCCTTCCTCTTGGAAGGCATACAGGGTGTAAATGGAGCCCCCGTCCTTAGCTACCCGAGCGGCGAGTTTGCCGTGGTGGTGAGTGAATACGATCGGGCCACCCACAAAGTGGATGAAAAAACCGTTCTGGAGCACGCCCGCGTGGTCAGCGTCTGCTTCCGGAATTCGACCGTCCTGCCTTTCCGATTCGGCACAATTTTTGATAGTGACGAAGCGCTCCGACAAGCGGTGCGGACCAACCGGCGTACCTTTGGTCAGAGTGTCGCCAAGCTGCGTGGCAAATCCGAAATGCGGTTGAAGCTCGTGGTTCGGGACGGCTCCCTCCGCGAAGCGATGATCAACGTGGAACTGCCGGATACGGTGGGCCGCGAATACCTCGCCAAGTTACGAGAGAAGGCGTCAAAAGAGCGGGAGCGTCAGACAAAGGCTCGCGCTTTGTCCGTACAAGTGCACAAGCTTTTCAATCCGCTGGAGGAGGAAATTAGTTGCAAGAAGGTTGCCTCCGACGGCATGCTGATCGATATCGCCCACCTGATCGATTCGAAATCGGTGGAGAAATACCAGAACCGCTACAACATGGCGGCGAAGCAATTGAAGAACTGCGAACTGGTGATCAGCGGCCCATGGCCGCCGTACCACTTCATGCCGGGCAAGTTGCGGACAGTCGCCGGCAATAGCTAGGGCACACAAGAACTCCGCTTTCAGAACCCCACCCGATCCGGTTGGGGTTTTTCATTTGAGAAACGGGTGTGATGTCCGGGAGCGAGCTGGTGGGAAAACTGACTAACGGTAGCTAACCGCCTCGCTCTTCCGGTGCCGTTCGACGGTCGCGTCCGTGACAAACCTTCCCGGTCCGAACCTCATCCCAAGAGCCGGAAGAATATTCGTGTCGAACTCCGATCTGACGTCGATTCTGTTCATCCTCTTGCTGCTGGTGGGCTTGGCTCAATTGCTCGGCTACTTCTTTGGGAAGCTTCGCCAACCGAAGGTCGTCGACGAAACCCTGGCCGGGGTTGTGTTG
>Ga0210399_10000886_pt1 | contig 23595 bp, 14 predicted proteins | sample IncBWC14MmetaG_FD_150865 | JGI IMG/M metagenome (GOLD analysis project Ga0210399, IMG submission 150865) | Forest soil microbial communities from Barre Woods Harvard Forest LTER site, Petersham, Massachusetts, United States - Inc-BW-C-14-M | ecosystem: Environmental > Terrestrial > Soil >... | reverse complement strand
GCTGCTCTCCGAAAGAACGGTTCAGAGGGCGCGGACCCCGTTGACGGACAATCTAAAAGGCCCGGAGGAACTCAGCAACCTGAGCAGCGGCGATCCGCAGCGTTTCGGTCTGGGCTTCGAACTGCCGCGTCGCGCGGAACCGATGTTCGGACCTGGTTCCTTCGGCCATGCCGGCGCGGGCGGACGCATGGCATTTGCGCATCCGGAACTCGGCATCGCCGTCGCCTATGTCTGCAACAACATGGTGTGGGACGGCCTCTCAGGCCCTGACAAGCGCTGGATTGGTTGGACGCAGGCGCTGCGCGCCGCGGTCGGGATTTAATTCCGTGTCATTTCCGCAAGCCACTCAAGATCAGATCCGGTTTTTCCGCGAGCATGGCTACCTTGTGGTCACGGATGCCGTCCCGCAGGCGGACCTCGATGAACTCGATCGCCATTGCGATCGCATCATGGAGGACAAGCCGAAATTCGCCAACGACTGGGCTTGGGACGAAAAAGAGCCCCTGCAGAACCGCTCATTCCGCATCGTGCAGTCCTCGCCATCATTCGTGTGGAAGGATATTGCCAATGCGCCGTACCGAATGTGGCTGACCCGCTTCGCGGAGGAACTCCTCGGAATGAAGCTGTCATTTTGGTACGACCAGTTTCTCGCCAAGCCGCCCGGCAAGAGCGTGCCGACAAATTGGCATCAGGATGAGGCCTATTGGGGACGCAATCTGGATGATCGCGGCATAACCTGCTGGCTTCCGCTGCAGGACGTTGATATCCAAAATGGCTGCATGCATTTCATCGACCGCGGACACCTGCAGGGCGTTCTTCCGCACCACGCCGTGCCGGGCGTGCAGAGCGATCTGATTCAATGTGACGTCGACGAGTCGCGGATGGTCGTCTGTCCCATTGCGCGGGGCGACGCCACATTTCATCATTCCAAGACGCCGCACATGACCACGGCCAACACCTCGCAGGGTTGGCGCAAGGCCGTGACCAACCATCTTCAGGCGGTTGGTTCCGGCGGCGAAGGCGATCACTATCCTTGGAAGGTGCTGGTCAATCAACGCACGGGCGAACGGAAGATTCCCAATAGCCGTTGACGAAAAATGGAGCATGCGATGACGGATTTCTCCGGCTTGGGATTGCATCTTGGAAATCTGTCGTGGCTTTCGAACGCGCAAACGCGCTCGATCTGTCCGGAACAGACCAGCGGCGAAAAGGGCAGGGGCGGTATGTCGGTCGACGGACCCGCCGCACATTCGGCGCGCGGGCTTGGACAAGGCTGGAAGATATCGCCCTTCGTCGTCATCGAGCCCGGCGCCACTCACACGCTGGCAGACATCCAAGGCATGGGCGCGATCCAACATATTTGGATGACCCTGGCGCAGGGTAAGCGGCGCCACACCATTCTGCGCGCATTCTGGGACGGCCAACCGCAGCCGTCCATCGAATGCCCGGTCGGCGACTTCTTTGCAAACGGCTGGGAGACGTTTGCGCCGGTAACCTCTCTTGCCGTGTGTGTAAATCCGGCGCGCGGATTCAATTGCTATTGGGAAATGCCGTTTCGGCGCCGTGCGCACCTGACGCTGACCAACCTGAGCGACGAGAAAATCTATGTTTACTACCAGATCACCTATGCTCTGACGGCTGTTCCGGACGATGCCGCCTACTTTCACGCACAGTTTCGCCGCGTCAACCCGCTACCCTACAAGAGCGCGTACACCATTCTCGATGGTGTGAAGGGGCGGGGGCACTACGTTGGAACGTACATGGCCTGGGGCGTCAACAGCTCCGGCTGGTGGGGCGAAGGCGAGATAAAGTTCTACATGGACGGCGACAAGGAATTCCCCACGATCTGCGGCACCGGCACCGAAGACTACTTCTGCGGGGCCTACAATTTCGACGTCGGCGTACTGGAGAAGGAGCACGCCAGTGCGTACCGCGAATTTTGCACGCCCTACGCCGGACTAGCGCAGGTGATCCGGCCGGACGGGGTTTACAAATCGCAAACCCGCTTCGGCATGTATCGATGGCACATCATGGACCCGGTGCGATTTGCGAGGGACCTGCGTATTACCATTCAGGCGCTGGGCTGGCGCACGACCCCGGATCGGCAATACCTGCCCTTGCAAGACGACATCGCCTCGGTCGCTTTTTGGTATCAATCCTTGCCGACGGTCGCGTTCCCGGATCTGCCGAACCGCGAATGCTTGGAAGTGATCTAGCGGGCGAATCGCGCATTGCGTTTGGCGCCGCAAGCATGACATACATACCCGAAATCGTAACGTTGGCGGATATCCCCCGTCACCACGCGCGCTGGAGCCCGCGCGCCATCGCGACCATCCATGCAGATCGCACCACGACGTTCGAGGCGCTGCATGTCCGCAGCTCGCGCGTCGCCAATGGACTCATCGCGTTGCGGGTCAAGCCTGGCGCGCGCGTCGCGCTGCTCGATCAAAACTCCGATCGTTACTTCGAAATAATGCTTGGAGTCGCGAAGGTGGGTGCAGTAGCGGTCACGGTCAACTGGCGGCTCGCGCCAGGCGAAGCCGCATACGTACTAAAGGACAGCTGCGCCGAGGTACTCTTCATCGGCGGACGCCATGCCGCTCGGCTTGCGCCGCTGCTCGCGGGTTTCACGATGCTGCGCCACATTGTCCTGATCGACGGTGGCGCTGGCGCCTGGCCGGTGTATGAGGACTGGATCGGCCGATACGGCGACGCCGATCCGGGTTTCGCGGGGGCAGCGCAGGATACCGCGGTCCAGATCTACACCAGCGGTACGACGGGCCACCCGAAGGGCGTCGAGCTTGCGCACTCCACGTTCTACGGTCTGAGCCGGTATCGCGCGCTCGAGGATTATGATCCGCACTTCGGCTGGATCGATTGGGGGCCGGGTGATACGGCCATCATCGCGATACCCGCATTTCATATTGGCGGAACGTATTGGGCTTTCTTAGCACTGTATTGCGGGGCGCAATCCGTCATTCTTTCGCAATTCGACGTTCGTGAAGTCCTGTTCGCGATCCCGCACCATCGGGTCACCAACTTGATCCTGGTGCCGACGATGATTCAACAGGTGCTCGCGCACCCCGACTGCGCTACGACCGACTTCTCCTCGCTTCGGTATCTTCTGTACGGCGCGTCCCCCATTCCCCTGGATCTGCTGCGCGAGGCGACGGCGATGTTCAAATGCCCCTTCATCCAGGTGTATGGCATGACTGAACTGTGCGGGGCGGTCACGTATCTGCCCGCGCAGGATCACAATTCCGGCGGCACAGAGCGCATGCGCTCCGCAGGGAAAGCCATAACCGGCGTCGGTCTCGACATCCGCGACCCCGAGGGCAGGTCGCTGCCCCGTGGCACCGTCGGCGAGATCTGCGTGCACTCCGCGACCCGCATGAATGGCTATTGGAACCTCCCGGCAGCGACAGCCGCCACGATGGACGCGGCAGGTTGGATGCGTACCGGCGATGCCGGGTACATGGACAGCGACGGCTATGTCTACGTTCAAGACCGCATCAAAGACATGATCGTATCCGGCGGCGAGAATGTGTATCCAGCCGAAGTGGAAAGCGCGATCTATGGTCATCCGTCGGTGGCTGAAGTCGCGGTCATCGGCGTTCCCGACCTCAAGTGGGGTGAAGCAGTCAAAGCCATCGTGGTCCTGAAGCCGGCCTGTGAAGCGGATGCCGATTCAATCCTGAACTTTGCACGCTCGAGGATCGGCGCTTTCAAGGTTCCGAAGTCGGTCGATTTCGTTCCGGCCCTGCCAAAAAACGCCACCGGTAAGGTGTTGAAGCGTGAACTGCGCAAACCCTTTTGGCAGGACCGCGACCGACAGGTCAATTGAAACCAGCGCGATCGACTGCGCGAGCGCCTCTACCGGCCCGTAAACTTCGGGCTGCGCTTCTCACGGAAGGCCTGTATGCCTTCGCGGAAGTCCTCGCTGCTGGCCGCCAGCAGATATTGATCGAGATCCATGAAGCTTGCAGCCTGGTGCAGCGCATTTGCCGTCGCGTTCACCGACTGCTTGGTCATGCGCACCGCATTCGGCGGAAGGTTCGCGACCTTTTGCGCCCAGCGCCGGGCTGCCGCCAGCGCCTCGCCGTCGGGTACGACCTCATCGGCGAGGCCCCAGTCGAACAATTCCTGCGCGCCGATCCTCTCACCGAACATGACGAAGCGCTTTGCGCGCGCAGGACCGATCAGGGATACCAGCCTCGGCACTGCGTGCCAGCTCATGTTCATGCCGAGCGGAATTTCGGGCAGTCGCATCACCGCACTTCTTCCCATGATGCGAAAGTCGCATGCCGCGGCCAATGCCACGCCGCCTCCGATGCAATAATCCTCGATCGCGCAAATCGTGACCTGATCGACTTTCTGCCACGCGTCGCAAAGATCGGGACCCAGCCTAAGATATTGCCGCCGCTCGAGCAGTCCGGCCTCGCGGATATGCTCGATCGCCGGATCCTTCAAATCGACGCCGGCGGTAAATGCGCCCCTGCTCGCGAGGACGATCGCGTGCGTTTGCAAGTCGTTCACGAACCCGTTTGCCGCCTCGACCAGCTCCAACATGAGCTGCCGTGACAGCGCATTTCGTCCATCGCCGCGGTTCAGCGTGACCGTCGCGATCGCGCCATCGCGTACTACGGTAACCAGCTGTTCGAGTTTTGATTCGGTCATACGCTGCCCGCGAGTTCAAGCCGCATGTTAGTACGAATTGCTGACGCCTGCATTGAGCGCACCGGCTCTAGGCCCCGGACTGCCGCCTCTGCGCCAGCGCTTCCAGGATAATGGCGTGCGGTCGCCTCTTCAGGTGATATCGAGTAAAGATCACTCCCGAGAGAGCTGTGACCACCGCGGCACCCGGACCATAGATAACACCCAGTTTCTGCAGCGTCCCGTTTGCAATATTGAATTGCAGTTCGGGATGGGCGGCAATGCCGCTGGGAAAACCGATCAGATCCAAGGCGACACCGGCAATGAGCGCGCCCAAGGCGACTGCGGCTTTGGCGGAGAAATTGAGGCTGGCGTACAGCAACCCCTCGCGCCGCGTACCGAACAGATATTCGTGTTCGTCGCTGGCATCCGCGATCATCGAGTGCTGGGCCACGCCGAAGAACCCCGTGGCGGCGCCGGCAGCAATCGCGTTGAGGACCAGAATTGTATAAACCGCCGTGCCGTTCCCGGGCAGCACGTTCAGTACCCGGAGCAGCGGCCACAGCCCCTGCGTCAGGCTGAGAACGGTCAATCCGATGAACACCGCAGTGAGGCGTTCGATTCGCTTGGCAGTCATGGCGTTGAGCAGGGTGCCGATGCCGAATCCCAGGGTCGGCAAGATGGACACTGCCTGGATCATTCTTTCGGGCAGGCGCCAAAAAAACTTGTTGGCATGCAGCGTCAAGGTGGTAAATATGCCGATGCCGAGAAACAACACCAGGGCACTGAAGAAAAGCACCAGAAATGATTTGTTGCTGAACAGCTCGCGCAGATCGCGGGCGAATCTGGCAGCTACCGTCCCTTCAGCATGCTCCGCCGGGTGCAGACGCCCGAGGGCGCTCAAGGTGCCGAGCGCGCAGGTAAGTCCACCGGCCAATACCAGCCCCGCCGACGCCCAGCCGAAAGGCGAGTATGCCGGCCGGTTCAGCAGCCCATCCGCGCCCTTCAAGAACACCAGAAAGCCGAGCGCCAGACAACTGAAGGTCGCGATGACGTTGAATATGAAGCGGGAGGAAACGATGCTCGTGCGCTCCGAGTAGTCATCCGAAAGCTCCGCTCCCAGAGCCACGAATGGCAGATTGAACGCCGAGTGCGAGACCCGCAGCGCGATCGACACCGCCGTCACATAGGCGAACAGCGCGCTCTGCGACAGGCCCGCGGGTATCGAAAACAGCAGTCCCAGCGCGAGTGCAGTCGGTATGACGGCGACGATCAAGAATGGATGTCGCCGTCCGATGCGGGTCCAGCTGTTATCGGAGACCAATCCCACGACGGGATCGGCGATGGCATCAACAACCAGGGCGATGGACAGCGATGCACCGGTCAAGGCGCCCGACAAGCCGCAAACCGCGGTGACATAAAAAAACAGAAATGTGCTTAAGACTATCTGCGTGACGCCGTCGACCAGCTGGCCGCTGCCGTAGATTGCCTTGAACGTCAGGCTCAATTTCCCGCGCCGCAGGTCAGCTGCTTTGCTCGAGGCGGCGCTATCGGTTGCAACCGTCACCATTGTTCAATCGCCCTTGCTGCGCGACTCAGGTGCTATGCAGCGAAAGCTTTCAGAGCTATTCCAATCCCCAACGCCGTCCCACTGAGCCAGTTGGGGATGGGGACATAGCGGGCGCGTTCGTTCGATCGCACCTGCCGGTTTGTTGGCGACGCGCTTTGTCACGATCAGCCTGTCTGGCGACTGGCCGTGCTCCACCCAATTCACGAGCGCCGCCATGGCAGGCGCGTGGACTGGATTCGGTCCGCGCCCGCCAGCGCAATGAAGCATCCCGGGAGCCATGAAGAGGCGGTAGAAATTGCCCGTGTTTCCCATCTTTGCCTGAACCGCGTCGAAATAGGCGATCGAATCTCGAGGCGGGATCGCCGGATCTTCCCAACCGTGATACTGGATCAGCTTGCCGCCGCGAGCCTTGAACTTCCGCAAATCGGGGTTGACGGCATCGAACGTCGATGAGAATTTGTCACTCATCATCCTGAAGTCCCGATCCATATCGAAATGAAGAATGTCGTAGTTCGGATCGTCGAACACGACATACCGCAAGAAGTTCTTACCGAAAGCCAGGCCCCATTCGCTTCCCCAAAGATCCCAGCTGCCGGGCTCTGCCTCGGCCCCGGGCTCAAAACCGGAAAGTATCCGCTCCCCGGTACGCGGGTTGTGCGCACCACCGTAGATTTTGCGCAGGGTTGCAATTTGCTCATCGGTCAGGCACTGGTTGGTTTCGGCGCCGGCGCAGCGCAGCTGCGCAGGATCGAATTTGCAACCCAGCGGGTTTTCCACGACGCCGTCTCGATCTCCACAGGCTTTGAGCGCCGCAGCTTCGATAGCCGGTACCTTGGAGGCGGTAATGGGGCTCCCCGGAGTTGCGGCGGCCGCCTGAACGTTCCAGGCGCCAGCCGCAATCAGCGCTATGAAATTGTTTGCCGGATCACCTACCAGAATGCCGTCAAAATCCTCTGGGTAGCGTTGCGCCTCCACCAAAGCTTCGCGTCCACCGCCGGAGCACCCGCTGAAATAGGAGTACTTTGGCCGCGTGCCGGCGAAGGCGGTGATGATTTTCTTTGCAGTTTCAGTGGTCTCCTTGAGGGAGCGATAGGCATAGTCGACGATTTTCTCGGGATGCCCCTGTGCCCATTTGGCATCGTTCACGGCGCCTTGATGGCCATCGTCAGTGGCAGCAACAGCGAAGCCCACTTGTAAGCCCGGCACGAAATCCGCCTCTGGAATCACACCGGCGAATCCGCCGTTGCCGAGCTGCAAATATTTTCCGTTCCAAGCAGGGGCTTGGGGGATCGCAAATTCCATGCGGATCTCGGAATCCGGTGTCGGACGTGAGGTCGCCATGACTCGGCAATACGCAGGCAGCGGCACGGTATCTACGCTGCCGACTGCTTTCGATTCAATCACCTGAGCATCGATGATGGCGACATGCGCCAGATTCAGTTCCTTCAAATGTTCGCAAGGCGTCGAAACGCCCGCCGATCTGGCCGCCGGCACGAGAGCGAGGAATAAGGCTGCAAACAGGCAAAGCCGTCCGCAAATCGGTGTCATGTTGCCTCTCCGCGGGGTCGAATATTTCATTCAAACCGGGCGACTTCAGAACGCAGATAGGGGCGGGTGATGTCCTCGAGTTCGCGCCAGGCGTACGGATCCTGGCCGCAGATCATCACGATGTCGCGTACGTCGGGACGTGCCGTGTCGGCTCCCATCGTCCAGGGCAGCAAGGATTCGGCGGACATATAATGCGTGACGAGCGCGCGACGGAAACCGGTTTTCGCATTGTTGGGCAGCGAGCGGTGCAGGACGTAGCCATTGAAGAATGCCGCGCCGCCGGCTTTCAGCTCGATCGGGACGCCGCCTTCACGCGCATAGTCGTGGCCGAATGCTTCGTCTGCGGAATCGAAGCGCGCATCCTCATGTGGCCTTGTCGGATACAGAATCCCGCGGAGTTGCGATCCGGGATGCATCCACATGCAGCCGTTCTCAACGGTTGCATCGTCGAGTGCGATCCACGCACCACACAAGGAGCGGTCGCGGGTGGGTATGTAGTGTTCATCCTGATGCCACGCTTGGCCGGGCTTGCCGGCTTTCTTGACAAAGAGCATGGTCTGCATGGATTTGAGATTGGGGCTCACCAAGGCCTTGACGATTTCAACAATTCGCGGATGCGACATGGTCTTACGCATCAGCGGCGAAATCTTATGCGGCATGTGCAGAGCCAGTATGTTGCCGATGACCTCCTCATCGGATAAGTCCTCGCGTGACATCGTACCTTCGACAGGTCCGCGGCGACCGCGCGCAATGGCGACTATCTCCGCGCGCAAGGCCTCAACCTCCGCGGCGCTGAGCAAATCTTGTGCCGCAACGAAGCCGTCGCGTTGGTAGGCGAGATTCAGGCGTTGCAACTCCAGCGCATCCATGGGGCTCATGACGACTGGCGCACCTGACTTGCGAGCACTTGTTCATCCTGGCCCGATTCAAGCTCAGGCAATTCGCGGCCGCGTGTTTCACGGCCGAAGACGCCGATCAAACACAGTGAGATCACCGCTGGCAATGCTACCATGGCGGCGGCAATTCCCAGGGCCGGCACCAACGCGAGCACGCTCAACCCCTGTGCGATCAGCCCGCCGATCTTGCTCCACCCGGCGACCCAGCCGGTCGCGCGACCGCGCACTCTGAGCGGATAGTTCTCCGCCGCATACGGCAACAGAATGGAGATCACGGCCGTTGAGCCGACGATCAACAATGATAATGAAACTACAGGATTGCTGAGCAAAGGCACGGTCCCAATCCCACGCAGCAGCACCGCCACCAGGCCAAGTGCCATAACGAAAATTCCCGTGAGAAGAGCGTATTTTGTGCTCCAGGCGCTGTAGAGAAACGTGGCGACAATCACGGTCGGGGCCGCGATCAGGGTTGAGCGGGCGATGATAGCGCTCGCGAGGCCGACGCTGTGCCCTTCGGCCACGAGTGAACTGGGCAGCCACAGCAGCACGCCAAAATTCACCAATCCCCAGGCGAGAGCGGCCAAGGTCAGCGCAATCGACGTACCCAAGAGGCCATGGTTTTTCGTCAGCGCTTCGGGCGCGCGGTGCTCCGCAACGGCGCCGTGCTCCGTACCGGGCCTCAGCACCGCGCCGAATCGCGCCAATGTGGCGCGCGCTTCATCGAAGCGCCCCATCTGCTGCAAAAAGCGCGCCGACTCCGGAATCAATGGGCTGAGGCACACCAGCAATAATCCGGTCGGCAGATTGAGAAACCACATGATGCGCCAGCCGAAAAACGGTTGCAGCAACGCGGACAACTCGCTTGCGGCGAAATAGCCGCCGATTGTGCCGATGCCCCCGATCAGCACGAGGCTCCAACCGCGGTGCTTGGTGGGCATGATTTCGGCAAGCAATGCATAGGCGATCGGCAGCATGCCGCCGGCCGCGGCTCCCATCAAGAAACACATCGCGATATTCCACATGAACGATGGCATGGCGCCGCATATGGAAGTGCCGACGAACATGACCGCGGACAGGAGAATTGAGGCTCGCCGCCCATAGAAATCGGCAAGCGCACCCCAGATGAATGAGCCGGCCGCGGTGCCGATCAACGCGGACAATGGCAACAATGCCACGGTTGCACGGTCGACTTCGTACTCGACGCGCATTCCGGGCGTCACAAATCCGAGGCTCGCCGGCTTCATGACATCGATGACGAGGGCAACAGCCAGAACGCCCATCAATTTCCAATGAGCGGCGCACAGGGGCGCGTCCTCGGCCGACGCGAGGATTTCAGGCGCATCCACCTTCACAGGCGTCTTGGGCAGAAGACCGTAAGCCGCAGCAGCGATGCCGGCCACGATCAGCGCCATACCCCATAACATTCCCTCGTCCATGGGCATGCGGGCGAGGACAAAGCCGTTGTGTCGCCCCATCCAGAACATCGGCAGATGCAGCGCGACGCCGGCACTAACTACCACGGATCCGATCCAGAACGCCGCTGCACTACGCCGCTCGGAGAATGCGAAATGACCGACGCTCATGCGACGTTGGCTTGGACGGCTCGGGTGCCGGCGGTGAATCTCATGCGGCAAGCATAGCCGCGATCTTCGGTGGAAATCACGCTAATTGGATGCCAACGTCTTGCACTCATCCTCGAGGCTGGCGCGAATCCTCAGCCGTGTGAAGCGCGCCGTCTCGTTTCCAATCTGCCGGTATCGACCGACGAGGGAGTTCCGCGCAGCAAATCGTGGAAAACGTCTGCCGGAACTGCCGGACTCATCAAGAAACCCTGGATGGCGTCGCAGGACTCCGCTTTGAGAAACTGCAGCTGCGCCTGGGTCGTGACGCCCTCCGCTACAATTTTGAGATCCAGGCTATGACCCAAGGCAATGATGGCGCGGACGATGGCTGCATCGTCGGGGTCGTCGCTGATGTCGGCGACGAATGAGCGGTCGATCTTCAGCGTGTCCAGCGGAAAGCGCTTCAAGTAGTTCAATGAACAGTATCCCGTGCCGAAATCATCGATTGCCAGCGCGAAGCCGAGTTCCTTCAATGCCAGTAGCGAGCGCCGGCCGGCTTCGGCGTCCTGCATCAGGACCCCTTCCGTCAACTCAAGTTCAAACTGCGATGGTGACAGCCCGGCTTGCGTCACCGTATCGCCCAGGCGCAACAATGCGCCCGGATGCATGAAATCCCGGCCCGACACATTCACCGCGATACGCGGCAACTCGACACCCTTGCTGCGCCATATGCCAAGATCCCGGCAAACTCTTTGCAGTGCCCAACGACCGATATCGCCGATCAAGCCGGTCTCCTCGGCCACTGCGATGAAGTCGGCTGTGGGGATCTGGCCCCGTTCGGGATGGAACCAGCGCAGCAGGGCTTCCCCGCCAATCAATTTAAGGCCTCGCGTCCGGTACTTCGGCTGGTAGTAGACTTCGAGGCTCGAATCCTCCACGGCCCGGCGCAGTTCCATCTCCAGCGACAGCCGCTTCAGGGCTCGGACATTCATGGTGCTGTCATAGAGGCGCAGTTGGTTGCGGCCCTGCGCCTTTGCCTCGTACATCGCACCATCCGCGTTCTTCAGCAGGCTCTGCGCGTCGCCGCCATGCTCTGGATACATGGCAATGCCGATGCTCGGCGTCACCACCAGTTCATAGCTTTCCTGCTGAAACGGAACGGCAAGAATCGATAGAATTTCGCGTGCCGCCCATTGCGCCTGGGCGGCATCCGTTCGCCCGGTGAGTACGACTATGAACTCATCGCCGCCCACGCGGGCCAGCCGGCCGCGAGCGCGCCCGGCGCCGCGGTTGGGCACGCCGAGATTCCGCGGCACCAAGGGTTCGTCGCCGTCGCCGTCCAGATTCAGCCCGGCCTGCAGTCGTTTCGCTACTTGGCACAATAGCGCATCACCCGTCTCATGACCCAGAGTGTCATTGATGCGCTTGAACTGATCGAGATCGACGTACAGCAACGCAAGACTGCGATTCAATTGGCGGGCTTCCGTCAGCGACTGTGCAAGGTAGTCGCGGATCCATTCGCGATTGGGCAATCCGGTGAGTCCGTCAAAGTAGGCTAACCGGTGTATCCGGGCTTGCGCCTCCTTGCGAGCCGTGACGTCGCGAACGATCGCAAGGACCTGACCGCTGGAATTTGGCAGAAAACGGCATTCGAAGTGGCGATCTGGCTCGGAATCGATGCCGACGGAAAATTCAAATGCCGCAGCTTCTCCCCGCAGCGTCGTCTCGAGGCAATCCCAGGCGCGCGGCCGCGCGGTTTCGGTTATCAAATCGCAGAATCGCGTCGACTCGAAGCTACCATTGGGCGGCGCGACCAAACCCGCGGCGGGACTGAAGCAATGTTCGATCACACCCAGGGAATTCACGAGAAAGATGCCGTCGGGAATCGCTCTCAGCAAGGCGGTATTCTTCTGCTCGCTGAATCGCAAGTCGAGTATGGTGCGCGCGCCGCGCAGCACATAGCGGATTCGATGCGCCAATAGCGCCCAATTGACGGGCTTCACCACGAAATCCGTCGCGCCGACCTCATAAGCCTTGTCGATCGACGGGGTATCGTCGCATCCCGTCACCATGACGATGGGCAGATCCGCGCCGCCCGGCAAGCTGCGAATATTGGTGCACGCCTGATAACCGTCGCCGTCGGACATTTCGACGTCGAGCAGCGCGATGTCCGGCAGGCGCAGCGCGCAAGCGGCGACCGCGGCATCGCCGCTGGCGACGGTCTGCACCAGGAAGCCCGCATTCTTGAGCATTGCGCCGGCAATCTCCCGCAAAATTGCGTCGTCGTCGGCCAGCAGGACTCGAATTGGCAAAGCCGGTGCGCTCATGCGGATCTCCGCATCTCGAACTGCAGTTGAGTTCGCACGCGAAGGTGCAGAGTTCGCATCTGCGCATAGATCGCGCGCGCCGCGGCGAAGTCGCCCACGCGCGCTGAGTCCTCCAGTTCCCGGCAGAGTTGCGCTAAACCAAGTGCGCCGACATTGCCGTTGTAAGAGCGCCAAGCGTGAGCGGCTCGGGCCAGTTCGGCCGAATTGCCGGCGCTCAAGGCTTCCTCGATGGACGCGACCAAAGCGCGCGAGTCCCCGAGATACAACTCGCCGATGTGGCTCAGCATGTCTGTAGAACCGCTGCGCGGCAGCGCGCGCAGCGCATCAAGCGTTGCGCCGTCCAAAATCGGATCACTCGGTGGCGCCAAACCAATCGTCTCACCTGGCGCTTTGGGATCGTGCAGCCAGCGGGCGAGCGCACCATGCAGCGCCTCTCGTCTGAAGGGCTTTGCTAGATGGTCATCCATACCGGCGGCCAGGCACGCATCCCGCCCCGCGGCGGTCGCATCGGCCGTCAGGGCTATGACGGGGATGTGAGTACCCGCCGGCTCGCGGCGGCGCAGCTCGGCAGTCGCCGAGAATCCGTCCATGACCGGCATTTCGCAGTCCATCAAGATCGCATCAAACTGCTGCGTCTGCAGGATTTCCAGCGCCTGACGGCCGTTATTGGCGGTTCCAACCTGGAGGCCAAGAGAGCCGAGTATGCCAATCGCCACCTCACGGTTCAGCGGTTGATCCTCGACCACCAGGACGCGGCCTGCGAGCGGCGTCAGACTCATTGCCGGCGGCAGCACGTTGCTGGCGGTGAACGTTTCGCTGTCCGACTCGGCGCCACTCAACGCTCGATGCAGATCGCCGAGGCGCAACGGTTTGGTCAGCTCCGCGTCGAACACCCCCTCGGTTATGACAGTGTCGGAAGTCAGACTGACAAAACTCAACAAGCGCACGGTGCGCAGATTCCGGGATTGTCGGGAGCGCAGAGTCGTCCACAAATTGCCGGCCCCACTCAGAAATCGGTCATCGATGACCACGGCGTCATGGGCGGTTGTCGACGCGGCAATTGCCTCTGCCAGCGTCGCAACTTCGGTTGGAATTGCAGCCCAGTCGCGCAGCGCCTTGCCGATCAGCGCGCGAGCCGCCTCATTGTCATGCACCACAAGCACGCGCATGCCGTTCAGGCTGCGAAATGGAGCCGGCGCCTGCGCCTTAGGATCGGCCAATGGTAACGACAGGACGAACGAAAAGGTTGACCCGGTGCCGGGAGCGCTGACCAGTTTGAGCTGTCCGCCCATGAGTTCGACGATCTGTCGGGAAATCGCCAGCCCAAGACCGGTGCCGCCGAAGCGCCGGGTCGTGGATGCATCCTCCTGGGCGAACTCCTCGAATATGCGCGCTTGATTTTCCTGCGCGATGCCGACGCCGGTGTCGGCCACTTCCAGGCGTACCGTGAGCGAGCCGTTTTCGGTGTTTAATGCGACCAGCCGCAAAAATACCGAGCCGCGTTCGGTGAATTTCACGGCATTGCCGCCCAGATTCACGAGCACCTGGCGCATTCTCACGGCGTCGACGCGTACACGCGGCAGTGGTGCGGTCGGCGAATCACAAAGCAGTTCGATGCCCTTGGTTGCGGCGCGCACCGCCAGCATCTCAACAGTCTGTTCGATCAATTCGACAAGGTCGCATTTCACGGGATCGAGCTGCAGGCGACCCGCCTCGATCTTGGAGAAATCAAGTATGTCATCGACGATCGCGAGCAGCGAATCCGCGGAACGGTGGATTGCCTCGGCAAAGCGTCGTTGTGCAGGATCAATTCGCGTGTCGAGGAGCAGACTGGTCATGCCCAATACGCCGTTCATCGGCGTGCGCAGTTCATGACTCATGCGCGCCACGAAATCGCTCTTGGCACGACTCAATACCTGCAGCTGCTGATTGCGCTCCTCGAGCTCGTGGGTGCGCGCTTGAACCGTTTGCTCCAGCTCGCGGTTATAGCGCAGTTCGCGCTCACGACGCAGACGCTGCAGGCGCCACAAATAAGCGAACAGCAGCAGTCCGAACACCGCATACCCGACGCGTGCAACCGGAGTTTTCCACGGAGCCGGCGCCACGTGGACCGGAATGACCAGCCCGGTTCCGCTCCAGATGCCGTCGGCGTTGGCGGCGCGCACCTTGAAGACATAGTCCCCGGCCTCGAGGTTGGTGTAAGTCGCCCGATGCAGCGAGCCTGCATCGATCCAGCCATTGTCGAAGCCTTCGAGCTGATAAGAGTAATGATTGTTCGCGGGCGAAGTAAAATCGAGAGCGGCAAAGTCCAAGGTCACCAGCTTGTCGTCGTAGGCCAGCAACAGCGGTCGGTTCGGACCGGGCAGCTCCTGCGGCGCGATGCTTTGATTGAGCTTCGATGCCGTGGTCAGCACCACGCTCGGCGGCGGCGCGGTCGGCGTGACCAGATCGGGCGAAAACGCGTTGAAGCCATTGTTGCCACCGAAATATAGCGTGCCGTCCGCACTTTGATAGTGTGCGTTGGACATGAATTCCTCATTCTGCAGACCGTGCACCTCGTGAAACCACTTGATCGAGTGTGTCCGCGGATCGAGACGCGCAAGACCATTATTGGTGCTCAGCCACAACCGATCGTCGCGATCCGACTCGATTCCGTACACGACTTGGCTCGAGATGTTCCCAAGTCCCGATTGGTTTTCAAATCGTACCGCAGCGGGTTGCGCGGAACTGCCAATCACCCGATCGAGGCCGCCGCCGGCGGTTCCGACCCATAGCTGGCCATGATGATCGAGGTGCAATGCGTAGACCGTGTTGTCGCTGAGACTGGCCGCATCATGGTCGTCGCGCCGATACGTGTAAAAACGCCCGGATTGCCGATCGAGCAGATCCAGCCCGCCGCCGTCGGTGCCGATCCAGAGATTGCCGAGGGGATCCTCGACAATGGCGCTGGCGCGGGAGCTGCTGAGCGAAGAGGAACTGATGTTGCCATAGGGGTAACGCGTGATCACAGCGGTGGTTTTATCGACGCTCGCCAAGCCTCCGCCAAAGGTACCCACCCAGAGCGTGCCGAGCCGGTCTTGGTACAACGACATCACGCCATTGGCGGGCAGAGTGGCGGGATCCTCGGCGGAGGAGCGAAACACGCGCAGCTCTTTGGTTGCAAGGTCGAGGCGGTCGAGACCGCCGGTCATGGTGCCGATCCACAGCACGCCGCTGCGATCGTATAGCAGCGACATGACGCGATCGTCAGTCAGCCGCACGCCGTTGCCGGCGCCTGCGCCTGCGCCCGCGCCGTAGTGTATTTCAGTTCGATTGCGTGTATCGATTTCGATCAACCCCGCTCCAATCGTGCCGACCCAGACTTTGCCGGCGCCGTCGTCGGCGAACGAACTCACCTGTGTGTCGCGAAACGCGTCGCTGTGGTAATGCCCCAGCAGCCAACTGCGTGGGTTCCAATGGCTGGCGCCGCCGTCGTGGGTGCCGACCCACAGCACTCCACCGCGGTCCTGGTACAACGATACGATGTGGTTGTCGCGCAGGCTCTGCGGATTGTCGGAGTCACGCCCGTAGCGCACGAAGGTCGCCGCCTCGCGGTCGAATAGATTCAATCCATCTCCGGTCGCCACCCACAGCCGCTGGGCATCGTCCTCCAGTACCGCCAAGACTCGGTCATGGCTCAATGAATGCGGATCTTTCGCATCGTGGCGAAACACGGTGAGACGCCCGGTCTCGGGCTCGAACCGATATAGTCCATTTCGGTAAGTGCCGATCCACAGCGCACCGCCGTGATCCTCACGGATCGCACGCACACGCAGATCGCCGGGATTCGCGCCGCTAACGGCTGCGCCGTAATTGACGAAGTCATCGCTCCTCGGTTCGTAGCGGCTCAAGCCAGCGTCTGTACCCACCCAAATGCGGCCGCTGCGATCCGCAAACAGCGTTGCCACGGCATCCGCAGGCAATGAACGCGGATCCCCATCCCGGTGACGCAAATGACGGGCAGCGCCGGTCTTCGGGTCGAGGATATCCAGACCTTGGTCCTTGGTGCCCGCCCAAATGCCGCCGTGCGCGTCGATCAGCAGCGTGCGTATCGCATCGCTGGCCAACGAGTGCGATTTCTGCGGGTCATGTCTGAATTGCTGGAATTGTTCCGACCGGCGGTCCCAACGCGCCACGCCGCCGCCGTCTGTCGCCAGCCACAGATCGCCGCGCGCGTCTTCCGCGATCGACCAGATGTAGTCGCTGGCCAGTGCATGCTCATTGCCGCGCTCGCGGCGGTACTCGCGCATCGAGTAGCCATCGTATCGGTCGAGGCCGCTCTCGGTCGCCAGCCACACGTAACCCTTCGAGTCTTGGAAGATGTCGTTGACTGTACTTTGCGACAGACCATCGCGCATCGTGAGATGCTCGAAGTACATCGGCCGGGTTGCAGGAACAGGGGCGGCCGCGCGGGCGGCCGCGGGCGCCACCAGTGCTATGCAGGCAGCCAATAAACCGAGGGAGCGGCCGCGTGTTGCCACTGCATGCCTTCGCTATTGTTGTGCCGGGACGTCGATTCCCGTGTAACCATCGCTCCAGGCGTAGCTGTCGCTCCAGGCGTAGCTGTCGCTCCAGGCGTAACTGTCGCTCCAGGCGTAGCTGTCGCTCCAGGCGTAACTGCTGCTCCAAGTGTAGCCGCTGCTCGCTGTGTAGCTGCCGTTCCAGAGCAGACCGTCACCAATCATTGCGACATCTTTCAAGAGAGGTCCGACCAGCGGAACATTTGCAGTCAAGTTGGCTACGCCGTTCAGCAAGCCACCGACGCCACCGAGCAAGCCTTGTACCGGAGAGCTGGCCGTCGCCGGTGCTTGGGCCATGATGTAGAAATTCCCGTTGGAGTCCTCGTTGGCGCGGCCACCGTAGTGCTGCAGTCCGGCGAGATCCAGCGCTACGTTGAGACCCTGATTGGCGCAGTTCGAGGCAGTGCTGTAGGCCGAGTTTTGTGCGTCTACGAGACCCGCTCCCTGCTGGAATACCGTGTACGCCAGTGTGCCGTTGGAATTCACGGCAGGGCGGGCGCCTGACATCAGCCGGCATTTGACCTGATCCGGCGTCAACCGCGGGTTGACTTGCAGCATCAGCGCGACGACACCGCTGACGACAGCCGCTGCCTGCGAAGTACCGGACATCGAAAAATCAGGGTACGGCTCCACGACCCATTGAGGAAACTGCGCCGCCAGCGTGCCGTTGTCGGGTGCGTAAGCCAGGAGGTGGCCGCCCATGCCGAGGACATCGGGCTTCACGAAGCCTTCAAAGGTCGGACCCGCCGATGAGAAAGAGGAGAGCCGATACTGAATCGGTTGCAATGGATGGTAGTTGTCGGTGACCGCGCCTGCCGTGATGACGTATGGAACATTGCCGGGTGCATTGATGGTCAACGGTCCGGGGCCTCGGTTGCCGGCAGCGGCGACCACGACGATGCCGGAAGCCCATGCGGCCATGACTGCCTGATTGAGCGGGTCTTCCCAGTATGGCCCGGACGGCGGCGCACCCAGGGACAGGTTGAGCACACGGATGCCGTAACGCAGACGCTGATTGATGACCCACTGCACGCCGCTGATGACGTCGGAATACAACCCCGCGCCATTGCTGTCCAGCGCTCGTACCGAAACCAGGTTGACGCCGGGAGCAACGCCCTGGAAATTGCCGGTGGCCGCCACGCCGCTGCTGGCGATGACCGAAGTAATTTGTGTTCCGTGACCGTAGGGGTCGCTGATATTGCGGCTGTACGTTTCCAGGAAAGCCGGCGCGTAATAGCCCGGTTGCTGGCGCGCTGCAATCACGTCGTACTGCGCGAGCACCCGGCTTTTGCCGCCCATGGGAGAGAACTGCAACGGTCCTTGTGAGGTCCATAATCCCGAGTCCACCACCGCCACGGTAACGCCGTGCCCGGTCACACCGCCGACGTGCAAGTTTTTGGCGTCGACTTCGCTTGGGTAATAAGTTTCCGGGAGCGTTCCCGCAGGGGAGCTCGCGTGCACCGGTGTATCGTCATAAATCCGAAGATGCGGGACCCCGCGATCTCGCAACGCAGCGAGTTCTCGGTCGTCGAGTGCGGCGCCGACGGCGCGAATGACGCTAAGATCGCTGGTCACCAAGCCGCCCACGTCCCGCACGGCGCTGCGCACCACAGCGGCGCTCTCGCCCTGCACGATATAGGGGAGGCGTTTGGGCATCAGTTCAACGGCGCGGTTCGAGTTCGTCAACAACGGCGACGGCTGCAACGACGCAGACTTCGACGCAGACTTCGGCGATTCGTCAGAAGTCGTGGTGCGATCGCCGCGTAAGTTCAGCGCAACTGCGCACAGCAGGACGCCGACAGCGCAGACTGCCGGCAACCAACGTCTACGGCGTGTCTTCGTGAGCATGGTGCGTTTCCCGGATCGCTTAAATGCAACAATTACCGCAGGCGCATTTTCAGCGAATCGGGGAGTCTAAAAAAAGCGACACTCACCATAACCCTGTGATGTACGTCACAGAACACAAGCGGCTCGTGGATATGTCAATCGCGCAGTCGAACGTCGCGGAAGACTGCGCAGTACGTCGCAACTTAGTTTGTGTTAAGACAGCGTTTGAACCGCTCATCGACACGGTGCGCATACCAGTCGGTGGTCAACTTTCGTTTGATTTTCGGACCTGCAAGTTTTATCTGCGGCACCATGGCGCGCGGCAGCGATCGTCCCGCCTTGCGTTCCGCCAGGGCGAAAACGCGCGTGTACAGCACGGTTGTTTCGAAACTGTAGGCCCGCCCCTGCGTCAATGCGCTGTGAATGGCGGCCTCGCTCAGGCTCAGCCGCGCAGCCTGCGTCCGCACTGCAAGTTCGGTGGCGCCCTCCGGGTTGGCATCCGCATCGTGCGGCAGCAGCGCGCCGTCGGCCGCGAGCGGAATGCCGGCAGCGATGCTCACCGCGTTTTGAAAGGCGGCATTGCGGCTGGCGTATTGACCGGCATTGAAGTCGGCGAAACGGTACAGATAGACGGGATACGGCGCCCGGTAGTCCAAAAGATGGGCGATGCCGAAGTACAAACTGCCGCGGCGCGTGAACACTTCGTCGTCAATACTTTGCTTCACGGGATAGGGATACGGCGTTGCGGCAGAAAACTGTTCGGCAAAGGCGACATTCACCTGCATGGGGCCGCGGGTACGTATGGGGTTTCGATCCGCGAACAGCGTCTTGCCCAAGGGCACCGCCGCAATGAAATCCTCGTACACGTCACTGAGTTGCTTTTCCGTTCTTGCGGCATCGATCCGCTCGCCGTAAGTTCGTCCGTCGGCGGACTTGAGCGCCAGGACGCCATTGACGAGCATCAGCGGCACATGGGCGCGCTCGGCGCGGCTGTCGATCTCGCGCCGGGCTATGCCGCCAAGACCCGGTATCACAGGATCGACCTGAAATCCCGACTCCTGCTGAATCACGGCGGCCACCGCGCACACGTTCTCGCGGTTCGGGGAGATGGTCAGAACCGTGAATGCCGCGTACATATCGGAAGTCCAACCGGCCCGGTCGGCGACGGCAGGGGGCAGGGAGTCCTCGATCAGCGCGTGCGCCTCGGTGGGATTGCTCGCAGGTGCGGGAGCGGTCGCCGGCGGCGCGCCGGCGCAGCCGGCCAACAATGCCGCGATTGCCAGCGCAGTGGTGGGGGCATTTTGACGCACAGCGGTACCGTATCAGGTCAATGGCATTCCCGCACGCAGGCGCGTAGGCTCCCGATTTCCTGCCTATTGATCAAAGAACACAACAGTTAATTTCGAATCGAAGGGGGGCGAATCATGGATATCAATGAGGCGAAGCTCAACGAATTCCTCGGCAAGGCCGTCGTCGATCTGGGCGCTGCAATGAGTGCGACGCTGGTGCTGGTGGGCGACCGCTTGGGACTGTACAAGGAGCTCGCGAAGAGCGCGCTGACTTCCGCTGAGCTTGCGCAGCGTACCGGCACCAACGAGCGCTACATCCGCGAGTGGCTGGGCAATCAAGGCGCCAGCGGCTACGTGCAATACGATGCCGCGGCGGGTAAGTGGTCGCTGACGCCGGAGCAAGCACTTTGCCTGGCGGATCCCAACGGACCGGTGGATATGCCGGGCGCGTACAACATCGTCGAGGCGACATTTCATGCGCTCGGCCGAACGCTGGAAAACTTCAAGAGCGGCAAAGGCATGGAGTGGGGAGAGCATCATCCCTGCCTGTTCCACGGCACCGAACGCTTCTTCCGCGCCGGCTACAACGCCAACCTGATCGGCTCCTGGCTGCCGGCGCTCGAGGGTGTCGTGGCTAAGCTGAAGAAAGGCGCGCGCGTCGCCGATGTGGGCTGCGGTCATGGCGCGAGCACCGTGTTGATGGCCAAGACCTACCCGCAATCGACTTTTGTCGGCTATGACTATCATGGCGACTCGATCCGCGTTGCCCGCGAGCGCGCCGCGGCCGCCGGCGTTGCCAACGCCAAATTCGAAGTGAGCGATGCGGTGAGCTACAAGGACAAGGACTTCGATGTCATCGCGTTCTTCGACTGCCTGCATGACATGGGTGATCCGATCGGGGTTGCGCGCCATGCGCGCCAGGCGCTCAAAGCCGACGGCACTGCGATGATCGTCGAGCCGTTCGCAAATGATCGGGTGCAGGACAATCTCAATCCGGTCGGGCGGGTCATGTACGGCGCCTCCTCGCAGATCTGCGTGCCGGTTTCGCTGGCGCGCAAAGGGCCCGCGCTCGGCGCGCAAGCCGGCGAGGCCAGATTGCGCGAAGTTGTGGTCGGCGGCGGCGGATTTACAAAGTTTCGAAGAGCAACCGAGACCCCGTTCAATCTGGTGCTCGAAGCACGGCCTTGAGTCAGGGCACGCCTGCGGCGGTTTCGGGGGCATAAGTCGGGGTGGCGCGCTCGCCGCACAGCGCCCGCATGATCTCGACCTCCCCGCAGACGCCGATGATTTTTGCATCATCGGCGAGCAGCACCGGATGTCCGGTGCTGTGGCGTAGTTGAATGATGGACTTCAGGGACAACGAGGCCGGGGCAACAGCAAGGCCCTCTTGGCGCCGTGCGGCGTCGGACTCGCCTTGCACAAAGCGCAGCGCGTGCGCGACGCCGTCGATCTTGACGCTCAGGGGCTGATCGCTCGGACTCAGTGACAGGAGGTAGCGCCGGGCGGCGTCCAGCCACACGCCGTTGCCCGAGCTTTCAAGGTGTCCGCGGCGCTGCATGATCATGCCGCCCGTGAGAACCGTGAGCGGATTCATGTGCCGCACAAACTCGGCCACATAGTCGTCGGCCGGCGCCAGCACGATGTCGTCGGCCGTGCCGGTTTGAATGATTCTTCCGTTCTGCAATATGGAGATGTGATCGCCGAGCCGCAGCGCTTCGTCCAGGTCATGGCTGACGAACAAGATGGTCTTTTTGACCCGGGCTTGCAGCTCGAGCAGCTCATCTTGCAGCTTGGCGCGGATCAACGGATCGAGCGCCGAAAAAGGTTCATCCATCAACAGGATGTTGGCGTCCGTCGCGAACGCCCGCGCCAGCCCGACGCGCTGCTGCATGCCGCCGGACAATTCACCCACCGCCCGCTCGGACCATTGCGACAAGCCGACCAGCTCCAATTTTTCGTCGACGATTTTCTTGCGCTGCATCGCGCTTTCGCCGCGAAGCTCGAGACCAAAGCCGACGTTTTCGCGCACGCTGCGCCAGGGCAACAGGCCGAATTGCTGAAACACCATGGTGACGCATTCGCGGCGCAAACGGCGCAGCTGCTGCGCGTCGCAACTGGCAACGTCGATGGCGGGCTCGCCGTCGCGCACCCACACCGATCCCCGGGTGACGGCGTTCAAACCATTGGCGGCGCGCAGCAGGGTCGATTTGCCGGATCCGGACAGTCCCATCAGTACGGAGATCGCGCCGCTCGCGACACTCAAATTCGCCCCCGCCACGCCGATGATGACGCCGTATCGGTTCTGGATGTCGCTGCGCGTGGCGCCGCCATCCAGCGCCACCAGCGCCTCGCGCATGAGCTTGCCGGAATTTCGGCCCGAGGTCTCGAACAGAATGTCGACGTCCTTGAACTCCAGCGCCGCGCTCATCGGGCCACTCCGCGATCCTTGGGCCTGCTGACACGGTCCAGAATGATGGCAAGCAGCACGATGGTAAATCCGGCCTCGAAGCCCATGCCGACTTGCACCGAATTCAGCGCGCGAACCACCGGCACGCCAAGACCCCCGGCGCCGACCAGCGCGGCAATGACCACCATCGACAAACTCAACATGATGCATTGAGTGATGCCGGCGATGATGGTGGACGCGGCGCTCGGCAGTTCCACTTTCCACAACAGCTGCGTCGGCGTTGCGCCGAATGCCTCGCCGGCCTCGATCAAGGGTTTGGGCACCGATGAAATCCCCAGGTGCGTCAGCCGGATCGGCGCAGGCAGCGCAAATATCACCGTCGAAATGAGTCCGGGAACCACGCCGAGACCGAACAACACGAGAGTGGGAATCAGGTACACGAATGTGGGCAGTGTCTGCATCAGATCGAGGACGGGTCTTAAGGCCGCGAACAACCGCGGTCGATGAGCCGCCGCGATTCCGACCGGCACGCCAATGGCCGTGGATGCCAGGGTGGCGACCAGCACCAGCGCAAGGGTGTCCAAGGTGGCCTCCCAATAGCCCTGGTTGAGTATGAACAACAGCGCCAAGGCCACGAAGGCCGCGAGCGGCAGCGAGCGGCGCAGACCCCATGCCAGAACGGCGGCGGCCACGATCAGGGCCGGGGCGGGCAGGGCGCGCAAGATGGTGGTCACTGCGCCTACCATGCTGCGAATCAGGATTGAAATGCCATCAAATAGAAAGGTGCCGTGGGCTTTGACGTAGTCGATGGCGACCGCCATCCAATCGCCCACGGGTATTTTGTGGTCGACAATCCAATGCTCGAATCCGCTCTTGAGAGGCACGGGTGTGGCGTGCGCCACTGCGCTGCTCGCGGGCCGGCCGTCAAATGTCAACACGCCTTCAAGCCATTCCTGC